>Ga0116135_1000392_pt1 | contig 24423 bp, 16 predicted proteins | sample June2015DPH_20_1_FD_89738 | JGI IMG/M metagenome (GOLD analysis project Ga0116135, IMG submission 89738) | Peatland microbial communities from SPRUCE experiment site at the Marcell Experimental Forest, Minnesota, USA - June2015DPH_20_10 | ecosystem: Environmental > Terrestrial > Soil > Wetlands... | reverse complement strand
GGAGCGGATCGAGCAGGCGCAGCGGCAGGAGCAAGGGCTGGTGCTGCCGCCGCTGCGGCGGCGTGCCTTGCCGCCTGATGAACCCGTCCCCCTGTCCTTCGCCCAGGAACGCCTCTGGATCCTTGAACAACTGCAAGTGCTCGGTCCAACGTACAACGAGAGTTTGAAATTGCGACTGCACGGCGCGCTCGACCGGAAGGCCCTCGAGCGCAGTTTCACGGAGTTGGTCTCGCGCCACGAAGCACTGCGCACGCGCATCGTGACGCCGGCGGCGGGAGTGCCCGTCCAGTGCATCGACCCGCCGCGCCCGTTCCAGTTGCACGTGCTGGATCTCTCGATTGTCGTTCGCGAGGAACGCACACAGAGAGCTAATGAATTCCTGCATAACGAGTCCTGCCGGCCGTTCGATTTGAGCCGCGAGTTGCTCAGAGCAGTCCTCGTGAGGCTGACTGATGACGAGCACGTGCTGCTCGTGACGATTCATCACATTGTGTCGGACGTTTGGTCGCTCTTCGGCGTCATGCAGTTCGAGCTTGGCAGGTTGTACAAAGCCTATTCACAAGGGCTGGAGTCGCCGCTCGCAGAGCTGGAACTGCAATATGCCGACTATGCGGTGTGGCAGCGGCAGTGGCTGCAGGGCGAAGTGCTGCAGCGGCAGTTGGATTACTGGAAGGAGCAACTTGCGAATGCGCCAACCGCCCTGGAATTACCGACGGATCGGCCGCGGCCGCCGCTGCCCACCTTCGCGGGAGCGGTTAAGCAGATGTCAGTGCCAGCCGAGTTGGCGCGACAGCTCAGTGATCTCGCTCGAGAGAACGGGATCACGTTATACATGCTCCTGCTGGCGGCGCTGCAGGTGCTCCTCAGCCGCTGGAGCGGTCAGCGCGACATCGTGGTCGGTTCGCCGATCGCCGGCCGCACGCACCGCCAGACCGAGGGACTAGTCGGGTTTTTCGTGAACACGCTCATGATGCGCGCCGATTTGAACGGCGATCCGTCCTTCGCCGAGTTGTTGCAGGAGACGAAGGAGACGGCCTTGCAGGCGTACGCGCATCAGGACGTGCCGTTTGAAAAACTGGTCGCGGAACTGCAGCCGGAGCGGGATCTCTCGCGCCAGGCATTGTTCCAGGTCGTTTTCGTCATGCTGAACATGCGCACCGAGCGACTCGATCTTTTCGGCATGGAGGTCGATTCCGTCGATCTCGATCGGGCGATGTCGAAATTCGACCTCACGTTGACCATGTTCGAGCACGAAGCCGGACTGGCCGGCTGGATCGAGTACGCCACGGACTTGTTCGACGCGTCGACGATCGATCGCTTCGTAAATCACTACATTCATTTGCTGCAGCAGGTGGTGGAGGATCCGCAGGCGCGCTTGAGCGAGCTGAGCATTCTGACCGAGCAGGAGCGCCGCCAGTTGCTGGTGGAGTGGAACCGCACCGAGCAGGCGTATGAGATAGACCGGTGCGTCCACGAGTTGTTTGCGGAGCAGGCGGAACGCACGCCTGACGCGGCTGCAGTCGTGTGCGATGGCGAGCAATTGAGCTATGCCGAGCTTGACCATCGAAGCAATCAATTGGCGCACTATCTCAAAACTCAGGGCGTGGGTCCTGAGAAGGTGGTGGGGTTGTGCGTCGAGCGCTCGATGGAAATGGTGATCGCGCTTTTGGCGATACTCAAAGCAGGCGGCGCCTACTTGCCACTCGATCCCACGTATCCCTCACAGCGCCTAGCGTTCATGATCGCGGATGCCAAAGTGTCCACCGTGTTGACGCAGACTGCAGTGCGAGGGGTTCTCCCGACCGATCACACGGTCGCGATCGCGCTTGATGCCGTGCGGCACGACCTTGCGCGGCAGCCCATCACGGCACCTTACAGCACAATGGATTCGGAGAATCTGGCGTACGTTATCTACACCTCAGGGTCTACCGGGCAGCCGAAGGGGGCTATGCTTCGGCATCGGGGCCTGAGCAACCTCGCGGCTGCGCAGGCTCAGGCGTTCGACGTCCAGCACGGAGACCGGGTGCTACAGTTCGCCAGCCTGAGCTTCGACGCATCGATTTCGGAAATCATGATGGCGTTTCAGATGGGCGCAGCGGTATGTCTGATCAAGAATCCCCAGGTCATCGCAGCAGATCTTGCGGAGGAACTGGTCGATATGCGGATTACGACCGCGACACTGCCAGTTTCGGTGCTGCCGCTCTTGGCCGGATATAGGTTCCCCGACCTGCGCACGTTGGTGTCGGCGGGCGAAGCCTGTCCGTTGACTTCGCTTTCGGAGTGGGCCGCGCGTTGTCGCTTCATCAATGCCTATGGACCGACCGAGATCACTGTCTGCGCAACCTACGCCGAGTGCTCGAAAACAGACGAGTGGGTATCGATCGGGCGGCCGTTGGCGAACATGCAGGTGTATGTACTGGATGAGGAATTGGAGCCGGTACCGGTGGGGGTGGTAGGGGAGCTGTGTGTGGCCGGGGTGGGTGTGGCGCGGGGATATGTCGGTCGCGGCGGCCTGACTGCGGCGCGTTTTGTGGCGAACCCGTTCGGAGCTTCGGGCGGCCGGATGTACCGGAGCGGCGATCGAGCGCGCTATCGCGGGGATGGGAATCTGGAGTATGTGGGGCGCGTGGATCAGCAGGTGAAGATTCGCGGTTTCCGCATCGAGCCGGGGGAAGTGGAGGCGGCGCTGTTGACGCATCCGGGAGTAGAGCGGGCGCTAGTGGTCCCGCGGACGGACAGCGGAGAAGTGCAGTTGGTGGGGTACGTGGTGCCGGCGACGGCGGAGGCGGTGCCGAGTGAAACGGAGCTACGGGAGCACGTGCGGGGGCGGGTGCCGGAGTACATGATACCGGGGGCGTGGGTGACGCTGGCGGCGCTGCCGCTGACGCCGAACGGGAAAGTGGACCGGCAGCGGCTGCCGGCGCCGGAGCGGGCGAATCCGCTGCGCTACGTGGCGCCGCGGACGCCGACGGAGGAGTCGCTGGCGCAGGTCTGGGCCGAGGTGCTCAAGCTCGAGCAGGTGGGCGTGGAGGAAGATTTCTTTGAATTGGGCGGGCATTCGCTGCTGGCCACGCAGGTGATCACACGCGTGCGCGACGTTTTTAAACTGCCTATTGAGCTGCGCGCTCTGTTCGAAGCCCCGACGATCAGCGAGTTTGCCGCGAAGGTGGTTGATCTTCAGCGGGAAATCGAAAGTGAGCGGCTTGACAAGATGACGACGCTGCGAACCAACGTCCAGCAGATGTCCGATGAAGAGGTGGAGCGCGAACTGCGCAAGCTGACGGAGAAGTCTGCATGAGCTTCAAACCCGAAGTGGATAGTTCCACCGACACCCCCGAAGAATCCAGGCGCAGGCTGATTGAGCTGATGGCGGCTCGCCTGGAAGCAGAGCGCAAGGCGCCGCGGGTAATACCGTCCCGGGCGACCAGCGAGACGGACTTGCCGCTATCGTTCGCCCAGGAGCGGCTCTGGTTCTTGGAACAGGTGCAAGTGATGAATGGGGCATACAACGTGCCTACGGCGCTGCGCATGTTCGGGCGACTGAAAATTCCGGCGCTCCAGCATGCATTCGATGAATTGGTGAAGCGGCACGAGGGCCTGCGTGTGCGCTTTGAGCGACGCGGCGGCTGGCCGGTGCAGGTGATCGATACAGCGCAGCCAGTGGCGCTGCAGATCGAGGATGTGTCTGAGCTCGCATTCGACAATCGTGAGAGCCGGCTTCAAGAGTTGCTGCGCGAGAAGGCGTTGGCGCCCTTCGATTTGAGTCGAGGTCCGCTGCTCCGAGTGGCGCTGGTTAAGCTGACGAGTGACGAACATGCGTTGCTGATCACGATGCACCACATCATCTGCGACGCCTGGTCGATCGGCGTGTTGCTGCGTGAGCTGGACATCTTGTATGACACGTATCCACAGCGGCCCCGTTACCCGCTCTCGCCACTGGAGGTTCAGTACGCCGACTACGCGCTATGGCAGCGCGAGTGGCTGCAGGGCGAGGTGCTCGGCAAACAATTGGCATACTGGAAGACGCAGTTGGCGGGTGTCCCGGCCACTTTGGAGTTGCCGACCGACAGGCCGCGACCGGCGGTGCCGACCTTCAACGGCGCGCTACGGTTGTTCCGGCTGCCAGCGGCATTATCCGGGCGGATCGCTGAACTGGCGAAGAAGGAAGGGGCCACGCTTCACATGTTGCTGCTGGCCGCTTTGCAGGTTCTCCTAAGCCGGTGGAGCGGCCAACACGACATCGTGGTCGGCTCGCCGATTGCCGGCCGCACCCATCGGCAGACCGAGGGCCTGATTGGGTTCTTCGTGAACATGCTCATGATGCGCGCGAATCTGAACGGCAATCCGACCTTCGCCGAGCTACTGCGCGAGACGAAAGAGACGGCCCTGCAAGCGTACGCGCACCAGGACGTGCCGTTCGAAAAACTAGTCGCAGAGCTGCAGCCGGAGCGGGACCTCTCGCGGCAAGCGTTGTTCCAAGTCGTGTTCCTAATGCAAAACGCCCCGGGGTCCACCTCTACGTTGTTCGGCCTGGAGGCACAGCCGCTAGAACTGGGACTTGCGGGGAGCCGGTTCGACCTGACAGTGAGCCTATTCGAGAGCGGCTCCGAGTTGGCCGGATGGGTCGACTACGCTACGGACTTGTTCGACGCGTCCACGATTGATCGGTTCGTGAATCATTACATTTACTTGCTCGAACAAGTGGTGGAGGATCCGCAGGCGCGCTTGAGTGAGCTGAGCATACTGACACAGCCGGAGCGCCGACAATTGTTGGTGGAGTGGAACCGCACAGAGCTGGCGTATCCAAAAGACCGCTGCGTCCACGAGTTGTTCGCCGAGCAGGCGTCCCGCACGCCGGGGGCGGTTGCCGTCGTGTGTGGGGGAGGGCGACTCACATACGCGGAGCTCGATCGGCGCAGCAACCGGTGCGCCGAGTATTTGCGAAGCATGGGCGTGGGGCCTGAGCGCGTCGTGGGCTTGTGCGTCGAACGCTCTTTGGAAATGGTGGTGGCGCTGTTGGGAATCCTGAAAGCCGGCGGCGCCTATTTGCCGCTTGATCCCACGTATCCCTCGCCTCGCCTCGCCTTCATGCTCGAAGACGCAAGTGCGCATATAGTGCTGACCGACGGGAAATGGGCCGAACTTTTTTCGAGAATGCCAACGGTGCGACAGGTAGGCACCCTGGACGCAGTGAGCCAGGCGAGCACGGCGGGTGTCGCGGCTACGTCGGTGGCGATCTCTGCGGATCAGCTCGCGTACATTCTCTATACGTCCGGCTCCACGGGGGAGCCCAAGGGCGTTGCTGTTCAGCATCGGGCGATCGCGCGGCTCGTCAAGCAAGCGCAGTACGTACATCTCGATGAGCACTGTTGCGTCCTGAGTGCGGCGCCGCTTACTTTCGACGCTGCGACCTTCGAGATCTGGGCGCCGTTGCTCAACGGCGGCCGGCTGGTCGTGCTGACGGAGACGGTGCCGACCCCGCAATCGATTGAAGAATGCGTGAGGCGCGATGGCGTCGATACGGCGTGGCTGACTTCGTCGCTGTTCAACGGCATCGTCGATCAGTCGCTCGAGGCCCTCCGCGGCATTCGCCAGTTGCTGATTGGCGGAGAGGCGCTCTCGGTCGCCCACGTGAATCGGGCGCGGCGGCGTTTGCCGGAGCAATCGTTGATCAACGGATATGGGCCCACTGAGTGCGTGACCTTCTCGTGTGCATACAAAATCCCGGCAAATCTCTCGGACGCGATCACATCGATCCCGATCGGTCGTCCCATCACGGACACTCAGATCTATGTGCTGGACGAGGAGCTGCAGCCGATCCCGATCGGCGTGGTCGGTGAACTCTATGTTGCTGGTTCCGGGGTCGCGCGCGGATATGTGGGGCGCAGCGGGCTGACGGCCGCGCAGTTTGTGGCGAACCCCTTCGGCGCGCCGGGGAGCCGAATGTATGCGACCGGCGATCGCGCGAGGTATCGTGCGGATGGGAACGTGGAGTACCGGGGCCGCGCGGATCAGCAGTTGAAGATTCGCGGCTTTCGCATCGAGCCGGGAGAAGTGGAAGCCGCGATCCTGCGGCACGCGGCGCTATGCGATGCAATCGTCGTGGCGCGCGAAGACCACGGGGAGAAGCGTCTCGTATCGTATATCGTGGCCGCCCCGGGAGCCATTGCTCCTGATTCCGTGACGCTGCGCGCGTTTCTCAAAGAGAGCCTCCCCGAGTACATGGTGCCGAGCGTCTTCGTGCTGCTGGAGGAGTTGCCACTGACGGCAAGCGGGAAAGTTGACCGACGGCGCTTGCCCGACCCAGAACGGTCGGACCCACTGCGGTACGTGGCGCCGCGCACTCCGACAGAGGAAGTGCTGGCGGGAGTTTGGGTGCAGGTGCTCAAACTCGAGCGCGTGGGCGTCCACGACAACTTCTTCGATCTCGGAGGCACGTCGCTGTCGGCGATGCGAGTCGTCGACTTTGCGGCCCAGGCCGGATTGACCTTTACGGTCGCCGATCTCTTCGAGCGGCAGACGATCGCAGAGCTGGCGATCGGGGCGTCCTTTGGGTCGGGGCCCGGCCAGATGGCGCAGGCATCACAGCTCGAAGGCGAGGTGCCACTCACACCGATCCAGCGGATGTTTATGCGCCAGTGGCCGCAACACCTCGAGCGTTTCACGATTGAAGCAGGGCTCGAGGCTACGCAGCCGTTGCGTCCTGCGTGGCTGAAGCAAACGGTGAAGTACGTTGCTGCGCATCACGACGCTCTGGCCATGCAGCTTATTCTCGATACCACGCTGATCCAGAGGATTATTCCCGCCGAACAGCTGCAATACAACAGGTGCTTTACTGAGGTTGATATTTCTCATCTGGATGCGGCGGTGGAGAAGAGCGCCTTTCGCGAAATCGGTGCGGCTGCGCGGCAGCGAGTCTCGGGAGCCGAGCCCCCGCTGTTGCACGCGGTGCTGATCAATCGCCAGCCCGGGCAGGCGCAACAGTTTCTGCTTGTTGCCCATCACTTCGTGGCTGATCCCTGGTCGATGCAGGTTCTGCTCGACGACATCGAAACGGTCTACCAGCAACTCGCGGCGGGACAGACTCCACTCTTGCCCAGGAAAACGACTCCCTTCAAGACGTGGGCGGAGCGGCTTGGCGCCTACTCTCGCTCCCAGGAGTTCGAGACGGATGTTGCCCTGTGGCGGGCGCAACAATGGTGCGATTACGGCACTATTCCCCTCGACAATCCTAGGAACGAATACGAACTCGGTTCGGATGAAACTCTGAGCGCGAAGATCGAGAGTAACGAGGCGGACTCGCTCCTGGAAAACATAATCCGCGAACAACATGCGCAGTTCACCGAGGTGTACCTAGCCGCCCTGGCTGCGACGCTGCTGCAGTGGACGAGAAAGCCGGCTGTCGCAATCGATCTGTTCTCCTCTGGCCGTGCAACGTGCTTCGCAAGGCTCAATGTCGCGCGCACCGTCGGCTGGTTCTCCACGTCGGTACCGGTGCTGCTCGAAAATCAGGGGATCCTCGACGCGACCGAAATGTTGTGTCAAGTCAAGCACCGTGTGCGCAGTATGCCGAACGATGGTCTCGCATACGGGGTTGGCAAATGGATTCTAGATGAGGGTGCCGGGCTGGTCGCAATGCCGCAGGTGTGCCTCAACAACTGGGGAGGGCAGTCGCGGCCCGACTCTCTCTTCCGCACGGCGCCGTACTCCTTCGAGGACGAGCATCCACCCGGCGACTTCAAACGGAATCATCTGATCGACCTGGTCATCACGACCGGGGCGCAGGGTCTCGGGATGCACTGGATCTATAGCCGCAGCCTGCACCGGCGAGAGACGATTGCCGGGCTCGCCGATAACTTCATTGCCCATCTCCGTCGCTTGGCTGTGCAGCGGCCTGAATCTACGCTGCATCCGGATCGTTTGCTTGCGTGATCCCGTTTTTTCGAAGAGCCCCTCGCATGCCAGTTCTCAAAAAGCGCTCCTACATTAAGACGTCCAGAAGACAAGTCGTTAATCGGTCCGTAGAGCGTCGATGGGATCGACCATCGTAGCGCGACGGGCCGAGGCGTAGCTCGCGAGCGCGGTTACCGCGATGAGGCCGAGGGAGACGATGCCATATGTGGCCGGATCGAGCGGACTGATCCCGAACAAAAGAGAAGTCAGCAATCGCGTAAGCGCCAGGGACCCGACGAGGCCGCAGACGACGCCAACCGTCGCCAGTGCGATGCCATGGCGAAGGAACATGTATCTGAGTTGGCCATGCGAGGCGCCGAGGGCGACTCGAATGCCGATTTCTCGTCTCCGTTGCGACACGGAATAAGCAATCACGCCATAGAGTCCGACGAGACCGATCAGCAACGCCATTCCGGCAGCGATCCCCAACATTACGAGTGTGAATGACACCCGGGCGAGGGAAGCTTCGTACACATCGCTGAGCGTGCGAACCTCCCCGAGCGGAACATTGCTGTCGACGGCATGGATCGCGCGGCCGATCTCGTCCTGAAAACTCAGCGTGCCGGCGCGTTGGCTGCGAACCACGAACGTCACGCCACGCACAATGTAGGTGGGCTCACCCCAGAAGTTCTGCATCAAGACGGGCCAATACACGATCGTTGGTGGAGGCTGGTCCGCGCCATTGTCGTGGACATCGCCAACGACTCCGACGATTTCACGCCAGGGGCTCGAGCTCTCTCGAATGTGCTTACCCAACGCCGCGTCCGGTTTGTTCCACATTTCACGCGCCAGGTTCTCAGAAATTACCACCACCGGTCTGTGCTCGTTTAGGTCGGCCCAAGTCAAGTCGCGGCCGGCAACGAGCGGAGTTCCGAGGGTTTGAAAAAATCCGGGTGCAACGAACTTGAACTGCCGGACGGGTGGAACGGGCGTCCGCATATAGATCTTGTCATCATCGAGAATAACGTCGCCAGTGCTTGGTCCCAGCGGTGCGGCGCTGGTGAACGACACGGCTGACACGCCGGGAATCGCGGCGAGGCGATCGCGCATCTGGGTCTGCATATTGAAGACCCGTTCGCGATCCGACACTTCCGCGGTAGGGATGAGCACGCGTGTGAGCTGGATGTGATCCGGATCTGCGACACCGAGCTGAACGGAGCGCAGGATCAGAAAGGTCCGAATCATGAGGCCGGAGCCGACCAACAGAACGACCGCGAGCGCCACTTGCACCACGACTAGGGCGTTTCGAACTCGATGTCGCTCCCTGCCGTCGCTCGATGTTCGTCTGCCGGCGCGCAACGCTCCGGCGATCTGCGGCCCAGCTTGCTTGAAGATTGGGATCAATCCGAACAATCCGAAAAGCAGACCTGACAGCAGAGAAGTTACCAGCGCAAACATGACGACCGAGGGATCGATAGTGATTTCGTGCAGACGCGGCAATGTCGCCGGACCAACCGACACGAATATCCGTACTGCGACAAACGCGACGCCCAGTCCGAGGGCGCCACCGAACAACCCCAAGAGCAGGCTCTCCATCAACATCCCGCGCGCGATGCTTCCCGGCCCGGCGCCCAATGCGGCGCGGATGGACAGTTCATACTCGCGTTCTTCCGCACGAACGAGCATAAGGCCCGCCACGTTGGCGCACACGATCAGCAACACGACACCGATCATTCCGAGCAACACCCATAAAACATTCCCGATATTGCCGATCACAGCCTGTTTCAAGGGCTGCAGCGCCGGGGCCAGCCCCATGCTTGCAAAGAATTGACGGTTTTGGCCCGGCGGAGGCCTCCACGTGTTCAGCCAGATAGGGATCATCCGCGCAACATCTGCGCTGGCTTGCTTGATCGTCACGCCAGGCTTAAGCCGCGCCAGACCCTGATAGGCGAACCCGCCCAAGTGAAGCTCTCCCTCGCTGAAGTGGGTGGGGAGGATCAGCCTGGGGTTCTCGTTCAGGAACAGAAATCCCTTCGGCATTACACCGATCACGGTTCGAGGCTGTGCATCGATCGTGATGGGCTGACCGATTACCGATGACGCGCCTCCGTACCGGTGCTGCCAGTACCCATACGTCAGGATCGCAGTTTCAGGAGCTCCTACCGCATCGTCAGTTTGCGAAAACCAGCGACCGATTGCCGGTTGGACACCCAGCGCTTGAAGGGTGCCATGGGTGACGTACAAACTTTCGACCTCTTCGGGGTCGCCTCCGCCTGTAACAGTATCGGTGCTTTTCGCCCAGATGCCGAGCTCCTGAAAAGTTTGGTTTTCACTGCGGTACGTGGAGAGCAGGGCGGGCGACATTCCGGGGTTACCAAAAAATGCGGGCACTCCCGGCGCTGCATGCTTGAGATTTATTAGTGCATCGGCGTCAGGGTACGGCAGTGGCTTGATCAGCACACCGTTAACCACGCTGAAAATCGCAATGGTCGCACCGATGCCGAGCGTGAGCATCAGGCTGGAAACGAATGTGAATCCCGGCGCCCGCCGGAGCAAGCGTATGCCGTAACGCAAATCTCTGAGGGAGTCTTCGAGAAACGTAGAACGATGCTCGTCCACTGTGCGGTCTTCCACGAATACCTCCCGCTGTTACCGGTCCTATAAGAGCGCGCGATCAAAGTGTAAGAGACGACCTTTCGCATGTCAATGCAACTTATTCATTGTTGGTGAGTCAAATTAATACCTTAGAAAAATCATCCTCATGAATATTAGATAGCCCGACAATCGCAGCTAGTATCCACATTCATTAACACCGCTCGACCACCTCTCCGCTACCTAGGTAGTTCCAGCGCGGAAAATAACGCTACCATTAACTCGTATTCATCTATATGTTTTTGGTACTTTTCCCGTTCAAGCCCTATTCATAGGAGTCTTTGAGGGCCTAACCACTACTCTAATAACCTCATGAAAGACGGCAGCGCAACTTATCAGTCAATTAGTGTCCTAAAAAGGAGCGCCGCAAGACATGCGCTTGGTCGTGCTCGATTTGATCTCGCAGATTCTGGCTCATCCCGCAATGTTCGGGTTCCGAAAGTGTCGATTGCACAAGTCTCGCGTTCCTCTAATCACTGTCTCGCTGCGAGTGCGTCCAATCGGTTTCCGATCTCGGAAACCGTGCAGGCGCGAAGCGAACTCGTGGGAATTGATCTCTACAAAAAAGTCACGGCCGAATGACCGAACCGAGCAACTGGCTGGCTCCATTCCATAGGATCTGCACGCCGATACATACCAGCAGGAACGCGGTGAGTTTGAGAACTACGTTCATCCCGCTGGGACCAATGATTGAGCCCAGGCGATCCGCGAAGGCATAGCAGAGGTAGATGGTAACGCCCAGGAATGCCGATCCAATGGCCGCCGCAAGAATTGCCAGCAGGCCTGGTCCCAGGTGTCGCGGCGCATTTGCTCCCAGCGTGATCGCAATCGAGATAGACCCGGGCCCGACTGTCAAAGGCAGCGTCAGTGGATAAAACGCCTGCCTTAGGGCGTCCGTGCAGCTGACGGTTCGAGCGGCTGCGTCTCGATTATTCCTATCTTCCTGGTTCAGCATTGCCCAGCCCGCCGAAATCACGATCAATCCGCCTCCCACCTGCACTACCGGAAGTGAGATTCCAAAGAAGGAGAGTACGTGCGATCCGATGGCGAAAGACACGATCAGCAGGATGAAGCTGTTTATCGCGATGCTGCGTGCCAGCACTCGGCGCGTCTCCGGAGAGTAATCGCGGGTGAGCAACAGGAATACCGGACTTCCGCCGATGGGGTCGACGATAGGAAATAATGCGCTCACTACCAGAAGGATGCTTTTGACCGTTTGCATCATGCAAGTGTCCTTTGGATAATCTAATTGTACTTTTGGTTTCGTTCTGCCCCTCGTTCCAGCCTTACATATCCTCGCACGCCAAACTGCGAGGTGCGGCCAGCGCAGGGGCTTTGCGGGACCTGCGTTCCAGTGCTAGACTTCGCCAATGAGTGCTAAAAAGAAGACCGCGAAGAAGACGATGAAGCCGAAGAAGTCCGCGCGCAAGCATACGACGCCAACGAAGGCGAAGAAAAGTCCCATTAAGAAGGTGACGAAGACGAAGCCGGCGCCGAAGAGGACAGAAAAGAAGAGGACAGAAAAAAAGAAGGTCGAGTCGGCCAAGCCGCCTCGGAAAAACAGCGAGCGCGTGCGCGAAATCGCCTTCCGACCTGAGCGTCAAGAACCTGGCTCCGGAGACCAGTCGGGGGATCTACAGGGCCTGTCGCGCAGTGAAGCGGCGGACTCGGAGAGCGTCGACGAGTTGGTCGAGGAGGGGAATGCGTTCGAGGCTGACGTCGTTGCAGGCGTTGAGAGCGCCGATAACGCAGACGAGAAAGAAGTGCGAACCCACGAGGTCCCCGAGGACGATGTGCCTGGGGAGTATCTGGACAACGATTAGCTTAAATCCAAACAACCTGCGAATGCGCGAATAGATGCTGCCTCTTGGGCGGCGAAGTCTGCGTGTTTCTCTCAGCACATATATTCCAGCGCGCGCTAATGCGATGCAGCTTTCGGCGAAACTTCCTCGAATTTGAGGAACGACCTTAGGGAAACGCCGGGAGTCTAAAAGAGATCGAGGTTCTGCATATCGCAATGCGATGCAGTTGGCTTCGCGCGCTCACCCAAGAGGAAAGATCGAATAGCGACAAGAATGTAAGCGCCCCAATTCCTGCGCCGTCCGAGGCGCAGCAGGACCGATTCGGGTGGGTGCCCATTTCTCGCTTCTTTTGCAAGAAGCGGGGATCTCCCATCCACAAGTCCGTGCCCTCCCGATTACCCATCACTCGCCCATTTCCCCGCTAGAATAAAACCTCGAGAACCTCATGGATAAACTCATCATCCGCGGCGGCCAGCCCCTGCTCGGCACAGTCCGCGTTAGCGGAGCAAAAAACGCGGCCCTCCCTTGCATGGCTGCGGCCCTGCTAACCGACGAACCCGTAATCCTGGAAAACATTCCCCAAGTCCGTGATATTCAAACCACTCGCAACCTGCTGGCGGCCATGGGAGCCGAAGTGGAACTCGGCTACGGACGTGCCCACCACCGCACCACCATCCACTGCGCAAATCTGGCCAGCCCGGAAGCGTCCTACGAATTGGTAAAAACCATGCGCGCCTCCACTCTGGTGCTTGGACCGCTCGTCGCCCGTTGCGGTCGTGCCCGCGTCTCGCTTCCTGGCGGTTGCGCCATCGGCAGCCGCCCCATCGACCTCCACATCAAAGGCCTGGAACAATTTGGTGCAAAAATCACACAAGACCATGGCTATGTCGAAGCTACCGCCACTCGCCTGAAAGGTGCAGAGTTCGTCTTCGACAAAATAACCGTCACCGGCACCGAAGACCTTTTAATGGCCGCCACGCTGGCCGAAGGCGAAACCATCCTGCAAAATTGCGCTCGCGAGCCTGAAGTCGCCGACCTTGCCAATCTACTAAATAAAATGGGGGCAAAAATCGAAGGCGCAGGTACGGCTACGATTCACATAAAAGGCGTGAGCAAACTGAAAGGCGCGAAACACCGCATCATCCCCGACCGCATTGAAGCCGGCACATTTCTGATCGCCGGAGCGATGACCGGAGGCGATCTCAACATAACTGGTTGCGATCCCAATAATCTAGATGCCGTGCTGGCGAAGCTGAAAGCAGTCGGTGTAAAGACCAAATCGACCTCCGACTCGGTGCGCGTCATGGGTGATAATCCCTTGGTCGCCGCCGACATCGTCACCGAAGAATTTCCCGGTTTTCCCACCGACATGCAGGCGCAGTTCATGGCCCTGGCCACGCAAGCCGAAGGCGCGTCGGTAGTCACCGAAAATATTTTCGAGAACCGCTTCATGCATGCCCAAGAATTAGTCCGTATGGGCGCAAACATCAAAATCGAGGGCCGACGCGCCGTAGTCCGCGGCAAAACTCCGCTCAGCGCCGCCGCAGTATTAGCCAGCGATCTGCGTGCCAGCGCCTCGCTAGTTCTGGCCGCGCTCGTAGCTGATGGCGAAACCATCATCGACCGCGTCTACCACATCGACCGCGGCTACGAACACATAGAGGAAAAGCTCAAGGGCGTAGGCGCAGAAATCAAGCGCATCGGTGAAATGTTCCCCAAAAAAGCCGCCGCCGTAAAGTAAGTTGGAGCCGGACACCCTCGTCCGCGCGGAAATGTTTCGATAAGCTATAAGTCGCTCTAATAACAGACTATAATCCGCGATAACTAGTAGATAGGTATGTTCGTGTTTGCATCCACAAAAGAAAACGTGTATACCTGTTTCCCATCTGTAACTCTTGCAGGAGACTCGCATGACCTATGGGAAAGTTGTCCTCCGCCGTACTCTTGTCGCTCTACACTGGCTGGCGCTGCCTCTGTTAGTAACCGCCCAGTACAATGCGGTATATAACTCGTCGGGGTCTCCGACGCCGTCTGCCGCGTTTATCGACGCGAGCGTATCTACGTTTAGTTCCTCCGATTTTTGTACGCAGGTCTACAATGCACTTTCTTACGCTCAAACCCTAACGGTACCGCCGGCCGGTGTTGTTATCGACGCTCGAGGTTTGGCGGCGTTTCCCAATACTTGCGGAACCTCAAGCACTCCCTGGTCCCAGACTAGCAAGCCGGCGATCACCATCCCATCAACGATTCTGTTGCCGAATGGCACAATCGATATTGGTACTACGTGGATTATCCCGCCGCAAACCCGAATCATCGGCAAGGGCAAAACGCAAACCACCATTGCGGCTGGATCGGGTTTTACCGGATCGGCATTTCTACAGATGTGCAGCAGCACTTGCACGGGAGTGTCCATCTCCGACTTGTTCATCTCGGGGGCCGGCGCCAACGTCACCGGAATCATCAATCAGTACGCGCAGGAGTTGAGCTTCGTCCAGAACGTGACGATTAACGAAGTTGAAGGAATCGGGATCGATATCGAAAGCGGCGCGACTAACTCGGGACCTTACGCAGGGTTGAACATCACCGCAGGAGGAACCTCGTTCTGTGATCCGCCTAGTTGCACCATCGTTCAGCCCACCACGTTGTGCATCCTGATCAATGGCGCCAGCACCCGGGGAATTCACGGCCTTACCTGCACGGCCAACGGTACTCCCAACGCTGGAATCAGCCTGAACGGTAACAATAACTCGATAGAAGATGTCCACGTGGAAGGTGTTATCGACGGTATTCGAATCGGTGAAAAGGCGGCGGCAGCGGCCAACTACCTCGCCAACATTAATGGAGGGAGCGGAGGCAGTTTAGGCACCTCGGGAGTCCAACACAACGTTGTCCATATCTGCGGGTCGAACCCTGCATCCACCTATGTTTGTACCGCTTCCTTTGCAGTAACCGATCTCACGTTGCTTCAGATCAAGACCACCGATACCGGACATACTGCCCTGCTCGACGATATTAGTGGAGTCGAGTTAGACGGCACCAACAGCAACACTTCGGTGGCATTTTACATCCGCGGAGAAGCTCTTTCCACGACTTCCGGAACTTACGGCTACACGCAACTGACTACTGCGACGGCGACAGGAACGGGACCAACCCTTCCCACTCCCACGCCGCAATGGGTACAAGCGAGTTTGGGCACATCCACTACACCGTCCAATCCCTGCGCCACCGGCGCGATTTTCTCCAACATCACCGGAACCACGGTAAGCACAGGGCACGTCTTGTGGGCCTGCGTTAACGGTTCCTGGACTTCCGTAAAGTAGCCGGACAGAAGCCACGATTCATCCACAACTCATAGTTTGACTTCGAGGAGACTTATGAAACATGCACGGGTGTCGAGTCAGCGAAGAATAGGTCAGGTGCTGGCAATGTTGTTGGCAGTTCTCGCCGTTGCGCCGGTTTTGTATGCTCAAAGTCCAGGCAACAACGCGGTCTACAACGGCAGCTCAATTACCTGGAGCAAATCGTTTTTGGACGCGTACGGCGCGAGCCTGACAACGTCGGGTGATTTTTGCGCCAAGCTCGGCGCAGCGTTGGGTACTCTTGGGACTGGGACTGCAGGCACGGTGGTCGACGCACGGGGAATGTCGGTGACAGCGGGCTGTGCGACCGATCCCTTCACCCACCTCACATCGGGCCTATCTGTGCGCGTTTTGCTGCCGGCGGGAACCCTGTCGATGACCCACTCGTGGGCGATTCCGGACCAGTCCCAAATCGTTGGCGAAGGGCCGGCCCGCACGATTCTTCAAGCCAGCACTTCGGGGTTCACCGACCCTTACGCCAGTTCCGACACGGCGATTCTCCACATGGGGAAGCCCTCGATAGGAGGCAGCGGAGGCGGAATCGTCTTTGAAGTGCGGATCGAACATCTCACTCTCGATGGCCAAGGCCAGTCGCTGGATGGCATCGACAATCAGAATGCCGAGGAGTTGAGTTACGTCGACGACGTGGCCATCAACAATGTGGATGGCAACGGACTGTTTCTCGGCGTTGATCCCGAAGGCAAGAGCAACGGCGTAGCCAGCCACTCGGGACCTTACACGAACATCACGTTTCAGACCAGTAGCGCGACCTCCTCGACGGCCTGCATCAACGTGCAATTCTCGGAGCCGCGGGCCTTGTACGGCGTAACTTGCATCGGGAATGCGAGCAGCAACGGCGCCATTCTGGTGGATGGAGGCAGCGTTGCAGTAGAAGACGTCCGCATCGATGGTTTTCAGGACGGGATTCGCATTGGTTCGCAGACCGGTGGGTCAGATTCCGGCCAGACGGATCTGTTCATGAACATCACCGGAACGACTACGGTAAACAGCACCGCGACGGCGAATCTCATCCACATCTACAGTGGATCGACCGGCAACATAACGATTGCGGGCGTGACCAGCGCCGGCAATAACTCCATTCTCGACAGTCTAACGGGCGCTACTCTGACCGATGCGCATATTGGAACCTACATTGTGGGGCAGGCGGTAAGCGGCGGATATTCGCGATTTACAACCAGTCCGGCCTTACCCACATGGGCGGTCGGCAGTTCGGCCCCGTCCGGCACCTGTACTTCGAATGGCAGTCTGTTTTCGAATACCGGCGGCGGTTCCGGAACCACGCTCTACGCTTGTGCGAACAATGGGACATCGACCACATGGACGGCCGTTAAGTAACGACGAGCGGTGCTTGAATTACGTTCAACTTCGAGGAGACATTCAATGAAGCGCATATCGAGTTTGGGATTCGTTACTCTCGCGGTTTTCTTTCTAACTTGGTCTTTGGCAACGGCGTCAGCCCAGTCTTGTACCGGTACTGCCGGCCAGAATGATGTCTATGGGGACTGCACTGGAATGAGTCCGGGACAGCTAGGGTCTTCGGCGTTTATCGATGCTTTCGGTTACACCAGCTCTGGCGATCTCTGCGCCCGCATCCATTCCATCCTCAGTTCCGGCTCTTACCCCGCCAATGGCGAGGTGATCGACGCGCGGGGAGTCTTGCCCGCAAGCGGAAGTACGCAAACCTGCGCAACCAATCCGTGGGGAGGTATCACCGTTCCTTCGACGGTTCTCCTTCCGGCCGGCACGATACAGATTTCCACCCAGTGGGTGCTGCCAACGGGGACGCGCATCATCGGTCAGGGGCCCGGATCTCCCGGGTCGGGAGTGACCACGATTCAGGCAGCATCCGGATTCGCAACCAACCTAGCGTTGATTCGAATGAATGGAAGCTCCGGAATCTCGGTGGAAGATCTGGCTCTGGATGGCAACAACGTGACGGGCAGCGGAGGGATTACCGATGCCTCGTCGCAGGAATTGACCTTCGTAAAACGGGTCAGCATGATCAATATGCTGGGAACTGGGTTGGCAGTCACCTCAGGAGCCGCGCAATCGGGGCCATACTCGGACATTAATTTCAGCACCAGTTCCACCGCGTCCAGTACGGTGTGCATTTCTCTCCAAGCCCCTACGCGCGGCCTTCACGGAGTGACCTGCAAGGGTGGTAGCGTCTCGGGTTCGAACGGTATCAAGCTCGACGCGCCCAACAACTCCATCGAAGACGCGCAAGTTTCGGGGTTCTCCGATGGAGTTGCCATCGGGCGGTCATTCGCCGCTCCCAGTAACGTGCTATTCAACATCAAGGGTGGATCGGGCGTGACGAACGTGGTGCACATTGTGGGATCCACGTCCACAAACGTTACGTTGCTGAACGTGACAGCCAACGGTGCGACCACGACCATCCAGGACGACGTGAGCGGACCGACGCTCAGTGCCAGCTCGAATCCAGCGGTCGCAATCTATGCGCTGGGGGCAGTAGTGTCGCCGGGATATTCCCGATTGACCACGAGTCCAACAATTCCCTCGTGGGTGGTCGGAGCTACTACTCCGCCGACGAGTGGCGTGACCTGTCCTCAAGGTAGCCTCTACTCAAATACCGCGGGCGGCACGTCGAGCACGTGGTATGTGTGCGAGAGCAATAAGTGGATTGACATCAAGTAGGCAAAGAGTCGTGGCCAAAATGTTTGCTAATGACTACATGGGCGCGACGACGATCGACCCAATTCCCGCGTCGCGCCCACCTTATCCTCTTTACGGCGTAATCTCAAACACGACGCCCTGATTCGTGCTGCCGCCTTCGTTGGTTGTACCAAAGACATTTCCAGCGCTATCGACGGCCACGCTGCCGTAGGGTTCCGCGCCTTCGCTGCCGCCGATGAAGTCGTAAAGGTCGGTAAAGGTCCAACCTCCCTTGCCCGGAGTTAGCTTGAACGCCGAGCCGAAGCCGTTCGCGCCTTCGCCTTCGGTTAGGCCGTAAATGTTCCCGTTCGCTAGCGTGAGTTTGTTGTAGGGTCCGCCATAACCGCCGGTGAAGCTGTAGAGCACGGTAAACGCCCAACCTTCACCGGAGGGCGACAATTCGTACACCGTGCCGCCGCCGTTGTCCCCGCCGTCGAAAGTCGTGCCATACACATTGCCGCCTCCGTCCACGACCACGCCTCCAACTGGATTCTGGCCGTCACTCAAGCCTTGGAAGGTGTACAGGACGGTCTGTTTCCAGGCGGAACCGGAGTACGAAAGCTTGTACACCACCCCGACGCCATTGGCGCCGCCAAAAGACGTCGTGCCATAAAGATTTCCGTTGGCGTCCAGCGTCGGGGCTGCCGCCGGATTCGTACCATCGTCTCCGCCAGTGAAGCTGTAGAGCGTGCTCTCAGTCCATGTGCGCCCGGACCGCGTCTCTTCATAGACGGTGCCATTCCCGTATGCGCCCCCAAGGCTGGCGGTTCCATAAAAATTGCCTTTCGAACCGACGACCACCCCGCCAAGGGGTTGAGCGCCGTCCGTCCCCATGCCAAAGCTGTGGATCTGAACCTCCCGCCCCGGGCAGGCGCAAATTGCAAAGGCGGTGCCGAAGTATCCCCCTCCCTCGGTAGTCCCGAACAGAGTGTCGTGCGGGCCGATGGCCAGAGAACCAAAACCTGGCCCCACCCCGTCCGTTCCGGCCTTAAAGCTATACAACGTACTGTATGTCCACGAGGGCCCGCTTGGTGAAAGCCGGTAGACATTTCCGCTGCCATAGGTCCCCCCGGCATACGTCGTGCCATAGAGATTTCCCGATCGATCGAGGACCGGACCCCCGTAAGGGCTGGCTCCATCGTTGCCTTTGCGCGTGAAGTTGTGAATCACCGTGTAGGTTTGGGCCGGTGCCGGTTCAGACACGGTGGCAGTAAACAATAGCGTGGCGATAAGAGCCAGCGGAACCGCGATAACGCACCGAGCCAAAGCCTGGCCTTCGGCTTCACGTTGCAGCATTAAACCCCCTGGGGTCGATACCGGTTCACGGCTCCGGAAAAAACGACGCGATACATTATGCACGATTCGCGGTGGGATTGCGTCTGAAAAGGCCTACAGGCGGGCTTTCTCAAGGCATCGAGGAAAAGCTGAACGCGTGGGCGCAAAAGTCAGGCGTATCGGCGAATCTTCCGCCGGAGAAGGCGACGTTACGCCAACGCCCTCCAAAACGCCCACTAGACCGCGCTACGTCGATTCGCCAAAAGCCTTAGTGAGGGTTTCCTCGATGCAAGCGGCGGCATATGCAGAAAAGTCTCCAATCGGCTTCTCCGCGAAGCTCCTGACGGCATTCATCAGACCCATATTTCCCTCTTGAATCAGGTCCAGTAGAGGCGCACCAGAGGCTGCATGTTTTTCTGCGACGCTCACGACCAACATGAGCTGACTCTCAATCAACGTTCTCGCAACCTTCTCCCGTTGTTCGTCCCACTCGCCCGGATCGCCAAGTTCTCGAAATAGCTGTGCCTCTTCCATTTTGGTCAAGGGTTCAACTGTGCTGACTTCGCGGACGTAAACTGATACCGGATCGTTAGGATCATGGTGGTCCATCGGGTGACTCCTCGATCTCAAGCATAGCCGGTCCTAACAGGCCTTCACACTCATCGCCCCTTGCAACTGGAACCAAAAAACTCCTATTCCCGCGTCAAGCGCTCAATCATCCTGCGATGCTGCGGATACTCCCGAACCAACTCATTCCTCTTCCCCATCTCAAAATCCTCAAACTCAAACCCCGGCGCAACCGTGCACCCCACCACCGCAAACGACTTCCAATCCGCCACATGCGAAGCAAACCAGCATCCCGCCCGAACCACCGCCTGCAAAACCTGCCCGTCCTCCGGATCCTTCCCCAACAATATCTCCGAATACTTTCCCGAAGCCTCAATCACATGCACCACCACCGGCGCACCCAAATGAAAATGCCAAATCTCATCCCACCGCAACCGGTGGAAAGCCGAAAAATTCTCGCCCTCCAGCAAAAAATAAATCGCCGTCGAGGCGGCTCGCGCACCGGCAAACTCTGTAGGCAGACTTTCCTTCGGCAAAATCAATTCTGATTTATAGGTCTGCCGGAAATAGCCGCCCTCGGGATGCGGCTCCAGTCCGAGCTTCGCAATCCAGTATCGTGCGTCACGCTCCATTGCAACCCTCGAACACAGCTTGACCCCCATGCTATCCTTTTCCTCGTACCTCGCGGGCCCCGCGCGCAGCTATCAAGCCAGCGCCACGAAAATTGAGGCGGCCCTACCTGCGTTCCATTTCCTCGCAAGGATCGCGGATGGAGGAGTTGCGAGCACACAGTTGGTGTGCGTGCAGCCTCCATATCGCTCACGCCACCCGGAACAACCAAAATCACCAACGATCCACGAGGAGAAAAAATGAATTTCAAAAAGCTAACTCCGAACCTGGTAGTCCGCAACGTCGAAGCCAGCATGAACTTCTACAAATCCGTCCTCGGCTTCCAAACCACCATCACCGTCCCCGACCAGGCTCCTTATGTATTCGGCGCTATCACAAACGGTGCGGTAGAAATCTTCTTCAACGACCAAAAAGCCGTAGTCGCAGAGTATCCCGCGCTAGGAGCCAAGGCAATCGGCGGCAGCCTGACTCTGTTCATCGAAGTAGAAGGAATCGAAGAGGTCCTGGCCGCCGTAAACAAGAGCGGAGCAAGAATCACCATGCCGTTAAAGGAACAGTTCTACGGCATGCGTGAATTCGCCTTCGAAGACCCCGAAGGCTGGGTGATCACCATCGCCGAACGAATGAAGTAATAGTAATTTAAAGAGACGAGGGCTTTCCCGTCCTCGTCTCTGCGTTCTTTGCAGAGCCAGAGCCTGCCGAAGGGGACGGGATCTTGACTTCCTATCCACTCAGAGAGAGACATCCCCCGTTGACACCCGAACCGTTCGGAAACATAATGTAGACCCTGCAGGAGGCTCTCTATGCAACGCCGCCCGCCTTGTCAATTTTCCTCATCTCTTCACAATAAACTGAATGCTTACGCCATCAGCGCTGCGGCCGCGGGAGTAGCCATCCTCGCCGCCGCTCCTACGAGCGAAGCCGAAGTCATCTTCACCCCCGTCAATGGAGTAATCGCCGAAGGCGCGAAATACGCCCTCGACCTCAACCACGACGGCGTGATCGATTTCACCCTGGAGAACGACTTCCACAACTCCACGACCCCGTTCGGCGACGATCTAAACATCGTTCCCGCGGCCAAAGGGAACGCGATCTGGCAAGGCCCGCGAGAGCAGTATCTCCAACTAACCGCAGCTGCCTTGGCCACCGGAGTTCGCGTCGGCTCTGGCAAGCCGTTCGCGTTTCAGATTGTGAACATGGCCTACGCCAGCCTGACCGCCTTAACTTACGTCAGCGGTGGCCCATGGAAGAACGCCACCAACCGTTTTCTGGGACTTCGCTTCATCATCGACGGCGAAGTTCATTTCGGCTGGGCTCGCCTGACTGTCATAGCCAACAAGCACCACGAAGCCGTACACGCAACACTCACCGGCTACGCCTACGAAACCGAAGCCAACGCGCCAATCCTAACCGGACAAACCTCGGGCACAGCCGCCAGTGCTTCGCTCACTCTCCCAACTGAAAACCTGCGCCCCGCAGTGCCGTTGGCCTTGCTTGCCCTGGGGGCGCCTGGATTAGCCGTGTGGCGCCGCGAGGATAAACTGAACCAATAACTAGATCGACCGGGATCAATCCCCTAACCCACAGCCGGCGGAATTCGCCCAGGAGGCATTTATGCAACGCACCACACGACCGACCCGCACCCCTTTTCGGTTTTCCTGCATACTCCACAAAAATCTCAACGCCTATGCGCTCGGCGCAACCGCTGCCGGAGTTGCCGCGTTGGCTATCACCCCGCCTGCGACCGCTGAAATTGTCTACACGCCCGCCGACCATGACATTCGACCAAACCGCGGCGGCACCGGTTTCTTCCTCGATCTCAATCACGATGGCATCAACGATTTCTTAATCGTCAACTTTTACAGCACAACCAGCGCACTCCTGAACGTATGGGTTTCCCCGGAGCAAATCGGTAACGAGATTTTTTCCAACGGCGCCGGTTATGCCGCCGCCATTCCTGCCGGCGTTGCCATTGGATCCAACGGTAGGTTTCACCCGGCACAAAGCTTGGGCATGGCGAACGATGATTTTCCTGTCGGTAACTGCCAAGGCCCATGGAAGGAGGCCCAGAACAAATATCTCGGGCTCAGATTCGAGATCAATGGGGAAGTGCACTTTGGATGGGCACGCCTGAGCGTAACATGTTTTACCCGCGGCGCCGCACATGTATTGCTTACCGGCTACGCGTATGAGACCGTGGCCAACACTCCAATCCTGACCGGCCAAACATCGGGCACGGCGGACAACGCTCTCTTGGCGCGGCCAGCGGATTCAAAGGCACCAAGCCTATGCCTGCTTGCCTTAGGCATGCCAGGATTGACAACTTGGCGCCGCGAAGAAACTGAAGGCTGACAGCGCTCGTGTGGACGGCCTGGGGTGAAGAACGCACAATTAAAAACGCAAAAGCCGCGACGTTAATCGCGGCTTTTGCGTAGCACGCAACTCTCACTTTGCGCGCCTACTTCTTGTGCGCCGCATATTTCTCAGCGCCCATAAAGTGCAACGACACATAATCCTCGTCGCCCACCACCCAACTATCGTGCCCCGACGCAATATAGAAGAGATCGCCCGTGTTCATCTCGATCACGCGCCCATCATCCATTGCCGCCGTTGCCCGTCCCGCAACTACCAGCCCAACGTGCTCCACCATGCAACTCTTAGTTCCCGCCGCCTTCCCCACATGCTCCGACCACTTCCATCCCGGCTGATAGGTCGCGCGCCCAATCGTCATTCCGCCCACATGCACGATCTCAAATTTCCCTTTCGCAAAGGTTCGCACCTCGTCCGCATGCTCAAACCGTTTCAGAATCACATCGTTCATAAGTCCTCTCCGTCCGCAATCGGTGCAATAATTTCAGACTGCGAGCTTTCATGGCCGGGGTACCACTCTGCGCAGCCCGCCGCAACACCTTCACTACAGCCGGCCGAATCTCCTCTGCGCCTTCAGCCAGTTCAGCCAGTCCCTGAAGCGCACACGTCTTGACGATCGAACTGCGATCTTCCAGATAAGCACTCAGCGCAAAAACTGCTGTCCGCAACTCGCCGGCATTTAACCGCAGCCGCGGAACCATCAGCGCCAGATGCCACCGCAACTCCTGTTGACTCGCCTCATTCATCAACTGCAACAACTTTTTCCTGTAAGGCTGGAGCAACTCACGCCGCTCCCGCGTGATCTTCTCCACCGCATCGGCGGCGCGCATGCACACCAGCGGGTCGCTCGACCATAACCCTGCCATGAGTTCGGGAAAAAGCTGGGGCTGCTTCGAAACCATCGCCGCGACTTCATCCGCACGCCCGATCATCCGCCGGTCGCCGCCCTCCAAGAGAGAGAGAATGTTCGTTCGCGCCATGACGAAATCATAGTACTGAACTCAGGGCGTTTCCTGTACTCAATCCGCGCGAATGTATACTCGAACGGTCGTCTAGGAACTGCCAAGCACTCCCTGCCGTATCATCCTTGAATATAGGAGCGCACTCATGCAAAGCCGCATCACCGGCACCACAATGCCAGTTCTCGAGTTTCTGCTCGAGCCCAACGAGTCCATCAT
>Ga0116135_1000391_pt1 | contig 24456 bp, 21 predicted proteins | sample June2015DPH_20_1_FD_89738 | JGI IMG/M metagenome (GOLD analysis project Ga0116135, IMG submission 89738) | Peatland microbial communities from SPRUCE experiment site at the Marcell Experimental Forest, Minnesota, USA - June2015DPH_20_10 | ecosystem: Environmental > Terrestrial > Soil > Wetlands... | reverse complement strand
TCTTCACTGGCAGTGACTCAACCTCGTGGCTTCTGCGGAAGGGAATTGGCCTGTGCACAAGAAGGCAGATTCAAGATCCAGCCGAGCCCGGCGGCCGAGGAGGTGTCAGACTGCAGAAAGACGCGACGAGTGCGAGATTTCATGGAATGTCTGCCCAAGCTTTCGCATTTGCCCGGCACTATGGAAAAGTGTAAGACAAACGTTTTCTTACCGTTACGCGGCATCTTCGGGCAAATAAACAGCCCGGACGACAAAAAGGTGGCGGCACAGCCGCAGAATCCGTCACCGAGCCACTTTATTCGCAAACAAACCGATTGTCTAGTGGGGATCGTCCAAAATTATCCTGCTTGACAATCGTTATTTCTACGTGGTGTAATCCTCGCCGCATGCAAAACAAGCCACGAAATGTGCAGTAAACAACCGTTTGTCGAAGGTTGCATTTCGGGTTTGGCGGACAAGGAGCATGCGTGGCCGGCAGCGGCGGGATTTGGGCACTCAGGACGCAGTTTGCAGTTCCTGGGGGATCGAATATTGCCTCGGCGCCGGAGCAGTTTGGACGGGAATCAATTCAGGAGGCAGTACATGAAACTTACGATGCGATGGATTCTGCCCCTTCTTCTGGCAATGTCTGGAAGCGGGGTATGTTTTGCGCAGGCCGCCAACTCAGGCGAGATTCGCGGAACGGTAACGGATTCAACGGGAGCTCTCATTCCCGGTGTCACGGTTACGGTGAAAGACGTGGATAAGGAAACTACGACCACGTACGTAACAAACAACGCGGGACTCTTCGATACAGGAGCAATCGTAGAGGACCACTACCTGTTGACTTTTACCAAGGACGGCTTTGAGACCTATGTTCGCGGTCCGATCAACCTTGAGCAAGCAACCGTAACCATCGATGCCAAGCTACAGGTGGGCAAAATCTCGCAGCAGGTTGTTGTCAATACCGATGTCGCCATGCTGTCGACAGAGTCAGGCGCGCAGGAAGGCGTCATGGAGGCAGACACCATTGTGAATCTGCCCCAGGTGGGCGGCTTGAATGGCGGCGGCGCAGACTGGGAGAACTTCATCATCCTGTTGCCCGGTTCTTCTGGTGCGCCTGAGAATTCGTCCAACAATCTCACCGCGGGAATGGCTACTTCAATCAACGGAAATCTGCCGTTTGCCAGCATGCTGCAGGACGGTGCCACAACCACGCTTCCTATGAGCCAGAACTCCGACGTCACGGTCTTTGAGACCACGGCGGAAGTCAAGGTCAGCGCTACAGCGTTCTCAGCCCAATACGGTGTGGGCGACGTGGTCTACAACCAGATCACAAAGAGCGGTGGCGACAAGTATCATGGCGCCGGCTATGAGTATTTCCAGAACAATGCGCTGGATGCCGCAACTTACGCGTTCGGCACGGGGACAGTTCCTGTCCTCCACTTCAACAACTTTGGCGGCGCCGTGGGCGGCCCGATCATCAAGCACAAGGCGTTCTTCTTTTTCGATTACGACAGGACGATCGATCACGGTGGATCAAACCCTGGCTTCAGCACCGAGCCGACCCCGGCGATGATGAGCGGAGACTTTACCGGCAATCCGACTCTTTACGATCCAACTACGCAGGTAATGGTTACGTCGGGCTCTTGCACTTATACCGACGCGGCGTACATTACTTCAACCAATCCGAGCGGAACACTTACTCAAGCCGCGCCTTGTGTCCAGAGGCAGAGCTTTGCATCGGAATACGGCAACGGCAACAAGATTCCTTCCTCGATGATCAGCCCGGTGTCGCAGGCGATTCAGAAGTTGTTTCCGGCTAGCAACACAGCGGGTACACCAGTTCCAAACAAAGGCTACAACGAAAACAATTTCGTCTATAGCGCCCCAAGCACCAACCCGTACATCAAGTGGTTTGGCCGCGCGGACGTCGATGTCACCCCCAAGAATCGGCTCACGCTTGCGGAGACGGAGAGCGACAACCCGGACAAATATGTCAATGAGGGCATTTGCCCGTTCAACTGCTATAGCGGAGACGTCAGCCGCGACAACGCCTCGGTCTCCGATGTTTGGTCCCCGACCTCGCACCTGGTCAACGAAGCGCGCATGGGCTTTACGGATCAGTTGAACTTCTTTGTTCCGCAAACCCTCAGCAAGGGCTGGCCCGAAAAGCTTGGGTTGAACTTTGCTGAAGTTGACCTCTTCCCAACGATCAGTATCGATAACTTTGACGGCAACCTTGCACCTGGAACCAATGCTGTCTACAAGGAATATCTCTTCGATCCGTCAGACGTAGTCACACTGATCAAGGGCCGCCACGTTCTGCACTTCGGTGGTGAGTTCCTGATCAACCGGGCCGACTCAACCAACTGGGGGAACCTCAACGCGGCAAGCTTGACCTATGGCGGTACCTATACCGCAGCAGGCGGCAATCTCACATCCCCCTATGACGGCTTCTCCTATGCCGATTTCCTGCTGGGCCAGACGCAGCAGTGGAGCGCTGAGAACGTGCCGGAGTACGGCGGAAGATGGAAGACCCCGCAATTCTTCATTCAGGACGACTGGAAGGTGAAGCCAAACCTGACTGTGAACCTGGGCCTGCGTTATGAGGTCATGACCGGCTGGTCCGGTGTCCGCGGCAATGAGGCTGCCTGGGATCCCGCGGTGACCAACTTCAACGTTTCCGGCTCAACGATTAACGGGATTGCCCCAGGTGCTCCTGTTCTCGGCGGCATGTGGTATGCCTTCAGCGGAGCGAATGGCCGCACAACTCTCCAAGATCCCAAGTACAACATCGTTATGCCGCGCGCGGGATTCAGCTGGCAGTTCATGAACAACACGGTCCTTCGGGGCGGCCTCGGCGTGTACTCGTCCACATGGAGCGAGGACACTTATGGGCAAGGTCTTGGAGCCGCATTCGGCAGCAATGGCGGCATCAACGATACAAACACCACCAACGGACTTTGCGAGGTTGTCAATATCAATGCAACCTTCACTACACCCAACACGCAGGACCCAGGTTGTGGAGGCGTGGGCTTTAATCCGCAGACGATCGCTCAGGCATACATAACTGCTCCGACTACTCCGTGGGCCCAGAATGGCCAGAACCCGACCTACAATCAGTACCACACGCCGATTCCGACGAACTACCAGTTCTCGGTCGCCGTCGAGCGGCAATTTGCAACGGACTATGTTGCATCGGTTGCCTATGTCGGCAATCATGGCGACCACCTTAACACCGGTTCCCTGGACATCGATCAGGTGCCCGAAAGCGAACTCGGACAAGGTGCAATTGCGACGCCGTATCCGTTATTCAGCTCCGTTAACGGCAGCACCAACAATGCCGTCTCCAACTACAACGCATTGCAAACCTCCATTACTAAGCGCATGACGCACGGGCTGCAGTTCTCAGTCAACTACACATGGTCCCACTTCCTGGACGATATGGACTCTTCGGGATGGGGCAGCCGCATGGGATGGCAGAACTACCAGAATGCGTATGCCATTAACCAGAACTACAGCAACTCCAACTTCGATATCAGGAACATGCTGAAGGGCGAGGCAATCTACCAGCTGCCCTTTGGCAAAGGAAGGCAGTTCCTGAACGACAACCTGATTGCCGATGAAGTCCTGGGCGGCTGGCAGTTTTCAGCCACATGGGTCGACCAGGGTGGTAACCCGATGGGAATCACCACGGGATGCAGCAATAACTCCGGGAACTTGTCCGGATGCTACACCCAGGAAGCAGACCTCATCGGGAATTACAAGTCTGGAGGCGGAACCATCAAACAGTGGTTCAACCCCACTGCCTTTGCAATTCCAGCGCCCAACACCTACGGTACTTTCCTCAGGAATACCGTCTACGGCCCCGGCTTGAATAATTTGAATTTCTCCTTTGGCAAGACGTTTGACATCCTGCCGGAGAGAGGAATCAAATTCGAGATTCGCGCCGACGCGCAGAACGCGCTCAACCATCCCAGCTTCGGGCAACCGAACGGTACAGCAGTTGGTACTGATTCGCCGACCAACATTACGAGCACCACGGTTAACGGCAGGACGATGCAGATCTACGGACGCCTGTCGTTCTGACATAAGAGCCTATCTCAACTTCAACCCGAAAAGGACGGCGAGAGATCGCCGTCCTTTTCGCGTGCGGCCTTCTCAATAATCATCGTTTGGTATGATGTGACTGCCATGATCGCCAAAACTCTGCTGTTCACCGCGCTTTTGCTACCGGTTGCCTCCATTCAATCAGTGTGTCAGGAATCGTCGAGCAATCAGGATCAGATCAAATACCATGCGCAGATGGCGCAGCAATATCTCAGGGACCAGAAGCCGGATCTGGCGATACCGGAGTTGAAGGCGCTTGTCGCTCTCGATCCCGGCAATGTGGAAGCCCAGGGAAATCTGGGAACGCTGCTCTTCTTCATTCAACACGATTACAACGACGCCGTTCCCGCACTACGGGCTGCGACCAAGTTACAACCGGACTTATGGAAACTTCAGGCATTGCTGGGTCTTGCCGAGGAGCACACCTCGGATTCCGCTGACGCGCGCAAGGACTTGGAAACGTCGTTTCCGCAGTTGCAGGATAAGAAGCTTCAAGTACAAGTAGGACTGGAACTGGTGGGGATTTATACGCAGAGTGGCGACCTTGACGTTGCGGCCGGGACAATGCTCCAGCTTCGCAAAGCATATCCGGAAAATCCGGAGGTGCAGTATGCCGCTTACCGCACGTTTTCTGACTTGTCCGGGGAATCGATGCTGTCGTTGTCGGTGGTCGCGCCGGATTCCGCTCAGATGCACCAACTAATGGCCCACGAGGAGATCAAGGAAGGAAATACGAACGGAGCAGTTGCACAATTCCGCAAGGCAATCGCTATCGATCCGCATCTTCCTGCCGTTCATTATGAGTTGGCGGAACTGCTCAATACTTCGCAGGATGTGACATTGAAGAAAGAGGCGGAGAAGGAATATCGAACCGCCTTGATCGAGAATCCCTTGGACGAGAAGACACAGTGCAGGCTGGCCGAGATTGACGCTGTCAAGGGGAACACCAAGCAGGCTTACACGGAATACTCGAAGGCTGTGGAGTTGGCGCCCGGGGATTCGGATGCGAAGCTAGGACTGGCCAAGACATTGATTGAGATGAATCAACTAGACAAGGCGCAGGCTTTGCTGGAACAGACGGTGCAACTGGAGCCGACAAACGCGGTTGCCCATTACCGCCTGGCCACGCTTTACCGTAAGAAGGGCGAGGTGGAGGACGCGAAACGCGAAGTGGAACTCTACAGAAAATACAAAGATATGAAAGAGAAGTTACGCGCTGTCTACAAGGACCTACAGGTGCAGCCCAGCGAGATTCGAGTAGATGAGCAGGATGAGAAGTAATTTCCTGGCGCGGCGTGCGGCCGAAGCAGGGATCCGGGGAGCGGTGCTTCGACGTTTGTGCATTGCAATGCTGGTTTTGAGCCTGCGCTCGGTGGCGACGGGGCAGATGGGCGTGGCTACGCCGCTGCCGAAAGCTGAGCGGCAAAAGGCGGCCGCGGAGAGCAAGGCTAGCGGGCCGCTCTCGAACTATCCGCAACTGGTGGACATCACCGATTCGACAGGAATCAAGTTTGAACATATCGCAAGTTCGGATGCGAAATTCATTGTTGAATCGATGAGCGGGGGTGTAGCGCTGATTGATTACGACGGCGATGGCTGGCCGGACATTTTCTTTACCAACGCGCCGACCGTGGAGATGGCGCTGCATGGGAAGACCGCCCGGAGTGCGCTCTACCATAACAACCACGACGGGACGTTTACCGATGTTACGGACAAGGCGGGAGTTGGAACTCCATGCTGGGCGATGGGCGCATCGGTGGGCGACTATAACAACGACGGCAGACCTGATCTGCTGGTGACTTGCCTTGGCGGCGTGGTGCTCTATCGCAACAACGGCGACGGAACCTTTACTGACGTGACCAAGCAGGCCGGGTTAAGCGGCGATGCCGGCTGGGCGACTGGAGCGGCTTTCGGCGACTACGACGGAGATGGCTGGGCGGATCTGTTTGTTTCGCATTATGTAGATTTTCATCTCAATGATCTGCCTGCATTCGGTTCGAGCAAAACGTGCAAGTACCTTGGCTTTGATGTACAGTGCGGCCCGCACGGACTGAAGGGATCGGCAGACAATCTGTACCACAACAATGGCGATGGAACGTTCACAGACGTTTCAGAGAAGGCCGGTGTGAGCGATCCGGAGCATCGCTATGGCCTGACGGCGATCTGGACGGACTTTGACAACGACGGCAAACTCGATCTGTTCGTGACGAACGATGGGCAGGCTAACTATCTCTATCAAGGCGATGGTGCAGGTAAGTTTGAAGATGTTGCGCTTGCATCGGGCGTGGCCGCGAATGAGGACGGAGCAGAACAGGCCAACATGGGAGTGGCGCTGGGGGACTATCTGCATACCGGGCGAATGTCGCTGCTGCTTTCGCATTTCGACATTGAGTATGCGGCGCTCTATCGCAATGAAGGCGGGATGAACTTCACCGATGTGTCGGTTGCTTCAGGAATCGCGAGAGGGACGCAGGGCTACGTGGGCTGGGGCGATGCATTCGTTGATTTTTCGAATGATGGATGGGAGGATTTTTTCCTGGTAAATGGGCATGTGTATCCGCAGGTGGATAGCGCGCATCTTTCAGTGAAATATCTTGAGCCGAAGCTGCTGTTCTTGAATCAGCGAGACGGGACTTTCAGAAATGTCAGCAAGCAAGTGGGGGATGCGATCCAGGTTCCGCAGGTGAGCCGCGGAATGGCAATCGGCGACCTCTTCAACGATGGCAGGCTTGAAGCCGTTGTTGAGAACCTGGCGGGCAAGCCAATGATCCTGCGGCCGGAGGGTGGACCGCAGAACCACTGGATCAGTTTTCAACTGGAAGGAGTGAAGAGCAATCGCCTGGGGCTGAACGCGCGGGTGCGGGCAACTGCTGGTGACCTGGTGCAGCTTGGAGAAGTGATCAGCGGAGGAAGTTATCTTTCGCAAAACGATCTGCGCATTCACTTTGGGTTGGGAATGAATGACCGAGTCAATAAGGCCGAGGTGCTGTGGTCGGATGGGAAGACGGAAACGTTGGCAAATCTGGCAGCGAATCGTTTCTACATCGTGCGAGAAGGAGAAGGAGTAGTTTCATCCAAGCCTGCAGAGGCTTCGAGGACCAAACGACTGTGATCAGGCTGCATGGAGTGAAGAGGTTTCGTCAATTTATTCGAGGCCTGCGCACATTGTGCTTGATGGTGGCCGTTGGAGTATCCGCGGCGCAAGCGCCAAAGCCCGCTGTTGAGTCACCGTTGACGAGGCAACTGCACCAGGCGCTCAGTCTTGCGGAGAAGGGCGACAAGAAGCAGGCGATGGAATTGGCAGATGCTCTCCTTGCGCAGCATCCGGAGTTTGAGCCAGCGTTGAAGTTGAAGGGCATGCTGCTCGAGGATGCGGGACGACAATACGAAGCTGGCGAGGCTTATCAGAAAGCGCTGAAGCTCGCGCCGAACGATGCTGACCTTCTTTTCAAAGTTGGGATATATCAGCTGGTTGCAGGGGACAAAGAGAAGGCGGTCGAGTTGCTCGAGCATCATTTGAAATTGGCTCCAAAGGATGCGGACGCGCTCTACTATCTGTCGCAGGCCTATCACCTGACGGGCAATGACGACCGGGCTCTGAAAGCGATAGAACAGTGCGCAAAGATTGAGCCGGACAATGCATCGGTGTTGCAGAAGTATGGGGAGCTGCTTTGCAGCTCGGGGGACTGCGAGGCGGGAGTGCAATGGCTGCTGAAGGCGCGGCGCGCCGATGCGACCCTGCCGCGGATTGATTTTGCGATTAGTGTTGCAAGTTTCAGGAACATGGATTTTCAGGGAGCGAAGTCCTACTCCGAGAAGGCCGCGGAGCAGCAGCCGAATGACCCAAACGTGCTGGCGCTGCTTGGATCGGTTGAGGTCAAGCTTTCGGAATGGCAGGCTGCGAAGGGTACGCTGGAGCACGTGGTTACCATGCGTCCCGACGATGTGGCGTCGATGCTTGAGCTTGGGCATTGTGAGCTGGAGCTGGGCAATTATCAATCTGCGATTGACACTCTGGACCACATGTTGAAGCTGGACCCGACGCAGATCATCGCACACTTCTACTTGTCTAGAGCGTACGCGGGGTTGGGCAAGACCGCGGAGTCGCGGCATGAAGCGGAACTGCACCATAAGATGATGGACCAAACGACTTTTGTTCCATCATTTGAGAGCTCAGGGCGAGATGGTTCAATCCAGGGGCCAGCGCGGAAACTGCTGGCAGACCATCGCGAAGAGGAAGCTAGAAAGCTGTTCCTTGATACTTTCAAGGGAGACACGCCTACGCCGGCGAGCGCTTATGTGTTTATTGGGAAGCTATACCTCTTCATGGGTGATACGGAAGATGGGTTGCGCAGTCTCCAACAAGCTTTGCAGATGGAGCCAACGGTACGCGGCGCGCATACTTTCGAGGGCATTCTTGCATTAAAGCAGGGCGATCTGGACAAGGCGGAGAAGGAGTTTCAAGCCGAGCTTGCAAACGATCCGAACTACCAGACGGCGATTGCGGAGATGGGCGAGGTGAGGTACCGGCAGGGACGCTGGGCCGACGCTGCCCAGCAGTTGGAGAAGTCGAGGACAATGGTTCCGCAACTGCTCTATATGGAGTGCGATTCATATTTCCATTCAGGGGACGTGAAAAATGCGGACCTGACTGCGGAGACGCTGGCGGCGTACGGACGAAGCGCGCCGGATGTAATGAAGGGGCTAATGGAGTTGCTAAATCGTAACGGCCAGGTGGATCTGGCGCAACGTATCTCGGAGAATCTGAAACCCTGAGTTCCTACCTCAGTGTGCAGCCTCCGTCACGGTGAGAATCTGATCCGCTTTAATATTCGTCAGGACCTGCTTGATGCCGCTCGGCCACGCGAGTTCGATCTTGTCAATGACTGTGGAATCGCCCAGGCCAAAGTGAACCCGCTTATCGCTTGATGAGTTGTAACCGACAGCTGTGGTTGCTTCGTTGTACTGGCTGCCGCGCGCAGTCGTGATTTTCACTTTTGTTCCCAACCCATCGCGATTTGATTTTGTCCCGACAAGACTGAGGATGATCCAGTGGTTTTTATTCTCTGAGCGATTCATCAGGATCTGCGGTGCGGCGTTCATGACGGCTACGACAATGTCGATTTTGCCGTCGTTGTTTAGATCGCCGAATGCAGCTCCGCGATGGGGCAGGGGAACGGCGAAACCTGTGCCGGCTTTGGCGCTGAGGTCTTCAAAGGTGAGATTGCCTTTGTTGCGAAACAGGCCGTTGGGCATTGCATAGGGCCGATGATCGAGTTCCATGGAGTTGTCGAGAATGGCGGCGTTGGCGGTGAAGATGTCCTTGTTCCCGTCGTTGTCGAAATCAAAGATCCCGGTGCTCCAGGCGGTGATTCGACTTGTGATTTGAGTGAGACCTGCTGCGCCTGAGAGATCTTGGAACTGGCCGCCGCCAAGGTTCTTGTAGAGGGGAAAGCTATCTCCAAACATGGATGTTTCAAAGATATCCGGCTTTCCATCGTTGTCGATGTCGCGGAAGTCCGTGCCCATGCCGGCCATGGCGCGGCCATTGGCGTTGTACGCGACCCCCGCAAGCAAGGCGGATTCGGTAAATGTGCCGTCACCGTTGTTATGGAGAAGATAGTTCTGAAAGGTGTCGTTGGAGACGAAGATATCGGTGAATCCATCGTCGTCATAGTCGGCGAAAGCAACACCCATGCCTTTGCCGATGTATTGAGAGATATGAGATTGCTCGGAGACATCGGTGAAGGTACCGTCGCCGTTGTTGCGGTAAAGGATGTTGGGAGTTCCCTGGTAATCGACTGGTGAGCAGTAGGCGGGAATTCCGCGAACGGTCCAGCGCGCGGCGGTGGCGATGTTGTAGTCGAGGTAGTTTACGACGAACAGATCCAGGTGGCCGTCATTGTTGTAGTCAAACCATCCTGCCGCCACGCTCCAGGCTTTGCCATACTTGGGAATGATTCCACTTACGCCGGCTCTTTCAGTTACATCTGTGAAGGTGCCGTTACCGTTGTTGTGGAAGAGCTGGTTGCGATTGACGCCCGTGACATACAAGTCGACAAACCCGTCGTTGTCGTAATCGCCGGCTGCCACACCCATTGAGTAGCCAATGCCCTTGAGGCCGGCGCTTTCGGTTACATCGGTAAATGTGCCGTCGCCATTGTTGCGAAACAGGCGGTTGGAGTAGCTGGCGTCAGTCTTTTCCATGGAGGGGAGGGCGGCGCCGTTGGTGAAGAAGATATCGAGCAGTCCATCGTTGTTGTAATCGAATACGGCCACGCCGCCAGTCATGGTTTCAATGGTGTAATGCTGCGGAGTGACACTGTTTTTGAGCGTGAACTTGATCTTCGAGGATTCGATGATGTTTTCAAATTCGATGGCGGATTTGGCGGGGACCACACTATCCGCAGAGTTTTTGTCGGCTGAAGATGGGCGTTGCTGGGGTGGGTGGTTTGCTGTGGAAGCCTGAAAAGGAGTCAGCGCGAAGGCAGGGCCAGCCCACAGGGCTGCCGCGGCCAAAAGACGGAGAGCACATCGAATGACAACGATGGTGGGAGAAGAGGGTCTTTCTATTTGGAAACAGAGGGAACCTGGCAAACTGATCCAGCGTACAAGCAGGAAGCGGTGGCAGAGATTTCGTCTCATTGTCGGCATGAAACAAGGATTTCAGGGTTTGGCTAAGCTCATTATCTCATGGGTGAAGATTTCAACGCGCTTGGACAATGAAGGGTTTTAGCCTGTTTGAACCGGCAGGTTCGGCCTGTCTGGCAAGCGTTGGAGTCTAGTTAGAGTGAGAATCGCTGCTAACAACTTTGAGGATTGCCTGCTGTTATCGGAATGAATTCCCTTACATGCGAGAAATACGCATGTTTGTTGGTTATTCTGATGATTTTGCTGAATTTATAGGTAGAATGATCAGTGCAGTCGATTGCAAAAGCGAAGGCACTTGCACGCGAGACGAGTCAATGACCGATGACACGAACGACAAGCGACAAAAGGAGCCTTTAAGACCTTTGGTCCACCAGCCCGTCAGCCTGAAACAACTGGCGGCCCACCTGGGACTCAATCCAGCGACGGTTTCGGTTGTCCTGAACGATGTTCCGGGACGGTCGATTCCGCAGGTTACACGAGACCGCATCAAAGCGGCGGCCAAGGAAATGAACTACCAGCCGAGCCTGCTGGCGCGTTCGCTGCGCAACCGCCGAACGCTGACGATCGGCATTCTGGTACCTGAATTGAGCGACGGTTATCACACTCAGGTGATGAGCGGCATTGGCGATCAGCTGATCGGCGCCGGATACTTTTACTTCACGGCGCATCACCGGCACCAGAAGAGCCTGGTAGAAGAGTACACGCGGATGTTCATCGGGCGAGGCGCCCAGGGCATCATCGCGATCGACACGCTGCTTGAACATACGATTCCGATTCCCGTGGTTGCCGTGGCCGGACACAGGCACATTGAAGGCGTAACGAATGTTCTGCTGGACCATGCGCGGGCCGCAGAGCTGACCCTGACTCATCTCTACTCGCTTGGGCACCGCAAGATTGCATTCATGCGCGGACAGCCGTTCAGCTCCGATTCCGACGAGCGCTGGAAGGGATTGACGGCGGTTGCAAACAGGCTGGGCCTGGAGATCAAGCCGGAACTGGTGATAAGCCTGGATCGCGATATGTCCTCACCCGAACTTGGCTATCCGGTGGTGGAAAAGCTGCTGGCCAGCAAGCGGCAATTCACCGCGCTGGTGGCCTTCAACGATATTTCGGCAATCGGGTCGATCCGCGCGTTCCAGGACGCGAATCTGCGCGTGCCGGCCGATGTATCGGTGATCGGATTCGACGACATCAAGGCGGCCGCGTACACACTGCCGCGCTTGACGACGATCAATCAGCCGTTGGCGGAGATTGGCAAAATCGCGACGCAGAGCCTGCTCAATCGCATTCATGGAACTGCCACGCCACGCGATGAGATTACCGTAGAACCGAAGCTGGTGGTACGCGAATCCACGGGGCCGGTGCGGGCCTAGGTTTTTGCATTCTCGCGGCGAAGCACTGTCTTTCTGATTACGGGCCACCATTCTCCGAGCCGCTTCAAGTGACCCAAAATGCCCGCAATTGACGTGTCTTTGCAACAATTCCGCCGTGGGTGGTGCAATGGGGGCTGCTGGGCGCAGATAATGCGACAGGAACTGCCGGAACGCTGAGGCTGATTTGCGCGCGCGAATCAGTGTGCAGATCGAGTGCTTGCTGAAAGCAGCTAGCGTCGAGATACTCTTGAGAGAGGTCCTCCGCGATTTCGGGAGGCTAGGCTGCATTTCCCGATTCCGGAGAATCCTGACGGTGACACGATCGAACTCGAGCACTGAAGGTCCTGCGGAAATCAAGCCGTCGAGCCAGCTTGGACTCTTCGACGCGACCATGATGGTGATGGGCGGCATCGTGGGCGCCGGCATTTTCATGAATCCTTACGTGGTCGCGCAGCGGCTGCATTCGCCGGTGCTCATCCTGTCCGTTTGGATCGCCGGCGGCGTGATCGCGATCCTCGGCTCGTTTGTTTACGCGGAACTGGCTGACCGCATCCCCGAAGTTGGCGGCCAATACGAATACCTGCGACAGGCGCTCCATCCGGTGTTCGGGTTTCTCTATGGTTGGGCGCTGCTGCTGGTAATTCAGACGGGCGGCATGGCTGCTGTGGCCGTCACGTTTGCGCGTTACTTTCTTGAACTGACAAGCCTACCTTGTTCCGAATCGACCGTTGTGATTGTGACGCTTGCAGTTCTCACGGCGATAAACTGTCTTGGCGTCAAGCCGGGAGGGCGCGTTCAGAGCGTGCTGATGGTGCTGAAGATTGCGGCGGTTGCCTGCCTGGTTGGGGCGGGATTCTTTCTTCTCAAAAAGCCGTTTCCATTGCTTCATCCGGTGCTGGACCGGCCGGTATCGCTCGACCTAATGACCGCGATTGGGGCAGCGATGGTGCCTGTTGTCTTTTCATATGGCGGATGGCAGACAACCAACTTCATTGCGAGTGAGATAAGGAATCCGCGCAGAAATCTGACGCGGGCGCTGATCATCGGGGTTGCGAGCGTTGTTGTTCTCTACGTCTCGGTCAACCTGGTCTGCGTGCGGGCGCTGGGCGCGACTGCGCTGGCCGAGACGAATGTGCCAGCCAGTGCTGTGATGCGGCTGGTTGCAGGCGAGCCGGGGGCGCGGCTGATTGCACTGGGCATAGCGGTATCGACGGTGGGTTTTCTGAGCCAGTCGGTGCTGACTGCGCCGCGCGTGTATTTCGCCATGGCAAAGGACGGGCTGTTCTTTCGCAGCGTCGCTTACTTGAGTCCCAGGACGCAGGTTCCTGTGGTTGCAATTGTTCTACAGAGCGTGTGGGCCATCGTGATTGCGATGACGGGTAAGTATGAGCAGATTCTCAACTTTTTTATTCCCATTGATTTTCTTTTCTTCGGTCTGACCGCGACCTGTCTGTTCGTGCTTCGCCGTCGCGACCGCAATGAAGCCCCCAGGCAGCGTGGCTTTCGTGTGCCCGGACATCCTTTCAGCACGCTTGTGTTTGTTTTTTCGTGCTGGGCGATCGTCGCAAATACGTTGTACAAATATCCGCGTAATAGTTCAATCGGCGTGGCGATTCTTCTTCTGGGAGTACCTGTATATCTCGGATGGCGGCGCCGGCAGAAACGGGAGTTTATCGGATGACTTTTTCATCGCGTGCTACAGCTTCGGTTTATCTTGAGTGGGCCAAGCTCCAGTCTCAGGAGAAGTACAATCTGGCCACCAGCGGCATCATGAGTTATCCGCTGGCAGAGCTTCCCGTGTCGATTCAAGACCTGGAGATCAACGGGACAGATGCGTATGGGTACAAGCCTTTTCTGGAGCGGCTGGCGCGCAAGTGCGATGTGACCGCCGATTGCGTGGTGGCGGCTGCCGGCACAACGTTTGCCAATCACCTGGCGATGGCGGCGCTGCTCTCGGCTGGGGATGACGTGCTGATTGAGCGGCCGACCTATGGGCCGATTCTCGAGGTCGCTTCTTATCTTGGGGCGAACATTCTGCGCTTCGAGCGTCGCGCCGAACGCGATTTTCAGATCGACGCGGATGAGATCAGAGAGAAGATTACGCCGAAGACAAAGTTGATTGCGCTGACCAATCTGCACAATCCCTCGGGCGCCTTCACCAGCGAGGAAACGTTGCTGCGGATTGCGAGTATCGCCTCGACGGTGGGTGCACGCGTGCTGGTGGATGAAGTTTATCTCGACATGGTGTACGACCAACCGGTGCGCTCTTCCTTTCATCTCGCGGATTGTTTTGTGGTGACCAACAGCCTAACCAAGGCGTATGGCCTGAGCGGAATTCGCTGCGGCTGGATACTCGCAGAGCCGGCACTCGCAAAGCGCATGTGGAGATTGAATGACCTATTCGGAGCGACGCCGGTGCATCCGGGAGAGTTGCTGAGCATTATTGCGCTGGACAATCTCGCGAAGATTGATGCGCGAGCGCGGGGAATTCTAGACATAAACCACCGCGCGCTTGATGGATTCTTCAGAGGCCGAAGCGATGTAGCTGGATTCCGCAGTCCATGGGGGACGGTGACGTTTCCGCGATTGACTCATGGCTCGGTGAAGGAGTTTGTCGAACTGTTGCGTGGGCGCTTTGAAACCAGCGTCGTTCCGGGAGAATTCTTTGAGATGCCGGATCACTTCCGCATCGGCATCGGCGGCGATCCGGAGATGACCGCGACCGCATTGGAGCGGCTTGCACAGGCGCTCGACGAATATGGGTTGCAATTGCGGCGGTAGCGGTCACGCGTCGGTGTGAGAATCAAATTGGACAGCGTCAAAATGCCAGAAGAAATGTACTATTCCTCTTACGCAGCGGTTGCCATGGGCTCACCCAAAATGCCCCCGCACTTGCAAGAGATTCCCGAGGCTGCGATATTTGCCCATGGTCTTGATTGGTGGCGGAGGACGGGATCGAACCGTCGACCTTGGGGTTATGAATCCCACGCTCTAACCATCTGAGCTACTCCGCCAGGAGGGGCGCGGGCCACGAGGGCCGCAAGGGAGGGCGGATGGAGATCCGCGTACCACTATTGATGATACGGGCGGCTGGATAGGAGGTCAAACCGGGCACCTCTAGTGCGGCCGCCGCTTACGGGAGGCGCGCCCGGGGGGGGGCGGCTGCGACGCGCCGCCAGAGCGCCAGTCAACCGTTCTTCGACGGAAGCCACAAGACCGTCCAATTTACCCCGGTAAAGTTCGAAGCCTCCGAGTCCAGGACGGTGTATTTCTGCGGATGCAAGCATACCGCCAATCCCGGCCTCTGCGACGGGAGCCACGCAAAGCTGTAAAGAAGCCCCGCAATTTTCGCTGAATTTCCCGTCCGATCCCGCGAAGGTTGCAGGATGGGGGTGGGAAGCCGCGTGTAATTCCCGTTACACTCAACTGCATGAGTAGTTTGCGGATTGCCGGCGTGATTCCAGCGCGTCTCAGCTCCACGCGGCTCAGCCGCAAGGTGCTGCGCGAGATTGCCGGACGTCCGATGGTGGAGTGGGTGTGGCGCGCAGCGGCCGGAAGCGGTCTGATGGACCCGGTGATCGTAGCAACTGATGCGGAGGAAGTGGCAAACGCGTGCCGTGAGCGCGGAATCCCGGTGGCGATGACCTCGGCGACCTGTACCAGTGGATCAGATCGCGTACGTGAAGTGGCGCGGGAGATCGATGCAGATGTGTACGTCAATATCCAGGGCGATGAGCCGACATTGACGCCGGATTTCTTTCCTCCGCTGCTGGCGCTCTTCGAGCGCCCTGAGGTGCAGGTGGCCACTCTTGCTGTGCGCTGCCCGGCACTGGAGATCGCGGATCCGAATGCTGTGAAGGTGGTGACGGCAATGGACGGCCGCGCACTGTATTTTTCCCGTGCAACGATTCCGTTTGACCGCGACCGGACGGGCTTCGCGGGCTATAGGAAGCACCTGGGCATTTATGCGTACCGGAAAACGGCGCTGGAGCGGTTCGCGGAGCTGCCAACATCGTGGATCGAGGCAGTGGAGCGGCTGGAGCAGTTGCGCTTTCTGGAAAGCGGAATCGATATCTATGTGGCTGCCGCGCCCAGGGACACGATCGGCGTGGATACCGAGGCAGATCTGGAGCGAGCCGAGGCGGTGCTGAGGCGGCTGGTGGAATTGAAGGGGGATTGAGCACGGCGCAACGAGGGAAAAATCGGAATTGCGCGCAAGAATCGGAGTGCGTCTACCCCAAAGGATCGGCGACGATGGTTCCCATGAAGACTTCGGCACAACTCGCAACAAGGGGTAGCAGCCTCCCGATAAAAACGTCAATGATTGATTCGGAGACAGCCTGGAAGCGGCTAGTCGCGCGAGATACAACGGCTCCGTTCTTCTATGCGGTGACGACTACAGGCGTGTTTTGCAGGCTGAATTGCAAGAGCCGGCGGCCGCTGCGGGAGAATGTCCGATTCTTTTCATCGGTGGAGGAAGCGCATGCGGCCGGCTTTCGCGGGTGCTTGCGGTGCAAGCCAACCACTGCTTGGGGCAGACCTTTGGACAAGATTCTTTCTCATATTGAGTCCAATGTGGACCGTGCGGTGTCTCTGGCAGAACTGGGACGCGTGGCGGGGCTTAGCCCATTTACAGTGCAGCGGATGTTCAAGCAGGAACTCGGAGTGAGTCCATTGCAATATCAGCGGGCGTTGCGCGCGGGCGGCCTGCGCAATGCACTTAGACAGGGAGGGACCGTGACGGATGCGATTTATGCGGCGGGATTTGGGTCGTCGAGCCGCGCTTATGAGGGCGCGGCGCTGGGCATGACTCCGGCGAGGTTTGCGCAAGGCGGCCAGGGCGAACAGATTGGCTGGTGCTGCGCGCGTTCGCGGTTTGGCTGGATGGTTGTGGGCGCAACCGAACGCGGGCTTTGCTGGCTCGCTCTTGCGGGCACGGCAGCCGAGGCGGAAGCGAGCCTGCGCGCGGAGATTCCTTTGGCCCACTTCAAGAAGGATGCTTCGTTGACACGGTTGGTGGAAGCGGCACTCCATTATGTTGCAGGACAATCGGGCGATGCCCCCGATGCGGCGGAGCCGGCATTGGACTTGCGCGGGACTGCCTTTCAACTACGGGTCTGGCAGGCACTCCGGGCCATTCCGCGGGGTGAAACGCGGAGTTACAGCGAACTGGCGAGGGAATTGGGCCATGCGAATGCGACGCGCGCCGTGGCGCGGGCGTGCGCGTTGAATCGGGTTGCGGTGATGGTGCCGTGCCATCGCGTGATTGGCGTGAGCGGATCGCTTACCGGCTATCGCTGGGGAGTTGAACGGAAGCGGGCGCTGCTCGAGGCGGAGAAGAGAATCTAAAAGACAAACTACAAAACATAAACCACTGTTGATTATGTGGAACTGTTCCAGGTCCCAAAAGCGGGACCTGGAGCATCCTTCGAGAATTCGATCAGATCATAGTGTGGCCCTGCTCAAGGCATAGCTTTTCCAAACGGCAAACGCTCAGCACGGACCAGACCGCTATACTTCCACCATGATTCCAATCGGGTCGCATCCGGCGTGGCACCCGGTATTCGAAACGCTGGCATATGCATCCGGCTACGCGGTGTTTAGACGCCTGCGTGCGCAGCAAGGCGATGCACTAGCCGAGCCGCAGCGCTGGACTGTGTTGGCAGCGGCAGCTGTGGGCGCGCTGGCGGGGAGCCGAGTGCTGGGTCTCGCCGAGCAGTGGCCCACGGTGATGACTGCGTGGCAGCAGGGGCGCATACTGGCACTGATGCTTTCGCCTGGCGGCAAAACGATTGTCGGCGGACTGCTGGGCGGTTGGTTCGGTGTTGAGATTGTGAAAAGACTGAGCGGAATCAGGCGTCGCACCGGCGACTTATTTGCGTTGCCCTTGTGTGTGGGCATTGCGGTGGGACGCATTGGCTGCCTGATTGCGGGGCTCGCCGACGATACCTACGGGAAGCCGACAACGCTGCCGTGGGCAGTTAATTTGGGCGACGGCATTGGCCGGCACCCTGTGCAGGTGTACGAGATTCTATTTCTGATTGTGCTGGGATTGATTGTGAGCACGAAGGCGAAGTTGCCGGAGGGGGCGCGGTTTCGCATCTTTCTTGGTGGCTACCTGGCATGGCGCGCGGCCATCGACTTCCTGAAGCCGCAGCCTCTGATTGGCGGGTTGAATTTGATTCAATGGAGCTGCCTGGCGGGGATTCTTTTGTTGGTTTTGGACGAGGTGATCCCGAGAAGGAGGGCGCATGAAGCTCTTCGGACTTAGAGTGCAGGGATTTGCCAAGGCCCTCGTCATTCTCGCGTCGATTTTTTGGGTGGCACTGGGGCTGTGCGGTATGTCCGGTTCGATTGAATCGAAGCACGGTTGGAACTGGATCGGGCCGAACCCGATACCAAACACGCCGTTGGGAACGGCGCTTTCCACGGTTGATTGGGTGAGCCTGGCGGCGATGACGATAAGCGCTGCCGGCATTGGAATATCGCTGATCCTTTGGGCAATAGTTGTTATCTATCGTCTTGTGTTCGGACCAAAGAATGATCGAGTGGGTGAATGACTTGGTGAAGTAATCAAATTAAGCGGGGCCAGCAATTGATTTCCGGCTGCGGTCCAAAGGAAAAGCAATGACCGAGTCGCTGGTTGATCACGTAAACTTTGCGAAGATTGTGACGGTTCTGGCAGTCGTGTTCGGCATCTCGATTGGACTGTGTGGGCTGACCGCGGCGCTTTCTTCGCAGATGGGAGGTGGAGGGGACTTTCTTCTTCCACTCGGGATCATTGAACTCATCGCAATGGGGCTCTCTGCTGTGGGCCTGGTGCTGACGGTGGTTGTCTGGGTAATTGCATCGATCGTTGCGGGCCGCGGTGGAAGAAGTGACAGGACGATAAAACTGTTTGATGACGAGGACGATACACCGCGCGGCGATCGGAAGTAGAGGAGCCGCGCTGTAGAAAGGAAAATCGTGAGCAAGACATTCCTCCAGCGCATTCCCTTCGCGAAGATTCTGATCGTGCTGACGGTTGTTGTCCTGCTTTCGGTGGGATTATGCGGGGTGAGCGCAGTCCTCTACATGCAGGGAGCGAAAGGGTCACTCGCAATACAGATCGTGCAGCGCGCGATTGGCTATGAGTTGGTATGCGGGGTGCTATCTGCTGTGGGCATCGTGGTGACAGCCGCGACGTGGATTGTGGCAGTTGTGGTGGGGAACTCCAGGGAAAAAGTGTCACAGTCGCAAGACCAAATTCCTGGACCGGATGATACAAAGCACGATAAGAAGGACATTCAATGACTGAGAAACTGCGGCCGTACCTGTTTTATGACGTGGCGATTTCGATCTGCTCGACGTGCTACAAGCGGGTGGACGCGAAGATTGTGTTTGAAGAGGACAAAGTCTGGATGCTGAAGCGGTGCCCGCAACATGGGCACGAGCGAGTGCTGGTGGCCGACGATGTGGACTACTACCGCCGCTCGCGCGAGGTGTTTATCAAGACGCCGGAGCAGCCAATGGTCTACAACACACCCGTGAAATATGGCTGCCCATACGATTGCGGGCTATGTCCGGATCACGAGCAACACAGTTGCCTGACGCTTGTAGAAATCTGCGACGCCTGCAACTTGACTTGCCCGATTTGCTATGCGGGAAGCGGGCAGCATCGCACGGAATACCGCTCACTGGAACAGATTGCGGCGATGCTGGACTGCGTGGTGCGCAACGAGAAGAACCCGGACGTGGTGCAGATTTCAGGAGGAGAGCCGACACTGCATCCTGACTTCTTTCGCGTGCTGGAGATGTGCAAGGAGCGGCCAATTCGCCACCTGATGGTGAATACGAACGGAATCCGGATTGCGCAGGATGAAGGGTTTGCCAAACGGCTGGCGGAGTTCATGCCGCAGTTTGAGATTTATCTGCAATTCGATTCGCTCGAGCGCGAGCCGCTGATGCAGTTGCGCGGCGCGGATCTGCGTGGGATTCGCGAGAAGGCTCTGGAGCGACTGAACCGGCTGGGCATCTCCACCACGCTGGTGGTGACGGTGGAGCGCGGCGTGAATGACGGGGAGTTGGGCGCGATTGTGGATTATGCTCTGACGCAGCCGGCGGTGCGTGGAGTTACGTTCCAACCCGTGCAGCAGGCGGGGCGGGTGCTTGGATTTGAAAGCAAGCAGCACCGGCTCACACTGACGGAAGTGCGGCGAAGGATTCTGGAGCAGACAGATGTGTTCAGGCCCGAGGACCTGATTCCTGTGCCGTGCCATCCCGATTCGCTGGCAATGGCGTATGCGTTGAAGATGGGCGGGAAGACGGTTCCGCTGACGGGAATGGTGCCACCCGATGTGCTGATTGACGGCGCAAAGAACACGATTATCTATGAACAGGAAGCAGGGCTGCGCGAACACATTTTCAAGCTGTTCGCGACCAATCACTCGCCGAGTTCGCAGGCGTCCACTCTGAAGGAGTTGCTATGCTGCCTGCCCAAGGTGATTATCCCCAAGGATCTCGGATACAAGAATCTTTTTCGCGTGCTGATTGTGCAGTTCATTGACGCGGAGGCCTTCGACGTGCGCAGCGTGAAGAAGAGCTGCATTCACATCGCGCATCCGGATGGAAAGCGGCTGATTCCATTCGATACGTTCAATATGTTTTATCGCGGAGAGCTGGAATCGACGCGGCTGGCTGGGCTGCGACGGGACGAACTTGCGGCGGTGTGAGGGACAAGGTTGTGAGTGGTGGCGCATGAGACTTCTCGTGGTTCGGCTTGTCGGTTTTATTGCATTCGCGTTGGCATTTTTGCTGCCTGCGGTTCAGCTTGCAGGGCGCGCTGACGGACCCGGCACGGGTCCCTTCGTGCTTCCCGGCTGGATGTGTACGGCTGTTGCCACGGGTGCAACTGCCGGTCTGTTTCATGCTTCCGCGTCAGCCTGGCAGGGGAAGGACGCCGCTGGAGTCGCCTTTTTGATTATGAGCGGATGGGTTAATCCCCTCGTGGTGATCTATCTGGTGTTCACAATCTGGCGCAGGGTCGTGGTGATCAGGCGCATTCTTGCCACAGCGATCCTGATTTGCATTGCAGCCGCATGGGCATTCTTCGCGGAATCCTGGAAGACGGATTCGCCCATGCATCCGCTGATTGGCCACTATGTCTGGATTGCAGGAATCCTGGTGATGCTCAGCCCGGAGGCCGCTGCTTTGTTCACGAGAAGGAAAAATCCGGCAAATGAAGCGCCCCAGGCCTTGGAATAGAGGCCTGGGATCGCAGCGAGTTTGCGCTTGCTGAATTAGCGGGTGTATCCGCCGGAAGCGTAGATGGTTTGACCGCTGAGCCAGCCGGAGTCAGTGGAAGCCAGGAAGGCTGCGGCGGTTGCGATGTCCTGAGGCTGGCCGATGCGGCCGAGCGGGGTTTCAGCAGCGGCGTTCTTCTCGAAATCGGTACCGATGAAGCCGGCGTCGCGCGTGCCTTCGCTGTCGACAACTCCGGGGTTGAGGGCGTTGACGCGGATTTTCTTTGCGCCCAGTTCCTTGGAGAGCGAGACAGTGATGGAGTCGACCGCGCCCTTGGTGGCGCTATAGACCGCGGCGTTCGGAAAAGACATTCTGCCGACGACGGAGCCGACGTTGATGATGCTGCCGCCAGCGGGGTTGAACTTTGTGACAGCGGCCTGCGTGACCAGCAGAAGGCCGAGGACATTGACGTCGAACTGCTTGTGGAAGTGGTCGGGGGTGATGGCGTCAAGCGGGCCGAATTCGTAAATGCCGGCGTTGTTGACGAGCACGTCGATGGGGCCAAGCTGGGTGGCGACGGCGTCAATCAGCGGCTGAATGGAGGCTGGTTCTGCTACGTTGGCCTGGACGGCAATGGCTTTGCCGCCTGCTGCCTTGATGCCGGCAACGACTTTCTCCGCGGCGGCCTTGCTGCCGGAATAGTTGACTGCGACGGCGGCCCCGCGCGCTGCGAGCTCGCGGGCGATGGCTGCGCCGATGCCCTTGGACGCGCCAGTGACCAGCGCTACTTTTCCTTGAAGACTGCTGTCCTGAAGATTGCTCATTGTGCTGCTCCCTTTACGAGACGTCATTACTTCGACATTTCGACAACTATCGAATTGATTAGCAGTGCCAGGAATGGATTCAGGAGATTTGTACAAATCTTTTCAGGCGGAGGCCGGCGGGGGCGGACAGGCGGGCCGTTCGAGGGCGATGAGGCCGTTTCCGAGCGCTTGGAGGACGCCGGGCTTGAGGGTGAGGAAGTGGAATTTGCCTTCGCGGCGCACGTCGACGAGGCCAGCGGTTTCAAGTTCCTTGATGTGGTGGGAGATGGTGGCGGCGGAGATGGGCAGGGCGGCGCGGATCTGCGAACAACCCAGGGGACAGCCGGCATTTGCGATGCGCTCAAGCAGATCGAGGCGGCGCGGGTCGGCGAGGGCCTTGAGGATGGCGGTGCGGCGGGCGCGGGTGAGGCGAACGGGTTTTACGGGTGGCGGTTCCAGAGTTGTCAGGGTCATTGAAGTACTCAAACCATTTGATGTTACGGTAGCGCGAATTGACGATGAGCCGTCGCTTGCGTTTGACAGGTAAACAAGATGGGCACTTTCGCGCTCGGAGGGTCCTTTTTTCTCGCGGATTCGACCGTAAATGCGGCTTATATGCATCTGTTTTGGACAGAATGGTTCGAGTGTGATTTGTTTGTAAGCGTCTCAATGGGTTGATGTTGCAGAGTATTTTTTAACGCCGAGAGGGCCCTGTTTGAGCGGGAGGGGGTGGGCGGCGGCGCGGCTGGGCGGTGGTTCCGCGCAGCGACGGTGGCGAGAGCAACCTGAGCGGCGTAGAGGAGCTTGCCTGAGCGTTTCTCCGGGATGGCGCCGATGAGGATGCCGTGGGCGACGCAGGCAATGAAATCGCGGATACCGCTGGTTCCGTCGAGCCGAGGCATGGCTTTGCAGTAGGCAAGGCCCGCCCATGAGGCGGCGACTGCCTCGGAGCGGCGACCAGGCCCCGGTTCAGCCATGAAGGCATCAAAAGTGTTCTGCCAGGCTTTGCAGCAGCGGCGGATTGCGGTTTTGGACGTAGACTTTCTGGCGTTGGTTCCGGAACGATCAGACATGGAATTCACTCCTGAAACCATTGTGCGCGCAATGGGGATAATTATAGGCAAACTAAGCGCGTGGGGCAGGCACTCGCGGGATGCTCGCAAGGGCATGATTCAGAAAAGGTTCTGCGGGAAGTGGGGCGGCTGCCGGCGAGCACTTTGTGGAGCAGGGTATTGACAAAAAACGGGGAGAAGCCTACGAGCGCGGATTCTTAAAAAGAAACGAAAATGCAAGGTGAACAAAACAAGGGGTCGTGTTGAGGTGTGTGCTTTCCCGTGCTTGCGCCATGAGCCACCCCACGGACGAAGACCAGTCCGCGGGGGTCCAAGTCCGGCGCAAGAACGGGGGACGGAGCCGTTTCATCTACTGTGCGCCGGCAACGCTGGTGGAAGGCTCAAAAAACGTTCGGGAGCCGTTGGATCAGGAGGACAGCTCAGTTCGATCGATGGAATCGATCAAGCGGCTGCTCTGTATACTTGGCGAGACTTTCAGAGAGGAATGTGGACTTGGTTTTGAGGGGGAAGAAGGCTGCAGGAAACGGGGTTGTGCGTGTGGGGCGGGAGAGCTTTGGGCTTACTCCGGAGAGCCTGAGAACGTTGCGGGCGCTGAAGACGCCGAAGCTCATTCAGCAGTTCATTGACGGGTTGACCTACCAGTATGCGGACACGGCGAGGTCTCCGCAGCGCACCTTGCGGGAGCGCAAGGGACATTGCCTGGAGGGCGCGCTGGTGGCCGCGGCCGCGCTGCGCCTGCTTGGGCATCCGCCGCTGCTGATGGACCTGGAGGCGGTGCATGACGACGATCATGTGCTGGCGATCTATCGCGAGAATGGGTTGTGGGGGAGCCTGGCCAAATCGAATTTTGCGGGATTGCGGTCGCGCAAGCCGGTGTATCGCACGCTGCGCGAACTGGCGATGAGTTACTTTGAGCACTACTACAATTTGCGCGGCGAACACACGCTTCGCGCCTACTCGATGCCGGTGAATCTGGCGCGGCTGGATGGGAAGAACTGGATGACGGCCGAGGAAGATGTCTGGTGCGTGACGGAGCTGCTGATTGCGGCGAGACATTTCCCGGTTGCTCCAGACAAGGTGGCTCGGGCGTTGCCGCGGCTGGATCGGCGCAGCTTTGGGGCGGGGATGCATGGGTGGGTGAAGCATTGAGGCAGAGGTCAGAGGACCAATCGTGGGGAAGCGATTGCGTTTTCGGACCTGTTTGTGCCTGCCATCCAGTGGCGATCACCTCAGTCGACGGTC
>Ga0116135_1000387_pt1 | contig 24556 bp, 18 predicted proteins | sample June2015DPH_20_1_FD_89738 | JGI IMG/M metagenome (GOLD analysis project Ga0116135, IMG submission 89738) | Peatland microbial communities from SPRUCE experiment site at the Marcell Experimental Forest, Minnesota, USA - June2015DPH_20_10 | ecosystem: Environmental > Terrestrial > Soil > Wetlands... | reverse complement strand
TGGATGGCGCGCAGGCCGTCTCGCATATGCGCATTGACGTGCAGGACCTCAATCCGGACTGGTACGTTTTTTCGGGACACAAAGTTTTCGCGCCTACAGGAATCGGCGTGCTGTATGGGAAGGAAGAGCTGTTGAACGGCATGCAGCCGTGGCAGGGCGGCGGCAACATGATCAAGGACGTGACCTTTGAACGCACCACGTATCAGCCGGCGCCGTTGCGTTTCGAAGCAGGCACGGGCAACATTGCCGATGCGGTGGGCCTGGGTGCGGCTATCGATTACATCAGCCGGATCGGGATGGAACGCATCGCGGAGCACGAGCATCAGTTGATGCTTTATGCGACGCGGCTGTTGAATGAGATCCCAGGACTGCGGCTTATTGGCACAGCGCCGGATAAAGCCGGAGTTTTGTCCTTTGTGATCAATGGCCTCCGGACTGAGGATATCGGTTCTGCGCTAAACCAGGAAGGCATCGCGGTGCGCGCGGGACACCATTGCGCGCAGCCGATTCTGCGCCGCTTCGGCGTGGAAAGCACCGTGCGTCCGTCTCTCGCGCTCTACAATACTTGCGCCGATATCGACGCACTTGCCGCAGCTTTGTCGAGGATCGTGGGTGGACGCAATCCCTCAATAACCTAGACCGCGAGGTCCGCGAACAAGACCGTGCTCAGGTATCGTTCGCCGAACGAAGGGATGATCGCGATGATCAATTTGCCTGAGTTCTCCGGACGGCGCGCAACCTGGACTCCGGCCCAAAGCGCCGCGCCGGACGAGATTCCTACCAGCAGTCCTTCTTCCCGCGCCGACCGCCTAGCCGTTTCTAACGCGTCGTCGTTCTTGACACGGATCACCTCGTCGTAGATTTCGCGGTTTAGGATCTCCGGCACGAAGCCCGCGCCAATTCCCTGCATCGGGTGTGGCCCCTTTGCACCTCCGGACAACACCGCCGAAGCGTCCGGCTCCACAGCAATGCACTTGAATGAGGGCTTGCGGGCTTTGATCACTTCGCCTACACCCGTTATGGTGCCGCCCGTCCCGACGCCCGAGACCAGAATGTCAGCTTGCCCGTCCGTATCCGCCCAGATCTCTTCCGCCGTCGTGCGGCGGTGGATTTCCGGATTCGCTGGATTCTTGAACTGCTGGGGCATGAAGTAGCGCGAATCCGACGCAGCTAGTTCCTCCGCTTTCTTGATGGCGCCGGCCATGCCCTCGGGCCCCGGCGTGAGGATCAATTCCGCTCCATACGCCTTGAGCAGAATCCGCCGCTCCTTGCTCATCGTTTCCGGCATCGTCAAGACGCAGCGGTAGCCCCGTGCGGCACACACCATCGCCAGCGCGATTCCAGTGTTCCCGCTGGTGGGTTCCACGACGATCGTATCTTCGCGGATCAGCCCCGCTTTCTCCGCCGCGTCGATCATCGAAACGCCAATGCGGTCCTTCACGCTGTGCGCAGGATTGTAGAACTCCAGCTTGGCGACCAGGTTGCCAACGGCGCCTTCGGAAAGCCGCCGGATGCGAACCAATGGCGTGTTTCCGATCAGTTCAGTAACATCTTTAGCGATTTTCATACTTGCCCTTGACTAGCAGATCATAGCATATTCTATCTGATATGGGATGATTGCTCCCAAATCATACAAGGACTTGGGCTTGACGCGCGTTAACTTGTGTAAGAATTTCAAATATGATATTGTCTATAGACAATGGTATGATTGCTGGACCAACGCGACAGGATCGGCAGTGGCCTCGATTTTGCGGGCGCTTGCGCGCGGCAATGGTAATCGCGATCTTGTCGATACTCCCGGCGGATGCGGCCGATACCTGTCAGCACCTGAAGGTTCTGATCGTGGTTGCGCATCCGGATGACGAATATGCGTTTGCGGCCACCACCTACCGGCTGGCGCACGAGTTGGGCGCGACGGTGGACCAGGTAGTCATCAGCAACGGCGAGTCCGGCTACCGGTATTCAGGGCTCGCGGAACTGGTGTACGGGGTCCATCTCACGGATCAGGCCTCGGCGCGCGCGCGGCTGCCCGAGATCCGCCGGCAGGAGGCATTGGCAGCGGGCCGCATCCTCGGCATTCGACATCACCATTTTCTTGGGCAGCGCGACGGAGGCATAACGGACAATGTGGACGACACGCTGGGGCGAGTCTGGAATCGCACCGCTGTGCTGCAATTCCTTGGAAGAATCATGCGGAGCGAGCACTACGACTTGGTCTTCACCACCCTTCCAACATCGGAAACCCACGCTCACCATCGGGCAGCGGCGCTGCTGACGCTGTGGGCGGCATCCAAGCTCGCGGAAGATGCGCGTCCAGTCATTCTTGCAGCCGATCCGGACGACCAGGATCCCACTATGTTTACGGGACTTCACGACTTTCCGATCACTCGGCCCATTGATGCTAGTCCCGTTGTGGTCTTCGATCGCGGCCGGCGCTTTGGATTTCAATCCGCATTGAATTACCACATCGTCGTGAACTGGGTGATAGCCGAGTACAAGAGCCAGGGTCTTTTCCAACACGATTACAACAAACGCGATCTGGAGCGGTTTTGGGCCTTCGCATCGGGAGGGCCGCGTGTAACTCAGCGTTGCGCCGCGCTCGAGTCTTCTCTGAACGATACCCCGAGCTTGTTCGCAATAAAATGAGGGATCTCATGTGACAACTCTTATGACAACCCTACGAAAGCTGACACTCGACTGGTGGGCGGTTATTGCGGCCATCACCGCCGCGATACTGGTTCGCTTCAACGTTCTGCCCCACATTCCGTGGTAGGACCCGAGGCACACGGGAGGAGACCATGAGCCAGACCATCGCAATTCCCCGGGACATGGACCTGCCGGCGCTACCGCGGTTGCTCGCGCTGCTTCCCGGCATCGCGTTGCTCGCCGCGCTGGGATTCTTGGGCAAGCTGACCGAGCAATCCATCGCCCGCTACGCGAAGGCGCATCATCTCGCGCTGCCGAATATCGAGTACGTCCTATGGGCGATCGTCTTCGGCCTGATCGTTTCGAACACAATTGGCGTTCCCGCTTTATTCCAGGCGGGCGTCGCAACCTACGAGTTCTGGCTGAAGGCCGGGATCGTGCTGCTCGGCGTCCGCTTTCTGCTGGGCGACATTCTCAAGCTGGGAGGGGTCAGTCTGGCATTGGTGGCCGTGGAGCTGGCGGTCTCCATCGCTCTGATGACCGCGCTCGGACGATGGTTGAAGCTATCGCCGAAGCTCACCTCGCTGCTCGCCATCGGCTCCTCCATCTGCGGTGTGTCCGCGATTATCGCAGCCAAGGGCGCCATTGAAGCGGATGATGAGGACGCGTCTTACGCTATCGCGGCCATTCTCGCGTTGGGCGCGTTCAGCCTGTTCGCGTTTCCCGCCATTGGTCACGCGCTCGGGCTATCCGATCATGCCTTCGGGTTATGGGCAGGCCTTGCGGTGGACAACACAGCCGAAGCGACTGCGGCGGGCGCGCTCTATTCCGACGCCGCGGCAAAGTTCGCCGTGCTTGCCAAAACGGCGCGCAACGCAACCATCGGTTTCGTGGTGCTTGGATGTGCAGTTTATTGGGCGCGCAAGAGCCACCGCCAGGCCGTGCAAAACAAGGCCGCGTTTCTGTGGCAGAAGTTCCCGAAATTCGTGCTCGGATTCCTGCTGATCTCGCTGCTCGCGACTCTCGGTGCATTCACCAAGCCGCAGATCGCCGACTTGGCCAATTTATCGCGCTGGGCGTTTCTACTCACTTTTGCCGGCGTGGCCTCCAGACCAACATTCGCGAACTACGCAAGCAGGGCCTGCACCCGCTCGCAGTGGGCGCCATTGGGGAGTTCGCCATCGCGGGGATCACCTTGGCGCTGATCTTTACGGCGTCCCGTGTGCTCGGAACGGTCTAGAGGCATAAGCAACTCTATCTTTCGGAAAGATGTTGCGTTTGGATTGCCTGCCTGCAAGGGGCCAGCGTGCAGGTTTTGCAAGCGCCGCGCAATTTGCGGCTACACTGAAGCCATGTGCGGGATCGCTGGATTCGTTACTACGGCGCCCGCTTCCAGTTCGGAAGCTACGCTCACGCGCATGACGGATGCCATCCGCCACCGCGGGCCTGATGATTTCGGTTATTATCACGACCAGTGGGCCCACCTGGGCCACCGGCGGCTCAGCATCATTGATGCCGCGGGCGGCCACCAGCCCATGTCCAACCAAGCGGGGACGCAGTGGATAACTTATAACGGCGAGGTCTTCAACCACGCTGATCTTCGGCCGGCGCTGGAGGAGGCCGGCTATGGTTATACCTCGCACTCGGACACTGAAACCATTCTGCACGCCTACGAGCAGCACGGACAGGGCGCGCTCGAACATTTCAGAGGGATGTTTGCCTTTGCTATTTGGGACAACATGCGCCGGCACCTGTTCTGCGCGCGCGATCGCTTGGGTATCAAGCCTTTTTATTATTTTTGGAACGGTCAGGTGTTCGCTTTTGCCTCCGAGATCAAGGCGCTGCTCAAACATCCCGCCATTTCGCCGGAACTCGAAATGGAACTGGTGCCCGAAATGCTCGCGTTCGGGTATTCGAGTGATGACCGCACCTTGTATCGCAACATCCGCAAGCTGATGCCCGGTCATTTTCTCGTTCTGGATCTGGCGGAACTGGCCCCTCGGCCCAAGCTCGAACGTTATTGGGACGTTCCAGCGCCGGTTACGGAGAAGCACGAGGACCAGTATTGGATCGCGGAAACCCGGCGCCGCTTGGAAGAGACCGTGCGCATGCGGCTGATGAGCGATGTTCCCCTCGGGATGTTCCTGAGTGGCGGCCTGGATTCGAGCGCCATCGCCGCACTCATGAAGCGGTCCACTTCGGGACCGGTCAAAACCTTCGCGGCCGGATACCAGGAGCAGCAGTTCAGTGAGTTGAGCTACGCCGCGCAAGTTGCGCGCGCCATCGGGACGGAACATCACGAAACCGTGGTCTCGATGGATGACTTTTTCTCAACGCTGCCGCAGCTCTTGTGGCACGAGGATGAGCCGATTGCCTGGCCTTCCAGCGTCTCCCTGTACTTTGTTTCGAAGCTGGCGGCGTCCCAAGGGGTGAAAGTGATCCTCACCGGCGAGGGGAGCGATGAAATGTTCGGCGGCTATGAGCGTTATCGCTGGAATCTGCTCAACCAGAGAGGGGCGGCGGCTTATCGATTTGTGCCCGCGCCTTTACGGCACTGGATTCGTTCGCAAGTGGCCACTTCGCCGCTGTTGAGCCCGGCGCTGCGCCGCAAATTGGGCCACAGCTTTATTGGACGGGCTGGAAATTTCGAATCGCTATTTTTGGATAACTTCTATTGCGCCTTTTCGGCGGCCGAGCAGGCCACCCTGCTCAACACCGCGCCCGCGGCCGTGTATCAAGCGTACCTGCAGTTCTGGAATTCGCGGCGCGGCACGCCGGCGCTCGCGCGCATGCTCTACGCCGACCAGAAGACTTACCTGGTGGAGCTGCTCATGAAGCAGGATCAGATGAGCATGGCGTGCTCCATCGAGAGCCGGGTGCCGTTTCTGGATCACACCTTCGTGGAGTTTTCCACGCGCATTCCGGATCGGCTGAAGATCCGCGGGCGAATTCAAAAGTACGTTCTCAAGAAAGCCGTGGAGGACCTGCTACCGCACGATATCATTTACCGGGAAAAAATGGGCTTTCCCACGCCGCTGCGTGATTGGCTGCTGGATGCGCGCGCCGAGCCGCTATACGCCGCCATCCTCTCCCGGGATGGGCTGCTGGCTTCTCTGCTCGACATGCGTGAAGTGGGTGCGCTGATCGATCGCCATCGCTCCGGTTTCGAAGATGCCACCGACCGTATCTGGCGGCTGCTGAATTTGCAGCTATGGGGCGATCTGTTCCTGACTGGCCGCAAAAACGCCGCCAGCCAGGAGCCGGCTTCCTTGCCGGTATGAAGATCCTGTGGGTGAAGTCGGATTTCCTGCATCCGACAACCAAAGGTGGACACATCCGGACGCTCGAGACTCTGAAGCGGCTGCACCTGCGGCATGAGATCCACTATGTCGCGCTGGATCTGGCAGAACAGCGCGGGGGAGTGGAACGAAGCAGCGAGTACTCGACGAAGGCGTATCCCATCGCTCATTCGGCACCCACGCGCGCCTCGCTCCCGTTTTGGATCCAGCTTGGAGCCAGCCTCTTCTCGCCGCTGCCGCTGGCGGTGAGCCGTTACCGATCCGATGGAATGCGGCGGCAGATCGAAACGCTGGTCCGCACCGAACAATTCGACAGCATCGTGTGCGATTTTCTGTTTCCTGCACCGAATATGCCGGATCTGGGCGCAGTGGTGCTGTTCCAACACAACGTGGAGGCGAACATCTGGAAGCGGCAGCTTGAAAACGTGCCTAGCCTGGCGCACCGGCTGTATTTTCGCAGCCAGTACCATCGCATGCTGCGCTATGAGGGGCAGGTCTGCCGCGCAGCCAAAAGCGTCATTGCTGTTTCGGCAGCCGATGCGCAAGTCATGCGCTCGCTCTACGGTGTTTCCCGCGTTGCGGCCGTGCCCACCGGAGTGGATCTCGATTATTTCGCGCCGCCCTCGCAGCCGGCGCCCACGGCCGATCTGGTATTCGCCGGCTCGATGGATTGGATGCCGAATATCGACGGCATCCAATGGTTCGTCGAAGAAATCCTGCCGCTGATCCGCAAAGGACGTCCGGATTGTACGCTGGTGATCGCGGGGCGCCGTCCCACAGCGGATATCCAACGGTTGGCTGAGAAGGATGCGCGCATCCGCGTAACCGGCACGGTCACGGACATTCGCCCGTACCTGTGGGAGTCGGCCGTATCCATTGTGCCGCTCAGAATCGGCGGCGGCACGCGTCTGAAGATTTACGAGGCCATGGCCGCGAAGATTCCGGTGGTTTCCACGAACATTGGGGCCGAGGGTCTGGATATTCGGAACGGCGAGGACATTCACATTGCGGATTCGCCGGCCGAGTTCGCGGAACGGTGTCTCGGGCTGCTCAATGATCCCGCCGCTCGGCGCCGCATGGCCGAGGTAGCCTTCAGCATCGTTGCGTCGCGCTATTCTTGGGAAATAGTGTCGCGAAAGTTCGAAGAACTGCTGGTATGAGACTAAGCAATGTGGGGCTTACTCAGGCGCAAGTGTGGCAGGGCCATGCCCTGCCGGGTCTTTCTACGGTTGGCAATAAATCCCCGACTTCCACGCGTTGCGCCAGCTTGCTCAATCGACCGCTGGCAGGGCATGGCCCTGCCCCACGAGGGGGCCCAGTCTCGAAAATCGGAAAACCAAGTGATATTGGGCGACAGCGCTCATTTTGTTTCGTCGATACATTGACATGATTCCCCTCCTCGATCTCGGCGCCGAATATCGCGAGCTCAAGGAGGAGATCAATGCCGCGGTGGCGCGCGTCTTCGAAAGCAGCCAGTTCGTTCTGGGCCCGGAAACCGAGGCGTTTGAAGATGAGTTCGCGGCGTATTGCGGCGCTCGGTACGCGATTGGCGTGAACTCAGGCACCAGCGCGTTGCACCTGGCTCTGCTCGCGGCCGGCATCGGACCGGGTGACGAAGTGATCACGGTGCCGTTCACTTTTTTCGCCACCGTTGCCACCATCGGATACGTGGGAGCGACGCCGGTCTTCGTCGATATAGATCCGCGAACCTTGAACATCGACGTGGGGCAAATCGAAGCCGCCGTTACCGAACGCACCCGGGCCATCCTGCCGGTACACCTCTATGGCCAGCCCGCCGATATGGATCCGATCCTGGACATCGCACGGCGGCACAAATTGGTGGTGATCGAAGACGCGGCGCAGGCGCACGGCGCCGAATATCATGGCCGGCGCGTTGGAAGCATCGGCGATCTCGGATGCTTCAGCTTCTACCCCACCAAGAATCTCGGCGCGGCCGGCGAAGGCGGCTTGGTTACCACCAATAATCCCGAATATGCGCGGACGATCCGTAGCCTTCGCAGTTGGGGCGAAGAGCATCGATACTATCCTGTTCTGAAGGGCTACAACTATCGATTGCCAGGAATCCAAGCCGCCATCTTGCGCGTGAAGCTCCGCCGGCTCGAAGCATGGACTGAGGCCCGGCGTAAACTGGCTGTTGAATACGACCGGTTGCTCAAGGAAGCGGGCGTGCTGTGTCCCGCCGTGATTCCGGATGTCAGGCACGTGTACTGCTTGTACACGATCCAAGCTTCCGCGCGTGATGAGTTGCAGCGAGGGCTGGAAAGCGCGGCGATAAAGACTGCGGTCCACTATCCCGTGCCGATTCATCTTATGCCTGCTTACACCGATGAGAGGTACCGGGCCGGAAATTTTCCGATTGCGGAAGCTGCGGCGCGAACCGTTTTGAGTTTGCCCCTTTATCCGCAAATGAGTAGCGGCCAGGTGCGGCAAGTCGCCGATGAAGTACACCGCCTAAGTAGAAAAACAGGTCAAGAGACGCTGGCTTGAAGTCGATAGTAAAGGCAGTATGGGAACCGTAGGTGCCACGCCGGCAAGTTCAGCTTCACCAGTTCCGTCAGCCGCGTCGACTTTCGCCACGCAATCGTTCACCGGGCTCAGCACGTATTCGAGCGATTTTCAAGCAATATTGCAGCGTGAGGATGCGATCGCACAATTGCCGATCACAACGTTGCAAAACTCCGAAACCAACAATCAGGCCATTAACACGGCGCTGGTCGCGCTAAACCCGATAGTGGCCAATGTCGCCAGCTCGGTAGCCGCGCTGGGCCAGCTCTCTTCCGGGCTAGGTCTGACGGCGACCAGTTCCGATCCGACCACGGTCACGATTGCAAATAACGGGGCGGCGGCGCCGGGCAATTACACCATCTCGAATATTACGCTGGGAACAGCCGCTTCGGAACTGTCGCTCGCGGGTTACGCCAACGCCAGCACGACGCCGATCGGCGTGGAAGGTCAGAACAACTTCACGCTGACGGTGGGCTCCCAAACCTACAATTTGAATCTCACTGGAAACGACAATTTGACCGGGTTGGAGAACGCGATCAACAATTCGGGAGCTCCCGTCAACGCGTCCATTTTGAGCTCTGGAAGCAGCAACTATCTCTCTATCACGGCCAACAATATCGGAGCGACCACGCTCACATTAGACACCGCGCCCGAAGCCGCGGACCTGATTACCAACAGCGGCACAGGGACAGAAACATCGGTGGCCGGCTACCCGGACACCGATACCACGGCTGTTTCCGATAGCGGCACGGTGGATCTTACAGTGGGCAGTGGCGCCGCCATCCCACTCAACATCAGCGCGAACAACAATCTTACCGGCTTGATGAATGCAATTAACGGCGCGGGGGCAGGCGTTACCGCTTCCATTACTACCAGTGGCGGCGAAAATTTTCTCAAGGTAGTCGCCGCGGGCGGCGCAACGCCGATCACCCTGGAGGATACGCCTGCCGGCACTCCAATGAATTTGATCAGCGGTTCTAACCAGGGTTCCGACTCCTCCTTCACCCTGAACAACAGCATAAACGTCACCAATCAAACCACCAATGTCTTCAGCAATGTGATTCCGGGAGTGACCTTTACCTTGCTCCAAAGCGATACTGGCTCAGTCGGGCTTTCGCTCGCCGCGGATCCCGCTCAGCTCAGCAGCGCTCTCCAGACATTCGTCACAAACTACAACGCCCTGGCCACTCAGGTGTCCCAGGAAACCGGCACAAGCGGCGGAGTCCTGAATGGAGATTCCACCATCACGGATATCAGTGGCGATTTGAATCAGCTTACAGGCTACTTCGCTTCCAGCACCAGCACCGTACGCAGCCTGTCAGACCTGGGTATCACCTTCAACGACACAACCGGGCAGTTGACTTTCGACCCTACCGTTGTTGCCGGCTATTCCAGTACGCAACTCTCCGATGCCTACAAGTTTCTCGGCTCCTCCAACTCTGGCTTTGCATCGTTCGCCAACAATTTCACGATGATTAGCGATCCTACCAGCGGCCTCATCCAGAATGAGGAAAGTGGAATCTCAACCGATGATGCAAATATCAGCAGTGAGATTAGCACTCTGCAGGCCCGGGCGACCCTAACCCACAATGCCAACGCGGCGAAGCTGGAAGCTGCCGATGCATTGGTAGCCCAACTGCAATCCGAGCAAAACACCGTGAACGCAGAAGTTGAGAGCGTCGATTTTGTGGACTACGGCGCGCCACTCACCAATACCAGCGGCGGATAACGGAACCTGCCAGCCGCAGCTATTCCAGCCGGTAATTCGGCGCTTCCTTGGTGATGATCACATCGTGGACGTGGCTTTCGCGCAAGCCTGCCGACGTTACTCGCAGGAAGCTGGCGCGTTCCTGCAACTCCCGAATCGTCTTCGAGCCGCAATAGCCCATGCCGGAACGGAGCCCGCCCACCAGTTGATAGACCAGGTCCGAGAGCGGCCCCTTGTAGGGAACGCGCCCTTCGATGCCCTCCGGTACCAGCTTGCCGCTATCTTCCTGAGAATATCGATCGGACGCACCTTGTGACATGGCACCCATGGAACCCATCCCGCGATAACTTTTGAAGGTGCGGCCCTGATACAGGATGGTCTCGCCGGGGCTTTCTTCCGTTCCCGCCAGCAGCCCGCCCAGCATCACAGAATCGGCGCCGGCCGCGATGGCCTTGCTGATATCGCCGGAGAATTTGATGCCGCCATCGGAGATCAGCGGTACGCTGGAACCTCGCGTGGCGCGGGAACATTCCGCGATGGCTGTGATTTGGGGCACGCCGGCGCCGCTTACTACGCGGGTGGTGCAGATGGAACCGGGTCCTATGCCCACCTTGATGCCGTCGGCACCGAGGTCGATTAAATCGCGCGCTCCTTCAAACGTAGCCACGTTGCCGGCGATCAAATCCACATCCGGCAGCTTCTGTTTGATGGTACGGACCGCGTCCATCACGCGCTCCTGATGGGCGTGCGCTGAATCCACCACAATCACATCCACTTTTCTCGCCACCAGTTCCTGGGCGCGCTCCAGAAAGTCGCCCGTCGATCCAACGGCCGCACCCACGCGCAGGCGCCCCTGCTGATCCTTGGCCGCGTTCGGATATTTCAACTTCTTCTGAATGTCCTTTACCGTTATCAGGCCCTTGAGCGTGTATTGATCGTCCACCACCAGCAGCTTTTCCACGCGATGGCGGTGCAATATCTTTTCGGCTTCTTCGAGCGTGGTGCCCACCGGAACCGTGATCAGATGCTCCTTGGTCATCACCTGCGAGATGGGCAGGTCGTAGCGCGTCTCAAAACGCAGGTCGCGATTGGTAAGAATGCCGACCAGCTTACCGCCTTGCGTCACCGGTACTCCCGAGATGCGATACCGTTTCATCAGCTCCAAGGCGTCCGAGATTTTCTTGTCGGGGGCGATGGTGACGGGGTCGACAATCATGCCGCTTTCACTGCGCTTCACCTTGTCGACCTCTTCAGCCTGGCGTTCCATGGACATGTTGCGATGGATGATGCCGATGCCGCCTTGTTGCGCCAGCGCAATCGCCAGGTGCGATTCGGTGACGGTGTCCATCGCAGAGCTGACGATGGGGATGTTCAGGCCGATGCGCCTGGTGAGGCAGGTGCGCGTGTCGGTGTTGGCGGGAAGCACGCTGCTGCGGGCGGGCTGCAAAAGTACGTCGTCGAAAGTGAGACCTTCTGGAATGGCTTCTAGAATCATGGAAGGGTAATCTCTATTATGGCAACTTTAGGATTGATCGAGTACCAAGACGCGAGCCCGGAGGTCCGTGAAGTCTACGACGACATCATGGCAACCCGAAAAATCGACTGGATCAACAATTTCTGGAAAGCGCTGGCCAATGATCCTCCTACGCTGCGCAGGACCTGGAACAGCATCAAGGAAATCATGGCGCCGGGCGCGCTCGACGCGCTCGCCAAAGAGATGTTATACGTCGCGGTCAGCGTGAGCAACCAGTGCGGCTACTGTATCGCGTCGCACACGGCGGCCGCGCGCAAGGCCGGCATGACCGATGCGATGTTCGCGGAGCTGATGGCCGTGGTTGGAATGGCGAATGAGACTAACCGGCTGGCCAGCGGCTATCAGGTTGAGATCGATGAACGGTTTAAGTAGGTTCAGCTTTCCGCTACTACCGGATTGCGCAATTCACCGATACGTTCCACGCGCACCACTACATCGTCTCCGGGCCGCAGAAAGCGCTGCGGTTTGCGCGCAACACCAACGCCGGCCGGTGTGCCGGTGGAAACCACGTCGCCCGGCTCCAGCGTGAACACGCTGGACAAAAACGCGACCAGCTCGGGAATCTTGAAAATCAACTCGCGCGTGTTGGAGTTCTGCAAAACCTCGCCATTGATAGTCAAGCCGATATCCAGCGCGTGAGGATCGGGGATTTCGTCCGCGCTCACAATGTGCGGACCCATGGGAGCGAAAGTGTCGAAAGTCTTGCCCATCAACCATTGCGAGGTGGCCATCTGAAAATCGCGGGCGCTGACGTCATTGATGATGGTGTAGCCAAACACATGCTCCTGCCATCTTTCGGCTGGAATGTGCCGGCCGCCGCGTCCGATGACGAACGCAAATTCGGCTTCGTAATCTGGCTGGGTGGAATTTTTCGGCAAGACGATGGGCTCACCGGCTGCAATTACTGCGCTGGGGAATTTCGAGAAGATGGTGGCGACTTTCGGAATTTCCATCTTCGATTCGATGGCATGATCCCGATAGTTCAGGCCGACGCAGATCAGCTTGGGAGGGCGCGGAACAGGCGCCAGCAGCGTGATTGAGCTCAGCGGGACGGGCGCGCCTGAAGATTGGATCCAACTTTCGATTCTGGCCCGAGCTTCGGTGCCGCCGGCCAGAATGTCGAGCACACTGGAGTATCCGGCTTGCGCCAGACCCACCACCTGATCTTCGACAAGAACTCCCGCTTGGGGATCTCCCCCGGCCTTCCGAAAGGTGACTAATTTCACGCGGCTGGCTTCTTACGCGGCTTTTTGAACTTTGCCGCTACGAATGCAGGAAGTGCACACGCGGATGCGTTTGGCCGCACCCTTCACGATGGCATGCACGGTCTGCAGGTTGAGATTCCAGCGTCGCGCGGTGACATTGTGGGCATGACTGATTTTGTTGCCGAACCTGGGGCCGCGCCCGCAAACTTCACATACTTTCGCCATGGTGATTGCTCCTTGGGTGGAAGTATAAGTTTATCAGCTTCGGCCGGCCGGCCGCAACCGGTGCTTTTGATCTTTCCACGCCGCGGCTTCGCCCATCCATTGTGAAGTATAGCCGCTTGTGCTAACGTACTTCTGTTGTAGCTTTGGCCATGACCACTGAAGATTTTCGCCGAATGGCATTGCAGCTTCCCGAAGCCGTAGAAAGCTCGCACCAGGCGCATCCGGATTTCCGAGTGCGGGGGAAAATTTTCGCGACGCTGGGCTATCCCGATGAGAAGTGGGCGATGGTCAAGCTTCCGCCGGAGCAGCAGGATATTCTAAGCAAGGCCGAACCGGATGTATTCGTACCGGTGAAGGGCGGCTGGGGACGCCAGGGCGCTACCAGCGTAAACTTGAAAGCGGCTAAGAAAGTTCGCGTGGGTGACGCGCTGCTTACTGCGTGGCGCAATGTTGCGCCCAAGCGGCTGGTGGCCGAATCCCAAACACCGAAACATTGAACTAGAATCGTTAAGGGAACTAGAATCGATAAGGGAGAAAAAACTTGAAACTGACCTATTTGATGATCGCGGCGTTGACCGCAACCAGTGCGTTTGCCGCCGATGCCGCCGCGGGAAAAGCGGTGTACGCAACCAAGTGTAAATCCTGTCACGGCGCCGATGGCGAGGGGAACCCAGCCATCGCGAAGGCGATGAAGGTGGAACTGAAGCCGCTCAGCGCTACCACGACCGACGTGAAAGACGTCATTACTAAGGGCCAGGGTAAGATGAAGCCGATAGCGAGCGTTACCGGCGCCGACCTGGACAACGTGGTGGCCTACGTGAAGAGCCTGAAGAAATAACGGCCGCCGAAAACGAATCTCAGTATCATATTCTCCGGACGGCCCCTGAATCCCGGAGTTCCATGTCGCCGAAAAAGGTGCATCATAGGTAGTAATGTCTACGTCCGCCCAACCACAACCAGCTTCGGCCAACATTGACCAGCTCTCGATTAATACCATTCGCACTTTGGCGATGGACGCTGTCCAGCAGGCCAACTCCGGCCATCCCGGAACGCCCATGGCGATGGCTCCCGTGGCCTATTGCCTGTGGCAGCAGTTCCTGAGTTTCGATCCGGACGATCCCATTTGGCCGAACCGGGATCGCTTCGTGCTCTCCATTGGCCACGCATCCATGCTGCTTTATTCGCTGCTGCACCTGGCCAAGGTGAAGGCGGTGAATCCGGAGTACGAAACGCTGGGCGAGCTGAGCGTGCCGCTGGAGGATATCAAGAATTTCCGCCAGTTGAATAGCAAGTGCCCGGGCCATCCGGAGTATCGCTGGACCTCCGGCATCGAGACCACCACCGGTCCATTGGGCCAAGGCGTGGCCACAAGTGTCGGAATGGCGATTGCCGCCAAATGGATGGCGCATTACTTCAACCGTCCGGGCTTCAACATGTTCGACTACTCCGTTTATGCGTTGGCGGGCGATGGCTGCATGATGGAGGGCGTGAGCGGCGAAGCAGCTTCCATCGCCGGCCACCTGAAGCTCTCGAATCTGTGCTGGATTTACGATAACAACCACATCACCATAGAAGGCAACACCGCACTGGCATTTAGCGATGACGTGGCTACGCGCTTCATTGGCTATGGATGGAATGTAACGCGCGTGGGCGATGCCAACGATCAGAACATGCTCGCGCGCGCATTCAAAGTGTTCAAGGCCACCACGGACCGGCCGACGCTGATCATCGTGGATAGCCACATCGCCTATGGCGCGCCGCACAAGCAAGACACCAGCGCCGCGCATGGCGAACCGCTGGGCGAACAGGAGATCCGGCTCACCAAACAGAATTACGGCTGGCCGGAAGATGCGAAGTTCCTGGTGCCGGATGGCGTGTATGAACGCTTCGCGGAGTTGATGGGAAAGCGCGGGCACGAATCGCGCGAAGCCTGGATCACGAAATTCGGGGAATACAGCCGCGAATACCCGGAGATGGCGGATCATCTTTTCAAAATGCAGCATCGGCGGCTGCCGGACGAATGGGACCGCGAAATTCCGTTCTTTCCCGCGGACCCAAAGGGGCTTGCCGGCCGCGACGCATCCGGCAAGGTTCAGAATGTCATCGCGCAGCGTGTGCCCTGGTTGCTAGGCGGCGCGGCGGACCTGGCGCCATCCACCAAAACCCGGCTTACGTTCGATGGCGCGGGCGACTTCGGCCCCGGAGATTATGGGGGACGAAATTTCCACTTCGGCATTCGCGAGCACGCCATGGGCTCAATCCTGAATGGCATGTCGACTTCGAAAATCCGGCCGTACGGTTCGGGGTTCCTGATTTTTAGCGATTATATGCGCGCGCCCATCCGCCTAAGCGCGCTGATGGAGCTTCCTGTAATTTACATCTTTACGCACGATTCCATAGGCGTGGGTGAAGACGGACCAACTCACCAGCCGGTGGAACAATTGACTTCCTTGCGCGCCATTCCGGGACTGATCGTGCTGCGGCCGGGCGATGCCAACGAAGTCGCGGAGGCTTGGCGGCTGATTATGGAGTTCCGGCACAAACCGGTCTGCTTAATTCTCTCCCGCCAGAATATGCCGACTCTCGATCGCACCAAGTATGCGCCGGCTTCAGGGCTGACCAAGGGAGCCTACGTGCTGGCGGACGCGCTCGACGGCGAGCCGGAAGTGATTCTGATTGGAACCGGCAGCGAAGTTTCACTGTGCGTGGATGCATACGAAAAACTGACCGCTGAGGGAATTAAGACGCGCGTGGTCAGCATGCCGTCCTGGGAGTTGTTCGACCTGCAGCCCAAGGAATATCGGGATCGCGTGCTGCCTCCCGATGTCAGGGCACGCGTCTCGGTGGAACAAGCCTCCACACTCGGATGGCAGCGCTACGCCTATCGCAGCATCGGCATGCAGACATTTGGCGCATCCGCTCCCCTAAAGGAATTGCAAAAGAAGTTCGGATTCACGCCCGACGCGGTAGTGGCCGCGGCCAAAGAAGAGATCATCAAAGCGGTGGGACGGTAACACGTTTCTGGTTTCTTGTTTCTGGTTTCTCGTTCGGTTCGTGAAACAATAGCAGAAGGCTGCCGCCAACTAGAAACCAGAAACTAGAAACCAGAAATGAGGAGAACATGAGCGTCCCTACGCTGACCGCACCGAAGACGATGAATCCCATTCGAGGGCTGACCAAGTATGGACAATCCGTCTGGCTGGATTATATTCGCCGCAGCTTGATCTCGAGCGGCGAGCTGAAACGCTTGATCGACGAAGACGGGCTGGGCGGTGTCACCTCCAATCCCGCCATATTCGAAAAAGCCATCACCGGCAGCACCGACTATACCGACGCTCTGCTGGAATTGCAGAAGCGCAAGGATCTGGACGCCATGGGAGTGTACGAAATCCTGGCCATCCAAGACATCCAGGATGCCGCCGACACGCTGCGTCCGGTTTATGACCGCACTAAAATGCGCGATGGCTATGTCAGTCTGGAAGTTTCTCCCTTTCTAGCAAAGGACACGCAGGGCACCATCAAAGACGCCCGCCGGCTGTGGAAGGCTGTGAATCGTCCCAACCTGATGGTGAAAATTCCTGCGACTGTGGAAGGGATTCCGGCCATCCAGCAATGCATCAGCGAGGGGATCAACATCAACGTCACGCTGCTTTTCGCGCAGGAGATGTACGAAAAAGTCGCGCAGGGCTACATCGCGGGATTGAATACCTACGCGGCGTCGGGCGGCGATCCGCAGCACGTTGCCAGCGTGGCCAGTTTCTTCATCAGCCGCATCGACAGCATGGTGGATTCGATCTTGAAGGCCACGCTGAAAAATACGAGCGACCCCAAAGAGCAGGCGTTGCTCAAGAGCCTGATGGGCAAAGTTGCCATCGCCAACGCCAAGCTCACCTACCAACGTTATAAAGAGATTTATGCAGGCTCCGATTGGGCGCCGCTCGCGAAGAAGAACGCGCAAACGCAGCGGCTGTTGTGGGCCAGCACCAGCACCAAGGATCCGAGTTACTCCGATGTGATGTATGTCGAGGAGTTGATCGGACCCGACACAGTGGATACGATTCCGCCCGCGACTTTCGACGCATTCCGCGATCATGGGAAACCGAAAGCCAGTCTGGAAGCCGACCTGGACCACGCTCACGACACCATGGAAACTCTCGAGAAGGTGGGCATCTCGATGAAGAAAGTTACCGAGGACCTGGTGACGCAAGCCGTCAAGCTGTTCGCCGAACCGTTTGACAAATTGTTGAATACGGTAGACGCAAAATGCAAATATGCGTCGAAGGCTGAAGTGGATCCGCAAACCTATAACCTACCTGCGGAGCTTAACGCGCAATTTCAAGAAGCCATCGAGGAATGGAAAATGGCTGGCAAGGTTCGCCGGCTGTGGGCTCGCGACGCATCGCTGTGGACCGGGTCGGATGAAGGCAACTGGCTGGGATGGCTGGGCATCACCGAGGATCAACTCGCCCACCAGCAACATTTCGCCGACGTCGCCCGGGATGTGAAGGCGGCAGGTTTCAAGCACGCCTTGTTGCTAGGGATGGGCGGGTCCAGTTTGTGTCCGGAAGTTCTCAGGATGACCTTCGGAAAAATAGAAGGATACCCGGAGATGTTCGTGCTGGATTCCACGGATCCCGCGCAGTTGAAGGCGTTCGAAAACAAAGTGGACATCGGCAACACGATTTTTATCGTGTCCAGCAAGTCCGGATCCACGCTCGAGCCGAACATCTTCAAGCAGTATTTCTTTGAGCGCGTAAAACAAGTGGTCGGTGCGGATAAAGCCGGCAGCCGCTTCATCGCCATCACCGATCCAGGCTCGAAATTCGAGCAGGTGGCACAAGCTGACGGTTTCCGTCACATATTCCATGGTCTTCCGAGCATCGGTGGACGCTACTCGGCGCTTTCGGATTTCGGCATGGTTCCGGCCGCGGTGATGGGCATTGACGCTCCTAAATTTTTGGATCAGGCCGATGTCATGGCCATTTCCTGCTCATCCTGCCTGCCGGTGGACAAGAATCCCGGCGCGCAGTTGGGATTGATCCTGGGCCTGGCGGCGAAGAGCGGCCGTGACAAAGTGACGCTCATCACCTCGCCTGGCATTTGGGATTTCGGAGCGTGGCTCGAACAATTGCTGGCCGAATCCACAGGCAAAGAAGGCAAGGGAATTATCCCGGTGGACCGCGAGCGGCTGGGGTCGCCTGAAGTATACGGCAACGATCGCGTGTTCGCTTACATTCGCCTCGAAAATGGAGCGGATCCCGCGCAGGACGCTGCTGCCGATGCTCTGGCCAAGGCCGGTCACCCCGTGGTGCGGATCGCCCTTAGCGACACCTACAATCTGGGCCAGGAAATGTTCCGTTGGGAATTTGCAACCGCTGTGGCGGGTTCGGTGATCGGGATCAACGCGTTCAATCAACCGGACGTGGAGGCCAGCAAGATAGCGACCAAGAAGCTCACCAGCGAATACGAGAAGAGCGGATCGCTGCCTGCGGAAAACCCGATTCTGTCGGAGAATGGCATTCAGTTGTTCACTGACGAAAAGAATGCAGCAGCGCTGGCCACAGCGGCGGGCAGCGACAAATCGCTGGCCGGTTATCTTCGCGCGCATCTGGGCCGCATCCAGGCGGGCGATTATTTCGCGCTGCTGGCCTATGTGCAAATGAATGAAGCGCACGAAACAACGCTGCAGGATATTCGTACCGCGGTGCGCGACAAGAAGCGCGTCGCCACTTGTCTCGGGTTTGGCCCGAGGTTCCTGCATTCTACCGGCCAGGCATACAAAGGCGGGCCCAACTCCGGAGTCTTTCTGCAGGTTACCTGCAACGATAAGACAGATCTTGCGGTGCCCGGACAGAAGTATACTTTCGGTGTGGTGAAAGCGGCGCAGGCCCGCGGCGACTTCCAGGTGCTGGCGGAACGCAATCGGCGCGCCCTGCGGGTGCATTTGGACGATGTTGAAAGCGGCCTAGCAACTTTAGCGAAGTTGATATAACGCGTGACCTGGCAAGTCGGGGACTTGCCCCACGGGGACTAATAAAAGGGAGCAACTATGCAACTCGGAATGATCGGTCTGGGAAGGATGGGCGCCAACATGGTGCGCCGGCTAATGCGAGGCGGGCACCAGTGCGCAGTGTTCGACCTGAATCCCGCCAACGTCAGCGAGTTGGTATCGGAAGGCGCCGCGGGCGCCGCGTCCATGGAGGAGTTCGTCCAAAAACTCAGCAAGCCGCGCGCGGCCTGGGTGATGGTGCCGGCGGGAGCGGCCACCGAAGGTACGGTGATGAAGTTGGCCAGCTTGATGGAACCCGGCGATACGATCATTGATGGAGGGAACTCCTATTTCAAAGACGATGTTCGCCGATCGAAAATAACGAAGGAGCGGGGATTGCATTACATGGACGTCGGCACCAGCGGCGGCGTGTGGGGCATCGAACGCGGCTACTGCATGATGCTGGGCGGATCGAAGGAGTCAGCCGATCGCCTGGACCCGATCTTCAAGACCCTTGCGCCCGGCGTGGGCACTACTGCTCCAACTGCGGGACGCGAAGGCAAGAAGAGCACGGCCGAAGCAGGCTACCTCTATTGCGGACCATCGGGCGCCGGCCACTTCGTGAAAATGGTGCATAACGGCATTGAATACGGTTTGATGCAGGCCTACGGCGAGGGCTTCGACATCATGAAGAACGCCACTTCCAAGGAGTTGCCGGAGGATCACCAGTACAACCTCGATCTTCCCGACATAGCTGAACTCTGGCGCCGCGGAAGCGTGGTGGGATCGTGGTTGCTCGACCTGACCGCGATGGCTCTTACCGAGGATCCCAATTTGTCCCGATTCACCGGCACCGTGCAAGACTCAGGCGAAGGACGCTGGACCATCATGGCCGCCATCGAAGAAGCGGTACCGTGCGATGTGTTGTCGTCCTCACTATACACGCGCTTCCGCTCGCGTCAGGAACACACATTCGCGGAGAAAATGCTGTCTGGGATGCGCAATAAATTCGGAGGCCACGTGGAGCGGGCCTCCGGCGGATAATACGGAGAAAACCCGTGGAGGAGAATCAGAGCATGCAGGTGGCAGACGAAACTGTAGTGACCGTACCCAACACCGGCGCCGGCCGTCCCGGCGATCCCTGCGTCATGGTGATTTTTGGCGCATCCGGCGATCTCACCAAGCGCAAGCTGATCCCCGCGCTTTACAACCTGGCGAAAGACAACCTGCTTTCCAAGGAATTCGCCGTGGTGGGCATCGCGCGGAACGAAATGAACAGTGAGCAGTTCCGCGACATGATCGGCAAGGAAATTGGCGATTTCGCCACTACCAAGGTAGATCCCGATCTGTGGCACTGGTTCGCACGCCGCATTTATTACATCTCCGGCGATTTTGACAACCCCAAGGTTTACGAGGAATTGAACCAGCTGCTGGGTCAAGTGGACAAAGACCATGGCACGCGCGGGAATTACTTCTATTACCTGGCGACTTCGCCCGGCTTCTTCTCAGTGGTGGTCAAACAACTGGGCGCGGCTGGTCTGGTGAATGAAGACCGCGGCTGGCGGCGCGTGATCATCGAAAAACCCTTCGGCCGCGATTACGATTCCGCGCGCTCTCTCAATAAAGAGATCCGGCAAGTGCTGGATGAAAAGCAGATCTACCGCATCGACCATTACCTGGGCAAAGAGACCGTTCAAAATATCTTGGTGTTCCGCTTCTCGAATGGTATTTTTGAGCCCATCTGGAACCGCCGCTACATAGACCATATCCAGATCACCGTAGCCGAGACAGTAGGTGTAGAACAGCGCGGCATGTACTACGACAAGGCCGGAACGCTGCGCGACATGGTGCCGAACCACATTTTCCAGCTCATCTCGCTCACCGCCATGGAACCACCCGTCTCCTTCGACGCCGACGTGGTTCGCGACGAGCAGGCTAAGATTTTGAAAGCTCTTACGCCCATGACGGACGAAGAAGTGCTGACCCGCACGGTGCGCGGCCAGTACGGTGAGGGCCTGGTGAAAGGCGCCAAAATAGCGCCGTATCGTTCCGAGCCTATGGTGGCGCCCGATTCCCGCACGGAGACTTTTGTCGCGATGAAGCTATTCATCGATAACTGGCGCTGGGCGGATGTGCCTTTCTACCTGCGGACCGGCAAATCCTTGCCCAAGCGCGCCACCGAAATCTCGATTCAATTCAAGCGCGCGCCATTTATGTTGTTCCGCCGGACGGCGGTGGACCGCTTGGAGCCCAATCGCCTGGTGCTGCATCTGCAACCCGATGAAGGCATCTCGCTCAGCTTCGGCGCCAAGATCCCGGGACCGGTGGTGCAAATCGGCGGCGTCAACATGAATTTCAACTACGGCGACTACTTCAACGCCACGCCGCAGACCGGTTACGAGCGCTTGTTGTACGACTGCATGCTCGGCGACGCGACGCTGTTCCAGCGTTCCGACATGGTGGAAGCTGCCTGGCACGTGGTGGCTCCTATCCTGGATGTTTGGGAAGCGCTGCCGCCGCGTCGCTTCCCCAACTACGGCGCCGGCACTTGGGGTCCGCCCGAGGCCGAGGAATTGCTCTCCAAAGATCGCCGCCACTGGAGCAATTGCGAATGATACTGGCCGGCGACATCGGCGGCACCAATACCAGGCTGGCCTTATTCGAGGGAACTCCCGATCAACTGAACCCGCTGGATATCGAGGTGTTTCCGAGTCCCCAGTTCAGCGGACTGCCGGAAATCGTTCGAAAATATCTGGCCAAACACAATCTCGCCGTGCAGGCGGCCGCGTTCGGATTGCCCGGCGCGGTGGTGGATGGCCGCGTGGAAACAACCAATCTGCCGTGGGTAGTGGATTCGCGGCATCTGGCCGAGGAGTTGCGCCTGGAGCGCGTGGACCTGATCAACGACCTGTTTGCGAATGCGCACGGGATTGTCCTGCTCAAGGAAACTGACTTCGTCGCGCTGAATCAGGGAACGCCCAGCCCCACCGGGAACCGCGTATTGGTTTCCGCCGGCACCGGATTGGGCGAAGCCGGCCTGTTGGCCGAAGCGGGCGGAGGGTTTCGGCCATTTCCCTCCGAAGGCGGACACTCGGATTTCGCGCCCACCAACGAAATCCAAATAGATCTGCTGCGTTACCTTTTCGGCCGCTTCGAGCATGTCAGCTATGAGCGCGTGCTCTCGGGTCCCGGACTGCATAACATTTACGAATTTCTGCGCGACACCAAGCGGGCCGAGGAACCCAGTTGGCTGGCCGATGAAATCAAGAAAGGCGATCCGTCGGCGGCGATCGCGAAGTCAGGCCTCGCAGGCAGCGCCGCCGTCGCGGTACAAGCTCTGGATATCTTCGTCTCTATCTACGGCGCCGAGGCCGGAAACCTGACGTTGAAAGTGGTGGCCACGGCCGGCGCGTTCATCGGCGGTGGTATAGCGCCGAAAATCGTCGCGAAACTGAAAGAGGGAACTTTCATGAAGGCGTTCACGGCGAAGGGGCGATTTCATTCGCTTCTCTTGAACGTTCCGGTGCGCGTGATTACGAATGACAAGACCGCGCTATTTGGGGCCGGGCGTGTGGCGGCGATATCGGCACAGTGAACTTGGCAGGCGAAAGCGCCTACCCCACGCGAACAGCGCTCTAATGGGCCGGTGGCAGTCCCAGCTTTCGGAGCAAGGCCACGAATCGCGGCTCCGATCGATAGGGACGGTAGCAACCTTGCTTATTGGCATAAACCAACATGCCATCGCGATCCGCATACGCTTTCTCAAGCCACGTGTACATTTGCTCTTTGTCGCCGAGAACGGCGTACACGTTCGCTATATAGGTTGACTGTACGAATGCCCCGGTGCCGGGCTTTTCGCACTTGTGGACCAACTCCAGCGCTTCCGCCTTCCGTCCTTCCAGGGCCATTCCGAATGCGCGTGTGGGATCAATCCGGCTGTCGCCCCATATGGCTTGTGCACGGTCGAGTTCCGCATAAAAATCCTTAAACCTGCCTGGATCCAGGTAGGCATTGGCCAAGTGCAGGCGCGCCTCCACAAAGTTGGGATCCAGATCCAGGGCCCGCTTGTACTGAGCGATAGCTTCCGCGCGCCTTCCCACAAATTGATAAGCCAATCCAAGGTAATTGGCTTGGACGGGTGAAAGCGGGTCCAGATCGCGCGCTAGCTGCATCTCGCGCACGGTATCTTCCAAGCGTCCCTGCGGCGAAAGGTACGCGATGCCATAACCAAAATGCGCGTCTGCATCCCCGGCATTGAGTTCGATGGCGCGCTTGAACTCCCGCTCCGCGACCGGCCAATCAAACTCGTAGAGCGCCTTCACATAAGCCAGCGCGGTATGCGCGGCGGCGAGCGAATCGTCCAGGGCGAGGGCCTTTTCGGCGGCCTGCCGGGCCTTCGGCATGGCCTCGGTGGGCGGCACGGCGCCGAAGAATCCTAACCAACAATACGAATAGGCGACACCTGCGTAGGCCGGCGCATACTTGGGATCCTTCTGGATGGCCGCTTCAAAATAGTGGATGGCTTGTTCGGCGCCCTCCGTCCTCCAACGCCTCCAGTGGTAGCGGCCCTGCAAGTAAAGCTCATAGGTTTCGACACTCTCTGGCGACGAATTCGTTTGGATTCCGCGACCCGAAAGTTTCAGCTGCAGGGTGTTCACGATGGCGCGCGAGATCTCGTCCTGAACCGTGAACACGTCTTTCAATTCGCGCTCGTAGGTTTCCGACCAAAGGTGATATCCGTCGGCCACGCTGTTTAACTGTGCGGTCACTCGCAGGCGGTTGCCGTCCTTGCGGACACTGCCCTCCAGCACTGCGGCGACGTTTAACTTCTTCCCGATCTCCCGGATATCCTGCTGCTTGCCCTTGAAGGCGAACGACGATGTTCGCGCCACCACGCGGATGCCGCCGATCTTGGAAAGAGCGTCGATGATCTCCTCCGCCATCCCGTCGCAGAAGTATTCCTGATCTTTCTCAGGACTCAAATCCGCGAAGGGCAAAACCGCGATCGATGACAACTCGGCGGGCCGGGGGTCCAGATTACGTGATCTCGTCCGCAGTACCAGGGAGATGGAAGCCACGAGCACAGCTAGAACCACCAGAGTTACAATCGCCGGCTTCCATTCGTGAGTCTTCGGTGAGGCAACGGCGGCTGGCGTGGAAGATTCCACCGGCTCTTTCTCACGAAATCGAAACACGGGAACGTAACCGCCCTTGGGCAGGTCGATGATGATCTCATCCTCGCGCCCCTCCGATTCGTAATAATCGCGGAGCCGGGCCCGCAGCTTCACAGCTTCGGTGCGGACCACCGCATCCACGCGCGGATCATAAGTGGGCTTGCGCCCGAAGACGTCAATACCGAGCAGCGATTCCTTGAGCTTGTCGGTTTGCCCGTTGAGGGTCTCTTCCACCGTGTAGCGTAGGAAG
>Ga0116135_1000386_pt1 | contig 24561 bp, 18 predicted proteins | sample June2015DPH_20_1_FD_89738 | JGI IMG/M metagenome (GOLD analysis project Ga0116135, IMG submission 89738) | Peatland microbial communities from SPRUCE experiment site at the Marcell Experimental Forest, Minnesota, USA - June2015DPH_20_10 | ecosystem: Environmental > Terrestrial > Soil > Wetlands... | reverse complement strand
GGTGTCGCGCCTTGCGTAAAACGCGCAACGGCGGACAGCGGAATCATGGTTTCCTGGCTTGTGCTGACCGCGGAACCGGTGGAGGCCACGCCCTTGCCGGTGGCGCCGATCGAGTTGGTTGCGAGATTTCGGGCGGCCTGGGCATTGGCCGAATTGACCGAGGCCGAGGTTCCGGTCGCAACGACGGTTCCCGCCACCGCATTTGTCGCCTGTGATCCGCCGACCGAGCCGCCGGATGTGCTGACATAGACATCCTTCAGCGTCTCCGGATTTTGCCAATATTGCGGCGCCACTTCCATGATCACATGATACTGGTTGCGGGCGACATAGATGGTCGACACCTGGCGCTGGCCGAACGCGTCATAGAGGGTATTGTCGATCTGGCTGACGGTGATCCCTAATTGAGCGGCAGCGTCCCGGTCGATCACGAGGTCGGACTCGAGCCCCTTGTTTTGCTGGTCGCTGTTGACGTCGGTGAGATTAGGATCGGTCTGCAGCGCCGCCGCGATCTTCGGCGACCATTCGTTGAGTTCCTCCAGCGTCGGGGCCTGTAAAGTGAACTGATATTGCGCATTGCTGGCGCGGCCGCCAACGCGGATATCTTGAACCGCCTGCAGAAACAGGGTTGCTCCCGGAACAATCGCCATCTCGCGCCGCAGCCGCGCAATGACGCCATCCGCCGAGATGTGACGCTCGTCGAGCGGCTTCAGTGAAACGAACATGAAACCCGAATTGGTTTGACCTCCGCCAGTGAACCCAACGACGGCTTCCACTGCGGGATCGTTCTTGATGATGGTGACGAATTGCGTGAGCTTCTGCTGCATCAGCTGAAATGAAATGCTCTGATCCGCCTGGATCGAACCGACGAGCCGCCCGGTATCCTGCTGCGGGAAAAAGCCCTTCGGGATGACGTTGTACAGGTGGAAGTTGAGCCACAGCACCGCGCCGAAAATCAACATCATCGATGCCGGATGCTGAAGCGCGACGGTCAGGGTCCGCCGATAGGCGTTCAGCATGGCATCGAAGAAGCGTTCGCTGACGCGATAAAGCCGTCCATGTCCCTCGTTGGAATGGTTGCGCAGCAGCACGGCGCACATCATCGGCGTGGTTGCCAGCGAAATCGCAAGCGAGATCATGATCGATATCGAGATCGTCATCGCAAATTCGCGGAACAGGCGGCCGACAATGCCGCCCATCAGCAGAATGGGAATGAACACGGCGATCAGGGAGATGCTCATCGAAAGCACGGTGAAGCCGACCTCGTTGGCTCCCTTGAGCGACGCTTCCAGCGGCGTCATCCCGTTTTCGATGTAACGGGTGATGTTCTCGAGAACGACGATGGCATCGTCGACCACGAATCCGGTCGCAACCGTGAGCGCCATCAGCGACAGATTGTCGAGGCTGTAGCCCATCAGATACATGGCGGCGAATGTCGCGATCAACGATACCGATACCGCCACAACCGGTATCAGCGTCGCGCGAAGGTTTCGCAGGAAGGCAAAAACCACGACGATCACCAGCAGTACCGCGAGGATCAGGGTCCGCTCGACGTCGCGCAACGATGTGCGAATGGTGGTCGAACGGTCGACCGCCAGTCCGATGTCGATGGCCGGCGAAATCGACGCCCTCAGCTGGGGTATCAGCCCCTTCACCAGATCGACGGTACTGATGATGTTGGCGCCCGGCTGCCTGTAGAGAATGATCAGGACGGCTGGTTTGCCGTTCGCGAGACCTGCGTTACGGAGATTCTCGACCGAGTCGGTCACGTCACCGACGTCGGAGAGATGAACCGGCGCGCCATTTCGGTAGGCCAGGATCAGGGATTTGTAGTCGTCGGCCTTGTTGGCCTGGTCATTGGCATAGATCTGAAAACGCTGGTCCTCGACGTCGATCCCGCCCTTCGGGCTGTGCGCATTGGCGCTGGCTATTGCAGCCCGCACGTCCTCAAGACCGACGCCATACTTGTATAGCGCCTGCGGAATGAGTTCGGCCCGTACCGCAGGCAGCGAACTGCCGCCGACAACAACCTCGCCGATCCCCTCGACCTGCGACAGCTTCTGCGCCAGCACAGTCGATGCCGCGTCATACAGATCGCCGCGGGTCATGGTGTCGGAGGTCAAGGTCAGGATCAGGATCGGAGCGTCGGCGGGATTGACCTTGCGATAGGTCGGATTGGATCGCAGGCTGGTCGGAAGGTCGGCGCGTGCCGCATTGATGGCCGCCTGCACATCGCGCGCCGCGCCGTTGATGTCGCGGTTGAGGCCGAACTGCAGGGTGATGCGCACGGCTCCCACCGTGCTCGACGAAGTCATCTCGGTCACGTCGGCGATCTGCCCGAGATGTCGTTCAAGCGGGCTGGCGACGGTCGTCGCGACGTCTTGCGGGCTGCCGCCCGGCAGGGTCGCTTGTACCGAAATGGTCGGAAAGTCGACCTGCGGCAACGGCGAGACCGGCAGCTTGAAAAACGCGACGGCCCCCGCCGCTGCAAGACCGAAGGTGAGCAACGTCGTTGCGATCGGCCGGCGAATGAAGGGGGTTGACGGTCCCATCGCTCAGTTCAATTCGTTCGCTGGGTCGGCATTGCCCGAATGTCCGGCAAACCGTGCCGCCAACCGGTCGAACCAGAGATAGATGACCGGCGTCGTGAACAGGGTCAGCAATTGGCTGACCAGGAGGCCGCCGACGATGGAAATACCAAGAGGGTGCCGCAGTTCGGAACCCGCGCCGGTTCCGATCATGAGCGGCAACGCGCCGAGAACAGCGGCCATCGTGGTCATGAGAATAGGTCGGAATCGCAACAGACAGGCCTGGTAGATCGCTTCCCGCGGCGACTTGCCCTCATGGCGCTCGGCTTCCAGCGCGAAGTCGATCATCATGATCGCGTTCTTTTTCACGATGCCGATCAGAAGGATAATTCCGATGATGGCAACGATGGTGAGATCATCGCCCGCCGCCATCAGCGCCAGCAGCGCGCCAATTCCGGCCGACGGCAGTGTCGAGAGAATGGTGAGGGGATGGATGAAGCTTTCATAGAGCACACCCAGCACGATGTAGACGGTGACGATCGCCGCCAGGATCAGGAAAAGCTGATTTGAAAGCGATGACTGAAACGCCAGTGCCGCGCCCTGAAAACTGCTGATCACGCTGAGCGGCAAGCCGATATCGACCTGCGCCTGCTTGATCGCCGTCACCGCGTCGCCGAGCGCTGCGCCCGGCGCCAGGTTGAACGATACCGTTGCAGCGGGAAACTGCCCGAGATGCGAGACCTGCAGTGGCGCGGTTTCCTCCCGCATCTTGGCCATCACGGCCAGCGGCACGGGGGCAGTGCCGACTGACGATGGCAGATAGATGTCCGACAGCGATTTCAGGGAAGTCTGCAGCGACGGATCGGCCTCGAGGATAACGCGGTACTGGTTGGAGTTGGTAAAGATGGTGGAGACGATACGCTGGCCGTACGAATCGTACAGCGCATTGTCGACCGTCGCGGGTGTGATCCCGAAGCGGGCGGCCTGATCGCGATCGATTTCAACGAAAATCGAAAGTCCTTGATTGGAGATATCACTGGCGACGTCCGCGAGCTGTGGAAGCTGATTGAGTTTGTCGACCAGTTTTGGAGTCCATTCCGCAAGTTGTACCGGATCTGCGTCCTGCAGGATGAATTGGTATTGCGTCCGGCTGACCGTACCCTCGATGGTCAGGTCCTGAACCGGCTGCATATAGAGGGTGATGCCCGTCAGCGACGCCGTGCTGTTCTGGATGCGCCGCATGATGGTGGTTATGTCGGCCTTGCGCTGATCGTGGGCTTTGAGATTGATCAGGATCCGGCCGCTGTTCAGTGTGGTGTTTGTTCCGTCCACACCGATGAACGAAGACAGGCTCTCGACGTCAGGATCCTTGAGGATGAGGCTGGCGAGCTGCTGTTGCCGCTCCGCCATCGCAGCATAGGATACCGACTGCGGCGCCTCGGAGATCGCCTGAATGACGCCGGTGTCCTGAAGCGGAAAGAATCCCTTGGGAATGACGACGTAGAGCACGGCGGTCAGCACGAAGGTGCCGAGGGCAATCAACAGCACGAAAGTTTGACGATCGAGCACCCAATTGAGCGCCTGCCCGTAAACGGCGATGATCCAGTCGAAGCCTTCGCGGCTGTAGCGCTGAAACGCGTTCTCATGGGTCTCCGTCTCGGGCTTGAGCAGCTTGGCGCAGGCCATCGGCACCAGCGTGAGCGAGACCACCGCCGAGATGAGAATGGTGACCGACAGCGTGATGGCGAATTCCCGGAACAGCCGTCCGACGACGTCTCCCATGAACAGGAGAGGAATCAGCACCGCGATCAGCGACACCGTCAGCGAGATAATGGTGAAGCCGATCTGCTCGGAGCCGCGAAGCGCGGCCTGCAGCGGGGTGTCGCCCTCTTCGAGGTAACGGGAGATATTCTCGATGACGACGATGGCGTCGTCGACCACGAAGCCGGTGGCGATGGTCAGGGCCATCAGCGAGAGATTGTTGAGGCTGAAGCCGAACAGATACATGGCGCCGAGCGTGCCGACCAGCGACAGCGGCACCGAGAGGCTCGGGATCAACGTCGCCCGCGCATTGCGCAGGAATACGAAGATCACCAGCACCACCAGGATGACGGCGAGCGTCAGCTCAAATTCCACATCCTGCACCGATGCCCGGATGGTAACGGTGCGGTCGGTCAGGATGTTGAGATCGATCGCGGCCGGCAGCGAAGCCTGCAATTGCGGCAACAGCGTCTTGATGCCCTCGACCACGGCGATGACATTGGCGCCGGGTTGCCGCTGAATATTCAGGATGATGGCCGGTGTCTCGTTCATCCAGGCGCCGAGCTTGTCGTTCTGCGCGCCATCGATGACGTCGCCGACATCGCTGAGCCGAACCGGCGAGCCGTTCTTGTAGGCGACGATCAGTGAACTGTAATCGCTGGCATTCCTGATCTGGTCATTGGCGTTGATGGTGTAGGCACGCATCGACCCGTCGAAGTTTCCCTTCGGCGTGTTGATGTTGGCGTTGCCAAGGGTGGTGCGCAGATCGTCGATGTTCAGTCCGTAGGCGGCGAGTTTGCGAATATCGGCGCGAATGCGGACCGCGGGCCTTTGGCCGCCGCTGATGCTGACGAGCCCGACGCCGGGAAGCTGGGAGATCTTTTGCGCCAGGCGGGTATCTACGAAATCCTCCACCTGCGTCAGCGGCATCGTCTTCGACGTCAATCCCAGCGTCAGGATCGGCGCATCGGCCGGATTGACCTTGGCGTAGATCGGCGGCGCGGGCAGGTCGGCGGGAAGCAGATTGCCTGCGGCATTGATCGCAGCCTGCACCTCCTGTTCGGCCACATCGAGGGAAATCGTCAGTCCGAATTGCAGGGTGATGACCGATGCTCCGGCCGAACTCACCGAACTCATCTGGTTCAGATTGGGCATTTGCCCGAACTGCACTTCCAGCGGAGCGGTGACAGACGATGTCATCACGTCCGGACTGGCGCCGGGGTAGAAAGTCTGGACCTGGATGGTCGGATAATCCACTTCGGGCAAAGCGGCGACCGGCAGGAACCTGAACGCCAGCATGCCGGACAGGATGATGGCGATCATTAGCAGGGTGGTTGCCACCGGCCGCAGAATGAACGGCTGCGACGGGTTCATTGTTTCTGTCCGTCTTCCGAACGCCGCTTCTTGCCGCCGCCGGATTTATCCGGGTCCGCCGACTTTCCCGGGTCTGCTGACTTTGCGGGGTCTGCCGGCTTGCCGGGGTCGGCCTCGGCTCGCACGTTGATTTTCGCGCCGTCACGCAGCTTGTCGGCGCCGTCGATCACGATACGGTCGCCGGGTGCCAGCCCGGAGATAACCTCCACACGTTCCCCCTCCGTCACGCCAAGCTTGACCGGGCGTACCGAGACGGTGTTGTCGGCATTGACGAGATAGACGAATGTGCCGGGCACGCCGCGCTGAATGCCGGCCGTCGACATCGTCGTGACGCCTTTATGCGTGTCAACCAGCAGCCGGACGTTCACGAACTGGTTCGGGTAAAGAATTTTGTTATCGTTAGCGTATTGCGCCCGTGCCTTGATTGTTCCGGTGGTGGGATCAATCTGGCTGTCGAAGGTCTGCAAGGTACCGTCGGCGATCTTGTTGGTCCCGCTGCGATCATAGGCAGCTGCGGGCAGCAATGCGCCACTCTGCATGCGTTTCAAAACGGTCTGTATGTTGTCTTCCGGCAGCACGAACAACACGCTGATCGGTTGCAGCTGCGTGATCACGACGAGACCGTTGGTGTCGCCGGGCGTCACGTAGTTGCCCTGGTCCACCTGACGCAAGCCAACACGGCCGTCCAGCGGCGAGACGATGCGGCAATACTGCAGATTGACCTGGGCGGCCTTGACCGCGGCACGGTCGGCTTCGACCGTGCCTTCATCCTGCGCCACCAGCGCGACTTGTGTATCCAGAGTCTGACGCGGTACCGCATTCTGCGCCGCCAGGCCCTGATAGCGGGTCAGATCGACCTGGGCACCTTTCAGCAGCGCTTCGTCGCGCGCCAAATTGCCGTTCGCCTGGGCCAGCGCAGCCTCGTACGGCCGCGGGTCGATTTCTGCGAGCAGGTCGCCCTTCTTGACATCATCGCCTTCCTTGAAGTCGATCTTCATCAGGTAACCGCTGATCTGGGTCCTGATGGTGACGGTCGCGAGCGAGGTCACCGTGCCGAGAGCGTTGAGGTTGATCCCGATGTCGCCCTTGCCGACTACCTCGGGTACAATTGACATCGGCCCGGAATTGCGCCCGCCACCCGGCTGCGGCGCGCTCGCTTGCCTGCTCCACCAGACGACGCCGGCAACGACCAGCAACGCCAGAATGGTTGTCAGAACCAGCCCTCGGCGCGACCGAGGCTTGGCGGTTTGCGAAGCTCCTATTGAAGGATCTTCCTTTAGGGTTTTTATCGGTTGGTTCATGAACCTGCCATCGGATCGGTGTTGGGCGGTGTCAGCGATGTTCCGCTATTTGTCGTCTGGGCCGCCTCGGAGGTTCTCGGCCCAGCGCATTTGAACGACTCCGCCTGATGTTGTCGCATTAACAATCGGAAAGAATTGCACTTTTCCGTTCAAATGAACATAGCCCGGCAATCAACATTCTATCCGGTTGGTTCGCATGCCGGGGAAGGATCGAAAGCCACATTTGGCTCAGCCTTTGGATATTTTGTACCCATCCGGGGGCCGCTACAAGACCGCGTGGAACTCGGAATCTTGGCTGGCACCGGGGGCGATCCCAATAAGGCCAAGGCGGCTCCATGCCGGAATATCGTGGGCAACGGCCCCAGCCCCATGGCGCCAAAAGAGCGCCTCGATCAGCGTGCGCGTGGCGCGAGATATTTCGGCGGTGCGTACGGTGTGGCGAGAGGGATATCGCGTGGCGTGACCGCAAAGCCGACATTGGACCGGCCGGGCGTCAGGCCGCTACATCCCACAACCTGGATGAACCTCTTATCAGGGCCCTGCGTCCTGTCGGCGTAATCACCGGTAAATTGTCGCTCATCGCCGCGAGGCGGAGTGCGATGAGCTCCGCGAGCACCAATCGATTCAGGTTGGAAAACCCCGACGCCGGGACGCGCAGCGCCTTCAATGTTTCCCATTGATCCGGCGTGAGGTCGTAGTCGATTTCCGTATTCATGCTGCCTCAGAGACACTGGCTGTTTCGCGGCTGTCTTACAAAGGCAGCGTGAACGGGGTGCGACCACAATGCGTCGAGATTTCGATCCGGCGAACAACATTTCTTGAATCGCTGTGCGCTCGAAATATTCGGTAACGCGGCTGTCACATCAACGTGTCAATGGACTGTATCGATCCCCGAATCAGGTGGCACGATATTTGATGTCGTTGCCCGATTGGATGAACACCCTGAAAGCCACCGTGCTGCCAAAGCCGCCTGGCAGCGGCGTTCGCCTGAAGGGCCTGGGTATCGTACTTGGCGTCGTCATTGCCGCGGCAGCCATTTTCGCGCTGACCCATACGCTCAAGAAAATCGACTACAACGAAGTATTCGATGTGGTTCGACATACAAACGCCGGCCTGATTGCATTGGCGGCGATGCTGGTGGCCACCTCATATCTCAGCCTGACATTTTATGACCTGCTGGCGCTTCGCACCATCGGTCGTCCCGACGTTCCATACCGGATCGCCGCTCTCGCGAGCTTTACCAGCTATCCGATTTCGCACGGCGTCGGAGCGGTTTCGCTGGTGTCGCCCGCCATCCGTTATCGAATTTATTCGTGCAACGGTCTTGGCGTGATCGACGTGGCGAATATCTGCTTTCTGACCGGACTGACCTTCTGGCTGGGCAATCTGACTGCGCTCGGGTTCGGCCTGCTGTATGCGCCTGATGCCATCAGCCTGATCGATTACCTGCCGCCGCAGGCCAATCGATGGTTGGCCGCGGCACTCCTGCTCGGAGTCGTCAGCTTCCTGACCTGGAGCTGGCTTTCTCCACGCAACATCGGGACCCGGCGATGGCCGGTCCGGCTTCCCTCCGGACCGATGGTCCTGCTGCAGATCGTGATCGGGATTTTCGATCTCGGCGCTGCGGCGCTTGCGATGTACGTATTAATTCCAGCCGGACTGAATATCGGGATCTTTCCGATCACCGCCGTTTTCATCGCCGCGACTTTGCTCGGTTTCGCGAGCCACACTCCGGCAGGTATCGGTGTGTTCGATGCGACGATTCTGCTGGGGCTGGGTGGCGACGACAAGGAGCCGCTGATTGCGGCGCTGCTGATGTTCCGGGTCTTGTATCACTTCCTTCCTTTTGTGATGGCGCTTGGCCTGTTTGGCGGCGTGGAAGGGTGGAGAAGTTTGCGCGCGAGGCGTCCCGCCAATCTCACATCGGCGAGTTAAGCTTGAGTCCGACCATTCCGGCGACGATCAGTGTGAGACAAAGGATTCGAACGGGATCCGTGGACTCGCTGTAGATCAGCATCCCGACGACGATGCTGCCGGTGGCACCGATCCCGGTCCAGACCGCATAGGCCGTGCCGAATGGCAGCGACCGCAAGGCGAGGGCCATCAGCCCGAAGCTAAGCACGATCGCGACCACCGTCGCGGCTGTTGGCCAAAACCTGGTGAGACCATCGGAATATTTCAAACCGAGCGCCCAGGCGATCTCAAGCAATCCCGCCGCAAACAATGCGAGCCACGGGCTCACGGTATCCTCGGCTCCGATGGGAACGTCAGCACGGCGTATTGAGCGTAACCGCGGAACGGGCGTTCGAATCTAAGATGGGCGCCACCGGTGTCAGCCATGGATGACAACACCTGCTCGAGATCGTCGCGCGGCGTGACGTCGAATATGGCGAGCCATCGCCGCAGAAGCGCGCGGACGACACCTGGCAACCGCTCCTGACGGCCGAAATCGACGATGTGCAAACGACCGCCGGGCTTGAGGTGGGCGATGGCGGCCTGGAGAACGCCGCGCCAGCCGGGGATCATCGAAAGACTATAGGAGATCATCACGTGGTCGAACCGTGGGATGCCGAACAAGCGCTGCGGATCAAACGCAGTTCCATCACCATGCGCGACGCGAACGCGGCTGGTCAGGCCGCCACGCGAGATCGCCGCGATGGCGGAGGTCAGCATTTCCGTCGAAACATCGATGCCGAAGAATCGTGCAGCGGGGTAGAGCCGGCCGGCCAACACAAGGTTTCTGCCGGTTCCACAGCCGATTTCCAGCACGCATGAGCCCGCATCGGGTTGCAGCCTTGATATCAACTGGTCACGACCGAGAAGATAGTAACGCCGCGTTCCGTCATAGAAGTGACGTTGCCGGCGGTACATCCGGTTCATGCGGCGAGTTGCCTCGACCGGCCACGAAGGTTCTGCGCCGACATCCTGGGAATAGGCAGGCATCCATGCACCTCATATCGCCTGTGATCGCTCTCCTTGCGATGTTCGCGCGACAGGGATGTGACAGACGGCTGCGCGCAGCGAGGAACCGTAAAAATACCGGCGGACGCGCATGGATGTTCGCTTCCGCCGACTGTCGCAAAACTGCAGCGCGAGCGCGATACCGTTGTCAGATTGCTGATTCGAGGGATGGATGAACACGCAGCTTATCGCGGACGCGGTCCGCAACAGCAGGGGCGAGGGTGAAGCGACCGTTTGGGACAGGCTTTTCGCATTCTGGTTCCGCCGTCTGGTCTATACCCAGATATGGGAGGACCCGGTAGCCGATCTTGCAGCGCTGCGATTGCCGCTGGGATCGACCATCGTGACGATTTCGTCGGGCGGGTGTAACGCGCTGTCGTATCTTACCGCGCAGCCGGCCCAGGTCTACGCGGTCGACCTCAACGAAGCGCACCTTTCACTGCTCAAGCTCAAGCTTGCCGGTATCCGCGCTTTCTCCGGATATGCCGAATTCTGGCGGTTCTTCGGCGAGGCCGCCTCGCCCTTGAATTCCGAGCTCTATCGCGAACGGTTGCGGCCCATGCTTGATGCGGACGCGCGCGCTTACTGGGACAAGCGCAACGTCATCGGGCGTCCGCGGCATGCCTATTTCACCGACGGGTTCTACCGCCACGGCATGCTCGGCCGTTTTATCGGCCTCGCTCATTTGCTGGCGAAACTGGCCCGGATCGATCTGTCGGCATTACTGAACGGCAAACCCGACGCGCCCGAACGCATTGAGGCGCTGGATCGTCTGCATCGCCTGTTTCATTCGCCGCTGGCCCGGTTGATCACGGGTACCCCGGCCCTGCTGTTCAGTCTCGGCATTCCGCCGCAGCAGCGGGCGCTCTTGGGCGGCGGCGCGCCGCTTCACCAAGTGCTTCATGAGCGGTTGTTGCGCCTGATCAATGGTCACCCCAATGAGACAAATTATTTTGCCTGGCAGGCGCTGCATCGCAGTTACCCCGGTCCCGGCGATCGCTGCCTGCCTCCTTATCTGCAGCGCGGCCAGTTCGAGCGCATGCGCAACGGCGCAGGCCTGATCATTCCGGTCCACGCCAATCTTCGGCTGTTTCTGGAAAGCCTTCCGGCACGCGAGGTCGATGCCGTCGTGCTTCTGGACTCGCAGGACTGGATGGCGCCGGAGGAGATTCGCGCGCTTTGGAATGCCATCGATCGCACCGGCAGCGACAATGTTCGCGTGATCTTCCGCACCGCCGGCGTGGAGTCCCCGCTGGAGAGTCCCGAGCTCGCATCGCTGCGGCAAATCTGGTGTCGGGACGAGGAACGAAGTGCGGTCGGTTTTGCGCAGGATCGATCGGGAATTTACGGTGGCTTCCACTGCTACGGAAGGCGCTGACGGGGCGTTCTTTCCGCCGCTGATTTACCGGCGGTCGGTCGCGAGCCAAGCCGCGATCAGGGCGCGCTCTTCGCCGGTCATCTCGGTGACATTCCCCGGCGGCATCGCGTTCGACCACGCCGCATTGCGTCCAATCAGCCGGGCGTTGCGACGGATATGCTCGGGGGCGTCCAGCAGAATGCCTTTGGGCGCCGTAACGATCGATTCCCAGACCGGCTCGGCGCCGTGACACATGCTGCATCGGGACAGAACCACCTCCTCGACATTCGCGAAGGTCGGCGCAGCAGATGAAGACCCGGTCTTGACATCTCGCGGACCTGCCGCCGACAGCAGCGCGATGGCAATCATGCCGGCGCCGGCGACACCCCACACCCACCATGGCGATTTCCGTCCGGCGTGCCGTTCGTTGAAGAAATGCCGGATGATCGGACCGAGCGCCAGCACGATGGCCACGATCAGCCAATTGTAGCGCGTCGCAAACAGCAGCGGATAGTGATTGCTGATCATCAGCACGATCACCGGCAGCGTCAGGTAATTGTTGTGGACCGATCGTTGTTTGCTCTCCTGACCATATTTTGGGTCCGGCGATTGACCCGACAACAGTGCCGCGACGATCTTCTTCTGGTTGGGAATGATCACCGCGAATACGTTGGCGACCATGATCGTTCCGACGATCGCCCCGATCTGATTGAAAGCGCCGCGCCCGCTCAGAACATGGGTGAATGCATAGGTCAGGCCGACCAGGAACACGTAACCGCCGAGCGCAAATGGCAGCTCGTGCCGCGCCAGTCCGGATCTGCAGGCCCCTTCATACAATAGCCACGCCAGGATCAGGCTGCCGAGGCTGAACAACCCGGCTTGCAGCGGGGTCAGGTCGAGGATCGATTTGTCGACCAGGAACAGTTCCGCGTCGAGATAATAGACGACGACCATGAGCGCGAAGCCCGACAACCAGGTGGTGTAGGCTTCCCATTTGAACCACGTCAGCTCGTCGGGCATTGTTGCCGGAGCGACCAGGTATTTCATGATCCGGTAAAAACCGCCGCCGTGGACTTGCCACGCCTCACCGTAGACGCCTTCGGGCAAATCGCTGCGGGGCTTCAGACTGAGGTCGAGGTGAATAAAATAGAACGAACTGCCGATCCACCCGACCGCGGCCACAACGTGCAGCCAGCGCAGCATCAGGCTCGCCCACTCCGTCAATATGGATTCCCACATCATCGCTTGCTTCCGTTCGATAAATGGACTGAGAAACGGCTGTAATGTGTTACATTTTTTGCGGCGAGGCCAATATAAAAGTGTCTCCGTACCGGATATGATCGAGTAACAAGCAACGATGCAAAGCGAGCCCGTGACCGTTAGCCGGCGAGACCTGCTGTCCCTGATCGGAGCGTTTTCCGGCAGTGCCGCGATGTATCATGCGATGACCAGCCTGGGGTTCGCGTCCGATTCCGGATACAAGGGGCCGATCAAGCTCGGGGGGGATCCGAACGGCGCTTCCGTGCTCATTCTCGGCGCCGGACTGGCCGGCATGACGGCCGCGCTGGAATTGCGCAAGGCAGGATACCGCGTCCAGATTCTGGAATTCAACAGCCGGCCGGGGGGGCGCAACTGGACCTTGCGGGGCGGGGATTCATTCACCGAACTCGGCGGCGTCACGCAGACCTGCGAATTCGAACAAGGCCTCTATCTCAATCCGGGACCATGGCGGATTCCCTACCACCATCGTGCGGTGCTGGATTACTGCAGGCGTCTCGGTGTTGCGCTGGAGCCGTTCATCCAGCTCAATCACAATGCATTCCTGCACGCCGCCGGGGCTTTCGGAGGCGCTCCGCAGCGCGTTCACGACATCAAGACCGATTTTCAGGGTCAGGTTTCCGAATTGCTGGCCAAGGCTGCGCAGCAGGGCAAGCTTGACGAAGCGGTCACCAAGGACGACCGCGAAATCCTGCTGCAGGCGCTGCGGTCGTGGGGTGCGCTGGACCGCAACTATGCTTACAAGGCCAATCTGGTGTCCGCTGATGTTCGCGGTTACGTCAAGGAGCCTGGCGGCGGCCTTGGTGCCGCGCCGATCCCAGGCGAGCCGATCAATCTGTCCGATATCCTCAAATCGCGGCTCTGGCGCTATCTGCAGAATTTCGCACGCCACAATTTTCAGACCACGATGTTTCAGCCGGTCGGCGGCATGGACATGATCGGCAAGGCGTTCGCTGGGCAAGTCGGCGACGTCATCCGCTACGATGCCAAGGTGACCCGAATTCAGCAGGACGACCAGGGTGTCACCGTCACCTACACCGATCTCAAGGCGCCGGCGTCGCCGCAACTGGCCAAGGCCGATTGGTGCGTCTGCACGATCCCGCTTCCCATTCTCAGTCAGCTACCGATCAATGTCAGCGGGCGCATGAAGGCGGCGATCGACGCCGTACCCTATTCGTCCTCGGTCAAGATCGGCTTGCAGTTCAAGCGCCGCTTCTGGGAAGAGGACGAGGCGATCTATGGCGGCATCAGCTACACTGATTTGCCGATCCAGCAGATCGCTTATCCGAACACCGGCTACAATCGCGCCGGCAAAGGCGTGCTGCTGGGCGCGTATATGTTCGGCCCCAACGCTTTCGAGTTCACGTCGATGCCGCCGGCCGAACGGATCGCCCGCGCCGTCGAATTCGGCGCCGCCATCCACCCGCAATACCGGGCCGAATACGAGAATGGCGTCGCGGTGGCGTGGCATCGCATGCCCTTTACGCTAGGCTGCGCCGGCGACTGGAGCGAACAGGCCAGGGCGGAGCATTACGATAATCTCTGCCAGATCGACGGCAGGATCGTTCTGGCGGGCGAACACGCGTCCTATATTCCGGCCTGGCAGGAGGGCGCCATCCTGTCGTCGCTTGACGCCATCACCCGGTTGCATGATCGCGTGGTCAAAAAGTGAGGCGACGTTGTTGAGGCGGGATAGGCGGGTGTTGTTCACGTGACACGGAAAAACTTCCAATTTCGCATCGCCTTGGCCGCGACGGCGACGCTGCTGCTGTCCTCGCCGGCCTACGCGCAGAACACCGCGCCTGCGGCGTCGGAGCCTGCGTTCAGCCCCGGCTTCAGTTTTGTCGAAAAAAGCGGCGAGGACCTGTTCGCCAATGTCTGCCGGGGCTGTCACATGTCCGACGGCAAAGGTGCCACCGGAGCCGGAACCTATCCATCGCTCGCGGGCAACGGCAATCTCGAATCCAGCGGATATCCCGTCGGGGTAGTCGTCAACGGCCAGCGCGGAATGCCGCCATTTGGCGCCATGATGAGCGACGATCAGATTGCCGCCGTGGTGAATTATGTGCGGACGCATTTCGGCAACAGCTACCGGGATACGGTTACGGCCGAAGATGTTCGGGCCGTTCGCCGCTGAAAGGCCGCAACGGGTCGAAGACAACGATACCGAAATGGGATGGCTTAAGCCGCAGCCGTGCCTTGTCCGGCACCTTGCCAGCGCACATGTTACCTGTCTGAATTCGCGAAGGCCGGCGGCATTTTTGGAGAGCAGGATGTTTGCAGCAATCGGGCGGAGGGGCTTCACAGCTCATGGCAGCCTTTGGATCGCTTTTTTCGTCGCCCTGGTCTTAATTCTCCCGGTGGCGCCACGCGCCGCGGCTGCCGAAGGGCTGAGTGCGCAACAGCAACTGGCCTTCGACATCTACAAGGAACTGGTCGAGATCAACACCGTGACCGCCACGGGAGACACCGCGCGCGCCGCCGAGGCGATGGCGGCGCGCCTCTTGGCCGCCGGCTTTGCGGACGCCGACGTTCACGCCTTCTCGCCCGCGCCGCGCAAGGGCAATCTGGTCGCCCGCCTGCGCGGCACCGGCGCACGCAAACCGATCCTGCTGGTGGCGCATCTCGACGTCGTGCCGGCCGACCGGGCGGATTGGTCGGTCGATCCGTTCAAGCTGACCGAGCAGGATGGTTATTTCTATGCCCGCGGCAGCGGCGACGACAAATACATGGCGGCCTCGTTTATCGCCAATCTCGTTCGCTACAAGCAGGAAGGCTACAAGCCCGATCGCGATATCATCGTCGCGCTCGAGACCGATGAGGAAATCCTCGACCATGACGGCCTCGGGATCCAGTGGCTGATCAAGAACCATCGCGATCTGATCGATGCTGAGTTTGCCCTGAATGAGGGCGGCGGCGTCGGGCTAAAGGATGGCAAGCCGATCCGCAACAGCGTCCAGACCAGCGAGAAATTCTCGATTACCTTTCGGCTCGACGTGAAAAATCGTGGTGGCCATAGCGCGGTCCCCATGAAGGACAATGCGATCTACCGCCTCGCGGAAGGATTGGTGCGGCTCTCCAAATTCGACTTTTCCCCGAAGCTCAACGAGACCACGCGGGCTTACTTCGAGCGCTCGGCGCAACTCGAGGGCGGCCATATGGCCGTCGACATGCGCGCGGTGCTGGGCGATGGCGGGCTGGATCCAACCGCCCCGTCGTTTGTCCGGCTCGCCGCCAATCCGTTCTATAACGCCCTGCTGCGCACCACCTGTGTCGCGACCATGCTGACGGGCGGCCAGGCGTTCAACGCGTTGCCGCAATTGGCCAGCGCCACGGTCAATTGCCGGGTGATGCCCGGCGAAACCGTCGACGAGGTCAAGGCGACGCTGGTCCGCGTGCTTGCGGACGATCAGATCGTGATCACGCCAATCGATCAGCCGGTGCTGAGCGCGCCATCGGCGCTGAATGAAGAGATCATGGGATCGATCGAGAAATTGTCGCAGCGGTTCTGGCCGGGCGCGGTCGTGATCCCGACCATGAGCGCCGGCGCCACCGACGGAAGCTATCTGCGTAATGCCGGGATTCCGACCTATGGCCATTCCGGCCTCGCCGGCGATATCAACGACAGCCGGATCCACGGCAAGGACGAACGGATTCTCGTCAAATCGTTCTACGAAGGTGACGAGTATCTCTACCGGCTCGTTAAATTGCTGTCCGGCGGGTCCTAACCGGCCAGTTCCGAATACGGTGTGGCCGGTACCTGGGCCTCGATGGCCTTTTCCTCGGTGATGATCTTCGGCTTGCGCAGCCAGACATAGATCTGGGCCGTGATCAGCACCACGCAGATCAGCAGGAAGAACGCGCTGATCGGACGCTCGATGAAGGTCATCAGGTCGCCGCGCGAGATCAAGAGGCTGCGCCGGAAGTTTTCCTCGAAACGCGGCCCGAGCACGAAGCCGAGCAGAATCGGCGCCGGGTGGAAATCAAGGCGCAGCAGGATGTATCCGACAACGCCGATGAACGCGGTTTCGCCGACCTGGAACATGTCGTTGCTGGCGGCATAGACCCCGATGCAGACAAAGAACATCGCGCTCGGATAGAGGTAGCGATAGGGGATGCTCAAGAGCTTCACCCACAGGCCGATCATCGGCACGTTGAGAATGACCAGCAGGATGTTGCCGATCCAGAAGCTCGCGATCAGACCCCAGAAGATGTCGGCGTGCTGGCTTATCAGCTGCGGGCCGGGGACGATGCCGTGAATGATCAGCGCGCCCAATAGCAACGCCATCACGGTGTCGCCTGGAATGCCCAAGCTCATGGTCGGGATGAAGTCGCCCTGCACCGAGGAATGCGTTGAGGCCTCAGGGCAGGCGACGCCCTCGATCGCGCCGTGGCCGAAGCGCTCCGGCGTCTTTGAAATCTTCTTCTCCGTGGCGTAGGAAACAAAGGAGGCGATGGTCGGTCCGGTACCCGGAATCAGCGCGCAGAGGCTGCCGATAAAGGTGCCGCGGATCATCGGCCAGAACGCCAGCTTGAGATCGGCCTTCGACGGAAACATGTCGGAGATGCCGACCTTGGCGTATTTCATGTCGACGGTTTCGGTATTGTTGATGCTGTTCAGGAACTCGGCGATACCGAACATGCCGAGCGCCAGCGCAATGATTTCGACGCCGTCGAACAGCTCCGTGATGCCGAAGGTGAAGCGGGGCTGTCCGGTCTCGATGTCCGATCCCACGATGCCGACCAGGAGGCCGAGAACCGTCATCGCGATGCCCTTGAGCGGCGATCCCTTCGCCAGCGTCGAGCCCGCGAGCAGTCCGACCAGCATCAGCGAACATACTTCGGCGGGGCCGAATTCCAGCGCCATTTTGACCAGGAACGGCGCCAGAAAGATCATTTCGGTGATGCCGAACGATGCGCCGATGAAGGCGGCGATGATGGTGATGCCCAGCGCCGTTCCGCCCTTGCCCTGCTTGGTGAGCGGAAATCCGTCCAGACAGGTCACGGCGTGCGGCGGATGACACGGCAAGTTCAATAGAATCGAGCAGATCGCGCCGCCATATTGCGCGCCGTAATAGACGCCGGACAGCATCAGGATCGCCGGCACCGGCTGCATCCCGAAGGTCAGCGGCAGCAGAATCGAGATCGTCGCGACCGGGCCCATGCCCGGCAGTACGCCGACGAGGTTGCCGACCAGCACGCCGAGGAAGCAATACATCAGGTTGTGCGGTTCTAGCGCAACGCCGAAGCCGTACCAGAGATCCGTGATCGCGGTTGAGATCATAGGTTGAACCCACGCAGCAGCGGGAACGGAATGTTCAGGAGATAATGAAACAGCAGCACACCGAATACGGTGACGCCGGCCGCCAGAACGGCCGACGATTTATAGGTGGCCGTCTTGTCCCCCAGCGCGCAGACAAACACGCAGGCGAATACCGCCGGGATCATGCCGCCATACTGTCCCACGATGATGAACAGGACCGGACCGCCCAGAATGCAAAGCCAGCCGAACCATTGCGGATTGTCCGGCAGAAACTTCTTGTCGTCGGGTTCGGAGGATCCCAGGGCGGTGCCAGCGATCAGCAGGCCAAGAAACGCCAGGACAACCCCCAGCACGACCGGCATGAAGCCGGGGCCCATTCGGGCAAGGCTGCCGAATTTGTAGCCAGTGCCGGTCACCGCGGCTCCGACTCCGATCAGAAGCATCAGGCCGCCGGCATAGTAATCACGCTTCAAGGCGAACTTCTCCAACAACGGCGTCTCTCCGGAACTTTTTTAGGCTGCGGACCCTACCTGTCGTGGCAAGGCCTGTCGATACAGCCCCGCCTCACTTTTGCGGAAGGAAAAGGGACCGCTGTCCGCCCGGGACCATAGCCCAGTTTATCGAACGATAAAATCGGCCAAATTGGCGCGGTGCCGGCATCCGGACCAGCTCAGGTCCGCCGCGGGGATTTCCGATCACGCCACCCGCTACCTGAAGGAGAGCGGGAGCAGAAAACCGGACCGCAAATAAGCGCTGGTCAATTCCGATACGACGGATCGACCCGGTCCAGCTTGCGCAGCAACGCCGGCCAGGCCAGTTCGCCGTTGCGATTGGGCAGGTCCGGGTGCGGCTTCATCTTGTCGAAGGTTTTTTCCAGCACGTCCTGCGGCGGCAGCGTGAGCTTGGTATTGCAGGACAGCGCCATCACCTGCACCTCGCAGGCGCGCTCCATGCGAAACAGCAGGTTGAATGTCGCGGGGATGGTCCGCCCCACAACCAGCAGTCCGTGGTTGCGCAGAATCATCGCTTCGTGATTGCCGAGGTCCCGCACCAGCCGCTCGCGCTCGCCGACATCGTCGGCGATGCCTTCGAAGTCGTGATAGGCGATGTGAAGGAACCGCATCGATGTCTGCGCCAGCGGAAGCAGCCCGCATTCCATGGCCGAGACCGCCATGCCGGCCGGCGTGTGGGTATGCGCCACGCAGTCGACATCGTGCCGGGCCATGTGAATGGCGCTATGAATGACGAAACCGGCGGCGTTGACGCCATAATCCGAGGCATTGAACAGCGTATTGCCGTCGAGGTCGACCTTGATCAGGCTCGATGCGTCGATTTCCTCGTACAGCATCCCATAGGGATTGATCAGGAAGTGGTCGTGCGACCCGGGAACACGGCATGAGATGTGGTTGGCGATCATCTCCGTCATGCCGTACATCGCGGTGAGGCGGTAGCAGGCCGCCAGATCGACCCGCGTTTGCCATTCCTCGGCGCTCACCTGTTCGCGGACCGATTTGACGATTTTGATGGCCGGAGAGTTCACGGGGGTCATGGCGCGGCTCCACTAGAGTGGTTCATTCAAAGCAGGTTGCGTGCAGGATAAGAGCAAGACCGACGCCGCAGCAAGCCGGATTGGGGCAATCCTGCAATGCAGCCTGCAAGCAAAAGCCGGTCGCGGCGGGCGACCGGCTGAGGTGTTGAATGTGACCGTCAGTGACCGGCGGGCGATGCTGGCGGTGCCGCTCCAGGAGGCGCGAATGACATGCCGAAAATTCCGCCGCGCTGTATGACCGGCTCCGGCGGCGGCTCGACTTCTGCCTCTGGAGGCGGGGGCGGCGGCGCTGGCAAATTATCGCACTTCAGCGAGTAGATCAGTTTGCCGTCGGCCGTGCGGCCGATCGGGGTACAATTATCGACACGCGCGTTCGTCTTCTTGGGTGTTATTTGGGTGGGTGCCGTTTGGGCCCATGCGGGTGAGGCAATCAGGAGGATTGCAAGTACAAGCTTCTTCATCGGTTTCTCTCTCGAAACATGCGCCACCCAGCCTTTATTGAACCGGATCGGCGACGGGATGTCTATCACGGTTATTTGGGCTTCAAGGCGAAAGAAAGCCATCGCGCCAGTGAGCCGCTGTTCTGGTGCGAACAACCAACTCGCCCCTGAGGACGGCCCCAATCGGCCTTTGCTGTCAGCCATAAAAGGCCCTAGAATTCGGCCATCGGCTGGAATGTTCCTTGCTTACCGCAGTTTAGACCGCAGTCGATGTATTCAAAACATCCTTCAAAAGCAATCACGAGTATCATGAATGAGCCAACTCATTGTCCACGCCGGCGACTTCACGTTCCAGGCCCGTTTCGAAGAACAATTGGCGCCCAAGACCTGCGCCGCCTTTCGCAAGGCGATGCCGTTCGAGAGCCAGGCTATCCATGTACGCTGGAGCGGCGAGGGGGTCTGGATGCCGCTCGGCGATCTCGATTTCGGCGTGAGCTATGAGAACCACACCAGCTATCCCGCACCCGGCCAGATCATTCTTTATCCCGGCGGCATCAGCGAAACCGAGATTTTGCTGGCCTATGGCGGCGTGCACTTCGCCAGCAAGATGGGCCAGCTTGCAGGCAATCACTTCATCACGCTGACCTCCAATCTTGAGAACTTGCCCGCGTTGGGCAAGACCGTGCTCTGGAAGGGTGCGCAGAAAGTCCGCTTCGAGGAAGTGTAGATGGCCGAAGCCGGATATCCCAGGGATCTCCACGGCTATGGCCGCAATCCGCCAGATCCGCGCTGGCCCGGTAACGCGCGCGTCGCCGTGCAGTTCGTGGTGAATTTCGAAGAGGGCGGTGAAAACAACATCCTGCATGGGGACCGTGCGTCGGAAGCGTTCCTGTCGGATGTATTGGGCGCGCAGCCCTGGCCCGGACAGCGCCATGCCAATATCGAGTCGATGTTCGAGTACGGCTCGCGCGCCGGCTTCTGGCGGCTGTGGCGGATGTTTACCGAGCGCAAGCTGCCGACCACGGTATTCGGCGTTGCGACGGCCTTGAAACGAAATCCGCAAATTGTCGCGGCCATGAAGGAGGCCAATTGGGACATCGCCAGCCACAGCCTGAAGTGGGTCGAGCACAAGGACATGTCGCAAGCGGAGGAGCGCGTGGAAATTGCGGATGCGATCCGTGTCCACACCGAGGTTACCGGGCAACGCCCGCTCGGCTGGTACACCGGGCGGACATCCATCAACACCGTACAGCTGGTGATGGAAGCCGGCGGTTTCCTCTATTCCTGTGACTCCTACGCCGACGATCTGCCCTATTGGATAAAAGGGCCGGCCGGTCCGCATTTGATCATTCCCTACAGCCTCGACGTCAACGACATGCGCTTCGTCAATGCGCAGGGGTTCGGCGGCGGCGATCAGTTCTTTACCTATCTCAAGGACAGCTTCGACGTGCTGTATGCGGAAGGCGAAACCTCGCCCAAGATGATGTCGGTGGGTCTGCATTGCCGGATCGTCGGACGCCCCGGCCGCGCGGCATCGCTGATGCGATTTCTCGACTACATCATGAGTCATGAGCGGGTCTGGGTGCCGACGCGGCTGCAGATCGCGCAGCACTGGCACGCCAATCTTTCGCATCTGGCGGCCGGCGCCCCGAACATCGGATAGTCAGGATACCATGTCTCAGAAAACGCTTGCCGACCTGAACGCCTGCAGCAAGGACGACTTTGTCGGGGCACTGGCGAATATCTTCGAGTATTCGCCCTGGATCGCCGAACAGGCGGCGTCAGCGCGGCCGTTCGCCGGCGTGAACCAGCTGTTCGGGGCGATGAAGGCCGCGGTCGATCGCGCGGCACCGGATCTTCGTCTGGCCTTGATCAAGGCGCATCCGGATCTTGCCAACAAGACGCAGCGCGCCGCGGGCTTGACCGCGGAATCCGACTTCGAACAGAACAGCCTCGGCCTCGATCGGTTGTCGGACGCCGAATATGAGGCCTTCGAGCGGGTCAATAACGCCTACCGCGCCAAGTTCGGCTTTCCCTACATCGTCTCGGTTCGCCGGCACACCAAGGATTCCGTGCTGCGCGATTTCGAGCGCCGCCTGCCGAACGACGTGAAAACCGAAACGCAGAAGTCGATCGAGGAAATCTGCCGGATCGCGGCCTTGCGCCTCGATTTGCTGGTGGCATCGGATGATCGGCTGCAGGTGCATGGGCGGCTGTCGACCCACGTGCTCGACACCCATAGCGGCAAGCCGGCCGCGGGGATCGCGGTCGAACTGGTCGAGCTATCGAACCTCGGTGTGAGCCGGGTCGTGACGCGCGCGGTCACCAACGCGGACGGCCGTACCGATCAGCCGTTGATTGGCGGGCGGCCGGTGCCGATCGGCCGCTACGAATTGACGTTCAGCGTCGGCAGCTATTTTGCACAGCGGCAGGTGCCGATGTCAGACCCGCCGTTTCTGGATCAAATTCCGCTGCGGTTTTCGGTCAGCGAACCGGAAGGCCATCTCCACGTGCCGCTGCTGGTCACGCCCTGGAGTTATGCGACGTATCGGGGCAGCTGATAAGCTGCTCCTCAAGACGAGGCGGCTCATACGTCACACGTGCTGCGCCGATGAAGCCGCCGCGACCGCATCCGCCTCGGCGGCGGCCTTGCTGCCGATGCCGTTGAAAAATGCATTCAGGATCACGGCAACCAGCGCGCAGAGCAGGATACCGGATTCCAGCAGTGGCTGCAGATCGTGCGGCAGGTTGCGGAAGAAATTCGGCGCGGCCAGCGGGATCATGCCGAAGCCGACCGAGATCGCCACCACGAACAAATTGTAGCGATTGTTCTTGAAGTCGACCGCCGTGAGGATTCTGGCGCCGGTCGCGGCGACCATGCCGAACATCACGAGACCGGCGCCGCCAAGCACCACCAGCGGGACGGCTTCGACCAATGCCGCCATCTTCGGCAGCAAACCGAGCAGCAGCATGATTCCGCCGCCGGCGACGGTGACCCAGCGCGACCGCACGCCGGTGACGCTGACGAGGCCGACATTCTGCGAGAACGAGGTATAGGGAAACGTGTTGAACAAACCGCCGAGCAACGTGCCGACGCCGTCGGCGCGCAAGCCGCGGGTCAGCGCGTCGCGGTCGATCGTCCTGCCGGTGATCTCGCCGAGCGCCAGAAACATCCCGAGCGATTCGATCATCACCACGATCATCACGATGCACATGGTGATGATCGGCACGACGTGGAATTCCGGAACTCCGAAATGCAGCGGTATCACGACGTCGCCCCAAGGTGCTGCGGCAACTTTCTCAAAATGCATGACGCCGAGCACGCTGGCCAGGATCGCGCCCGCGATAATGCCGAGCAGCACCGAGACGTTGGCGATGAAGCCGGAGCCCCATTTGATCAGGCCGAGAATGATCAGCAGCACGAACAGCGCAATGCCGAGCCCCTGCAGCTGACCGTAGCCCGGATTGGGAAATGTCATGGAAACGCCGTCAACGACCTTGGAAAAGGTGGGTATTCCGCCACCGGCCCAGTTGATGCCTACGCGCATCAGCGAGATGCCGATCACCATGATGATCGTGCCGGTCACGACGGGAGGAAACAACGGCAATAACCGGCTGATGAAGGGAGCGGCAATGATGCCGAAGATTCCGGCAGAGATGACCGAGCCATAGATGCCGAGCAACCCGATATCGGGCGCGCCGGCCATCGACAGCATCGGACCCACCGACGCGAAAGTGACGCCCATCATCACCGGCAGTCGAATGCCGACGCCGGGGAATCCGATGCACTGCACCAATGTGGCCAGCCCGCAGGCGAACAAATCCGCGCTGATCAGGAATGCGACGTCTTCGGGCGACAATTTCAGGGCTCGCCCGATGATGAGGGGAACCGCGACCGCGCCGGCATACATCACCAGAACATGCTGCAGGCCGAGCGCCAGCAGGCGCGGCGTTGGCAGAATCTCGTCGACCGGATGGATGGTTTCGGTGCTCATGAACTTGTCCCCCCAAGTGTTGGCCCGTTGTGTTGGCCCCGTTTCCGTCCATAGCAAACCAAAACAAAGCCGATGCCAAGGGGCATTGTTTGCCGGCAAGACCGCCCCAAGACCGTTCAATGGCACAAACGTTGCTCTGATAGGTCAGGACCTGATGGGCCTGGACGCGTGATTGGCTTGGCCCTGGGCGAAACCAGAGCCTCGCGAATTCGCCGGTTGAACTGGAGGTTTGCCTGTGCCGCTGATCAAGAACAGATATGGAAAGGGCCGGGTCCGCGTCATGCGGATTCATCGCGACGGCGGCCGGCATGAGGTCAGCCAGCTCAACATCAAGGCGATGATCGAGGGTGACTTCGCCCGCGCCTATACCGGCGCCGACAACTCCACCTCGGTGTCGACCGATACCATCAAGAACGTGGTCAATATTGTCGCGCGCGAAAATACCGGACTCTGCACCGAGGAATTCTGTCAGGTGCTGGCGAAGAAATATCTCGACTCTTATCCGCAGGTGGTCTCGGTGGCCATCACGGCGCATGAGACGAAATGGAGCCGCCTGAGTTTCGGCGGCGAGCCGCATCCGCACAGTTTCATTCTCGACAGCAACGGCAAGCCGACGGTTGACGTGAGCGCAACCCGCGACGGATCGGCGATGGCCTCGGGTATCGATGGCTTTACGTTCATGAAGTCGACCCAGTCGGGCTGGGAGAACTACTTCAACGATCGCTACACCACGATCCCCCCGACCCACGACCGGATG
>Ga0116135_1000385_pt1 | contig 24573 bp, 17 predicted proteins | sample June2015DPH_20_1_FD_89738 | JGI IMG/M metagenome (GOLD analysis project Ga0116135, IMG submission 89738) | Peatland microbial communities from SPRUCE experiment site at the Marcell Experimental Forest, Minnesota, USA - June2015DPH_20_10 | ecosystem: Environmental > Terrestrial > Soil > Wetlands... | reverse complement strand
GTTCCTGGTCCGTTTGGCGGTGCGCGCCGCACCCTTTGCGCTTCTAAGGAACTTCGCGCAAAACGGAGCGCGGCGCGGGCCGGTTCCTGGTCCGTTTGGCGGTGCGCGCCGCACCCTTTGCGCTTCCTGCCGGTCGCGGTTCGGAACGGGTGCTTCGAGATTTTGGGAACACGTGTCTGGAAGGCGCGCCGCGAGCCGTCTGGTAGCATGGCTGCATGAAGTTTCCGCGATCGAGTGGGATTCTCCTGCACCCTACCAGCCTGCCGGGCCGTTTTGGAGTGGGGGACCTGGGGCCGGAGGGCTACCGGTTCGCGGATTTTCTCGCAGACGCCGGGCTGCACATCTGGCAGGTGCTTCCGCTCGCGCCTACCGGGTATGGTGAATCGCCATATCAGAGTTTGTCGTCCTTCGCCGGGAATCCGCTGTTGATCAGTTTGGAAAAATTCGTCGAGCGTGGTTATCTTTCCGCGCAGGATCTTGACCACACGCCAGTCTTTCCGGAAGACACGGTGGATTTCGCCGGCGTGATTCCGTACAAGTTCCAATTGCTGCGCAAGGCTTTTGACAATTTTCGTTCGCCGCCGGAGTTTGAGAAATTCTGCGCGCAGCACCGGGCGTGGCTCGACGATTTCGCGCGATTCATGGCGCTCAAGAGTGCCAATGGGCAGGTGGCCTGGACGGAATGGCGCATTCAGGATGCGGACCCGCGCGAGGTTGAGCTCCAGAAGTTCTGGCAGTGGGAATTCTTCCGGCAATGGGCGGAGTTGAAGAGTTATTGCCAGACGCGCGGTGTGCGGATGATGGGAGACGTTCCGATCTATGTGTCGCATGACAGTGCCGATGTTTGGTCGAATCCAGATCTGTTCGAACTCAACGCCGACGGCAGCTCCGCTAAGATATCCGGAGTCCCTCCGGATTATTTCAGTGCCACCGGGCAGCTTTGGGGGAATCCGATTTATCGCTGGGATCGAATGCAGGCTACCGGATACAAATGGTGGATCGAGCGGCTGCAGGCGACTTTTCAAATGGTGGATATGGTCCGTCTGGATCACTTTCGCGGATTTGAAGGATATTGGGAAGTACCGGCCGGCGAAACAACCGCGATCAATGGACGCTGGGTGAAAGGGCCGGGAGCGAATTTGTTTGAGGCGTTGGAGGCGGCGCTTGGCAAGCTCGCCATCGTTGCCGAGAATCTAGGAGTTATTACGCCGGAGGTGGAAGCGCTTCGCCATCGATTCGGATTTCCGGGCATGAGCGTTCTGCAGTTTGCGTTCGGTACGGACGCGCAGGCGCCCACGTTCCGGCCGCACAATTATCCGCGAGAGGTTGTCGCGTATACGGGCACGCACGATAATGACACCACGGTTGGATGGTGGGAGAGCCAAGGTGTTGGAGATAGCACGCGGTCGCTCGCAGATGTGGAACGGGAGCGCGGATTCACCAAGGCCTATCTCAATACCGATGGGCGCGAGATCCAGTGGGATTTCATCCGTACTGTCATGGCATCGGTTGCGGACACGGTGATCATCCCGCTGCAGGATGTGCTGGGGCTGGGAAACGAGGCTCGTATGAACCTGCCGGGAAGCATGAAAGGGAACTGGCGGTGGCGCTCGCGCCCGAATGCGATTACGAAGGAAATGCGCGACCGCCTAAAACAACTCACGCTGCTGTACGATCGTTAAGGGCATATTCAATGGAAAAACCTCGACTGCAGTTCTGGCAGATCTGGAACATGAGCTTCGGCTTCTTCGGCATCCAGTTTGGCTGGGCCCTGCAGATGGCGAACATGAGCGCCATTTACGAGTATCTGGGCGCGCGCGCGGATCAGATCCCCATTCTGTGGCTGGCCGCGCCGCTGACCGGACTCATTGTGCAGCCGATTATCGGCCACATGAGCGATCATACCTGGGGACGGCTGGGACGGCGCCGTCCGTATTTCCTGACCGGCGCTCTTTTGAGTTCGCTGGCGTTGCTGCTGATGCCCAATTCCTCGACGTTGTGGATGGCGGCCGGGCTGTTGTGGATTCTGGATGCGTCCATCAATGTGAGCATGGAGCCGTTCCGTGCCTTCGTCGCGGATTTATTGCCGGAAGAGCAGCGCACGCGCGGATTCGCGATGCAGAGCCTGTTCATTGGGCTTGGCGCTGTGATTGCCTCGGGTCTCCCATTCATACTGACCAACTGGCTGCATGTGGACGCCGGCGGAACCGCGGCGCACACCATTCCAACCTGGGTCCGGATTTCTTTCTATGCGGGAGCGGTGGTGTTCTTGGGCGCCGTGTTGTGGACCATCTTCACTACCAAGGAATATCCGCCGCCGGATCTGGATGCGTTTCGAAAAGCGAAAGCTGAGGCTCAGGGCTTCCGAGCTAATGCGCGGGAAATATTTCAATCTATCGGCGCCATGCCGACGACGATGCGGCAGCTCGCGTTGGTGCAGATTTGTACCTGGTTGGGCCTGTTTTGCATGTGGCTTTATTTTCCGGTGGCCGTGGCGCACAACGTGTTCGGCGCGTCGAGCGAGACATCGCGTGTCTATACCGATGGCGTTCAGTGGGCCGGATTATGTTTCGGAATGTATTCGGCGGTCTGTTTCCTATTTTCGTTTCTGCTGCCTGGACTGGCGGCTTGGCTGGGACGCAAGAACACGCACTCGCTGTGCCTTCTGTGCGGAGCAGGCGGTTTAATATCTGTTGCCGTTATCCATGACAAATGGCTGCTGTTGTTTTCCATGGCTGGTGTTGGAATCGCGTGGGCCAGCACTCTTGCCATGCCGTACGCAATCCTCGCCGGATGCCTGCCGGCCAACAAAGTTGGTGTGTACATGGGCGTTTTCAATTTCTCGATTGTGCTGCCGGAGATTGTCGCGTCGCTCGCGTTCGGCTGGTTGATGGGTCACGTGTTTGACAACAATCGTCTCGCGGCCGTGATCACGGGAGGGATTTTCATGATCCTGGCTGCAATTTTGATGCAGCGTGTGCAGGATCGTACCGCGATGGCGCCTGCCAGTTTGAAACCGGTTCCTGCTACGTGATGAGAAAAGACCGGGCGTCGGCATGAGTGCCGACGCGGCACGCAAGAGTGCGTGCGCCACATATATGCTCAGACTGATATACTTCTTCGCTGCGCTGGCTGCCTCGCTCGAGGCGGCTCCTACTGTGACGAAGATCGATCCGCCTTTCTGGTGGGCTGGTTATTCCATTAATCCTGTGCGATTGCTGATTCGCGGGACTGGGCTCGCTGGCGCGACGGTGAAAAGCGCCACTAAGGGGATCGAGCTGGGCGAACCGCGCGTGAATGCGAACGGGACGTATCTTTTTGTGAATGCGACCATCAAACGCGCAGGATCGTATCCGTTGAAGATCACCACGTCCGAGGGCTCTGTTACGGCCACCTTTGAAGCTCTCACGCCACTCGCCCGGGAGGGCCGTTTTCAAGGATTCTCCCAGGACGATTTCATCTACCTGATCATGCCGGATCGTTTTGCGAATGGTGATGCGAGCAACGATGATCCCGCCATTTCCAAAGGACTCTTTGATCGCAGCAAGTCTCGCTACTATCACGGTGGCGACTTGCAGGGCGTGATCGATCATCTGCCCTATCTCAAGGACTTGGGCGTGACCGCCATCTGGCTCAATCCGGTTTACGACAACGCGAATCACTTGAACGAGAAGGAAAAATATAATGGCGAGGCCATCACGGATTACCACGGCTACGGCGCGGTGGATTTCTACGCCGTGGATGAACATCTGGGCGATCTCGCGAAGCTGAAGGAGCTGGTTGAAGCCGCGCATCGCAGCGGTATTAAAATCATTCTAGACATGGTGGCCAATCACACCGGGCCGTATCATCCGTGGGTGCAGGATCCGCCGACGCTAACCTGGTTTCACGGAACGTTAGCGAAACACCTGAATGAAACATGGCAGACCTGGACATTGATAGATCCGCATGCCACGCCTTTTCTCACGGCGTCGACATTGGATGGCTGGTTCATCGACATCCTGCCCGATCTCAATCAGGACGATCCGGAAGTGGCGCGCTACATCATCCAGAACACGCTGTGGTGGGTGGCAGCTACCGGGTTGGATGGCATCCGCCAAGACACGCTGCCCTACGTCCCGCGTAAATTTTGGCGCGATTGGTCGGCCGCCATTAAGAAGGAGTACCCGAATTTTCGCGTGGTGGGTGAGATGTTTGATGGAGACCCCGGTCTGGTTTCGTTCTTCCAGGGCGGCGAGAAGAGATTCGACGGCGTCGACTCCGGCATTGATGCGCTATTCGATTTTCCATCGTTCTATCCGATTCGGCGGGCGTTTGCTGAAGGAAAATCCATTCGTGAATTGGCCACGATGCTGGGGCACGATTATCTGTATCCGAATCCGAATAATTTGGTGACGTTCCTCGGACTGCACGATGTGGCGCGCTTCATGAACGAACCGGGCGCGACGGTGGATGGACTGAAGCTGGCCTTCACATACTTGCTGACATCGCGCGGGATTCCGATGATTTACTATGGCGACGAGATCGGCATGCCGGGAGGAAACGATCCGGATAATCGGCGCGATTTCCCCGGAGGTTGGAAGGAGGATGCGCGGAACGCGTTCCTGGCGGAGGGCCGAACTCCCGGCGAGCAGCGTGTTTTCGAGCATGTTCGCAAGCTCGCGCAACTGCGGCGGGAATATCCGGACTTACGCAGTGGCGCGATGAAACAGTTGGGCGCCACTGACGATATTTACTTGTTCACGCGCGGCGAGATGATCGTCATGTTTAATAATGGCGTCAAGCCGGCGCGTATCATCGCTCCTGCGGCCAGCGGCACTTGGCGGGATTTGTTAGATGTCGTTGGAAATACTCCGGCGCGCGATGACATGCTGACCGTGACGTTGCCGGCGCGTTCGGCGGCTATTATGGTCCGGCGCTGACGATCAAATCTTGAGGAACCAGCGGCGCCTGTACATGACATACCCGATCACGTATATCGCAAGCATGAAGGCGACAGAATACAGCAAGGATGCGTTGACGGGCGAGGCCATGGTGAGGAAGAAGTTGTAGATCTTAGGATGGAGATTGGCCATGTCCAGGAGTTCGGCGCCGAACTCGGAGATCATGTACAACGTGATGGCGTTCATTCCCATGATCACGAAGGGCTTCACAAATCTTTGGTAGCCGAGATGATCGACGATCCAGAGGAATGCTGCGAGTAAAACAAAATCCAGGCCCGCCATGAAGATGGTGAAGGAATCGGTCCAGAGCTTCTTGTTGATTGGCATCCAGATGTCCAGGATCAGTCCAATTGCGATCAGGATGTTGCCCGTCAAGAACAGCCAGGTGACGCGTTCGCTCAAGGCTCGCTTCAAGCGTATGATGTGCCCTGCCATTATTCCGAGCAGCGCTGTTGCGATGGCGGGTAGGGTGCTTACGATTCCTTCAGGATCCCAGGTGTTTCCTGAGTAGTTGTGATGGCCCAGCACAATGCGGTCGACATAGTGAGCGAAGTTGCCGTCTAGATCCAGACGGCCCGCGCCGTAGCCGGGAACGGGCACCAGCGTCATGATGAGCCAATAGGCCGCGAGCAACGCGGCTGTCCAGATAAGCTGGCCGCGGATGCCTGTGTACAGATAAATGAGGGACGCGATCAAATAACAAATTGCGATTCGCTGCAGCACGCCGAGGATGCGAAATGAGGAAAGATGGAACTCCGGAAACGCATAGATGGCCAGGCCGAAAACAAAAAGGATGGCGGCGCGGCGGAAGATTGGACCCAGCAAGTGACTGCGCGGAACGCCGGCAGCGAGGCGCTTGCCGAGGGACAACGTGATGGACGCGCCCACGATCCACAGGAAGGTGGGAAAGACCGTATCGGTGAGGGTCCATCCATGCCAGGCTGAATGGTTGAGCGGAGCGTAGGACGTCGGCCCGCCGGCGTTGTTTACCATGACCATGAGAGCGATGGTTGCACCGCGCAGGGCGTCTAAGGCGACCAGGCGTGTTGCTGGTTGGGGCGCGGGGACCGCCGTTTCTGAGGATTCTGGTTTGGTGACTGTTGCCACGCCTTAGTCTCCCACACAGCGTTCAAATGAGTGTGAACGCGGCAAACTAAAGTTTGCGCCACGCTTATACTGGTAGCGTGTTTCATCGCCGGGATTGGTTGAAATTGATGGCGCTGCCGGGTGTTGCGGCGTGGGCGCAAGGTGTTTCGACGCGCTCTGTAAAACCTCTTCCGAAGGGCAAGCCTTCTGGGCTGCCGTTCCATGCAAAATTCACGGATATCGCCGCAGCGGCTGGATTACGCGCGCCTACCATCTACGGCGGCATCGACAGGAAACAGCAAATCATCGAAACCACCGGCTGCGGAGTCGCGTTTATCGACTACGACGAAGACGGATGGCTGGATATTTTTGTGCTGTGCGGGACGCGGGTGGAAGGCGATCCCGAGGAAGCTACGAATCGGCTGTACCACAATAATCGCGACGGAACGTTCACCGATGTCACGGATAAAGCCGGATTGCGGCGAACGGGTTGGGCTTCGGCGGTGTGCGTCGGAGATTACAACAACGACGGGCACGATGATCTGTATGTGACCTACTGGGGACAGAATGTGCTTTACCGCAACAATGGCAACGGCACGTTCACGGATGTAACCAAAGAGGCCGGGCTGTTGCATCCGGAACGTAGGTGGGGTTCCGGTTGCACTTTTGTGGATACCAATCGAAACGGACATCTGGATCTTTTTGTAGGAACGTATCTTCAATTCGATCCGGAGAAGGTCCCGAAGCCGGGTGAAAATATAAATTGCACTTGGAAGGGAATTCCAGTGAATTGCGGGCCACGCGGCCTACCGCTAGGGCGCTGTTATTTGTATCGCAACAACGGCGACGGGACGTTCAAAGACATCAGCGATGCCGCTGGAATCAGCAAGGCCGCGGGAGGCTACTGCATGACGGCGGTCGCGGCTGACTTTCACGATACTGGTTGGCCGGATATCTATGTGGCGTGCGATTCTACTCCCAGCTTGCTGTTCCGAAACAATAAAGACGGAACGTTCACCGAAGTTGGCCTGGCCAGCGGCGCCGCGCTCAGTGAGGACGGAATGGAGCAGGCCGGCATGGGGGTGGGCGTGGGTGACATCAACCTGGACGGCCACCTGGATATTTTCAAAACGCATTTCGCGGAGGATACCGCTGTTTTATACAAGAACGATGGGGCGGGGAACTTTGACGATGTCACCATCCGATCGGGGCTGGGCGTGGAGACACGCTACGTCTCCTGGGGAACCGGGATTGTGGATCTGGATAATGACGGATTGCCGGATTTATTTATCGTTACGGGCAATGTGTATCCGGAAGTGGAGAAGATATTGAAGGAGTTTCCTTATAAAACACCGCGCATTGTGTTCCGCAACCTAGGCACGAAGTTTGAGGAGTTGATTGAAGAAGCGGGAAGCGGTGTTGCGGCAGCGCATGCCAGCCGAGGTTGTGCATTCGGCGATTTTGATAATGACGGCGATATGGATGTGGTGATCATCAACATGAATGAGCCGCCTTCGCTGCTTCGGAACGATGTTTCGGGTGGTGGTCATTGGCTGAAAGTGAAGCTGGCTGGAGTGAAATCGAATCGCGGGGCGATTGGAGCGCGCGTCACCGTTCACTATGGCGGGAAGGTGCAGGCGCAGGAAGTGCTCAGCCAGGCGAGTTTCTATTCCGTGAATGACTTGCGGCTGCATTTTGGACTAGGGCCGGTGGAGCTGGTGGATGTCGAGGTTCGGTGGCCGAACGGTGAGAAGGAGAAATTGTCAAGAGTTGCGGCGAATCAGTTGATCACCGTGCGGGAGGGTGCGGGGATTGTGAAAAGCGACAAGTTCGGGGGCAAATAGTTGCTGGTGGCTGGTAACTGGCGGTCACTTATTCTTGAGGCCCTCGCGGGCGCGCGCTAGATTTTCGAGAGCCGTTCGATTGGAGGGGTCCGCTTTAAGAGCGCTCTCGAATGCCGCGATGGCTTCTCGGAAATTTCCGGCCATGGCCAGGGCGGCACCTAGATTTGTCTCCAGAGCGGAATCATTTGGTTGCAGCTCCACGGCTTTGCGGAGATGCGGCACTGCCTGCGGCAGATTGCCGGTTGACGCGTAGATGCGACCTACGGTTTCGTGAGCTTGGGCATCGCTGGGAACGGCTTTCAGATAAGTCAATAACTCGCTGAGCGCTGCATTCGAATCACCCTTGGCGATTAACGCTCGGGCCAGGTTGAATCGGGCGTTCTGATATGCGGGATCGAGCGCCAGTGACTTTCGGAATTCCTGAATGGCCTGATCTACTTTGTCCGTCATCAAAAGCGATACGGCGAGATTATTGGTGGCTGTGGCGCTGGCGGGTTTGATGAGCAGGGCTTGATTCAGGTAAGGGACTGCTTCGTCGAACTTGCCCATGGCTTGCAGCACGGCGCCCAAGTTGAAATGCGCCACGAAGTCAGCGGGGTACTTTTCGATCCTTCGCAACATGACTGCCTGCTGAAGTGCCAGGCGCGGATCGTCTTCGCCTGCTGTTTTAGGCAGTACCTGCAGCCAAACGTGGCCCATTTCATCGATGCTTCGATTGCCGCCGTGGACGCGCTTGGGCGGATGGCTGGGGTTGCGTGGATTGTTGGCCGTGTTGTCGTATGTGATGCGCATCTGGACCGTGGTTCCGGCAGGCAGCGAGATTGGATCCCGGTAGGTGTATGTGGCCTGCCAGTTAATATCCCAATCGTTGATTCTGAGCAGCGCGAGCCGGTTGCCATCCGGGAACTCCGCCCACGCGTCGATCTGCTTGCCGAGGTAATGGGCGTGCGGATAGATTGCCAGCAGATCCACTGCAATGGGGAGTTTTAAATGGTCGGTTACCACAAATCGCGCGGCGCCTGCCGGAATATCCAGCGCGCCATCGTGCTCCAACTGCAGCAGCATGGGAAATCGTGTGGCCGGCTGATCGGCGAAGTAGAGTCCCACGGCAACATCCACAGTTTCGGGCTTTCCGGTGGGCTGCAGGTGCAGATTCACGATGAGGTCCGAGCCTGGGGCCAGCTTCCAACCCATGTCTTGTGGTTCCTCTTGAGGCGGCGAGCCGGGCTTCCAAAACAAAAAATGCGAATCCGGATCGAATTCGCCAGAGACCTCGGTTTCTACATCCATGCCGGGGAACCCGGGTTGGCCATCCTGCCCGTCACGCTCGCGCAACATGCGTGCATGATCCACAATCAGATTCGCGTGATGCACCACTCGCTTGTTTCCCGGACGCAGTTCCATGGCGCGGATATATTTGGTCTCCTTCAATTCCACCGGGATCACAAAATTGCGGAAAACATCAACGCCCGAGGCGGGCATTTTAAAAGGCTGGCGCATGTGGAGCACGAGGTCGGGCTGGCCGAGTTGCCAGCCTTCCACGAAGTGCGGCGCCGGAGGCAGTTGAGCGCGATCGCCTTCGGCCGCGCCCGTCTTCGCCCAGCGCGCCAATAGATCGATCTGGGCGTCGGTCAGCCGTTTGGCGCCGGCGAAATCGCCGTAGCCTGGCTCTGGTGGCCACGGAGGCATGTAGCGTTTCCCTGTGACGATGGCGATTTGCTGGGCATGTTTTCGCGCGTCTTCATAACTCAGCAAAGAAAAAGGTCCAGCTTCGCCGGGTCGATGGCATGGCGCGCAGTATTCAAAAAGGATGGGAGCGATGTCTTTTGAGAATGTCAGGGGCGCGGCGGAAAGGGGCAGGCACGACAGAACCAGTAAGGAAAGTTTCAACTTATTGCCGTCCCAACATCACGCCGAGCTCATTCTCCTTGGCTTGCTTGGCTCGAGCGCCTTCGGCGAACAGGCGCTTGCTGCCTTCGAGGTCGCCCTTCTGGCGGAGCAGCAGAGCTAGCGTGTTGTAGGGACCGGGGTTGGCTGGGTCCAGACGGATGGCCGTGCGTAGAGCCTCCTCCGCGGGCGCGACTTCGCCCTTTTGTTTTAGCACCGTGCCCAGCATGAAATAGGCTTCGCCATAATCTGCCCGTAATGCGATGGCAGCTTGCATCTCTGCCGCAGCGCGATCGAATTCTCCGGATTGCCAGCAGGTGATACCGATCATGTAATGCGCCTCGGCCAGCTTTGGATCGATATCGAGAGCGCGGGAGAACTCGGTTCTGGCGGCATCAATGTCGTCCTTGTTTTTTAGCGCGACCCCAAGATTGTAATGCGCTGCGGCGTGATTTGGATCGCGCGCGATGACATCGCGAAAGGCCGGGATGGCCTGGTCCAGCTCGGCTTTTAACAAGTGGGCGAAGCCGATATTAAAACGCGCAGTGTTGTTCGCGGGATCAGCCGCGAGCACCTTTTGAAACTCGGCAATCCCTTCGTCCGGGCGGCGCGTCTTCACCAGCATCAAGCCAAGGCCGTTGCGCGCATCCAGGTTGGCGGGCGCAATCTCAACGGCATGCGTGTAGGCATCCACTGCTGCGATTGCATCTCCGGTTTTTTCCAGGGCGTTCCCGAGACTGCTCCACGCTGTTCCGTCGGCCGGCTGCAGCCGAACAGCGGCCTTCAGATGTGGGAGCGCTTCCTGGTACTGTCCGGAACCCTCCAGAGCTTGCCCCAGCTTGGATTGGTAGGCGCCGTTCTCGGGATCCAGATTCGCCGCAGCCTGTAGCTCGGAAATGGCGGCGATGGTATCGTGATCCAGCCAGAGGGCGACTCCAAGGTGAAAGTGCGCGGGCGCGAATTGCGGGTCCAACTCAAGAGCCCGATGGAAATGTTCGGTGGACTCCGTGCCGCGATTCAATATGCGAAGCAAGAAGCCAATCTCATCCTGATAACGAGGCGATTTTGGATCGAGCGTCGCGGCTTCCTGATAAGCGGCCAGCGCTCCCGCCGCGTCGCCCGAGGCTTTCAGCGCCGTGGCGCGGGATTCAATCTCTTCCAGGCTGTCCGCGGCGAAAGCGACCAACTGGAAACACAGGACGAGACACAACCATCGCCCGCTCCGCAGCATATTCATTATTTTACTGAATTATACTGAGGGAATGTGGCCCCTCATGCTGTTGTTGCTGGATATTGGAGCCACGCATCAAGCAGCGTTAGCGGCCTACAAACAGCATAAGTTCGCGGACGCCGTGGCTCAGTTCACCGAGGCGCTGAAGACGGAAGACCCAACGAGCGTGGAATACGGCGAGTCCGTGCTGCTGCTGGGGCAGAGCTTATATCTGCAGTCGAAGTATGCCGAATCCATCCCATGGCTCGAAAAAGCTACGGCTGCGAAGGGAACCACTCCGGAAGCGGCATACATGCTGGGCAATGCTTGTCTGCTGACGCAGCAGAGCGAGAAAGCTGTGAAGGCGTTCGCGCAACTATTTCAGGTTGGTGCGGATTCCGCGACGGCGCATTTGACCACCGCGCGCATGATGATGCACCAGGATCTTGCTACGGAAGCGGCCACGCAGGCGAAGAAGGCGCTGGAGATCGATCCGAAAATTGCAGGAGCGAATTTCCTGCTCGGCGAGGTGGCCATCTTCCAGGCCGATATCGAAGGCGCTATCGCCGACCTGAAGAAGGAGATTGAGATCAACCCGACTTTTGCGATGGCCCATTACCGGCTGGGCGACGCATACACGCGCGAGGAACGTTGGGATGAAGCGCAGGGACCACTCGAACGCTCGATATGGTTGAATCCGAATTACAGCGGGCCGTACATTCTGCTAGGCAAGGTCTATCTCAAGCAGAAGCAGCTGGCGAACGCGGAGGGTGTGCTGCGGCACGCGCTGCAGTTGGATCCGCAGAATCCGACGGCGCACTATATTTTGGGACAGGCGCTGATGCAGGATGGGAAAACCGAGGATGGGAAGAAGGAACTGGCAAAGTGGCAGGAGCTTAAAAGCCGTTAAGAACCGTTTCTGGTTTCTGGTTAGGTACTGTCGTGAACCAGCAACCAGAAACTAGAAACTAGAAACCGCCGAGCGTCAGCGAGGCGAAGTGGTCCCCTCTTTTATCGTTATTACTTGATTCGCTTTTACGGCGGGGAGTTTGTCTACTGTGCCGCTGGGCCAGTGGATTTCGAGATCGGCTTTTTCCGCTGAGCCTAGGCCGAAATGGATGCGTAGGTCGCTTTGCGAAACATAGGATGAGCCGCTGCGTACTTCATCCATCTGGCGGTGACCTGGAGTGGTGCAGTAAATGCGGGCGCCGATGCCGGAGCGGTTGGATTTTACGCCGACTGTTTTGATCTTGATCCAATTGTTTTTGAGTGTGCTGTCGCAGCGCAGCAGTTGCGGGACATCGTTGACGCAATTCACCAGCACGTCCAGAGTTCCGTCGTTATTGAAATCGCCAATGGCGCAGCCGCGGCCGGCGACCTTTTCCATCGCGCCCGGCCCCGCCTCGGCGGTTACGTCGGCGAAATGTCCATTACGCAGATTCTTGTACAGCACCTTGCGCTCGCGATACCCGGATTCGATATCAGTCTCACCCACTTGGGCATAGACGTGGCCGTTGGTGACCAGGATGTCGACCCAACCGTCGTTGTCAAAATCCATGAAATTCACGCCCCAGCCCATGAAGCGCGTGTTCTTTCCCAGACCGGACTGAAAGGTTTCGTCCTCGAATATCAGGTTGCCCTGGTTGTGATACAGGCTGGAGGTGTCGCCGGCGAAATTGGTTTTCACTACGTCGAAGTTCCCGTCGCAATCGTAGTCGGCGGCCGATACGCCCATACCGGCTTGCGGCTTGCCGTCCGCGCTGTAGGCAACGCCGGCCTCGATCGCGATGTCGGTGAAGGTGCCGTCGTGGTTATTCCGGTAAAGGGTGGACGAGGTGGAATCGTTCGCTACGTAGATGTCCGGCCAGGTGTCGTTATCGAAGTCGCAGACCAAGACGCCCAGCCCGTAGGTGCCCGGAGTCTTCAAAATGCCGGATTTTTCGCTGACGTCGGTGAACGTCTGGTCGCCGTTGTTGTGAAACAGAATATTCTTGCCGCCCTTGAGTCCGGGAGGGCCGCACGGCACCAGGATGCCTTTGTAGAGGCAGGGACCGGATTCGGGCAGCGGAGCGGTCTTCGGATCGAAGTCGATATAGTTGGCGACGAACAGATCCAGGTGACCGTCTTTGTCGTAATCGACAAAAGCACAGCCGGTGTTCCAGCGCCATTGGCCGCCGCCCGGATTGGTGGTGACGCCGGCCTTCTTCGCGACGTCAGTGAATGTTCCGTTGCCGTTGTTGTGCCAGAGAGCGCATTCGCCCCAGTAGGTGACGAACAGGTCGTCAAAGCCGTCGTTATCGTAATCACCCGCGCACACGCCTTGTCCCCAGCCGGTGCGCGCGACACCTGACTGCACGGTGACATCGGTGAATGTACCGTCGCGATTGTTCTTGTACAGACGGCTCACGGGAGCCTCGCCCGCCGGCCATTTGGTTTCGAAGCGCGTCCCGTTCACCAGGAAGATATCCAGCCAGCCGTCGTTATCGTAATCAACGAAGGCACAACCGCAGCCGGTAGTTTCAAGCAGGAATTTGTTCTTTTGCTCGGCGCCGAAGATGGTTTTCGCGTTTAGTCCGGCTTCCCGAGCGACATTGACGAACTGGATGCCGAGTCCCATGGCGGCGATGAGTTGGTCGAAGGAGAAGACGGGCAGAGTGGCGCAGAGCGAGCGGACGAAGCCGCGGCGGGAGATAGTAGGGAAGCGCAGACGCAAAGGATCTTTTTCTATGTTAGCTGAGGAGCAGCAGTCGCAGACACTTCGCTTTGTGTTCTGGAAACAGTGGGTTAGAGGAAGGATCTTGACTTGTACGGTAAAATGACGTACATTGTGGGTGTTTCCATAGCTCGGGAAGGTCCATGCCGCAACAAACAACCCGAACGGCCCGCCTGGAGGCGCGGATTACGCGTGAGGCCCTGGCGGTGGTCCGTCGTGCCGCTGAGATCCAAGGCCGCTCGGTCAGCGATTTTGTCGTTGCCGCCGCGCAGGATGCCGCGGAAAAGACAGTCACGGAAATCGAGATCATTCGGCTTTCGCGTGAAGCCCAGGAGAAATTCGCGGCGCTGCTGTTGCGCCCGTCCGCTCTGTCGCCTGCTTTGAAGAAAGCTTTTAAACGTCATCGCGCCGTGATCGACGAGTGAAGGTGGCGGAGTCGTTTCGCATTGATCCTTTATCGGCGGATCATGACAGGTCGCGATTTCTTAGCGGTTCGGATGCGCTTGACAAGAATTTTCGGGAGCAGGCTTCGCAAGACATCAAGCGGCGCATCGCGACGTGTTTCGTGGCGGTCAACGTCGCTGTCCCAGAGGTAGCCGGCTACTATACGCTTACAGCCACAAGCGTAGCCCTGAATGCGCTGGCGCCGGAGGTCGCGAAGAAACTTCCCCGGTATCCAGTGGTGCCCGCGGTTTTGCTGGGACGGCTTGCCGTTGCCCGTCATTACCAGGGCCGGGGGCTCGGCGGCATCCTTTTGGCAGATGCCTTGAAGCGCATCGCGCGTGCGGAACTCGGTGTGTTCGCCATGGTGGTTGACGCCAAGGACGAGGCGGCGCAACATTTTTACGAGCATTACGGTTTCACATTGTTGCCCAACGAGGTACGCCGCTTGTGTCTTCCGATCAGCGCCGCGCTTCAACGCCTGGCAACGCGGCGTCAATGACAGCAACAGCACCCTTACGGTCGCGCGTCGGTTAGGGGCGGAACCGTGGTCCACTGAGATTCATAACCGCGCGGCATGACGTAGTGTTCCGCGTTGGTGAAAAATGAGAAATCGCACACCAGAGCTGTCTGGCCTCGCGGCGGAAAAAATATGGGGCGGGCTCGGTACCGGTGTTCTAGCGTCACTTTTGTCACCGTCCACGGTTCACTGTCTGGCGGCCGGAATGCGAAGAGCGGCGATGGAATGCCATTGATCTCCACCGTCTCGATCTGGATTGCAATGACAAAAGAGCGTGGAAGGTCCAGCAGATGTAGCAGTAATACAATACGGCCCCGGACGGGGGAACCTTTCTGGATTACGGACTCTTCGGCCGGCACAATCTTTTTGGATTTTCGATCCAGCCGCCCGACGTCGCTTACCGTCGCCGCGACCACATCGCCGGCCGCGGCGGTGTCCGTATCAATGGGCTCGGCGAGCTTCAGAGTCAATACAAGGCCCGCTGGAATTGAACTCGGAGCGCGCGCGGCTGGCGACTCAGCGGGCACTGCGCCAGGATCCGGGATCAGATTCGCGTCCACGTGAAACTGATGACAGGCGGAATAAATGGTCGCGACGTCGCTTTCTGTGTTGTCCCGCATCAAAAAATGCAAGTCACTGTGCTGAGGGAGCAGGAAATCGCCGGTTCCGATTCGAGTGGATGCATATTCAACAGTGGTAGTGGATTCGCCGGCGCCGGTCTCTTTCGGAAGCTCGCTAGTTCGCATCACCAACCGTCTGAGCTCCAACGAATTCGGGTCGATCCAGACCGCGCCGTCGTATGCGGTAAAAGCCCAATCGTTGCCCGTGTGGATCATATAATGACTGGATTCCCGGCTAACCTCATATCGATACCGGAATAACTTGAGGGAATCCACTGACTCTTCGCCGTCAAAATAAAAGCTGACGCTCGATCCTGTAAAAATATCGGTCAGAAGAGTGCCGAACGCCCCAGTGCCGAATGGACCTTTAATGAGTTTCATTACGTTGCCGTCGCCGAAATGGCTGGCGCCTGCCCAGGATCCGATCTCTGTTCCTCCCGAAACTTTCACGTCCAGGCACAGGCGGTCCGTGGCTTCGAGGTACAGGAGATTGTTCTTCTTGTTCCTTTTGGCGCTCATGTCGTCGCAGGAAAGAACCGGGGACTGGGGGTTCTTGAGCTTGAAATATTTGCGGTCCACGGTCTGAACACAGGTGTAGTTGGGTAGGCGTTCGGTACGGTCCAAGATGTTATCGCGCGCTTTCGCCAACACCTGCTCGGGATTGGGCGGTGTTTGGGCGCTTGTTGCCAGAGCCAGGCAAAGCAGTGTCGCGGAAACGATGGACGCACGCATGGGTCTCGTTGCCGTTTCGTTCGTTTCGCTAGCCCGGGCGTCGGCATGAGTGCGTGCGCCACGATGGATGCTGGGTATCATCAGGGCTGGGGCGACTCCGGGTCCGGGACGGTGAGCCACTGCATTTCCAGTCCGCGTGGCAGGACGTAATGTTTCGCTTTGCTGGTAGCGGAAAAGTTGGCCGCGAGCGGCGACTCCCCGCGCGGCGGAAGGATTATCTGGTGGCTTCTCTCCACGAGCGCTGAAGGCGCATTCTTCGCGGCCTGTTTTTCATCGTCACGCAGCAGGATTGCGTAGAACGGTGACGGAATCCCGTGGATTTCGACAGTCTCAAGTCGGACGACGATGACAAAACGTCGTGGAGTATCCAGCGAGTGCTCCATCCTTAGGATGCGTCCCCGGACCATGGAGTGAGCTGGTATGACTACCTCGTTTGATTTTGGATCGCGCACGGCTTCGCTGACGGTGGCCTCAACCACGTCGCCGGCCGCGGCGGTATCTGTATCGATCGCGTGGGCCAGTTTCAGCGTTAATACCAGACCAGGTGCGATTGAAATCGGCTCGGGCGTGGCTGGTGATTCTTCGCTGGCGGTTACACTCCGATCGGCAACCAGGTTCGCTTCTCCGTGGAACTGATGGCAGCGGGAATAAGCTATGGCAACATCGCTTTCCGTCATGTCCCGCATTAGAAAATGCAATGTGCTGCGCTGAGGCAGCAGAAAATCCCCGGTTCCGATCCGCATGGTTGCGTATTCAATCGTGCTGTTGGATACGCACGCCCCGGTCTCTTCGGGAAGTTCGCTGGTTTGAACCACCAGGCGTTTCAGTTCGGACGATTTCGGATCGATCCAGACCTCGCCGCTGTATCCAGTAGCCAGCCAATCGCTTCCCACGCGGACCATATAGTGGCTGGATTCCCTGGAAATCCGGAATCGATAGCGGAGTAATGTGAGCGAACCCACCCGCTCCTCGCTCTCAAAAGAAAGCGTGATTCCGGAGCCGGTGAAAATATCAGTCAGAAAATTGCCGAATCCTCCCGTGCCGAACGGCCCTTTTATAAAACTCACCACAGTGCCTTCATCGAAATGGCCGCCGCCCGCCCAGGCGCCGATTTCTGTTCCGTGCGAAACCTGAACATCCAGCCGCAGGCGGTCCGTGGCTTCCAGTTTCAGAATGCCGGTTTTTGTCGCGCTCATCTCACTGCAAGAAGGAATCGGGAAAATTGGCTTCTGGAGCTTGAGGAATTTGCGGTCCACGGTTTGAACGCAGGTGTAGTTGGGTAGGCGCTCGGTTCGATCGAGGATGTTGTCCCGCGCCTTGGCCAGCACTTGCTCAGGGTCGGGCGGCTGCGCGCCAATGGTGAGCGCGACGGCGAGGAACAGCGGAGTCGAGATTCGCGCGCATTGCTCCTCCTGCCCTATATTACTCCCTTCTCCGGATCGGGAATTACGTACGCCTCTGTGGCTGACGAAAACGCCTATATTACTTAATCCGTCAATCGTAGTTGGAGATTCTGGGGCATAAAGTGCAGGTATTCGCGCAGTGCGTTCCGGCTTTCCGTCTCACGCCCGGCTTTTTTGTAGAGTTGCGCCAACTCAAGGTACGCATCCGGCCGAGATGGGTCGAGCTCAATACTGCGCTTCAACTCCTTGACCGCCTCCTCCGTTTTGCCCGCATGTTCGAGGGCTGTTCCCAGGCAATACACATAGCGCGCGTTGGAGGGTTGCTGCGCCGAGGCGCGCGAGAACATCCGGATGGCCAACTGGGTCTGGGCTTGCGCCAGCAAGACGGATCCCAGGTCGGCCTCCACCGCCGGATCCTGACGCTGTTCGGAGGGCAACTGGGAAAGAATCTGGTAGGCCTGCAACAAGTCCGGCCCGGCGTGGCTCGCGGACGCCATCTCGAAATAGGCCAAGCCAAGATCACGGCGAATCAGCACAGGATCCGGCTCGCGCCACGCCTTCAGTTCGGGACTGTCCCCACCCTCGAGCTGGCCGTGCGGTTTACGCGGGATGCTGTGATCGGTGACGGCGGAATGGGCCACATTGGTCGGTCGAAGCCGAGGCATGTGACAGCTCACGCATTCCTCGGCTGGCTTATGGCGCCCGGCGGCGAAGAGATCGCCATGGCAGGAGATACACACTTTTTGGATGGCCTGCGCGCGGTTCTGCTGGTTGCCCTGCTGGTTGCCGTGCGGATTGTGGCAAGTGCCGCACCACAAACGGCCGCCGCTCTGCTTTGCGCACTGGCTCTGGGCCAGCAACTCGCTCTGGCTTACCGCGCGCAGCGCGCCCGGAGCGGCAGGACGCAAATACGTAACGAAGACGCTCTCGGTGGTTTGGCCGGCATCGAAATCCCACCAATCGCGGCCGGGATTCAATATCCTGGTATCGCCTTCCAGGTGGCATTGCTCGCATACGCTATCGCGCCGGTCCGGCGCTAACTTGGCCGGATTTACGATGGAGCCTGGGCCGGGATTCTTGAGATGCGCGGCCGCGGAGCCGTGGCACCTTTCGCAAGAGATCGGAGTGAAGGGAGGATCGCCGAACTGGTTGTCGGTTCCCTTGACTAGATCCACCGATCCGGTGTGGCAGAAGAGGCAGCCGCTGGAGATTTGGTGCGTGAAATCGAGATGAGAATCGGTCTCGTAGCCGGGGGTCAGATCCCAGCTTTTGGTTTGTGTATAGTAGGAAACCGGCGATTGAAACAGGTATCGTCCCAGCCGAACCAAGTAGCTGTAACCAACAATGCCGGCCCCTACCGAGTACGCGACTGGGTATTTGGCAACAACGCCACGGCGCTCGAGCCGGTGTTCCAGCTGGGAATCGTGCTTCTGGATAGTGATGGTGCTCGCCGAGAGTTTGTGAACGATGTGGCCTTCATCGAAAACAGAGGGAGGGCCGATGGATCGGCCCATAGGGGATCGCTCGAACGCGGCGACTTCGGACGGATGGCAGCGGGCGCAGGGTTCCTGGGCTCGACTGGTGGCCAGGCACAGGAAGAGCAGTGCGGGGGCGGCCAGAAGATGGCGCCACATCGGAGGGCAATTTGCTAGTTGGCAGGCGAAAGCGCCTGCCCCACATTTTTTGCGGCCCGGCATGCTATCCATCATAAAGAAAAAGGCCGGTAGGGCTTCCCCTACCGGCCGATAATCAAACGTTAGCGATTAACTTAGAAGCGGAGCGTTCCCGAGAACTGCAACTGGCGCATGTAGCCGCCGGCTGCTATCCCGGTGATCTGTCCAGCGTTGGGGCTCTGAACGTCGGCGTTCGGCATACCCAGATTGGTGTGGTTGAACACGTTGCGTGAATCGGTACGCAACGTGAAAGCAAAGCGCTCTGTGAATTTGAAGGTCTTGAAGGCCGAAAGGTCCTGTTGGATGAAATGCGGACCATACAGCGAGTTGATCGGGTAGTTCCCGAACGAATTGGAGGCCGGCCATTCAAATGGACCGCTGGTGCACTGTTGGGTCGGGCATCCGACGAACCACTGATTCCGGTTGCCTTGTGCCCCGGCGTAGGGGTTCCCGGACCCTTGGACGGGCCGGTTGTTCGGTCCGACATTGGGCTGGATGTTGGTGGGTCCGTAATTCTCAAGGTCCGGACTGAATGGGAATCCGCTGTAATAGGTTGTGATTCCGCTCAGTTCCCAACCGCCCAGAACCATATCCGCCGCTCGATTCATGCTCGATCCCCACCTGCGCCCTTTACCAATAGGAACGTCATAGGTTTGTGCGAAGGTCCACTGCTGGTTGGGGAAGAAACCGCTGTTCCCGGTGCCGGCGGAACGATCGTACAGGAAGTAATAGTTGTTGTCGTAGCCGTTATTTCCTGGCGAGTCACTCCACGACCGCTGGTTTGTGTAGCTCACTTGGAGGTTCCAACCCTGCCAGGCTCTTACGTTAACCAGTCCCTGGAAAGAGTTGTAGTGCGCGTTGGAGCAGTCGCAGTAATAGGAAAGTGACTGTGTCCACCCGTACAGGTTGTAGTACGGTTTGTCCAGGTTGGTATTGGAAACTCCGGGAACGAAGATCGCTTCGTTGGGGTTAACCGTCTGACCGGAAGTTCCGATAAACGCATGCCGGTCCTGGTTTCCGACGTAGGAGCCTTGCACCGCGATCTTGTTGGTCAACTGGTGCTGAATAGCGATGTTGTACTGGTAAACGGTCGGCAGCGTCTCGATGGGAGGACGGAACTTCGGGGTGATTCCGTTCGGTAGGGGGAACGTCCCATTCGAGCTCACAGCGGTGGTCGGAGGTGCGGATGGGCCCTGGGCCAAGTTAAACACGTCGGCGAAATTGGCCGTGGCAGTGAGCTGCTGCTGCGACAAAACTGGCGGATTCTGGGTCACATTGTGTCCGAACGTGGATCCGAAGACGCCCAGATCGTAGGACCAGCCGTAGCCGCCGCGGATGACGGTCTTTGGAGTGAGCTGGTAGGCGAAACCGAGTCTGGGCGCAAAATTGTGCCAGTCCATGTTCTGAATGCCGTGGGAGGATACTCCACCCTCACCAAACACATACATCAAACCGTTCGCCAGATCCAGCGTAGCGCCGTTACCGGGAGCGTTCACAGTTTCTGGGAAGACCATTTCCCAGCGCACGCCGAGAGTGATGGTCCATTTGGGGGTGGGGCGCCATTCGTCCTGTCCATACCAGAAGAAGCGCTTCTGCTGCTCCTGAGCGTTGGTACTGCTGCTTACATAGCGCGTGAAATTGGTCGCATCCCCCAGTTCGAATGTTGCGAGACCGATACCCGGCGATGCACTCTGACCAGCGGCCAACACCTCTCCGGTGTTATTGCCGCTAAAGGTGAGCTCACCAGCACGGTGGCTATCGCTAGGAACCCGAAGATTCTCCGCATAGCGGAGATCGGCGCCGAACTTGAAGGTGTGTTTTCCAATGGTGTGGGTTAGGTTGTCAATGAACTGGAATTGCCGTTCGGTTTGAGTGAGGGGGCAATTGCACTGGTTGACGCCGAGTGCGTAACCAAGCTTGTAGTCGTTATCCGGAGCGTTGATGTCGAAATACGGCATGCCGGAAGTGTAAGTCTTATCCAGGTTCAGGCCGGGGATTCCCGCCTGCGTGGCAGGATCGGTACCGTAACCTTGCGGTACGTCAAAAACGTGATACCGCATCCAGCCGAAGCGGAATTCGTTGATCGTCGTCGGGCTGACGGTGTAGGTCCACCCGATGGCTAAACTGTCGTCCTGAGATACTGAACTGCCGGCGTAGTTGACGAAATCGGGACCACCTGCCAGCACGCCGAATGCTCCCGGCGCGGCCTCGGTAAAGGAAGCGTAGCTATACCGGCCGAAGATGGTGTTCTTCTGGTTCAGGTAATAATCTTCGCGCGTGTCCCACTTGTTATACGTGATGGCAGTGCCGCCGTTGACGTCGTAGTTGTTAACGAAAGGCGCACCGCTAATCTGCTGATAATTCGGGGCCGGGAAGTAGGCCATAATCGCCTGAGCCTGCGGGCTGATCATGCTGGCGGGGATGGTGTTGTTCGCAAACGGCGTTCGACCGAGGCCTGTGGTCGGGTTGCCGCTGTTTGGATTGAATATCTGATATTGGCTGTTGAAGGCCAGCCACTGACTGAAATTGCCCGACCGGCTGAGCGCGTCGGGGACGCTGGTAATAATGGAACCGCCTTGAAACTGCCGGTTCAGCTCAGCGTCGCCGAAGAAGAACAGCTTGTTCTTGATGATCGGGCCGCCGATCGAACCGCCGAACTGGTTCTGCCGGTAGAGAGCGGACGGCAGCGATCCAAAGGGATTTCTCGCGACAGTAACGAAACCTGGCGTGTTGATCTGGTTGTATTCGAAGGCGCTGCCATGGAAGTCGTTGGTGCCCGATTTGGTGGAGTAGGAAGCGATACCTCCGCCAACATAGCTGAACTCCGCGTCGAAGTTCTGCAATGACTGCTTCACTTCGGCCAGCGAGTCGATGTTCGGATTGATAACGATGATTCCAAGGATCGGGTCCTGGTTCGTGGTTCCATCCAATTCATAGCCCATCTGGGAGAAGAGTTGGCCGTCCACCACCATCTGAATACTGTTCTGCGGATTTTCATCGGAGGCGTGCTGCCAACCAAGCTTCGCGGTGCCGGGCTGCAGCAATTCCATGGATTGCACGTTGCGCGAGATGTTGGGAAGGTCCTCAATCTCCTTGGAAGTGAACGTCTGCTGAATGTCGGCTCGATCAGATTGCAGCAGCGGCGCGACCGCAAGCACTTCCACTTCCGTCGTGACCTCGCCAACTTTGAGCGCTACGTCGAAGCGGGCCGCCGCGTCGACCTGGACTGGGATCTCGTTCGAGGCCACGCGCTGGAAACCAGCGGCCTGAATCTCCACCTTGTAAGCATCGGGAATCAACTGCCCTTTGTTGTAGTTACCGTTGGCATCGGTAGTAACCTCAAACTTTGTACCTTTGCTTGCATCGGTAATGGTGACTTTTGCATTCGCCACAGCGGCGCCACTGGCATCCGTAACGGTGCCGTAGATGGAACCAAATACCTGCTGTGCAGAGGTTGGTGTGGTGAAGGCTACTAAAGCCAGAATTACGGCCAGCCAGACGGTCAGGAAGGTCCTGCTTGAATTACTCATATACTGTGTTCTCCTTGGAACATCCATGTGAGACTTGGTACAACCCCATAGGCCAGACATTGGCCAAAGCAAATACGAACTCCGTTTAGTTTGGGGCTACTAGTATGTTTATACAAGTTATTCCTAGGTTTGATACTGTTACATGAACTAAAATCAACACTTGCAAAAGTTTGCGGACTTTGTTACCCTCGGGTAAATGTCGGTTACCGGGGTCGTGGTCGCCGAACGCGAAGAAAAGCTTCGGCAAGTTGAACGCGTGGTGGGGAGCGATTTGCTGCACGGGTCGGAGTCTCTGTGCAAGCTTTTACGCTATCTGGCGGAGCACTGCATCGACCATCCGGGGGCTGCAGTTAAGGAATACCAGATCGCTACAGAGCTGTTCAAACGTCCCCAGGATTTCGATCCTAGGCTGGACGCCACGGTCCGGGTACAGACCGGCCGGCTGCGCTCTAAGCTGTCCGAATACTATGCAGGCGTGGGAAAAAAAGACCCCTGGATGCTTGAGATTCCCAAAGGTGCCTACTCGCTGGTATTTTACCCGCGTAACCTGGTTCCGGCAGCGGATCCACTAGCGCCCGCTCAGGTTCTAGACAAAGCGGCCCCCAGCGCACAGGACCGTACGCCGCGCCACAGTGCGTGGCTCACCACCGTAATCATTCTCTCGGCAATTTCGGTATTGTTGGTCGCGGCGCTGGTGACGCTGTTGTTGAACCGCGCCAATGCCCGGCGGACGGCTAACCCGGCCCCGCCGGAAGCGCCTGCGGCTCTGGCATTTCTGTGGAACGATTTTGTGATGACTCCCGAAGAACCGTGGGTGATTTTCAGCAACGCGGAATTCGCGGGGCGGCCTGAAACCGGCATGCACTATTACAATCCAGCCAGCGATCGAGGACAGCCGATCCTGGATCACTACACGGGCGTGGGCGAAGTGCTGGGCATCCACGAGCTGGATCGCGTGTTCGCGTCGCTGCACCACGGGCTCAGAGTGAAGCGGGGGCGCCTGCTCTCGCTGGACGATGCGAAGAACAACGATCTCATCTTTGTCGGATCGCCATCGGAGAATCTTTCGCTGCGCGAGATTCCCACCACGCAGGATTTTGTTTTCCGCAGCGTTGACAAGGGACCTCGGAAGGGCGATCTTTCGGTAGTGAACGTGCATCCGCAGAAGGGCGAGGAGAATTCGTACATCTCGACGAAGGGACTTCCCATCACTGAGGATTATGCTGTGATTGGGCTAATGCCGGGAATGAATCCCGCGCGCTGGGTGATGTTGCTGGCCGGCCTTACGACAATCGGTACGCAAGCCGCGGTGGAATACGTCAGCCGGTCCAACACGGCCGAGGATCTGGTGAAGCGCATCGGAGGACCTGTTTCCGGCAAAATCGCACCGTTCGAGTGTGTAGTGCGCGTGAAGGTAACGCAAGGCGTGCCGGTGCAAGCGGACCTGGTGGCGCTGCATTTGCGGCATTAGGTTGGGGCGTGGGGCAGGCGCTTTCGCCTGCCAACCGAAAAAGCTCTCACTTCGATTCGGCGCCGCGCACCTTGCGCGCACGCTTCTTTTCCTTGCGCGGCAACCTCGACTTGTTCTTCTTGGCGAGTTTTGGAATCTTTTGCGAAACTCGTCCTTCCGGATGCGCCAAGCCCGTTTTGACAGCAATCGTTCCGATGGTGGAACCGATTGCTTCGGCTGCAGTCTGGAGCAGTCCTTTCTCTTCGGTCTTCGGCGCCGCTTCTTTGGGTTTTGGCTCCTTAGTTTTCGGCTCCTTGGCCTTCGGCTCTTTGGCCGTCTGGTCTTTCGGTTTCGGATCCTTCGGTTTCTGTTCTTTCGGTTTCTGCTCTTTTCCGTTTGCCATTCTCCCAGTATGGATGTTTGGCGTGGTACTTGCACTCCGCAGTGTCATGTCACACCCTAGCAGCGCGTTTCGCTATCTGTGTTCGGAGCTTGTCAGTGTGCTCTATGAAGACCGTTTC
>Ga0116135_1000383_pt1 | contig 24599 bp, 14 predicted proteins | sample June2015DPH_20_1_FD_89738 | JGI IMG/M metagenome (GOLD analysis project Ga0116135, IMG submission 89738) | Peatland microbial communities from SPRUCE experiment site at the Marcell Experimental Forest, Minnesota, USA - June2015DPH_20_10 | ecosystem: Environmental > Terrestrial > Soil > Wetlands... | reverse complement strand
GGTCCTCGGATTTTCTTCCTCGCCTGAAGAGGGACGAGAGCAAAATGTTCGACGCCTCGAACTCGCCGCGCAAGTTGAGGAGCGCTGCCAGGTGATAGTCGACCACATCGGCCAGATCAGAATTTGACCCCGTGCCCAGCGATCTTGCGCGCCGCAGATCGTTCAGCGCAGGGTCGTACCGCCCCGTCTCATATTCACTGAGTCCAAGCAAAGCCCATGCGCCACCCAACTTGGGATTCAGAACGGTAAGCTTATGGAGCGTGGTGGACGCGGCTGGAAACTGGCCGTTGTCGTAAAGGAGAGATCCCAAATCCCACAGGCCCTCTTGCCATTGGGGCTTTAGCGCAAGGGCTTTGCGATACAGCTGAATTGCAGTGGATAATTCGCCTTTGTCACGCGCAGCACCAGCGCGCTGCGCAAGATCGCTGAATGAACTTGTACTGCTCGTCTGAGCCGTTGCGCCAGCGAACGCAACAATCAGAGCGATCAGGCAAACAAAAAACCGAGCTGCTCTGCGTTGACGGAGTCGCCGAATGAAAGGATCAGATCTTTTGTGGGTCATGGCTTCTCATCGGGTGTGGAAGTACCAGGCCCGTCGTTGTGACTGGCAGCGGGAGGCCTCTGATCGTTCTGGTCGGTTCTCAACTTCTCAAAGATCTCTCTCTCATGCTTTGCTGCGTCGGCATGGCCGGACTTCTGATAGCACTCGGCAAGGAGAAAGTGCGCTTCAATGTGTGCAGGCTCCTGTTGAACCACTTTGAGAAGGAGAGGCTCTGCGTCCGCATAACGGTGCGCCGTAACCGACATGGCAGCCATCTCAAACAGGACCTCGGCGCTGCCGGGTCGAAGTTCATTGGCCGTGTCCAGGTATTTCCTCGCAGCATCGGTATCGCCGTCGAGACGCTTAAGCCGTCCCAAATAATAATTTGCCTGATAGTCATGGGGGTCCTGATTGAGTGCCTTGTCGAATTCAACCACTGCCCCCTCGGCGTCTCCAAGACCAACATCCCCAATGCCAAGAGCAGAATGTATTCCGGGAAGGTCGGACTGTAATTTGTAAGCCTGGGTCAGCTCTTCCACCGCAGAGTGATACTGTCGCAGGCCAAGCAGGGTCTCACCCATGATCAGGTGCCCCTCGGCGGAGCCTGCGGCCTTCAGCGCAAGTGTAATCAGCGGCAGCGCCTTGTCGTATTGTCCCAGGCGTGAATAAGCAGAACCGAGAATGAGCGCGTTCGCCGGGTCGCCGGGTTGAGCAGCCTGCACTCGCTCTCCGGCGCGCGCAGCCAGCGAGTATCGGCCCAAATGAAAGTAGCAGAATGCCAGCAATTCCTCCACGCGAATATCCGGCGCGGACTCCCGAAGTTTGGAGAGGTAGTCGGCCGCTGCGTTGTAGTTTCCGGCCTTGATAAGAGTGACAGCGAGGTTGAATTCCACTTTCGGGTTGTCGGGAGCAAGAGCAAGAGCCTGCTCATAGCTCTTGATCGCATCCTCCATTCGTCCCATGTGCGACTCTGCCGCTCCCATATTCGACAGAACTTCGAACTCGGCTGGCTTTGAACGAATGCATTTGGCGTAGAGGTCGTTTGCTGCCTCCCACTGCTCAGCCGCCATTGCCTTATCGCCTGCTAAACAGGACGCCTGACCATCCGTCTCATCCGTGGTCGCGGATTGACCCCGGGCAGCAACGCTGCTGCCTGCCGCAACGAGTGCGATTGTCAGCCCAATGACCTGCGCCAACCCTCTCCCACCTGCTCTCGCCTTGTGCTCCATAAGCCTGCTCATTGGTTAGCATTCCCTTCGGCAGGAGCATCCGCCCGAGTGGCCTGAAGGAATAGCTCACGCTCCATCTTTGCAGCATCTGCACGGTGCAGCGCAGAGTAGGTTGAGGCGAGGGCATAATGAACCTCAGAACTTTGCGGGGCTCGCTTCTCTGCTTCACGCAGCGGGGCCAGGGCCTGTTCCCATTGATGCTCGATCATGAAGCTCCGGCCTTCGATTAGAAAGGCAAGCGGATTGCCGGGGTCAATCTCACGGACATGCGCAAGTGCAGATCGCGCCGTCTTGGAATCCTCCTGGACAAGAGCGACGCGGGCAATCCAGATCCACGGCAACGCATTGCCCGGGCTCACCACCGTTTCCGCTTGAAATTCCTGCTGCGCTTCGTCGTCACGATGTTCGCTCTCGAGAAAAAGACCAAGGCAAAGGTGCGCGAGCGGCTGATTCGGAAACTGCGTTAAAAGTTCCTTGTAGGACTTCTCCGCGTCTCTCGGCTTCCCTTCTACCACGTACCGTGCGCTCTCTCCCGCAAGTTGCACCGCGGGCATCACCACATCCTCCGGCGACGGAATGCTTTCAAGACCAAGTTCCGCGGCTCCCATTGCGAGCGTGAGGTTTGGGTAATCCGGAGCCTGATGCATCAAGAGCTTGAAGGTCAGAAGCGCGCCGTCCCGGTTTTTCAATTGCATCAGCGACAGCCCGAGACTATATGCCGCAGAATGCGCGATTTCCGGTGGCAGCGTTCCACGGTTGAGGGCCTTGTTGAGATGCAGTGCAGCATTGTTCCAATCCGACTCTTCGAATTCACAGAGGCCGAGCAGAGCGAAGCCGAGAGAATTCTCCGGCGCCAGCACGGTCAATCGCCCAAAAGCTTTTTCGGCCGCGCTGAACTGGCGGGCCTGGTACAGAAGACCGCCGTACCTCCACCAGCCCTCGGTCCAGGCTGGCGATTGCGCGAGTGCCTTTTCGTAGAGATCGATTGCTTTTTTCGTGTCGCCGTCGGCCTCGGCCTTGGCTGCATCTTGAGCAAATGCAGGCTCAGAATGAGTTTGCGCAAAAACACTGGAGTGGGGTGTGACCAGAAGTGCGATCACGAGCAGAACCGGCAAGCTTGGAATTCGGAATTGGCGCCGCACACCGCTTTCCGAATACCGCTGCTTTGAATTTGCTCGGATCTTCATCGGTTTCGACTCGTTTTGATGATAATCGCATCCTTATGCCTTCGACGAGCAAATTGCGACGACGGCAAATGCAAAACAGCCCGGAGAAACCGATTATGTTCCATCGGCTTCTCCGGGATCTTGCTGAAGCTCCTTGTCCTCTAGAAGAAGAACTTTGCGCTTGCCTCCATTGAACGATGACCGACTTTCCCGCAGGTGTAGCCCAGCGGAATCGTACCTGTGATGCACGAGCCAGTAGCGTTTGTCAAAACTTGGCTGCCTTGATCCGGGTCAGTTGCTCCGTAGGGCAGAACCCAGTTGTAATCCGCAACGGTATTAAGCGGATTCGGTTGTGCACGGTTTGTCAGATCGAATGCGCCAACTCGAATATCCAGATGTCGAGCTTCTCCGATATGAAAGGACTTTTGCATCGCCAGATCGAAGTCCAGAGATCCTGGAGATTTTATGTAGGGCGGATCGATTGCCCCCTGCGTACCAAAGGCCGGAAGCGCCACGCAATTCGTGTTGATAAAGGGCGTGTTGATGTTTCCGTGGCTGTGCTTCGGATCGCATGTGTAGGTTGGGAAGATTCCATTGGGTGGACTGGTCGTCGAACCGGGCAGGTAGGCATAGCTCCATGCGTTGGTGCCAAACCACGTGTCTGACGCGCCCCACATCGTTTTTGAACACCCGGCGGGCAGTGGGGTACCGTCTGCTTGCAGTTGCACGCAGGTGACATAGGCACTGATGGCGATTGGTCCTCCGCTGCTCGCCTTGGTGACGCCAGAGAGCATCCAGCCATTCAACGCACCGCGTGCCACGAAATTCTCACCAATTGCACTCGCGGGAGGGAGATTGGGAATTCGGTACTGGTAGCCAATCGCAAACACATGGGTGCGGTCGAAGCTCAGCACGTGCCGGGAATCGGCTGTGCTGTAAGGATTGGGGAGCAGCGTTTGATACTGATCGCTATCGCCCAGGGCCTTTGAATACGTGTAACTGGCTATGAAATCCAGCGTCCTGCTGGCTTGGCGTTTCAATGTTGCCTGGAGCGCGTTGTAGTTCGCGTTTCCGCTGTGCTGGATTTGAGAGATTTGCGCAAATGGAGCATAGGGAGCAACCGTTCCTTCCGCGCCCTCAATGGCTGGGTTGACCAGATGCCCTCCGGGTAGCCAAAGCTGGCCCATTGGAATCGAGTCGATGTTTTGTTCGATCTGCAAGTGGCGGCTCTGGCTCCCAACATAGGCAAGTTCTGTAGTGAAGTGAGATCGCAGCATTTGGGAAAGTGTCAGATTGTACTGATAGATCTCCGGATTGCTGTTGTCCCGCGGACTGTAAACCGCGGAACTTTGGGTGTACGTAAACGCACCCTGCGCACCCGGACTGCTCGCTTGAATCGAGGCTAAGGTCAAGGCAGTCGACGACTGCTCAATTGTTGCTTCGTAAAGATTCGGAGGCCCGAGAATCGCTCCAAAACCTGCATTGGTGGGGTCGCGCTGCGTATAGACGCCGAGGCCTCCGCGAACAAAGGTCCTGCCGTTCCCCCAGGGATCCCAGGAAACGCCAATGCGAGGTTCTGTTTCCGGGTGGCCGTAAGGCCGGATTGTCTTCGGTATGGTGCCGCACAGAGGTACTGCGGACTGGCCCGGATTTTTGCAACTCGCCGTGCGGATTCCATCGAAAGCTTCTGCGGAGTTCGCCGCGACGTAAGCTTCAGAATCGAATGTTGCCCCAAGGCCCCTGGCCTCATACCACGGTCCTTGAAGAGTCCAACGGACTCCGTACTCCAGCGTCAGGTTTTTCCGCACCTTCCAGCTATCTTGTCCGTACCACTCAAATCCGGATGAGCGCAGGTTTCCGCGGACATCGTGATTCGCCTGGACAAACTCTGCAAAGTGCTCCGTAAGAACGTCCGCGTATTCATCTCCGCTGGTGCCGGCGGTCCAGTTGGAAGTGACAAGCTCCCCTTCCAGAGGATCGGCATCCTCGTTTTGATCGTTCCTTGCGCGATCGATGAGCCCGCCAAATTTGAGAATATGGGCACCGCGAACCCAGGTGAGATTATCTCCAAATTCGAACTGGGTCTGCTTGTAGAAGTTGCCCAATCCGACCAGATTACTGGCTCCCCAACGGCCCTGGCCCGGAGCGCCGCCAGAGCATCCGCTCTCATTGAGAGAGTCGCACACCACAAAGCCGGGATTAATCTGCGGAACGATGGGGTAGCTGTTTGCGCCGAAAACGCCGTTGAAGTCAACGCCCAGCGTCGACTTGCTGAGCATGGAAGGATTCTGGTAGATGGACGGCGCATCCAGTTTGTTGGTATTGAATGTGTACTCATTCGTGAGTCTCGGGCTCAAGATGCTCACCATGTTCACATTCAGAGATCGCGAATTGTATTCCTGAATTGTAGAGGTGGGATCGGGAGCGGTCGACGTCCATGTGCTCCCCGGCCCGCTTACGTACTCACCCCAAGGCGCGTCCAGAGTCTGATTCTGCGCGCCAAGACGCACGAAAATGCGTGCCTTGTCGGACGGATCCCAATCGAAGCGCCCCACATACTGGGTCAAGTTGTTGGGGGAACTCGGATGGCCTGAGAAGTTCCACAGGCCGTTGGGGTCGGTATAATTCGACCCGGCAAGATTCGGCCCCAGCAGTGATTTCAGCAGCCCAAGACCATTCGGCGTATACGTGCTGAGCTGACCTCCCTGCTGGTCAAGAGTTTTTAAGGTTGCCGGATCTGTAATCTGGCAGGGTTGATTGAGCCACGTTGTAGAAGATGCATTGCCCGCGGCTCGCGCAGCCACGCAGGCGCTGCTCAGAACGACATCGCTGAAGTCGCCCGTCAGCATCCCCTTTGTCGGCACATCGCTCAACTCGGTGCCTTCGTCCGGTGACTGATTGTTCCACTGCATTCCAACGAAGAAAAAGAGCTTTTTGGCGTCCCCGCGGTTGTACTTCGTCCATGGAAGTAGAATCGGTCCGCCTACATCGAATCCCGGATAAGTGAATTTGGAATCAGGCCTCGGAGTTCCGGCGTAGTTATTGCTCCAATCATTCGCATCGAAAAGATAGCTCCGCCCCGTGAAGAATCCCTCTCCATGCAAATCTTTGGTGCCGGATTTGGTGATTGCGGTTACTAGAATCGGACTGCCACCCTGATCGGCCGTGAAGTTGCTCGTCTCGACTGTCATTTCGGAGATGAACTCTGTATTCGGGTATATATTGCTGCCGTTATTACCCGTCAGATCGTCCATGTTTCCGCCGTCAAGCTTGAATGTATTGGCATCGGAGCGGTTTCCATTGATATTGAAGCCCTCAATGCCCTGGGCGGAACTCACCTGCCCCGCCTGAAAATTGCTGCCATAGGCGGAGCTGCCACCCACCGTCACCCCCGGCAAGAGGGTCAGAAGTTCTTCGGCATCTGGACCCAGCGTGGCAAGATCCTGTAACTGGGCGCTGGTCAGTGTCTCTGACCGCTGGCCGGAATCCGTTTGAATTTCACCTGTTGAAGCGGTCACTTGAACAGACTGAGTGGTGCCGGCGATCGCAAGCGTGACATCCACCTCGACGTGATCGTTGGCATGGAGGACGACTTTTGCGGTCCAGCCCTTGAAGTCCGCCTTCTTCGCGTTGAGCGTGTATGCGCCTGGAAGGACGAAAGGAAAGACGTATTCGCCGGAGGCGTTCGATGTGACTTCCGTGGTCACGCCAGTTGCGGAACTCACGATCTCGACCTTTGCCCCGGGGATCGCCGCGTGGGACTGATCTTGCACCGTCCCGTCAAGGCGGGCAGGAGACTGGCTCCAGGATGAGATTGAGCAAAGCGACATCCCAAAGGCCGCCGCGAAGAGAATCCGCTGGAAATGTTTACATCTCATGGTTTTTTCAAAACCTCCTGAAGGTATCCATCCATTCCTATTTCTTGTGAAATTGCCTTGTCTTTCGTAGATTCGCAACCATCAGTTGTAAAAAAAACTCAATCGAAAGTATGATCGAAAGATAATGTAGACCGAAAATTTTGTCAACACAATTTTGCCGGCCTGCCGATTCCCTCTTAAATCAGCCATTTGCAATCTGATTCGGAGACGATGAACTGTCCTCCGGCGAACAGATTCCTCCCGAATAAGGTCGGCAAATCGGAATCACGCTCAGCCTGACTCAATTGGTGTGTTCGTAGGCTCCAATGTCGATTTGATTTCCTCGCACGCGCGGATTCCCCGCAAAGTCGTATACGCCCACAATCGCGGCTCCCAAATCGATACCGGCATTGCGCGCAGGCGAACCTGGACGAGTCCGCAGATCCGGCGGATTCGCCGTCGAGTTCACGAACATTGGATCGGCAAAAGGAGAGTGGACATCGTTTCCCGATGCGGACCTGTAACTCTCATAGCCCGTGTAGTATGTGTTGTTCCACATCCAGCTGCTTCCCGACTCCCCGTCCGCAGAGAAATAGAGGTTGTAATCCACTGCGACGGGCCTGGGGCCTGTGTTAAATGGCACGTAGTTGCTGATGAAGAGTCCCTGGGAATTGGCGTATAGCAGGTTGTTCTTGAAAACGCACTTGGTGATGTTGCTCTGAAGAAACAACTCTCCAAATCCTGCCTGGAGCGTGTCGTTCGCGTAGAAGGTGTTGTTGACGATCTCGGTATTGCTGGTTCCTCCAACGGTGGGATCATACCCGCCAATCGCAATCCCCAGATTCAGCGAGTGATAGATGAGATTGTTTCGCACCGTCACCCGGTCGCTGTTGTAGCCGGTATTTTCGCTGGCCACCCCGATTCCCAAATCGTTGTCGTGAGAATCGTTTTGCTCCATCACGATGCGGGCTCCGCCATCTACATAAATGCCGGCCGCGAATTGGCTGTAGGTTCCATCCGGGTTCTGATAAGCCAGGTTGCCGGTGGTATCGATGTCGTAAACGAGATTCCCGCCGATCTCACCGTCTCGGGCGTAGTCGGTGTTTTCGTCGGGGTCGAATCCGTAATGGCCCGCCGCGTCAATGCCAATGTTGTTATTGTGATGGATCGTGTTATTCGCCACGCTCCAGTCCTGCACGTTCCCATCCAGCGTCACAGACTCGCTCCAACCGGTCTGGAGGTTATATACCTCGTTCCCTGCAACCAGGATGTTACTCAGACTCGGCGACGCATTCAGGCCATAGATCGCAATGCCGTGGCCGTTGCAACTATCCGGGTCGCAACCCACGCCGGAAGCGCGAACCACATGGATGTCATGAATCTTGTTATCCAGTATCTGGATATCGCTTCCATAGCCGGTGACCAACACTCCGGCCGGCTCCTGCCCCGGAAGCGTAGCGACATAGTTTCGCATTTCGAAACCTTTTATGACGATGTAACTCTGATTCGTAAGCAAAAAGAACGCGCTCCAAGTGTCCGCTGGCGGCGTCAGCGTGGATCCGTCGAGAATGGGTTTTTCCCCGGGATAATTCTCAAAGGTGATATATCCGCCCGCCTTCGTCCCCGACGTGGTGAGCGAGACCACTTCGTGGTAGGTGCCTTCTCTCACGTAGACGGTATCTCCCGGACTGGTTGAATTCGCTGCGTGTTGAATGGTCTTCCATGGTTCCTTCAAGGTTCCAGGGCTGTTATCATTCCCGCTCGGCGAAACATAGTAGGCATGGCCAGCGAGAGCGGAAGCCGACGCGCTTCCAGGCGCGCCCAGCATAAAAGCAATGCAGCTGCATAGAAGCAACCCTCTCAGCGGGCGCCAGAACCTGATCGGCGCAAGTTTTCGTGACGTTGAAGCTGGTTGAACTTCACCTCTGTTGCACATTCGGCATACCCTCCTTCTCCATGCGGCGAATTGGATCCGCGATCTATCATGCGAGAGTTGCGTGGGCCCGCGAACAATCACAACGCGCGGCTACAGCAAATCCTGAGATTCTGTAACCCGAAACCACAATACTGAAGTTGACGCGACCATCAGGGAGAGGCAACCTTGCACAACGCCCCAAAGGACACACCTTCTCAGGATTTGCTCTAATTTTGCGCGGATGCGAACCAGGCAACAGCTCCACGATCCAGGTCGGGCAGTGTGAATCGCAAACCTTCAGACGATGGTCTGCCTTCCACTGTGGTTTCGCTCCCCATGAACGGCAGCCAATGCAGCTTGGCGCCAAACCGCAGCGGCACACGTAATTCAATACCCTGCTGAACAACCGGTGTCGCCTTCACACCTCCCTGCAGTCCATCGAAGTTGGCGAAGAATATGTAGGTGCGATCACCGATCTGCGCTTCATGCACAACCACATTTTTTGACGCCTTGACTTCAAGGCCGGTGTTCGTGCTGATCGCCTTCAGCAAATCGGGTTCGCTCGATGGATCCGAAGCGGAGAAGTCGCGCTCCGCACGCTTCAGATAATCGACCTCTTCGCTGCCCGGCAACACGGTCGATCCACGGAGAGAGTCAAGCCTCTTGTCGGCATTCCCCGTCACGACAACCTTTCCACCCTTCGCGGCAAAGCGGTGCAATGCCTCGATCTCCGGCTGGCCGATCAAGCGCACGCTGGGAAGAACCAGCACTTTGCCATGAAACTGGTCCAGCGTCCGCGGAGTCACGATTTTGAACTGCACGTGATTCTGCAGCAAGAGCAGCAAGACTCCGCGGTACGAGTTGACAAACTCTGAGGGGTAGAAATTTCGCGTCGAATCTGAGAAATATACGCCCGTATCGCCGACGGGTTTTCGCAATGCGCCAAAGATATCTTCGTGTTTCGCTATCCAGCCGTACAGCTCCGTTCGTGTCGGCATGTCGTTCGACCCGGACATCACATGTCCCCGAGCATCCCACACGTTTGCGCCGGCCATCAGCTCCGACATCGCCAGGTTCAGCATCGCGTCGCGGGGCGCAACATTCTTCGCGCCGTCCCATGAGTAGTTGAGTATCCAGGTCGGCTTACCCCCCGGCAAATGCGCGGAAACTGCGCATGCCGATCTGATACATGAACCAGTCGAATTGCGAACGCGAAGCGGCAGTATGATCTTCGCCCTCGCCGAACTCGTACTCGTGAGCAATCGCATCCACCAGCGGATAGAGCTGATATACGTCGCTTCCCACTCGCGGCGCAGATTCTTCAATGCCTGGATAGATCTCCGGAATGATCGATATCTTCGGGTTTGCGGCAATCGCATTGCGGCGAATCTCCGCCATGAAATCGTCGATGGCCTGAATGCGGAATTCTATCCACTTCCGGAAACCGGGATCCTCTGCATCGCCAAGCTTGATATCTTTGCGCGCATCCAGGCCGGTCTGCTTTCTGAATGCTTCAACCGTCGCGTCATCGAAACTCGCCCAGCTATCTTCCCAGCCCGTGAAGTGCGTCATCCAATAAGGTATGTCGACGTAAATGCCGTCGATGCCCGTTGCCGCAATCTGCCTCACGCGCTGCATGTAGAGCTTGCGCCAATCCGCCGCGAAGGGAGACACCCACACGTCCTCTTCGCCCTTCGCTATCCAGAATGCCGCTGCCGCATTGAAGATCGCCGGCTGCCCTGTGATCTTTCTCTGCAGCCATTCCGGATGTTCTTTGGCTAGAGTGTGCGGACCATCGGCATTTTTTGAAATGCACTCCAGACCGGCAATATAGACAAATGCCTTGTTGCCGGCCCGGTGCGACTCCACCGCCGCGCTGTGAATGGCCTTCAGCTTCCCGGAGGGATCCAGCAGGCTCTCGTATCTGCCCGGAATATCATTGTCCACTTCAATTCCGTAGACTCCGCTTGCATTGGCCTCCTCCACAATCTGCTTTGCATTGTCGGGGCCGAGAGACCACGCTGCAATGCGAACGCGCCGCAGCCACGCCCGCTGAGAGTCGTCCGCTTGTTGCGTGCCGCCGGACTGTTGGGAAACAAGGTTGCCGGCCAGCGGCAGTAGAAGCGCAACAGTCATACCGGCTTTGCGAAGAGAAGAAGTGTACATGAAGCCCTCAGGAAGCAATTACGCAACTTGCGGTTGAGAATCGTACCGTGGGGTTCGCAAGCGGCACAGTCGGCCATCGCCGTGCCGCGGAGAATCTCTCGCCGCCCTGTCAGAATTGGTAGCGAACTCCGAGTTGCATGTTGCGCGGTAGCGCGCCGCCCGCGGTGGACGAAATGATTCCAAACGTCGGATCTTCATAGCCACTATCGGGCAAACCAAACCGCTCGGTATTGGCGCAGTTGAAACAATCTATGTGGAACTCCAGTTTTCCTTTTTCTCCACCGAAATCATGCGCTTTCTCAAGCGAGAGATCCGCTTGGTGAATACCGTCCGCGCGCAGTTGTGAAACATAGCGCGGCGCATTGCCCGGCTGCTGGTCGCCTGGATCGGAGAAACAATTGGAGTTGAGATAAGGCAGCCCAAACTGGCCGGCCTTGTGGATGCTGATTCCGGTGGTTAGATTGTATGCACTGCACGTCAGGTTGGGCCGCTGATTGCCATCCGCCAGTCTCGGGTTACCCATATGAACATCGATTGGCTGTCCGGTCTGGTAGGTGATCAACGTCGTCAGTTGCCATCCGCCCACAACCGCATCGAATGCCCGATTCATATTTCCACCGATGAGCGCTCCCCGGCCGACCGGCAGATCAAACATTCCGGCCAACACAAATCGATTGGTCGCATCGCTCGCGCTCGCGGACCACTCGGCCTTCAAGTGGTCGAGTTCCTGCGGAAACCCATTGCTGAAGCTGCCAACCCAGTCATTGTTCCCTGCCGACGAATCGTCCATGTTCTTCGACCAGGTATAGTTGCCCTCGAAGTTCACATACTTTCCTTCACGCTTCTGGAAGACAAGTTGAAGCGCGTTGTACCAGGATGACGCTCCAATCACCTTGTACTCCTGGAAGGGCCCGTCAAACTGAGGATAGGGGCGGAGCAGATTGATCTCCGGCAGCGTTGGATTTGAGTATTGCGAAGCCGGCACGTTGAACATTGCTCCTGGCCCGGCGAACAATGATTGAAAAGGATTTGAGGCGGGGTCATTCAGATACACGCTGCTAAGTTGCCTTCTCGTTGACGAGGCAATGAAGTTGCGATTATCCGTTCCCGCCCAGGGCAGAAACGTGCTCCGATTCGCAGAGTAGTTGATGCTCACCACAACCTTGGCGGGAAATGCCTGTTGAATGCCGAGATTCCACTGGTAGATGTTCGCGTCCTTGGCCGCCTGCGTCCCCAGGTTGTTCTGATTCGACAATCCCCATTCCGCAAGTTTGCCGTACTCCTGGCCCTGTGCCGGTGGAACACCGCCGTTGAATGGGTTCTCGAGAGTGGCATCGCGCGTCAATTCTCCGTCTTCGGTGAAGAACACCTCCGGGCTCGAAGTGTACGCGGTCCCCGGATATTGAAAGTTGGTCGCAACTCCATACCCAAAGTAGAGCCCCGCGCCTCCGCGGACCACCGTCGTCGGATGCACTAGATACTCAAAACCCAGTCGAGGCCCCACATCGCTGAAGTTGGTCGGAACGCTCCGCATGGATGGGGAAGCGAAGATCGTTGTCCCCTTCAACGTTCCGGAATACCCTGGAATTCCCGGCACGGTGATGCCGCTGTCTCCGGTCATGTCGCTGAACTGGCTGTTATTGTGTCGCTCCGTATAGGGAGTATCCCATTGATAGCGCACGCCGAGGTTCACCGTCAGCTTGGGGCTCACACGCCAGTCGTCCTGTACATAAAATCCGGTTTGAAGAGACTTGTCGGCCACCGATTGCGTTACGTTGATGGCACTGGCAGTCGGGTCTCCCCATCCAATCAGCAGGCTGGCAAAGTCATTGCCCTGAATTCCATTGTCGGTGTTATACGGCATCTGTGCCGTCACGTCCTGGGCAAAGCTGAAGTAGCCATCGGGGTAGTTCGGCTGGAAAAAGTTGTTGTAGAAAATCTGCTGCTGGCCGCCGGCCTTAAGCGTGTGCTGGCCATGGGTCCATGAAAATGAGGAAGAGTAGTTCAGCAGAGTGTGTGCAAAATGCGTGTCTACGCAACACTGATCGAAGATCGAAGTCCAGGCCGCGTCCTCCATGATGATCGATGGCATCCTCGATATGCCATCCTGCTCAAGATAAGCCGGAAACCCGACAGCTGTCGGAGCGGGATACTTGTTGTTTTGCGTCGGCTGATACACGCGGTCCAGTCCAAAGGTCGAGATCCACAGCGTATTGGCTGACGGCGCATAGGTATAGTTGATGCCGTCGTTGAATGCCTGCGAGGTATAGGCTGTCCCGTCGTTGAACTCGCCATCACCCAGCACCGTCGGCGTCGCTCCGCTTCCGATGATGCTGCTGTAGCGCACGGAGAGCGACGATTTCGGAGTGAACTGCTGATCGATCTTGGCGTCCACCTGCAGGCTGTTCGAGGTGCTGAGAACCACGTCGCGAAAATTGTTTGATCCGGTGACTGCATCCCCCGCGGAGTTGGGCTTGGGATAGAGCTTCATGATCGCCTGTCCCACGGAATCGATTTCTCCCGACGGAATCGTGTTCTGGTTATAGGCGGGGCGGACCTGCGTCGCAGGATTGATCTGAAAGGGATCGAATATCTGGTTGAGAATCGGATTCCCATTCTGATCGTAGGTCATTGCCTGAGAGAAATTTCCGCTGATTTCGTCCGCCGTGGGAACCGTGGCTACAATGTTGACCGGATTGCTGGCCGTGACCGATTCAAGGTCGGCAAAGAAGAAGGTCTTGCTCTTCACAATCGGTCCGCCCACCGAAAACCCTGCCTGGTTCTGCAGATGTCCCGGCTTCGGCCCGCTGTTGTAAAAATCGCGCGCGTCGAAAATCGAATCCTGATTGAACCAGTACGCGCTGCCGTGAACATGATTCGTTCCTGATTTCATCACCTCATCCACAACAGTCCCACCGCCATACTCCGCGGAGAAGCTGTTGTTTTGCACCTTGACTTCCTGCAGGCCTTCAACGGTCGCCTGGTAATAGAGGTTTGAATTGCCACCCTCTCCCTGCTCAGGCGCGGTAATCAACACGCCGTCCAGAAGAATGTTCGCGGTGGAATTCCGCTGTCCGTTCGATATGAAGTTGGTCCCTGCCGGATAGGAATCCATAATGCCGGAGCCCGGAGATTCCGTCACGCCCGCGGCCAGAAATGCGATCCCGAATGGGTCGCGGTTTTCAAGCGGCATCTGCGTCAGGTACTGGCTCGGTATATCGGTTCCCAGCGTAGGTGAATCGGCATCGAGCAGCGTGGGAATCGACTCCACTGTCACGCTGGCAGTCTGATTCGACGGAAGCAGCGTGACATCGAGCGTGCTCTCTTGATTCACCGTGAGGGTGATGCCGTCCTTTTCGACCGGACCAAACGTCTTCGCGCTGACCAGCAGTTTGTAATTCGACGGCTTGAGTGCCGTGAATGCATAGCCGCCGCGGCTATTTGAAACAGTGGATTGCGCAATATTGGTGCCGATATCGGTGATGGTGACATTCGCTCCCGCCACCACCGCGCCGCTCGAGTCCGTGATCGTACCGCGCAACTGCGACTGGTTGAGCGACTGCGCCAACGCTGGAATTGCGGCTAACAAGACTCCCAAGAATGTTCCGCCGATCGCTGCTCCTCGACACCATTTCATCGCTTGCCTCCAAATAAAGCGAAACAAAAAGAAATAAATAATCAGTTTCGATTCATAATTTTTAGTAGTTATTTACACAACTGTCAAGCACAATCATCAGACTCCCGGCCTTACTGATGGACTTACACCTGCTCACGAAGATTCGCGCGCAGCGTAAGCGAACCATCCTCATTCAGTTTCTGGCGGCAAGCCCAGCGGACGGGATAGCGCATCCCTTTCACCTCGATCTCGGCCTTTAGCTTGAGCCCCTGCCATTTTGTCCCATGCGGAAGCACAAACTGCGCCTGCCGAATCTTCCCGGGAAGCGGATAACCAGCATCCAGGCACCCGCTTTGCAGCAACTTGCCATCCTCGCTTTCCACGGTGACACGCAGCACGCCTGGCACGCCGGCGATTCCGTCGTTGGCAAATCCGATAATCAGTCCCACATACCCGTTGTCCTCGTAACTCCAAAGGAAGGACGGCCTCACCGAGTACCCTATGCGGCGATTGATGCGATCGAACCAGGTTTTGTACGCCTCATAGTAGATGCCAAAGTTTTTGGCGCTGATCTGGTGGAAGTTCCACAGAGACCAGTAATTTGCCCCGATATCCATCACGTGAGCGATCATGTTCTCCGTCGGTGACACGCCCTCCATAGCCTCGCTCACATCGGGCATCTTTCCCGGGAGCCCTTGTTCGAGCAGGGCCGCAATCCACGGTGGCCGGTTGCTCAGCGCTTCAATCTGTTCGTTCTCGATGAAGATCGTGTCGCTGCGAATCCAGTTGTCGCTGCGGACCGTGCGGTCCAGAAGCTCCGAATTGCCCACCCGGCTGAAATCCGGCTGCGTGTTGGTCAACAAGGGTGTCCGCTTGAAATGCTCAAGTTGCACCTCGAGCATCTTGATCCAGGTGCGCTCCGCGGTTTGATAATCGGGAAAAGGATTGTTGCTGAAGGGCCATGTGTGACCTTCGCCCCAAAATCCATACATGAACGTATCAATGAATTCGATCTGGGGGCTTCCATCAAACTCGGCAGCCAGCAGGCCCACCAGCTCGTTGAATGCTTCCTGAAAGAATGGATCGTCAAAGCGCGGCTGATAACGTGCGTAGGGGTTTCTGAGATACTTCTCGGCATCGGTGCGGTTCTCCGTGCCGCTGAAAATCAGGTCAACCTTTGGAACCTTCTTTAGAACGAAATCCGGCAGCGCCGGAGCATGCGTATAGTCCGGTGCGCTCATCTGCACACGCAAGCCGACCCGTTTTCCAGTTGTCCTCGCCAGCTCCAGCACCTGCTTCACGTAATCCGGCAAGTCAAGCCGTCCCCGTTGTGGCTGCACCTCCCTCCACGTCGGACGAATATACAGTTGCTGCCCTAATGGAAATCGAGCCAACTCCTCAATCTCCCGCGAGACGTTGTCAGATTTGATCTCCTCCGGCCCCATGTCGGCCGTGATGTAGGTGATGAGCCCGCGACCGTAATTCGGCACCGCGTTTTCCGAGGGCATGGTAGTCATCACCACTTCATCTCCGGGAATCGCAGCATCTGGTGCGTATTGGGGAAACGGTCCTTGATTGAGACGATCCTGAACCTCGGGACCGGAACCGAAATCGTAGTGATCCCAATTATGTGCGCGAACGGCGGCGCTTGCGCTGCCGGTTCCAACCTGCAGAGCTCCGGCCATGGCGACACTGCTCTTGAGAAAGTCTCTGCGCTGCATCAAAGGCACTCCTTTCATTTGGCCCAACGCCGATCAGTTCGGCACCGCGCTTACTTCTGATTAGCGAGTTCGTTCGCCCGGGTCTTCTGCAAGCCGCAGCAATCCGAATCTCTCGGGAACATGGAAGGTGGTTGACATCGTCGGTTGCCACGCAACCCTCGCGCCCTGCCGCTGGCTCCAGAACAAATTGATCCGAAAAGTCTGGCCTGCAATAGGCGGGCACGTGTCGAGCGCCGCAAACGGAATACACATCGCTCCATACCAGGCATTGATAGCCGAATCAATGCGGGTAGCAACGCTCGAGCCTGAAGTCCACATCCATCCATCCTCGTGATTCGGCTTGCTCAGATCGATATCGAGATCTACCCATTCGCCTTGCGGAGAGATTTCGAACTCCTTGTATCTCTGAATATTCTGAAAGTCGGAGCCAATAAATGCCTCGGCGACGTCCCAATCCCAGAGCCGAAATGTCTCTGAATCAGTACACGGCAAAGGATTGAGACTCAACTCCTCATAAGGACAAACAAACAGGAAGTACAGGTTACGTTCCGTCCATCGGGACCGGATCTCCGCACGATACTGCGGCATTGCCTCGCCACTGGAATCTCTCTCAGCCCATACAGCGTGCGTGGATTGCCAAAACGGATCGCCAGGATCGACGCTCAGCGCTCGATCTTCCGCCGCTCTTGTGCTCTCGAAGATCCCATTCTGCAAGCCGCCGCCTTGAAACTCCGAGTTGTACGCGATCATTATTGTTGATCAGTTTCTCGCATTACAGAGCTTATCATATATTTTCATTTTTCTTCGATATCTATTCTTTTGCTTTTATCGAGCTTGACATCGCTCTTTGGGTGTTCTAGCCTCTGGCTCATAACTGTAATAAAACGAAATGCCGAGGAGATAGCCCCAGCGCCATGAGCTACGAAACTGGGAAGGTAAGCAGATTCGTTTGTTGCGGCATGATTGCCGGTCTGGCAGGGTGCGCAACAGCTTTACCTGCACAGCAATCGGGTCTGGCCGTGACGGTCGACGCTCGAGGACACTACTTGATCGCCTCTACGGCAGATGGCCGCCCGGTCCTCGCTTCCGGCGTCGCGGCGAAGGTCGACAACAAGTGGGTGCATTCAGACGACTACCCCCATCACGCAGTTGAAAGGACAAGCGCCGATGGCTACCTGGGATCGGCCGAGCAATGGAAGGTCGAGTTCACAGGCCTCGCAGGCGAGCCCGACCTCGTATACCGGCTGCGCTCCTATAAAGGAGAGCCATTCGCAGATCTGCAGGTAACCCTGCGGAACCACACCGGTAAGTCTGTGGCCGTCCAGAGCATTCGCAGTGTCGACGCATCCGGCGACGGAATCGCAGCCCTTGATGGACCTGCAGCCTCCGATCGCGTGCTTTCCGACAGCTTCAGCGAAGATCGCCCGGCCATGCAGATTCATGATTTGCCTGATGTGAATCCGGATACCTACCAGGCTGTAAGTCATGATGCGAGCCAGAAGATGCATCGCGCCGTCGGGAGTCAGCTCATCTACAACCTCGACAGCAAGCAAAGCCTCTTCCTTGGAACCCTGACTTCGGAGCGGTTCCTCACCACCCTGCGCTTGCATGTCGACGGCTCCGGCAATGCAAGCCACATCACCCGATACGAAGTAGACTCCACCGGCACAACAGAATTGGAAAAGGAGAATGCCGTTGAGAAATCAGCGCCGGTCGACCAGGTGGAGCTTCGCTTGCCCTTGGCGCCCGGCGGCGAGCTGGCGTCAGAGACCCTGGCCATCAGCGCTGGCGAAGATTATCACCGACAATTGGAGACCTACGGCTCGCTGATCCGCAAGATCCACCACGCCCGCGTCTCCGCTCCCCCGCTGATGGGTTGGTGGAGTTGGACAGCGTTCTACTTTGGCCTCAATGAGGGCGCCGCGCTCACCAACGCCCAGTGGGAAGCGGAGCACCTCAAGCCTTTTGGCTATCACATCTTTCATATTGACGAAGGTTACCAATACGCCCGCGGCGAATACACGACGCCGGATGCCCATGTGTTTCCGAATGGCTTGGACAGCCTGGAGCATAAGATTCGAGGGCTCGGCTTGACGCCCGGTATCTGGACGGCTCCCTTTGAAGTTTCCGAGCGATCGTCGATCTTCCACCAGCATCCCGACTGGCTGGTTAAGAATGCGCAGCATCAGCCGATTCACGCCGGTTTTGTGGTTGACGGAAAAGACCCGTTGTACATTCTCGATGTCACCAATCCCGCCGCACAGCAATACCTGCGAGAGACCTACAGCAAGCTGGTCAACGAGTGGGGAATCCGTTACATCAAGATGGACTTCATGGACGACAGCGCAATCGAGGGCTATTACTACAAGCCGTATACCACTGCGATGGAAGCGCAGCGCATCGGACTGGACATTATCCGCAAAGCCGTCGGTGACGATGTTCTGCTCGACAAGGATGGCAGCGTCATGTTGAATCCCGTCGGCTTTGTCGACTACGGACGAATCTCGCAGGATACCGGCCATAGCTTTGACGCAAGCCGCGACGCGGTCACTGGAATTGCCTCGCGCTACTTTATGAATCGCAACTACTTCGTCGCCGATCCGGATGCATTCACCGTCTCGACGCAGCGGATCACAGACCAGTCGTGGCATGAAGGAGATGCGGCCCTCACTCTCAACGAAGCCAAGGTCTCCATTGCATTGGCCGCGGTTTCAGGCGGAATGCTTGAAATTGGCGACGATCTCCCCTCGCTCGAGAAGTCTCCGGAACGCATTGCCTTGATTGAGAACCCAGACCTGATCAATATGGTGCGGCTCGGCAAGGCTTCAGTGCCCGTCGACCTCATGAGCTATTCACAATCCGATCAATTGCCCAGCATCTTTTATCTCAAAGAATCGCCCCGTCAGAGCGTTCTCACCGTCTTCAACTGGACCGAGAAACCCCGCTCAAAAACTGTCCGCCTTGCGGACCTTGGTCTCGATGCCGCCGGCCAATTTGCCGTTACAAATATCTTTGATCAATCGGATGTGGATTCAACTTCCGGGTCGCTCTCGATTGAACAACCAGCTCACTCAGTCACAGTACTGAAGCTCCTGGACCGGCGTGTACAGACGGATACGCCGGTACTCGCCGTGGATTGTCCGCAAGGCGGCGCAACCGGAGAGACTCTCGCCTTCTCTGCGCAAGCAGCAGACACTCACCCGGCGCTCGCGTTCCATTGGGAATTCGGAGATGGCACACATCTTGACGGGGCGCAATTGACCCATGCGTGGACCGAGCCGGGGGAATACGAAGTCCACGTTTCCGCTGACGGGCTTGACAATTCTCACAGCCAGAAAGCCTGCACCGTGCGCGTGACCGGCCATTTGCCAACTGTGTTTGACCCGGCTAACAATGTGCGTTATCAGCCGCATTGATTCTGACTTGGACTCCAGGCCTGCGAATCCAACCCTGAGACAACGAATGCCAAAACGTTTCGACATTACGATTGCCGGTGAGATTAACCTCGATCTGATTCTGTACGGCCTTCCAGAGGAAATGCCGCTGGAGCGAGAACTGCTGGGCAATGACTTTCGGCTCACGCTGGGCAGTTCCTCGGCCATTCTTGCGCACAATCTCGCTGCCCTCGGTGTTTCGGTGGGCTTCATCACCCGCCTCGGCAACGATCCGCTGGGCAGCATCGCCCTCGACCGGCTCAATGAAAAGGGCGTCGATCTCAGCCAGGTCAAGCACGTTGCAGGCGGGACATCCACCGGTGTCACAATTCTTTTGCATCATGGGGCGACGCGTCATATTCTTACCTATCCAGGAACAATGTCCGAGATGACGGCCTCCGATCTCAACATGGAATATCTGGCTTTCGGCCGCCACTTCCATCTCTCATCGTTGTTTCTCCACAAGACGCTTCAACCTGATTTGCCGCGCATATTCAGGCAGCTGAAGGCGGCGGGGCTGACCCTCTCTCTGGACACAAACGACGATCCTGAAGATCGCTGGGAGAGCGGTCTCGATGAGTTGCTGGGCTTGGTCGACATCTTCCTTCCCAATGACGATGAGGCCCGCCGGATCACCGGTAGACCCGATGCCGAAAGCGCTTTGTCCGCACTCGCCGAGCGTGTGCCCATCGTCGCCATCAAGTGCGGCAAACGCGGCGCCCTGGTGCAGGCGGGAGATAAGAGGTGGCAGGTCCCTGGCCAGCCTGTCACCCCCGTCGATACCATCGGTGCCGGCGACAGCTTCAATGCCGGGTTCCTCGCGGCATATCTGCGCGGCGAGACTCCCGACGCCTGCGCGGCATTCGGCAATCGCACAGCGGCTCTCTCAACCCTGCGCCACGGCGGCACGGAGTCCTTCCGCGACCCGCAGTTTATGCGCGAGCACCTTGCCACAAACGCATGACAGCAGCGATTTCTTTTTGGAAGCAGCGCCCTTCTGCGCTTTCTTTTACGCGGCCCGATTCAGAGCGCCTGCGGCTTGCAAGCCTCGGCATACACGCTCATCACTTCGCGAATCTTGTGCAGAATAATTGAATGCGCCTCCGGCTTCAAACTCCCCGCCCGCACGCTGCGATACTGATCAGGCAGAAATGCGCTCAGCAGGGTCTGCGGTATCGTGATCTCGCGCAAGTTGGCCATCAGCGTGTTCACGGCTTGCTTAACCCGCGCGTCCGTCCAGTAGTAGCGCAAACGATCGCTGTAGCTGTAGCGCCGCAGCAGGCGTTTCGCGTGTTCATCGCCCGTGTAGTGATGTTCCCAGTTTCGCGGATCGTCCAGCATCGCCTGCTCCAGCACGTCCATCAGCCGCGCGCGCTTCTCCGGAGAAACCAGCTCAGCTTCGATCAGCGAAAGCGCTTCAAGAGCCTCGCGCATCGCAAACGTGAGTGCCGGGCCGACCTTGAGAATCGCAAAACCATCGTGTACCAATTCTCGATAAGCCTGTGGTCGCTGGTAATCAGTAGAGTGCGCTTCAAACACAATGCCCTGCTCCTCATCCAGCAGCGCAGCAAGATGCGTAGCGCGCTCCGGCGCATAGTCCACCACGCTATCGTGATTGAATTCGACGCCGGGTTGCACCACCAGCGCGATCACGCGCGGCCATACTGCGCCAAGACCCGCTTCCTCAAACACACGCCGGTGCACGGCGAGTGTCTCAGCGGCTGCTTCGCGGCTCGTAACAGCTAACTCCGCAAGGCTCTCCGTTGCTCCTCCCGGAACAGGCACCTCGGTGCCGATGACATATACCGGCTTCAGTTCACCTGCTGCTTTCTCCGCCACGGCACACAAAGCGGCCGCGCGGTGCGCCACAGTTTCTCCGGGCAAAGGATGAGGATCGTCTCCGCACGACATGCTGGCATCCAGATGGATCTTCTCAAACCCCGCGCGCACGTAGGCCTCCACCATCAACTTCGCTTCTTCCATGGCCTCCGCTGCCGGCTGCCTCTGCCATGGGTTTGGGCCCAGGTGATCTCCGCCAAGGATCAGCCTCGTCTTGTCGAGCCCCTTGCGCGCAGCGATCTCGTGGACCAACCGGCGAAAGTCCTCCGGCTGCATCCCGGTATATCCGCCGCGGTGATTCACCTGGTTGGATGTAGCCTCAATCAATAAGTCCGAGCCATCCTCGAGTGCCTGATCGGTGGCTGCCTCGATGACCCATGGATGCGCTGAACAAACCGAATAAATCCCGAAGGGACGTTTCTGGCGACGCGCCGCGGCTAGTTGCTGCAATACGTTCGACAAAGCAATTCTCCAATCATTGAACTCAGGAAATGGCTGCGAAGTCAGCGCAATTTCGGCAGAAGCTTGAGAGCATTTTCCCGATAAACCTTCCGCAGTACGTCATCAGGCAGGTAGATGCCATAGATGTTCCAGCGTCCCTGCCGCGAGGCATGCGAGGGATACTCGAAGTACTCATCCGCCGTTTCGAGGAAGCGGTAATAAAGCCGGTACATCTCCACTTCGGGCAGCAGATCGGTGCCAAACAAAATACGGTCTGCATACTTGAGGAAAAATGCGCGCGCCGTATAAGGCTGCCTCCCTAGTTCCGGTGTGCGCGCGCTGATATCGATCAGCAGGTTAGGTAGATCATCCATCTGCTGCGCCAGAAAGCCCAGGTCCTCGCTGCTCTCGGCACAATGCGCACCTACAAATGCAATCGCCGGATGGCGCGCAATCACGCGGTTGCGCTGCTCCAGCAGTGTTCGCTTTGGAACCGGCGAAGAAGAAAACCCCCAGTCCGGATGTGCGGCAAGTTCCTCGTAGCGCTCATTCCTGGCGTCAATGGGGTCAAAGAACGCGGTTGGATCGGCAGTGTGAAACATTACCGGCAAACCAAGTGTCCCGCACTCCTCAAAAATCGGTGCGAACCGTTCATCGTCAATGCGCAATAGTTCGCCATCGGCCCCGCGCAGTGTAAGGCCAAAGTCCTTCCAGAACTTGATGCCAATCGCCCCATGCTCAACTAGCCGATGAAGCCGGTCAATCGTAACCGGGACAAAGTCGTCTCGCTCAACGCCGCTCCAATCCATCCAGCCAATGGAAGAAAAGCGGTCGGGTGCAGCTGCATGATAACGATCCATGATGTTGAGCGCCCTTTGCCCCACCTGCATCGTGATATTCACCACGTGTTCCACGCCGCACTGGTCCATGACTGCGAGCACATCTTCCGGGTTCATTGAATCCAGGTGATTGTGATAGTCGATGACCGGGAAGCGAGGCTGCTCAATCCGATGGACGGCGGTGTTGAGTGCGGCGCGAGGGTGGAAATCGCTCAGCCGCAGCTCGATCTCCGCAGTTGCACTCATTAGATCGGCAAACTTGTCTCCCACCACCGGGCCTGTCTCCTGGCTCATCTCTTCTCCTCGCACCCATCGTACAATTGCGGCACGCAAAATTGTGACGCGGACTTCTTTGTCTATTTATTTTTTCTTTCGCTTTGCTCCATTATCATAGTATTCTCCTTTCAAGTAGTCGACAAATCGAGATCAATTGTTTCTTCTCAGCAGCAATGCCTCGACGTTGGCCGGTAGAATAGTCTACGGTTAGCTAATCCAGGCAATGATGTGTCGAGGTGAGCATGAAGGAAGAAAGCTTGGCGGCAAACGCTCCGGACGAGAAAGAACCATCCGGATCGGCGACCGCTGCGTTTGGCGCGGAACCGCCCATAGACGGAATGATGGGCGAGGAGCGGCGGACTCAGATCCTCCAGATTGTTCGCAGCGCCGGCCGGGTTCGCGTGAATGAACTTGCCAATCACTTCAATACCTCTGCCGTCACCATTCGCAACGATTTGAATGCGCTCCACCAGCGCGGCCTGGTATTCCGCTCCCACGGCGGCGCTGTCCTGCCTGATACCATCCTGCGCGAATCGCCCGTGCACGAACGGCTGAAGGCGCATGCCGAAGAAAAGCGGCGCATTGGCGCCATGGCCGCCACGCTGATCAACGACGGCGAAACCATCATTCTCGACTCCGGCACCACCACCCTGGAAATCGCGCGTCAGATCAAGAAAAAGCAGGGCGTGCAGGTCATTACCAACGGCGTCAACATCGCTGCCGAGCTGCTTGACGCGCGTGACATCCAGTTGTTCATCGTCGGCGGCACCGTGCGCGGCGATTCGGCTTCCATCAGCGGACGATTCACTGAGGAGATGTTCGCGCAGTTTTCCGCCGACAAGATGTTTCTGAGCGGTGCGGGATGCGATCTTGATTTCGGCGTCAGCGGCGCCAATCTCGAAGAGACAATGGTCAACCAGGCTATGCTCCGCATCTCGCGCGAAATTATCCTGGTGGCCGATGCGAGCAAATTCTCCAAGCGCAGCATGGCGCGCATCACGCACTTCTCTGAAATCGATACTGTAATCAGCGATACCAGCCTGGACGCCGGCATCCAGGAAAAACTCAGGTCCCTGGGCTGCAATCTGGTTCTCGTTTGACTTAGAGCGAATCCTGAGAAGGTGTGTCCGTTGGGGCGCTGTGCAAGGTTGCTGCTCCCTGATGGTCGCGTCAACTTCAGTATTGTGGTTTCGGGTTACAGCATCTCAGGATTTGCTGTAGCCCACAATTCTCATTGCTCGTACCCACACCAGAAGGGTGCACCTCACCACTTGTCAACCCCCTCGCTTCCAATTCCTCAAATATCCACATTAATTTCATCAACTTACACCAATTCACCCTTTGCAGATTATTTCTCCCAACCCGCTAAACTCGTAGTTGAGAGTTGCGTACCGTCTGCAAATCAGGTCTCGGCATAGCACTCCCCGCAAGGTCGAGCACAAATGTACCCATAAGTCCTCTTTTTTCAAGAATTTGACTCCCAAGCCCCTGAAAACAAGTACTTTACGGTGGACCTTGCCGCCAACGCGTTGAAAACAGGGCGCTTCTCACAGACACCT
>Ga0116135_1000382_pt1 | contig 24623 bp, 16 predicted proteins | sample June2015DPH_20_1_FD_89738 | JGI IMG/M metagenome (GOLD analysis project Ga0116135, IMG submission 89738) | Peatland microbial communities from SPRUCE experiment site at the Marcell Experimental Forest, Minnesota, USA - June2015DPH_20_10 | ecosystem: Environmental > Terrestrial > Soil > Wetlands... | reverse complement strand
GTGATGGCGGCTTACGATCATCGGCATCTGAATCTGGAAGTTCCGGAATTCGCCGAGGGCAGGCTGATTCCCACCACGGAGAACATTGCGATTGCCGCGTGGAAGAGGCTGGAGCCGGCAGTGGGCGCGGCCGGAGGGGCGAGGCTGAGCTCGATCCGGGTGTATGAGACGCCGGAGATATTTGCCGAGTATCGGGGTGGGGTATGAGTTCGGCTGCAGGGAAGGCTTATTTTGGCCGCCGCGCGGCTCTGAGCGCGAGCCATCGGCTGCACAGCGACGCGTTGTCGGCGGAAGAGAATCGGGCGGCGTATGGGAAGTGCAACAACCCCCATGGACACGGGCACAACTACGTGGTGGAAGTTCTGGTGGGGGGACCGGTTGACCCGCAAACGGGGATGGTGGTGAATCTGGCCGCACTGGATGAAGTGCTGCAAAAAGAAATCATTGGGCGCTTTGACCACACCAATCTGAATCTCGATCCGGTGTTTCTGAATCAAGTCCCGACGACGGAGAATCTCTGTAGGGCGGTCTTCGAGTTGTTGAAGGATGCATTGCCCGGAGGCGAATTGGAGTATGTCCGGGTGGAAGAGACGGAGAATAACTTCTTCCAGTGTTTTGGCGAGTGAGGTTGGGTGCAGCAGAGAGTGAAAGACAGAAGCAGGTCCTTCGACTCCCCATTCGCCTCGCTCAGGGTTGCTCAGGATGACAGTCGAGTTTTGGGCGCTCAGAAAGACGGTCGATAGGAAGGGATGAAAAGCATGGCGCAGCCGATTGCAGTGAGCAAGTCCGTCCGCAGGGCGGATGAAGGGCTGAGCGAGTTCAGCACCCAGGAGATGTACCGCGAGATCCTGTCCAGGCTGGGCGAGGACCCGAGCCGCGACGGCCTGGCGGCTACGCCGAGCCGCGTGGAAAAGTCGATGGCCTTTCTGACCAAGGGCTATGACGAGGACCCGAGCAAGATTCTGCGTGGAGCGCTGTTCGACGTGGACTATGACGAGATGGTGATCGTCAAGGACATCGAGATGTTCTCGCTCTGCGAGCACCACATGCTGCCGTTTTTCGGCAAGGTGCACGTCGCCTACATTCCAAAGGGCAAGGTGATTGGGTTGAGCAAGATACCGCGCTTAGTTGAAGTGTTTGCTCGACGTTTGCAGGTGCAAGAGCGGCTGACGCGTCAGATTGCCGACACCATTCAGGCGGCGATTGAGCCGCAAGGGGTGGGCGTGGTGATTGAGGCGCAGCACCTGTGCATGATGATGCGGGGAATTGAGAAGCAGAGCTCTTCCACCGTGACTTCGGCGATGGTGGGCTGTTTCCGGCAGAAGGAGACGCGGGCGGAGTTTTTGTCGTTGGTGAGGCGGCAGGGATAGGTGATTCAGATTCGCGGAAAAATGCCCCAGCGGCTGAACAGGCTGCGAAAAAAGGCTGACTTTTGGGCGCATTCGTTCGAAGTGTACCCAGGGGCTGAAGCCCTTATTCATTTGAGTTGTTTGTGCCGGGGATGGAATCCCCGGCCTACCACCCCGGCGAGTTTTTCGCCAAGCTGCTAGAAACGGAACCCGGCACCGAAGCTCATCAGCATGCCGGTCTGCGTGCGGCCGGGAATGGGAACGGTCTGTCCAAAAGATATAACATTCTTCGGCTGATAGAAAATGGTGGCGCTGCCGGCGTCGACGCGCAGGATTGTGTGCCGTGACGGGTACACTTCGTAGACTCCGCCGACATCCAGCACGGGATTGGTGAACATACCATAATCCTCCCCAATAGACTTGTCAGGCAGCGAATAAAGCTGCTGCTCCGTCTTGCCGAAGGTGATGGTTCCTCCGCGCGCCTTGGCGAAGTAGCCCATGTGATCACGGCGAATGCCGACCTTTACACCGGTGAGTGCCTCGAATGCGCGGCCGCCAGCCTGAAAGTCGATGAATTCCAAGCCTGAGTTTCTGGGCTCATGCAGGATAGCCGAATCCCAGGAAACGTGGCGGCTGAAGTTCCACGATCCCCATAGGCCCCACGAGGGATAGGCATTCATGAAAGGCCATTCCGGAAAAGCTCTGGGTTGCAGGGCGAAGGTGGCGCCGAGATCCCATGCGGAACGCGTTGGAACAGGTTCCGGCTTCGCCTCGTGCAACTCCCCGAAGCTCCGCGTGATGCCTATGCGCATATCCAGGTGCTGGAGCCATTCGGCCGATTGGGAGATGTACGGGGAGCCATCGGTATATCGCACGTCGATACGATCGAACTCCGGCATCATCAGGTGGCCGGCGTCCACGCGCAGAGCCCAGCGCCGCGCAATCCGCCGCTCCACCACGCCTCCGTATTCGAGCGCGAAGTTGGTGACTCGCTGGCAGTTCGAATACGGGTCCGGGGCAGAGGTGTAGACACTGCAACTGAAGCTGCCGATTCCCGCCTGAACTTCGCCGTAAAAACCCCACTTATTCCCCCGCCAGCCCGTTTTCACGCCGCCCATTGCGAGTGTTTCGCGGCCGGAGCCATAGTCGTTGGCGTAGCGAAATTGCGAGGTGGGAACCACCGTGCCTTCCAGCGCCAGGCTGGGCGAGAGGTTATAGGTGTAGGTGGCGGATGGGACCGGGTAGGAAAGATAGTGGTCGTGCCCGGGCTGGCAAAGCGGGCCTGACCCAATGACGGTGCAGATCATGGCGCCGAAGGTTTGGGAGTCGACGCCGACGGTGACTTCCTGGTTGGCATACTGCTGCGCACGCGCGGCGGCCGAGAGAAAGATTGCGAAGAACACAACGGCCCACAGCTCCAGCGAAACGAATGCGCGTTGCAATCGCATACACATCTCCCTCATTCCGGTGAAATGGGTGTTCCAGTGAAGCTGAGTAGAAAGCAGACTGTGACTGCTAGAGTAGACGAGTGAACGGGTTGTTGGTAATCGATAAGCCGGGCGGGATGACCAGCCACGATGTAGTGGCCAAGCTGCGCAGGATTACCGGCGAGAAGTCGATTGGGCACCTGGGCACGCTGGACCCCATGGCGACCGGAGTTCTTCCATTGCTGCTGGGAAAGTTCACGCGGCTGGCGCAATACTTTTCTTCTGCAGAGAAGAGTTATACGGGGGTGATCCGCTTCGGATTTGCGACGGACACCTACGACGCTGAAGGCTTGGCGGCCGGGCCGGATTTCTTTTCGGAGGGACGGCCGGCTTTGACCGTTGAACGGGTGCGTGCGGCGGCGGCGCGGTTCAGTGGCGAGATGGACCAGATGCCGCCGGATTTCTCCGCAAAGAAGATCAGTGGCAAGCCGGCCTACAAGCTGGCGCGCGAGGGCAAGCCGGTGGAGTTGAAGACTGCCCGGGTCAATATCACGCATTTTGAAATTACCGCGTTGGAAGGCGTGGAAGCAGAATTTGCGATGAGCATCAGCGCAGGCGGGTACGTGCGGTCGGTGGCGCACGAGTTGGGCGCCGACCTGGGCTGCGGAGCGCATTTGAGCAGGCTGCGGCGGACGCAGGCTGGGGTGTTCACGCTGGCCGAGGCGCACACTTTGGAAGAAATGGATGCGCTGGCAGGAAATCCCGCGGCGCTGGAGTCGATGTGCATTCATCCGCGGATGCTGTTGCCGGAGATGCCGTCGGTGACTGGCGATGCGATGGCGCTGGGGCGGCTGCGGAACGGGGCACAGGCCAATCTGCCGGAGTTTTCGCGGGCTGAGCTCGTAAAGGTGTTTGCCGGTCAGCGGGAGTTGGTGGGCGTGGCGAAGCGAGTGGCGGGGACGCTGTTTCAGCCGGTGGTGGTGATGGGGTGGAATACAGTGGTCAGTGGTCAGTGATCAGTGGTCAGTGTAGGCATCAGGCAAGTAGGCATTGGGGGTTAGGTATTAGGGATTTATTTGGCAAGTGCAATATTATTAGCGGCTTGTGCGTCTCTTCTTGAAGGGATTTCTCGGGGATTTCCAGTGGGGAATCACAGCGGCGGGCGCTTGTTCCTGATCTCTGGCCCCTGATGTCGGCTATTTCCGGAGCAGGGGCTTCAGCTCGGGCAAGAGCGTGTTGGCGATGATCTCTGAGCCTTTGGCGGTGGGATGGATGCCGTCCTGCTGGATAGTGCCGGGGACGTGAACGAGGTCCTTGTAGATCATGGGCACGAAGGTGACGTGGTGCTTGGCGGCAAGGTCGCGGAAGACTTGTTCGAAGGCGTGGATGTAGTCGGCGCCGTAGTTGGGCGGAAGGGTGATGCCGGCGAGCAGGATCTTGATGTGCGCGGCTTCGAGGGTGGTGAGCACCTGGTCGAGGTTGCGGCGTGTCTGGTCGGGAGGTAGGCCGCGCAGGCCATCGTTGCCACCGAATTCAACGATGACGACTTCGGGATGCAGCAGCAGGATGGAGTGGAGATCGGCGACCGCGTCCTTGGTGGTGGCGCCGCTGGTGCCCTGGTTGTTTACTTTGTAGTGATAACCGCGTGCATCGAGATCGCGTTGCAGAGCATCAGGATAAGACTGGCCAGTTTGCAACCCATAGCCCGCGGTAATGCTGTCTCCGAAGCAGACCAGGACAGGCTGGTCGGCGGCTCTCGCTTGCACAGCGAGGAGTGCGGCGGTAACGAGCAGCAGCGGGATTGAAACAACGAACCTGCGGGAAACGTACACATGGATAGTGTAGCGAAATACATGGACCAGGGATTAGAGAACGGGGAACAGACGGAGGCTTGTGAGTGATCGAGGTTCGGGATGCGAAGAAGTGGATACAGAACGGGGCGCGGCGCGTAGAGATTCTGAAGGGAATTACGCTGACCATTCCGGCGGGGCAGTTTGTGGCCATTGTGGGCGCGAGCGGGAGCGGGAAGAGCACGCTGCTGGGACTGCTGGCCGGGCTGGATACGCCGAGTTCGGGCGAGATCTGGCTGGATGGGGTACCGATTCACAACCTGGTGGAGTCGGAACTGGCGGCTGTACGTGGCAAGAAGATCGGATTTGTCTTTCAGTCGTACCAGCTTATCCAGACGCTGACGGCTCTTGAGAATGTTTTGTTGCCTTACGAATTGAACGTGGAGGGCAGCGGGCTGAAGGAAGCGCGGCGGCTTCTGGACGAGGTTGGCTTGAAGGAGCGAGTGGACCATTACCCGGTGCAGCTGTCAGGCGGGGAACAGCAACGCGTAGCGCTGGCGCGCGCGTTTGTGGTGGCGCCGCCGATTGTGATGGCGGATGAGCCCACGGGCAATCTCGACTCGAGCAACGGCAAGCTGGTGCTCGACCTGCTGCTGGAGCGGAACAAGAAGGCCGGGACAACGCTGGTGCTGGTGACGCACGATCCTGAAGTGGCGAGCCGGGCCGACCGCAAGATTGTGTTGCGGGATGGGATGGTAGTGGAGGACACGCTGCCTTACACGGGTCCGGTGTTTGGCGGGGCTGCAGCGGCACATGCGGAAGCGGGCTTGCATGGCTAAGCGGGCACTGAGCTGGAACCGCGCAGGGGCGATTGGCTGGCGAGACTTGAAGGCCGCTCCGGGCAAGTTCGGATTTGTGGTGCTGTCGGTGGCCGTTGGCGTGGCGGCGCTGGTGGGGGTGCGCGGGTTCAGCGATAGTTTCAAGAAAACTTTAAGTACTGAAGCCAGAGCGTTGATGGCAGGTGATTTAAGTGCACGGATTTTTCGCCTCCTGACAGATGCCGAGAAGGCCAAGATTGCGGTCATTGAGAAGCAGAATATTGGGAAAAAAGGAACGGAGGCAATTCACTCGACGTGGGTGACGGAGACGATTTCGATGGCTTCAGTGCCGCCGGACCCGGTGCCGCTGCTGGTTTCGCTGAAGGCTGTGGATCCGACCGAGTACCCCTATTACGGGACCGCCGAACTCGAACCTTCGATGAGCTTGCAGCAGGCTCTGGATGGCGACTCCGCGGTGGTGGCTGAGGAGTTTCTCATTCGGCTGAATGCGCAGGTGGGGCAAACGCTGCGGCTGGGCGGCAGAAACTTCAGGATTGCGGCGGTACTGAAGCAGGAGCCGGACCGCATGAGCGCGGGAGCGGGACTTGGGCCGAGGGTGATGATCTCGCGTGCGGCTTTGGACCGGACAGGGCTTATTGCTCCGGGGAGCAGGGCGACGGAGCGGCTGCTGATGAAGCTGCCTGCGCAGGTGGATCCCGTGGCGCTGCGCAAGCAGGTGGAGGACGCGCTGCCGGACGCGCAGGTGATGGATTACCGCGAGGGGAATCCGGCGCTGACTCAGGGGTTGGATAATTCAACGGCGATTCTGAGCCTGATCTGCCTGGTGGCGATGGTGCTGGGGGCGATCGGCGTGGCCATGGCCATGCATGCGCACCTGGAACAGCGCATGGACATGCTGGCGATCTTGAAGGCTGTGGGCGCGCAGTCGAGCGATCTGCTGCGGATATTCCTTGTTCAAACTCTGGGACTGGGGCTGGCCGGAGGTTTGCTTGGCGTGGCGGCCGGGGTGGGCTTGATGGCGGCGCTGCCGGCGGTATTTGGGAAGCTGCTTCCGGTTCATGCGGCGCTCGCGTTTCCATGGCGGTCGATTGCGGCAGGGCTGGGAACAGGGCTGCTGACGACGCTGCTGTTTTGTCTTCCGCCGCTGCTCGATGTGCGCGGAGTGCGGCCGGTGCTGGTGCTGCGCAGGCTGGTGGAAGAAGGACCGCAAGGGATCGGCGGCTGGTTTGCGCGCTGGTGGGGCCGGCGACTGCAACTCGGGCTCTCGCTTTTGGTTGTGGTCGCATTGGGTGGGATTGCATGGGCGCTTTCAGATTCGGCCAAGGTGGGGACTTGGTTTGCTTTGCTGTTCGCGATTGCGCTGCTGGTTCTGCTGGTAATGGCGGCGGTGGCGCTCAGGACGTTGCGCTTCATGCTCAATCGCGTGCGGCTGCAGTTGCCATCCTTTCTGCGCCATGGGCTTGCGAATTTGTATAGGCCCGGAAACCAGTCGGCCGCGGTGCTGGCCGCACTGGGAACGGGGGTGATGCTCATCCTCGCGGTCTACTTGATGCAGGCGGCGCTGCTGCGGGATATTCGCGAGACCGCCTCACCCAAGCTGCCCAACATATTTCTGGTCGACGTGACGGACGATGAAGTTGCGGGGGTGAAGGACTTCTTCAAACATCAGGCAGGAGTCACGCAGGATCTGGACCTGATGCCGGTATTGACGGGGCGGTTCATTTCGCTCAACGGCAAGCCGATTGAAGAGATGAAGGAACAGCATTTTCCGCGTCGCATGCTGCAGAACGCGGAATTGAGCTGGTCCGACGCGCCTCCGGCAGGGGACAAGGTGACGCAGGGCAAGTGGTGGACAAATGCGGGCGCTGCGGAGTTGGCGATTGGGGAGGGCGTGGCGCAGCGACTGCATATCGGCGTAGGTTCGGCTGTAGAACTTGAGACCGGCGGCAAGGTGCTTGACTTGAAGGTTGCCGCAATCTATCGCGCCGATGGGCAGCACCTGGGCACGCGGGTTTCCTTCGTTCTACCTTCGGGGCAGCTTAAGGATCAGCAGGCGACCTGGTACGGCGGTGCGCATATCGATCCCAAGCAGGTGGCCTCGATGGAGCGGGCGCTGTTTCAGGCGTATCCAACGGTTACGGTGATCAATCTTGCCGATGTGCTGGTGCGGATTGAAAGCGTGGTTGACCAGATTACGTTTGTGGTGCGGTTTCTTGCAGGCTTCTCGATCTTTGCGGGACTGATGATTCTGGCTTCGAGCATCGCGAGCACGCGCTTCAGGCGGATGCGCGAGGCCGTAGTGTTGAAGACGCTGGGCGCAACGCGCATGCGGATTGTGCGGACATTCAGCGTGGAGTTCAGCGTGCTGGGGTTGCTGGCCGGGTCAGTGGGAGTGGTGTTTGCGAATCTGCTGACGCGCGTGCTGCTGCACAAACTCGAAGTGGGTTTCCATATCGAATGGCCCGCCACCCTGGTGGCGCTGGTGGGAACAGCGGTGCTGGCGACGGCGACAGGATGGATTGCGAGCTACCGGATTCTCGGATTAAGGCCGCTGGAAGTGCTGCGCGAAGAGTAGAAGAAGCAGTGAAAAAAGCGAAGCGAACCGTCGAGCTGATGGTCCCGTAACGAAACCAGCGATGCTGTATCACGAAAGCACGACCGTTGAGTTGACGCGACCATCGGGGACCGGCAACCTCGCACGAAACTGAACCGGACACGGTAACCCAGGCTTCGCTCCAGAAACTCAGGAATTGGCGATCCGTTCCTTGCCCAAGCTTTGTGGATCCGAACGGATGCAAAGGCGTTTACTCGAACAACATAGAACCGAGCGATCAGACGTCCCCGGACACTCTCCGGAGGAATCTCGCGGCGAGGCCACGGACACTCCAGATTACAAGCCGGTCAATTTCAAGTTGTGAGCATCAGGGAAGGGTGGGGAAGTCCCCAGCTTCGAGCTCATCCAAGAGGGAGTTCCCCCGGCCGGGGTGGCAGTAGAACTTTCAGAATTCCGGGAGGATAGCTCCCGCCTTTGCTTTCGCTTTGGTGAAGCCGATTGTTTAGAGCGAAACCAGAGTAAACGTGCCCCTGCCGAGAGTACGCGGGGTGGCTTTTTCCTGAGGAAAAAGCCACTTGGCATCCGTGCTTCCTGGGTACAGCTACTCTGGTTTCGCTATAGCAACCCAGCCTCTGTTGCCGTTGCTTTTGCATTTCACCGGTTGCGATCAGGCACGTTTGAGGGGCCAGCAACCGAAAGCCTCCGGCTCTGCCGGAGGATCCTTACGAATCAATGCACACTGTCACGAGCCCCGTCGTCCCCACCAGATTCCAAACGATTCCGCCCAGTATCGGGATGCTGGCCAGGCTTAATCCATTTTGGATGGTTTGTGGGCAGAACTACCGCAAAGTGATTGCGGATCACTGTGGCACAATGTTTACGCTTTTGTTTGGGCGGATTTTCAGGCGTCGAAGCAGTGACCGAAGGCTGCGAGTCAAATCTTTTCGTCAAGGACGCTGATCCGGCTCAAGCGTGATCAAGGTGGGATCGTTCAAAACGATCGCAAACTTCACTGACCCGTGTGCGTTTTGGTGAGTGGCAGAGAGTGATATTGTGATGGGTACTTTCTCAGCGCTTCTGTTGGCGTCTTTAATTGCTGCGAATCCACTTTCGGGCCAGGAGACTTCCGCACCTGCCACAGGTGCATTCGAGCAGGCCCGTGCACTGATTGAGGCGCATCAGTTACAGAAGGCGAACGAACTGCTTTCCGAATTGGTGCGTCAGGATCCGGCGAACGAGAGCGTACTCATAGAGCTTGGCAAGGTGCAACTGGCGCAGGGATTGAACGATGATGCTCTGCTGTCATTTGAGGCGGTTCTAAAACACACGCCAATTTCCGCGGCTGCCCGCGATGGGGAGGTAAGAGCGGCGACTTCGGCGGCGCTTGCCGACCGCAAGGCGGGCGCAAATGATACTGCGCTGGTCTACCTGGTTCGAGCAAGGAAGTTTGTTCCGGACTCGCCGGAGCTACTGCTGGATTTTGGCGTGCAGGCGGAGAGCATGCGGATCTTCATCGATGCAGACGCGGCGCTGACCAAGGCACACCAACTTGCGCCCGATGATACGAAGATTCTTTACGCCCTGGCACGGGTCGAACTGGACGAGCAGAAGATGCCGGAGGCTGAAGCCAACCTGCGATCCTATCTGAAAGTGCGAGCGGACGATGCCACGGCGTATTACGGTCTTGGGCGATTACTGCACATGCTGCTGCGATACGATGAGGCGAAGGTGGAACTTCAACAGTCGATTGCATTGCGGCCGGTCCAGAGCGGCTCCTATTACGAACTGGGCGAAATTGCGCTTGAACAAAACGATATGAATGAGGCGAAGAGCGAATACGAGAAGGTGCTAGGGTTTGCGCCTCACCATGGTGGCGCGCTTACCGGAATGGGCATTCTGGCTTATCGAGCGAAGGACTATGCGGCCGCGGAGGGGTATCTTAAGAGCGCCATCTTCTATGCCTCCGATTATTCCGAGGCGCATCACTATTACGCTCTGGTGCTGGCACGACTGGGCCGGCGGGATGAGTCGAAGAGGGAAGCGGATATCGCCACCAGCCTCAACGAGCAGCAGACGCGGACGAGCCGGGGCAACTTTCTCACCGTCCTTCCATAAGGAGCGTGCTTGAAACTGGCGGATTAGGGAATTGAACCCTGACGCTGCAAACGCAATCGGGCCGTGAAGATTACAATTTGAAACGGAATCCACCGCGCAATGAATTCCACGAGCAGAATACTCATCTGAAAGGCCCCTGAAAAGACGTATGAGGAGAAACTGGGCAATTGCAATTGTGCTGCTTGGATTGACTGCCGGGTGCGGTCATACTCGTCCCGCGACCATCATGGTGATCACGCCCACCGGGGGATTGGAGTATTGGGAGCGCTTCGATCATGAGATCAAAGCCGACGCAGCTTCGGCGGGGATTCACGCGGAACTGGCCGCACCGCAATCGATGACCGATTACACCGAGCAAGTGCAGATGGTAGAGAATGCAATTTCAACGCGGGTCCAGGGAATTATTGTTTCGCCCTCGCACCAGTTAGTACTGACCTCTGTATTGCTGAAGGCGGTCAAGGCGAATATTCCAGTGGTGATTGTGGGTTCGCCGGTCGCGCTTCCGGCCAAGGATTTCACAGCCTTCATCAGCTGGGACAAAGTTGAGGCGGGCCGGTTGGCCGCCAGGCGCATGGTTACGCTGCTCGGCGGCAAAGGGGAGGTGGGCATCGTTGGGGTGAGCCCGACGGTCGAGGAGAGTTCGCTGATCGAGAAGGCGTTTGCAGAAGAGATTGCGAAGGCGCCGCGCGTCACGCTTGTCAGTGTGAAGTACGGGCTCTCAGACTGGGCGAGAGGGCGCCAGGCAGTATTGGACCTAGTTGCGGAGCATCCGAACATCAAGGGGATTTTTACCTCCGACGAGTTTTCTACGCACTCGGCAGCTTACGCATTTGATCGGGAAACGCGAAAGCGCCCTTTGCTCATTGGGGTCTCCGATGAATTGAACGAGTTGCATGGGTTGGAGGATGGAAGGATCGATGCGCTGGTGATCAGCGATCCTCGCGAGCTTGGTTCCCGCGCCATGCAGGCCATGCGCGCAAGGCTCTCCGGAGCCGATGTGAGCGCTTATTCCACGCAATTGCCGGTCCATATCATCGATAAGAACTCGATTGCGGAAGACTCGATTGCGAGCGTGTTAATGAAGGATGGGAACTAGGCTGGAGCCACAGTCAATGCGTTTCAGTTGGGCTCGATCTTAACGTTGCGCCACGAAGCCTGGGCGTAGAAGGAGCGCAACCCGGCAACACCCTCGGTCAGGCATTGATTGTCCTGGTGTTCGATTCGAGTCGGCAGGCCGCTGCCTTCCGGCGTTACGGTGACGGTGAGTTTGCAGCCTTGAGCCAACAGTTCAAGGTGATACCAGTTGCCCACTGAAACCGGCGTGACAAGTTTAACGTTTTCCAGTTCATGCCAATCGTAGGATGCGCGACCGAGGACCACTGTCTGTTGGTCCGGTCGCAGCCCCGCGTAGTATCCCTGATAGGAATCGACGCCCTGTTCGGGGTCTGTGGTGCGGATAATCACGCCCGCGTCGCCGTAATGCGTTTCAGGGAACAGCAGGTCAAAGCGGATGTCGGCCGAAATGTGATAGTTGGTGCCCTGCGCATGCTGGGCAATCAGCATGTCGCCACGGCCATAGTTTGAGTTGGAGAGAATTCCGTTATTTTCAGTCCAGCGCCCGCTGATCAACTGCCATCCGTTCATGCGCTCATAGCGGCTGTTGGTGGTTCTGCCGAGGCCCAGCCGGATGGCCACGAACAGACCTGCGACAAGGAGGAGTCCCAGGGCGACAGCGGTCAGAGTTCTCGGTCCGAACCTGGACAGTCTTTGCATCGTCAACGGATTCCCCATCGGTAGCGAATCAATTATAGTGAGGTTGCTTTGCTGACGCGATTCTACATTCGATGGGTTGTGCGATTTTGCTGCTCTGGCCGAAGGGCGTTGGCACTCGGACTGATCTGCTTTGCGATCATGCTGTCAAAGGCGCATGTTGTTTATGCGCAGCATGGAACGCCGCGGCTCCAGTCGATTGAGTCTGCTATTCAGGCTGCGGGTTATTCCACGCGTCCCGTGCCGGTTGTGGTTCGCGGCATCGTGATTCTCAACCGCAGGCAGATGGTGATCGAAGACAGGACGGGCGCGACTGAAGTGAAGTCGCTGCAGGCTGAGCAGATTGCTCTCGGGGATGAAGTGGAAGTTGCCGGGCAGATGACGCTTGCACCGCAGGCGCTGGTGCAGCAGGGGCAGGTGCGCAGGCTATGGGGAGGGTCAATGCCGCTGCCGCTTTCGATTACGCCAGACCAGGCCGCGGATGGGGAGAATGAGCTCTACCTGGTTCAAATGGTTGCTGAACTGGTGGACTTTGCACCGGCGGGCTTAACGGGCGTAAGGCTGAGCCTTCGCGGCGGACATCAAACATTCTCAGCGGTGCTGCCCAACGATAGTCCGGACGGAGAATTGACCAAGAAGTCGATGCAGGCGGGAGCAACACTGCGGCTTACGGGCATACTCGAAGTGAATCACGGCAATAGCGCGGACCGTGGCGACGCATTTACGCTTCAGTTGCGCACTTTGGAGGATATCGAACTTGTAGAGGCCCCCTCGTGGTGGACGCAGGCGCACATGATGCTGCTGGGGGGAATTGGGATCATCCTGATTCTCATCGCCATCAACGGCTATCATCGCATCCAGCACGCGCGATATCGTGCCGTGGCGGAAGAGCGGGCCAACATTGCGCGCGATCTGCACGATACCGTGGCGCAGGGATATGCGGGAATCACTCTGCAGCTTGAGGCTGCTCAGCATTTGATCGATCGCGACCCGGATCGTGCCGCTGCGCTGTTGAATGAAGCTTTGCAGCTTGTGCGTCACAGCCGGGATGAATCTCACTTGTCGATCGATGTTTTGCGCTCGCTCTCTCGCAACGACCGCCTGGAGGTTCTGATTTCGCATTGCATCGCGCAGCTGCGAGCAGCATCCGGCGCCATTATCGAACAGCAGGTCACAGGAGAACCCGCCGCACTCTCCTACAATGTAGTCAACAACCTGTTTCGGATAGCGCAAGAGGCAGTTTCCAATGCGGTTCATCATGCCAGCGCGGAGAGAATCGATGTACGCGTCGGCTATCGCAAGAGCGAGGTACTCCTTGAGGTTGAAGACAATGGGAAGGGCTTCGATCCGGGGTCGATTCCAGGACCGGATGATGGTCACTTCGGCTTGACCGGCATGCGCGAACGTTGCACTGCAATCAATTCGACGTTCGAGCTTGATTCAGCATCCAGTGGTACGTCGATTCGCGTAAAGGTTCCCCTATGACGATGCAAAGAGTTGCATTCAAGCCCGAGATACATTCTGCCGATTCGCAGTCCGGCCCCAAGACGATCCGCATCCTGGTTGCCGACGATCACCTTGTCTACCGCATCGGGATTCGCAGCATGATTGGGTCGGAACCTGAGTTTGCGGTGGTTGGCGAAGCCTCAGATGGCGTGGAAGCGATCGAGCTATACAGAAGACTGAAGCCGGATGTGTTGCTGCTCGATTTGCGCATGCCGCAAAAGGGCGGCGTTGAGGTGGTTCAAGCGATCCGCAGGGAGTTCAGCAATGCACGCATTCTCATTGTGACGAGTTACCAAACCGAAGAAGAGATCTTTCAGGTTCTGCAATCGGGAGCCCTCGGATATATCCTCAAGGACCTGGGACGGGAAGCGCTGATTGAGGCCATCAGAGCTGTTTTTGCGGGCAAGCGCTGGATGTCATCTGCGATCGAGCGACAGTTCGCAGACCGCGGGCTGCGTCAGCCGCTGACGGGACGCGAGATGGAAGTGCTCAAGCTGCTGGCGCGCGGTTTGACGAACCGAGAGATTGCTCAGGTCTTCCGCATCTCGGCGAGCACGGTCAAGAATCATGTCAACAGCCTGCTGACCAAGCTGGAGGTCGCTGACCGCACGGAGGCTGTGACCTTCTGCCTGTCCCGCGGATTGATCCAGACTGAAGATCTGTGAAGACGACCTGCATGTCGTCGGCCGATTGACCACGAGTGGAGCTGGGAGCGCAGAGGGTGCTCGAGTGCGTCCCAGGTCATCGCGGGAGATTATCTTCCGCTAAAGCGATTGATCATCGCCCCGGCCTTGATGGCCACCATCAAACAAGCCTTGAAAATTTACTCCTGACCTTCTCTTGCTGTCAATAGGTATTTGCGCTCAAGCCGATGGTGCACATTTGGCCGTAGTGTTCCTCGTGCAATCGAATGTAAAGGTTTCCATCGGCTCTGGATCGATACGGATTCTTGCGCTGAACAAAACGACCTGAGATGGCCTGCATTCGAATGCGGTTCAGGAGGCAGTGAATGATGAGGATGACAGGACGCTTGCACTTGAGGAGATGGGGCACAGTTTTGATGCTGATGTTCCTCACCGGGGCAATGCTTCACGCACAATCCGCGCAAGGTTCCCTTGCCGGAACCGTTACCGATTCCGCCGGCGCACTGGTCCCAAACGCCAAGGTTGACATCGTGAACCAGGGAACAGGCGCCAGCTACACAACGAAAACTTCGTCGGAAGGCATCTTCCGGTTTCCTGAAGTGGCACTTGGCAGCTACACCGTGACGGTGGGCGCACCCGGCTTCAAGGGTTCAGTCACCAAAGATGTGCTGGTTCAGATCACGACAGTGTCTGCGCTGAATGTAGTTCTCCAGCCGGGCGCCGTTTCAGAACAGGTGACGGTCACCTCAACGGGGCCAGCTCTCGAGACCGAGTCGTCTGACATCGGCGGAGTGGTCAGCACGGAGCAGATCATCGATCTTCCGCTGGCCCTCGGCGGTGTGGGAGCGCTGCGCGCAGCAGAAGGATTCGTCTTTCTGCAACCTGCGACCACTGGACCTGGTACGGCCAACAGCAGCAATGGCATCTTCCTGTCGAAGGTGGCCGGCGGCCAGAACTACGGCAACGAAGTGCTGATCGACGGCATCAGCCAGCAACGCAGCGAGAACGGCTCCTCGTTCGACGAGGAAGCACCTTCCGTTGAAGCTCTGCAGGAGTTCAAAGTAACGACATCGCTGCCTGAGGCCGAGTATGGCCGCACGACGGGCGGCATTGAGAACTTCGCCACCAAGAGCGGAACGAACAACTATCACGGCACTGGATTCGAGCTCTACAAAGACCAGGCGCTGGATGCCAATACCTTCTTCAACAATGGCTGGAGGGCATACTACTGCTCCGGCTCAAATGATACGGCGGCTTGCCGTGCAAACTACGCCACTCCGGTTGATCACAAGAACGATTTCGGCGGGTCGCTCGGCGGCCCGATTCGCTTTCCAAAGCTCTACAACGGGCGTGACAAGACCTTCTTCTTCTTTGCCTGGGAGCAGATCAAGTACGCGACCGGCGGAACGAATACGGTCACGGTTCCAACCGTCGCGGAACAGGGTGGAGATTTCCTTGATCGGTTGACCACGACACAAACCGGAACAAACCCCTGCTATTCGCCAAGCGACCCGAATTACATTGTCTATGCGGGCGAGATTTTCGATCCGACTACGACCCAGACAGTCACCACACCGTCCGGCTCGGTGGAGTGCCGCGCGCCTTTCACAGGCAACGCCGTTCCGAGCGGGCGTATCAGTTCAGTAGCCAAGGCCCTGTTGCCCTATTGGCCGCAGCCGACCAATGACAATGTCTTTAACAACTTCACGTACAAGGGCGCAGCTCCAATCACGGATACCACTTACACGGTCCGCATCGATCACAACTTCAGTGACAGGCTGAAACTCTTTGGTTCGTATAACACACGCGAGAACGCCTTGTTCACCGGCGGTCTGCCGCTCATTCCCGGACCTGCGAATCCCAATGGCTGGTGGCAAAACTTTACGACCCATTTCGTTCGCGTTGGTCTTGACTATGCAATCAAGCCGACACTGCTGAACTCGTTTGTCTTCGGCAGCAATCGCAGCAATAGTCAGAACTACTCGGATGCCATTGTGCACGGCGGCAACTGGAACAGCCTACTCGGACTTACGAATGCGGGGGGTGACAACTTCCCGGTCATCGGGACCGGGGATGCACAGATCGGAATTGGCAGCGGCCAAAACGATGACAACATCGATAACGGCCTGCACCTGAATGACTCGATATCGTGGTCTCATGGACGCCACAACTTCAAATTTGGCGGCGACGTGCGTTACCAGCAGTACTCACCGATCAATGGCAGAAACGAGAACATCGGCTTCTCCAGCGGCGAGACGGCAGGCGCAAGCGGCGAAGGCGGCGGACTTGGTTTTGCGAGCCTGATGCTGGGTGAAGCGAACAGCGGCGGCACCAACGTGATTGTGAGTCAGCCGCGCTGGACGTCGTGGTACTACGCGCTTTTTGTTCAGGACGATTGGAAGATCACGCCAACGCTCACACTGAACCTCGGTCTTCGTTACGACGTGGATGTGCCTCGCCACGAAGTGCATAACGAGAGTTCCGACTTCAGCCCAACAGCCAACGACCCCGAATACAACATCCCAGGGGCGCTGGTCTTCGGCACGCAATGCCACTGCAATACGGCGTGGGCTCAAACCTGGCGCAAGGACTGGGGGCCACGCGTCGGATTTGCCTGGTCGCCGGAGTTCCTGCATCAGAAAACCGTCATCCGCGGAGGCGCTGGAATCCTCTACGGCGCGCTGGTATATGACGACTTCGGTGGAAGCATGATCACCGGCTATACCGCATCGCCTTCATCGAACAGCCCCAATGGGTTTGATCCTGAATTCGATATCGATGCCGGCATGCCTGCTTTCACACCGCCGCCGGATCTCGATCCAGGGTACTTCAACGGCACCCACGTTGCTGGTTCTTGGATTGGGCCTGGCGCGGGCCGCCCAACCACGCTCTATAGCGAGAACATCGAAGTCCAGCATCAACTGGCAGACGATCTGTTGCTGACGGTTGGATACATCGGCAACCACGCAACCGATCTTGAATCGAACCTGTTGAATCCGAACAATGAGCCACCATCGGACTTTGCTTTGGGCGACGCGTTGTACTCGGGAATCATCGGCAATACGGTCGGGGTGCAGGTTCCGTTCCCAGGGTTCCTGCAGCTCTGGGGCGGCGATCCGTGGATCGAATCAGCAGTTCGACCCTTCCCGCAGTATGACTACATCGACAAAGGTTGCTGCCTGGAAAACGTCGGCATGTCCAGCTTTAATGCGCTGATTGCCAGCGTAACCCGCCACTTCCACCAGGGACTGAACCTGCAAGCCAGCTACACCTACGGGAAAACCATTACGGACGCGGACAGCGCGCTGCCCAACTCCGGCGTTGGCGTCACGCAGGACATGAACACAGACAACCTGCACAAGGACAAGGCAATCTCCGCACAGGATCTGCGACACACGCTGGTGGTCAGCGGACTGTACAAGCTGCCCTTCGGGTTCGGCACGCAGTTCCTCAATCATGGGATTCTTTCGGAGATTGTAGGCGGCTGGGAATTGGGAACCGTCGAGCGTATTCAGTCCGGTCAGCCCATGTCGTTCGGCAGTGCGACTGGGCCTCCGGGATATGAGAACTCGTGGGAGTGGAACAACTACCAGGGAACCTCTCTGAAGAGCGCGGTGTACAAGCGGGGAGCCAAGCACATTAACCCGTTCGTTGTGATCGGGAACAATGAGTTCACCGATCCCAATGTCGACACAATGTTCAACCTGGAATACAACAACGTAACACATCCGGGCTCTCCTGTGGCCGGATCTCCGGTGGCTTTCTTTGACCCGAACGCAAACTACGCGCGCGACTGCACCACAGCCTCGATTCCAAACTGTGCCAGTCCAGGCCTCAATCAACCGTATGCATTCGCCAATGGGAGCATTCCGCGAGTTCAAAGTGCAGTGCGTACGCCACCCTATTTCAATAATGACCTGAGCATCATCAAAAGGTTCAAGTTGCACGAAGGCCTCAATCTCAGCATCAAAGCAGAGTTATTGAACGCCTTCAATGAGCACACGTTCAGCATTCCGGATACCCAGCCTTACGACGGAACGTTCGGTGAACCGGGCGGGACGGTCAACGGCGCCAGGAACACTCAGCTTACGGCGCGGTTCACTTTCTGAGCTTCAGGTGATGTTTTATCGGGATTCAACCAGGGGATGCAGGGTTCAACCTGTATCCCCTGCATTTCTGTAAAATGTTCGCTGCAAGGTTGCGCCCCCGGAAACGTGGAGGGATCATCGGCAGCGGCTGTTCGCGGCGCATTCCTTGTTCAAGGTGAAGGTTCTTGACGGGAACAAGGAGGATTTCCAATGACGAGATCGGGCGCGCTGCTGATTGCATGTTTTGTGTTGGCGATTCCTGTGTGTCTTGCACAGGCGGATGGGCCATCGACCCAGCCGTCCGGAGACGCTCTGCATAAAGGCACAGAGGCAATGCAGGCTGGTAAGTTTGCCGATGCCGAGAAATGGTTCTCCGCCGCCGTCAAGGTAAACCCCGAAGATGCCGACGCGCGGATGGAACTCGGTGTTGCGGAACTTCGTCTCGGGAAGGCGAAGGAAGCGACGGAGGATTTGCGGGATGCTATTACGCGAAATCCACAGATTCCGGGAGCCAATCTGTTTCTTGGAATTGCTTATGCGCAGATGCACCTTCTGAATGAATCGATTGACGCGCTAAGCCGTGAAATTGAATTGAACCCAAAGAATGCGCAGGCCCAGATGTGGCTCGGCGTAGTTGAGCTTCAGGCGGGGCATCCGGAGAAGGCGACCGATCCACTGGATCGTGCGGCAGAACTGGAACCGAACAATCTGAATATTCTCGACTATCGGGGTAAGGCGCACAACGATGTGGCCTATGAGAGCTACGCGCGCATGGCAACCATCGATCCGCACTCGTGGCATGTGCATAAGGTTCAAGCGGAGTTCTATGGCCATGAGAAGCAGTACAAGCTAGCGGTTGCCGAATACCTTGAAGCCATCAAGGCTGCGCCGGGCAACTCCGATCTTTATGAAGAGTTGGGAGACGCATATCGCCAGGCCGGCTCGCTGGATCTTGCGCAGCATGCGTACGCCAAGGAGTTGGAGCTTAGCCCCAACAATCCAATTGCGATGTACAACCTTGGCCAGATCGATATTGAAACCGGCAACGCGGAGAAGGGACTTCAACTGCTTCGCACTGTAACAGTGAACTATCAGAATTCGCCGACAACGTATTTCTACCTGGGGTTGGGAGAGTTTGAAACTGGAGACACCGATGGAAGCGCGGCAACGATGGAGAAGGCCCTGGGCATGCACCCGGATCCAAATCTTACGCCTCGCATTGAGTATGAGCTTTCACGCATCTATCGGAAACTTGGACGCATTGCAGATTCCGAAAAGGCCATTCAGGAATACACGCGGCTGAAGGCACAGAATGCGAAACAGAATTCGGATGCTGAGAAAAATGCAGCGGAGGGGCCGGGAGGAACCAATTCTGCAGCGCCGCAGTTGCAAGACAAGAATTAGGTGCGGTCGCTGATCGATCCTGCAATCGAAGATCGAATGACCGCGCAAACCATGGCAAAGCAAGACATCATTCTTATACAAGGATGCAATCATGCGCGGTTATTACTCAAGGATTTCAGTGGGAATCATGCTTGCGGTAGCCGGGGTTGTTCCGGGATGTTCCGGTGGCGGCGGCACATCAACTCCACAGCCGAGCGCCACGACCACATCGCTGTCCTTATCCAGTTCTTCGATCAATACGGGAGCTTCGGAAACTCTGACCGCGACCGTGAAATCGGCGGGGGTAAGTGTAACTGGCGGGTCGGTGACTTTTCTCGATGGCTCGACGAGCCTGTCGGTCGTGGCACTGAACAGTTCGGGGCAGGCCACCTATACCAGTACTACGTTCGCTGCCGGAACACATAGTCTCACAGCCAGCTATGGCGGGGATACTTCTTACCTGGCTTCCACGTCCAGCGCGTCGGCGCTCACTGTGACAGTGCCGACCCTGCAGAGTACTCTGACGCTCACTGCATCCGCCGCCACATCCACGCAGGGATTGCCAGTTGAACTGGTTGCTACGGCGGCCGCGGCATCGGCACCAGGCCCTGCCGTACCAACGGGAACAGTTACGTTTACAAATGGCTCAACGACGCTGGGTACTGCTGCGGTTGATCCTACTGGCGTGGCTAATTTTACTTCTACATTGCTTCCCGTTGGGTCGAACATGATCACGGCAACCTACAGCGGGGACACGAACTACGGCTCTGCGACGGCGACCGCGGTGGGTGTACAAATCAATGCTTCGGCTTCCTCGACATACACCAATCCGCTGTCACTCAACGTTACGAATTCTCAATCCGCGGTTAGCTGCGCGGATCCCGCGATTTACAAGTATCAGAGTGGTGGGGTTGACACCTGGTATCTCTACTGCACCAGCGACGCGCTCTATGCAGGCGATCCGAATCCTCATTACATCAACATTTTTCAATCTTCCAATCTTGTGGACTGGAGCTATGTGGGCAATGCATTTCCGGGGTTGCCTTCGTGGGCAAATGTGAGTGGCGCGGCGCTGTGGGCTCCAGCTATCAAGTACATTGGCGGCCAGTACCTGCTGTACTACGCTGCATCAGCGACCAGCCTGGCAGGCGGCGCTTCCGCGATCGGCGTTGGGACCAGCTCAAGCCCGGCGGGGCCATTTGTCGATTCCGGATCCGCGCTTGTCGAGCCTGAGGTTGCTACAAACTGCTGCGGAGGGGCGTACCGCTCCACGATTGATCCCGATGAGATTCAGGAAGCTTCGGGTCAGAGGTGGCTTCTGTTTGGAAGCTTCACCGGCGGCATCTTTGTGCGTCAACTTTCTTCGGATGGTCTCACTTCGAATGCAGCCACCGAGGTGCAGATTGCGATGGACAACCGTTATGAGGGCGGCAATTGGTGGTATCAGAACGGTTACTACTACCTGTTTGGCTCATCCACCAACTGCTGCAACGGGCCGCTGAGCGGGTATGGCGTTTTCGTTGGTCGCGCGACAACGCCAGCGGGACCGTATCTCGACGCGCAGGGCATTTCGATGACTGCGACCAATGTTGGCGGGACGCCGGTGATCAGGATGAATGGCAATAACGTCATTGGCCCCGGCGGGAACGTGATCTTTGCGGATGAATCCGGACAGACTTACATCCTTTACCACGGCATTTTGAGCGCCACTCCCTATTACGCGAATGATGTGGGGTATACGGCAAGGCCGGGATTTATTGACGCAATTGACTGGGTGAATGGGTGGCCTGTCGCCCGTGGCGGGTTTGGACCTTCCGACGTTGCCGCGCCGCAGCCGCTTCCTGCTTCGCAACCAGGCGGAAGCAACAGTTACGTAACTACACTGGAAACGCAGGATGCGCCTCGCACCGAGGTTACTGCGCTATCTGATTCTTTTACGGAAACTACTTTGAGCTCGCAATGGTCTTTTATCCATAGTGCGCCCCCATACACTCTCACGGGCAGCAGCTACGAAGTGCAGACCGTTGGTTACGACACGACGAATGCGATGGCAAACGTTCCGCTCCTGGCGGAGAGCGCACCTCCGGGCGATTATATGGTGGAGACAGAATTGACCATCGACCTTCCCACCACGGGAGCCAATGCAGACTATGCACAGGCGGGCTTGCTCATCTACGGAGACGACAGCGACTATATCCGGCTGGACATGTTTTCAAACAGCGACACGCGTCAGATTGAGTTCATCAAGCAGGAAACGCCTCCTGCATCCGGCTATCCAACATGGGGCGCCACCAATCTTGGCCCTCCGGTGATCGCCACCACCGTGAATGCTTGGCTGCGGATTGTGAAGAGAAATGTAAACGGCCAGGAACACTACACGGCCTATAGCAGCAACGACGATGTTACCTGGACCCAGAGCGGAACCTGGGTGCACTCGCTTGGCACCTCAGAAAAGATCTGCCTCTTTGCCGGGAATCTTGCCGGGTACACAGCGAACTTCGACTATGTGCATGTTTCAACACTTCAATAACTCGAAATGCCGCGGGTTGGTATTTCGGCCTCACGCGGCAGATAAAACTGAGGCTTGCAAACATCTGTGTAAGGGCAGATCGACGAAGATGGAAAGCACCATTTCGAAGCAAATTATCCGAGGGGTTCTGACTTTGTGCGTTGCTTCACCTCTGTATGGTCAGATCACCATAGAGGAAGCAATTCCGCAGACTGCCACCATAGAAGTGCATGCAGCGGAGGTGGGCAAGCAGCAGATTCCGCGAACGATCTTCGGGACGTTTCTCGAGCCGATCGGAAACTCGACATACAACGGGCTGTGGGCTGAACTGCTGCAAAATCCAAGCCTCGAATCAGGTTTGTGGAGTCCGGATAAAGTCGCCGCCATGCTGCATGACAATCCAGAACTGCGCCGCGCAGGCGATCTTGCATTGCCGCTGCCGTGGGAGCCGCTCGATGGCCGCCAGGGCAATCGTTACGAGGTCCATTACGGAGAGGCCGCAAACTCGTGGCAATCTTTGAGGGTCTTTGGCTTGCCGGGCCAGCCCACGGGCATCAAGCAGAAGGTCTATCTTCCTATCCATCGGACGCGCGACTACGAAGGGAGCTTTTATGCCAAACATATCAGCGGAGAAGACAGCGTAACGGTCGCGCTTCGAATTCATGATCAGGACGAGGTGCTTGCGTTTCAAAAGGTGAAGGTCTCTGACAAGTCATGGACAAAATACTCGTTCACTCTTGAGGTTCCACCGGACAAGCTGCACAGGCTTGATCCAGCGGATTTTGTTGTGGAGCTTGCAGGGGATGAACAGGTTGAATTCGACGAATTCTCTCTCATGCCGGCGGACGCGAAAGGCGGACTCGATCCCGATGAAGTCGCAATGGCGAAGGAGATGCACACCCCGCTGGTGCGGTTCGGCGGAAACTTCACTTCGTCGTATCACTGGACCGACGGCGTGGGCCCGCGCGACAAACGGAAGAGCATGCTCAACAACTCGTGGGGGATTCCCGAGTACAACACCTTCGGCACCGATGAGTTTCTTGAGTTTTGCCGCCAGATCGGCGCTCAGCCTCAGTTCGCCCTGAATCTTGGCAGCGGAACACCGGATGAGGCTGCTGACTGGGTGCGCTATATCGACGAGCACTGGTCGACTCATTCGGGGCTGCTATGGGAACTCGGCAACGAACTTTGGGGTAATTGGAATCTTGCGTATCCCACGCGCGAACAACTTGCCGGGCGTACTGCAGAGTTCAGCAGAGCGATCCATGCTGTTGATCCTGCCGCGCGGCTGATTGCGACTGGAGCGGACCCGGAAGTCTTTATCAGCTGGAATGCCATTCAACTTGAAAACCCGCCGGGAACTTTCAATTATCTCTCCACACATTTTGTTGTGGGCACGGGCGAGGTTCAACTCAAGAATCCCACTCCGGAATTCGTAGCGTCAGCGGCGCTTGCTTTGCCGGTTGAACTTGGAAACCGGCTGCGCCAGGCGCAGAACCAGATCAATGCAACTCCGGGTTATGACGGAAAGGCACATCTCGCCTTTACGGAATGGTTGTTCATCGGCGAACACCACGACGCACCCAGCTTCACCAACGCTGGAGGAGCGATTATTACTGGCGGGTTCCTCAATATGCTGCTCAGGAACTTCGACATTGTTCCTATCTCCGACATGACCGGAATCATGGAGTTCGCCGGAATCTGGAAGAAGCGCAGCCAGGTTTACGGAACACCCTCGTACTACGCGTTCAAGCTGTTTGCAGGTGCTGATATTGCACATACTGTTTCGGTGAAGACGGACGCAGGCAGCTACTCCGTGTCCCACGGTGTGAACAGACTGCCCGAGATCGCCTCCGTTCCCTACCTGGATGTTGTCGCTGCGTTGAGCCAGGATGGCAGAGCCCTGACATTGTTCTGCGTCAATCGCAGCCTGGATACCGACATCCCAGCGCATATCAAGCTGAATGATTTTATTTCGACCGAGACAGCTACGGTGCACACACTGAGCGGACACAGCCTTACCGATGCAAACGATGAGTTGTCTCCGAAGCGCATCAGGCCAGTTGACAGTACTGAGCCGGTTCAGGCAGGGGGGTGGATGCACACATTTCTCCATGCCAGCGTGACTGTGATCTCTCTTAACCGCAAGTGAATCGCGAGTGGTGGTCGTTGAAATGTGCAGAGAAAGATCAGGAAGGAACCTTTCATGGTGAAGACATTGAACCTACTTTTTCGGATGCGAATTGTTGTTATTTGTCTGATTGCCTCTGCACTTTTTGCCGGCGGTGTTTCACTCTACGGCCAGGACGCGCGCTGGACCGAAGAGCGAGCCAATCAGTGGTACCAACAGCAGCCATGGCTTGTTGGTGCAAACTTTCTTCCTTCGGATGCAATCAACGAGCTTGAGATGTGGCAGGCTGAGACCTTTGACCCCACGGAGATCGATCGCGAATTTGGCTGGGCGGAAAGCCTGGGCATGAATACGATGCGTGTTTTCCTGCACAACCTTGCCTGGGAGCAGGATCCGCGGGGCTTTCAGCGTCGGCTCGACCAATTCCTTGCGATTGCGAGCAAGCATCACATCCGACCCGTGTTCGTCCTTTTCGATTCCTGTTGGGATCCCAACCCGAAGCTTGGTCCTCAGCATCC
>Ga0116135_1000379_pt1 | contig 24738 bp, 20 predicted proteins | sample June2015DPH_20_1_FD_89738 | JGI IMG/M metagenome (GOLD analysis project Ga0116135, IMG submission 89738) | Peatland microbial communities from SPRUCE experiment site at the Marcell Experimental Forest, Minnesota, USA - June2015DPH_20_10 | ecosystem: Environmental > Terrestrial > Soil > Wetlands... | reverse complement strand
TCCATGTTTTGCGCGCCCATGGTGCCGGTGGTGCGGGTACCCTGCGACGCACTCAGCGCCGCGGCATTCTTTAAAGCTCCAGCCGAAGCCTGGCTTTGGTCGAACTCGGCGCTAAGGCCGTTCACATCGATCGCGTAGACCGTGACGTTGGCCTTGTTGGCTTTATCCACCATGGATTTGAAGAGATCCGCGTCACCGGTGGTGGCGAGTCCCGGGCTGAGCAACAGCACCGATTTGCGGCCGGGCAATGTTCCGAGCTGCCGGATCATCGCCAGGATCTGTTCCATTTGCCGCATTCCTTCTATGGCGCCGAATTCGCGGTGCTGCGATGCGAGATCTCCACGCTGGATATTGGCGGAGCGGCTGTTGGAAATGTCCGCTCCGACAATCGCGGTTGGATTCAATTGCCCTCCCGAGACTTTCTGCGACGAAGTCACGCTCCCGCCCTTCGACGGGTCTCCGGTGGTGGTGACTTCGATGTATTCAATCAGCGGCGCAGCGCTAAGAACGGATGAGGCCACCGATGCGAAATCCACACCCGTTCCCGTGGAAGCGCGATTTGCCGCTTCCATGATTTCAGCCCTATTGTTGGTGAACGGATGCAGCACGGTGAGAATAGAATCCAGATTAAACACGGCTACCCAGGTGTCCGCGTCGAGTTGGCTTTTCAGAAACTCGCGTACGGCATCCACCGCGTATTTTTTGTTGAACGCATCCAGATTGGAAAATACAATGCAGACCAGGTTGACGGCTTTCAGAGGATTGGGGCCCGCAGCCTGCTTGACGGGTTCCGAAGTCCTGGTCTTGCTCATCACCTCGCGGCCCTCGATGAACTTGAAGCTTTGGACCTGCTGGCGGACGCCGTCCTCGTAAACTTCCAGGTCGCTGGGTTTCAGATTCTTCACCACCCGTCCATGCGCATCGCGCACCATCACTTCCAAGACCACTTCCTGAACGGTCTGCCGGATGGTGACTCCCGGGTCGGGAGGCGCGGGCGCCTGAGTTTGACCAAACGCCGCGGATGTTAGAAATAAAACAACCGTGCAAAACGAACCCAGGGTGGTTTTCATAGCAACTAAATTTTATCACCAAGCTGAGCCGCGACCGGCAGGAAGCGTCGTGAAAATCGAGATCATTAACAGTGTTGCTGGCGCTTCCTCCCGGTCGCGGCTCGGCATTTTCGTCTCATCGATATAATGCTCGGGTAGGTTCATGATTCCAGCGCGCACTATTTTTCGCATCAAATTGACCGTGTGGATGGTCACGGCTCCATTGCTCGCCGCGGCGTCCGCAGAGAGCCCACAGCTTTGTGCTCCGTGTCACGCCAAAGAGACGGCTGCGTTCCTGAAATCGCCGATGGGCAATTCGCTTGCCCCTCCGTCGCCCCTGGCCGATGGGCGCGTTAAACGTGAGAGCTCCGGTGTCGAAATCTCCATCAGCGGCCGGCAGGGCCGGATGGTTCACTCACTCTCCACGAACGGCCTGACGGCCGAATATCCGGTGGCGTACCAGATCGGGGCGGGGAAGATCGGCTACACCTACCTGGTGCGGATCGGCGACTACTTGTATGAATCTCCCGCTTCCTGGTATCGGCAGCACGGTTGGGACACCTCGCCCGGCTATCAGAACATGGCGAGTCCCGATTTCGACCGGCTGATCGATTCCACATGTTTGTTTTGCCATGCGGACAACGGCAAGTTCCTGGGGAGCGATGGCCGGCGCTATTCCGGAGCGGCGCTGAATCCGATTGGCTGCGACCGGTGCCACGGGCCTGGCGAGGAGCACGCGCGGCTGCCCTCCGCGAACAATATTATTAACCCGTCCAAGCTTCCGCCGCGCGCCCGCAACAGCATCTGCGAGCAGTGCCATCTGGAAGGCGAAAACCGCCTGCTGAATCCCGGGAAAACCTGGCGGGATTTTCATCCGGGCGAAGAGCTGGAACGCACTGCCGTTACTTACCTGCTCACCGAAAACAATCAACAGTTGAAAGCCGTGGAACAGGCCGAACAACTGGCGCTCAGCAAATGCGTCCGAGCCGGCAGCGGCAAGCTGTGGTGCGCTACCTGCCACAATCCGCATGGACCGGCTGCGGACCGCGCCAGCCAGATCCGCGATGTCTGCCGCTCCTGTCACGCAACACTTTCGAAAGAGGTTCACGCCGCGGTGACCGAGTGCGTAAGTTGTCACATGGCGCGGCTCACGCCGGACGATATCCCGCACACGGCTTCCACCGATCACCGCATTCTGCGCCGTCCCGCGCCGTTGCCAAATGATGCGGGCATCCGAGCGGAGATCACCGCCTGGCAGGACCCGCCTGCTCAGTTTCGCGCGCGCGATCTTGCGGTTGCAGCGCTCGTGATTGGTGGAACGCACGGGCTTACAGCTCTGCGTCAAACCGGAGTCGATTTGCTGGAGGCGCTTCAAAAACCCGCGAGAGAAAACGATCCGGAGGTGCTGTCCTCGCTGGTTTCCATCGGATTGCAGCGCCGGGAGCTGGATCAGGCTCGAGAGTTCGCGCGGCGCGCTACCGAAGTGCAGCCCGACAGTGGTTTTGCGTCGTTGAATCTGGCGCTAGTGCTTCAAAACAGCGGCGACGAGGTTGGCGCGGAGCGGCAGTTGCTGCACACCATCGATCTGGATCCGTCGCTGCAGCCGGCCTGGGTGAACCTGGTGTTTTTGTATGAGAAGCAGGGGCGCCAAGCGGATCGGATCGCGCTACTGAATCGCTATTTGAAGTGGAGTCCGCAGAATATTTGGTTCCGGCAGTTGAAGGCCATGCTGCCGCAGCAGCATTAGGGCTGGGCTCGAAGGGCGCACCTGGCTTTGAGGCCTTTGCCAATTTCATACAACCCTACTTCGCCTTTCTCTTTCTCGGCGGCATACAGACGGCCGAAGACGTCCAGGGCAGGTGTCTCGCTGACGATGGCCTGTTGAGTGCTGAGTTCCACGGCGGCGGAACGATTCGGGGAACTGCGCCCCGGAATCGCCGAGCCAAAATGACGCAAGATCACGAAGCCGGGATCGGTGGCGCGCGCAAAAATTCCAAAAGGTAATTTCGGCTCCGACAATAGCTGGCCGGAAGGGAACGCGATGACTTTGCAATTCGCGACGCCCGGTTTGAGGGCACTCTCGCCTCCGCTTACGAATATCTTGTCCGGCGCGATGAAGACGGAGGGATGATGTTTGAGCAGCTTCAACGGTCCCGTCAGGTTCACCAGATTTTTCTCGCGTACATTCCAGGCGATGTCAGGCCCTTCAGGGTCGTCCGATCTCACGAAGAGGAAGTTGCTGTCGGGAGAGAATTCCATGCTCGCTGACTCTGAATCGATCGGGGTAAGGCGGCCGTAGACCTGCGACGGAGGGGCGAACTTTTTCTTTTCGAAAATTGCTTGGCCCGAGGCGACATCGAAAAAGTGGAGCGTGCCATTCAGGTCAAGACAGGCGAACAAGCCGCCGTCCGGTGACAATCTCCCGGTTCCGCAGGTGAGCGGCGGAAGCTTAGCCGATTGCACACGAGCGCGACCGGCGATGCTCCACTGTTCCACTTGGGCAGCCGATTTTGGCAAGGCGATCTTCCGGGAATCCACGCGCGCGACTGAGCTTGCGAACACCACACTTCCGGAATCAGGCGTGAACTCGGCATCGGTTGCGAATTGCGCGGGAATCCGAAACAGGATCGTGAAAGGCTCAACGGTAAGAACCGCAAGCTCGGAATCGGACTGCGCGAGAATGTAGCGGCCATCCGGGCTGAATCGAAGCTGGCGAAGCGAGCCTGCCCGGGTGGGCGAATCCTGACCGGCACCGGAACCGATCGAAAAAACCAGCAGGAGCGATGCTACGAAGCGGAGCATCAGCTGCCGTCAATGGCGACGGTGGCCTGGACGCCCTTGCCTCTTTCACACAGGCCCAGTTTGCCGTCCGGAAGTTCAATGATGAAGTGGTTCCCGAAAACGTCCAGCGCTTCAGTGTCGCTCATGATAACCTGCCCGGTGCGAAATTCAACGGCGGAGGATCGCGGTACGGGCTCCGAGTCGGGAACGGACCACCGAAAAGGGCGGACCAGAACAAAAGCAGGATCCGAGGCGCGGAACAATTGTCCCGGGGGCAGCCTGGGTTTCGACAGCACTTTTCCGGAAGGAAACTCCACCAGCGCCGCATGCACCGTGGTGCTTCCCATCCACACGGAGGAAATCATCACCTGGTCCGGCGCAATAAACGCGATGTGAAAACCGGTCTCGAGCCTTTTTAGCCTGCCAGCGAGTTTGACCTCCTCCTTCGCGCGCAGATCGAACGCCAGCGGAGAGCCATAAGCATGTATCGGTACGGCTGCCAGATAGCGGCTGTCGGGGGAAAAGTTGAGATCGGCAGCTCCCCGATCGCCAACGCTAGAGATTTTCTTTCTCTCGAAGATGGTTTGACCGGAATCAACGTCGAGCACCCGCAGCGTGCCGCTACTATCGACGCACGCAAGAAACAGGCTGTCCGGCGAAAGCCCGGAACTCTCACACTTCCGCAGCCGCGTTTCCTTCTTGTCGATACGCGTGCCGCCCGCGATGTTCCAGCGCTCCACGTAGGCGGAGGAACCGGCAAACGAGATCTGAGGCGCAACTACGTGCGACGGCCGGCTGACAAACCAAACCTGTTCGGAATCCGGAGTGAATCCCGCCTGGCTGACGTTTTCTGCGTCGCGAGAGAACAATACACTCAGGGGTTGTACGGTGAGCACGGCTATCCCGGAAGCGTGTTGCACCAGGATGTACTTGCCGTCGGGACTGAAACGAAGTTGCCGGAAGCGGCAGTTTTTTGGGGGCTGCGGCGCCGGGATGGTGGCCGAGGGAGCCGGGGCGTCCTGGGCCAGACAACTGCACGCGAGCAGAACGATCGACGCGATCGTTCCCCTGTGTCCGGCGAGATTCGACATGTGGAATGGTGCCCGCTAACCAAGAACATTATAGTTTACTGCCCTGCTTCAGTCCGTTGTCCCAGGTACTGCTTCGACGGTAGGCGCCTCTAAAAAGATCACCTAGACGTGAAGTTTTCGATCAGGCCTGGGATAGGATGCCGAATTGGAGATTCGGATGAACCTGATGCCAGTCGCCATCCCAGTGAGCGGCGGCTTCCCGTGCGGGGTGCGAGTATGACAGTCAAGAAACGCATTGCGAACGTGTTGCGCAATGTTCTGCCAGACCAGGCGTACCGCGAACTCGAAACGCGCTACGGACGGCGCGCAACTGTTCGCTGGCTGCGGCGGGAAGGAGTGTTAGATCTGGCCCTGAAGGTCGCGAACCAATTCGATTACACGGTGCAAGGAGGGCTGTTCGGCGGTATGCAATACACCCGCGCAGCGGTCCTGACCCGGCATGCCACTCCCAACCTGCTCGGCACCTACGAGCGGCAGTTGTATCCGCTGCTCCAGGAGGCCGGCCATCCGTTGCGACTTCATCGTCGACATTGGTTCAGCGGAAGGATACTTTGCAGTGGGTCTGGCGCGTTTGACGAAGAAACCGGTCATCGCGTTCGACGTGAACGGCTCGGAACGCCAGATCGTGAGGGAAATGGCGGCTCTCAACCAAGTCTCGCATCTGGTAACGATTTCGGACTGGTGCAGCAGCGCCCGGCTGATGGATCTGGTGTCCGGCAAGCGAGCGTTGGTCTTCTGCGACATCGATGGGGGCGAATTCAGCCTATTCACTTCAGACACGGTGCGGGCGCTGAACCTCTGCGACGCGTTCATCGAACTGCATGGCACGCCGCAAGAAAATCGCGGCTTTATCGATAGGTTTGTGGGGCGGGAGCCAATTATCCTGGATCACCCCAAAGAGTCGGCCGGCGCGGAGCGGCTTGCACTTTTGGGTAAAGATGCCAGGCGGATGTCGGTCGAGTATCGCGACCCCCAACAGTGGCTGGTGCTCCGGCCCGGCGATCTGTCCTCACTGGAACAGCTCAGAGAACATCTGGGAAGTTCCGCCTCCTCGCTGGAAACCACAGCAGCGCGATCGAGGCTTCAAAGTGAAGAAGTTATGCTCGCTAGCTCGGCGGGATACATCGCCGGAAAAACCACCACGGGACGCTCCGCATCGCGATAGGCGAGAGCCGCCGCATAATCGGGCGCCAAGTCGTCGGGGGCCAGTTCGTCGGGGGCCAGTTCGTCGGGGGCTAGTTCGTCGGGGGCCAGTTCAATGTTAGATAGAGACCATTCTTTCGCGGCATTCACGTCGTGCGCGATGTGGATAAACCGCGCTGGTTGGCCGGGTTGAAGCGTGACACGAAAATCGTCCAGGGGCGCGGATAGGCCATCTCCTGTGGCCTTGATGTAAGCCTCTTTGCGGGTCCAGCACAGGAAAAAGGCATGTTCACGCTGGCCGGCGGTTAATGACATCAATTCCGCGGCTTCCTCGCGACAGAAGAAGCGGGCAGCAACATTTTGCATGTCGGGCAGCGGACGAATCTGCTCCACATCCACACCGATCTCGCAGCCAGCCGTGAATGCAAATACAGCCAGACCACCTGAATGCGACGCATTGAAGTGCAGCGGCGAAGAGGCCGCCAGGGCGGGCTTTCCTTTGGATCCGTAGTGGAATTGAATGCCTACGGCAGAGGTATTCAGGTAACGTCCCAGCATAATTCGTAAAGCGCCGCGTGCCACGACAAACGAATCGCGAAGGTGTCCAAAGCGGAACCGAGCCGCACGGTCTCTCTCGTCTGGGGCAAGCACTCGCTCCAGCCGGGAGATGACATCCTTCGATGCCGCGGTGCGGACCGGCCACACGTGCACAAGCCGCCCGGGGAATTCCAACGAGGGTGGCAGGTTTCCGGCCACTTTTTCTACCGGCCGGTGCGCTGTTGGGATTTCAGCCTGCTGCGGCGTTGCTGGAACGCGGCCGCTACCGAGGCAATCTCAGGACCAGTGAGCAGAGAAGGATCGCACGCGGGAAGACCTCGCGTGCATGCTATGAAATTGCGGGTTCGAAACGCCGCCTTCACGGAATCGAGATCACCTTCGCTCAGTTCCAGCGGCTGGCAGTTGGCGAGTCCAGTCTGGCAGTTGGCGAGATTTGCTCGTTGGATTAGCTTACCGACGGTGGTGACCTCGGCTGGTGTCAGGCTGAGTGGATCGCAAGTGGATAAGAGCTCCAGGCAGCGATCCCGGTTGCGTGCCAAAGCAGCCGCATTAGCTCTGGCCCCCTCCGCCGCAGTTAGGCGAAGCGGATCGCAGTATGAAGAACCTTGCATGCAACGATCCAGATTGCGGCGAGCTGCGGCAGTCTGAACCGCCGTTTGCTGCCCGGTGGTAAGGGTCAACGGGTTGCATGCCGGGGCGCCATTCAGGCACTTCGTATAGTTCCGGTCGGCAGCTTCCTTATGCACCAACGCGGCATCATTCTGGCTGAGCAATAGCGGATCGCAGGTGCTGGATCCGTCCATGCACTTTTCCAGGTTGCGCCGGTATCGAGCTACCTGAACCGACTTTTTCTCATTTGAGATAAGGCGCGTCGGGTCACAGATATTCGAGCCGTTCATACAGTAGTCTAGATTACGTTTTTTGGAAGCTTCTCCAACTTGTCTGGTCTGATCCGGTGTAAGAGTCGAGACATCACAGTTAGAGAGGCCTTCAATGCAAGCGTTTAAATTGGTTTGATCGGGCGGCGTTGATTTCGCAGCGTGTTGCGCTGCGCCTGCCAGCAGTGGGACGGCCGACAGCGTTAACACGAGGGCAGCGGTTATCTGCATGAAAACAGTTTCGCTTATTTCTCAACTACATTACCAGTACTGGTACCCTGCGTACCCATCTAGGTCTCCAATCTCATTGACACTTGTCATGACGATCCGCCATACTCCAAGAAGCCACTGACATTTGTCAAAAGTAGGAGAATTGACATTCCCCGAGTTGACAAATGAGGATTCGAAGTTGCAATCGGAACCATGAAAGATTGGGACTGAAATGGCGGTAGCTTGTTCCAGCGGCCTTTGACAACTACCTGGTGACCTGTAGGAGGTATGCTGTGGCAGTTCTGAAACCCAGGGAGAGATTGGTTTACTTCCGTATCTCGGAAGACGAATTCCGGCAATTTGTGAGCGTTTGCGAGCAGGCGGGTGCGCGTAGCGTCTCAGATCTGGCACGCAATGCAGTGCAACGGCTCATCGCGGATGGCCAGCGGAATCAAGTAGATCATAGCATTGATGAAAAGATACAGGCGCTGGAGCGTCTGATTACGGCCGTGACTGAGCAACTGCAATTATTGACTGTGAAACAGGCGCGAGAAGGCGAGTTGGAATTCGCCAACCGCGGGGAGAATTTTTTTCCTGGCGCGAAAGCGACCGACTAGAACAATCGAGGCGTAGTAACTATGCAATTCCTTCCCAGTGGTCCGAACGAAGATTCGACCTATACCCTCGTCCATCGCGAGAACCATATGCTGGCGGATGCCGGGCGAAGAATGCATCCGATAACGAATGGGGCGGCAGAAGAGTCGGACCATGTATTCCGGCCGGTCCAGCTACTCCGGAAGTATTGGGTGCTGCTGGCGGCACTAATGATTCTCGGCGGGCTGGTCGGAATCACTTCGGTGGTATTCAGTTCGCCGATGTATCGATCTCACCTGATCGTGGAGCTGCAGAACCCGAATGGCGGCATTCTGCGCGGCGCCGAGGGTGGTGGAAATCTGGAAACCAGTGAGGTAGATATTCAGACTCAGGTCAACATCCTGAAGAGTTCCACCTTCCGCAAACACGGCGCGGATCGCATGGAGGGCAACGTGCCGCTGGTACCCACCAGACACGATATCTTCTCCCGATTGCGGCAGCGCATTCATCCGGCCACCGAGAATCCGATCGAAGCGTTCCAGACCGGTCTGGCCGTCGCAGTGGCTACGTTTGACGCGCGGCCAGTCAACAAGACCAGGCTGATAGAACTGATCTGTGAGTCCACCAGTCCGGACGTTGCCGCGCAGTATCTGACTTCCATGGCCGCCGAGTTCGTCAACGACACGCGCCAGTCGCGCAGTCAGACCACTCAAATAACCAGTGACTGGGTAGCGGGCCAGATTGAAGAGACCAAAGCGAAAGTTGCCGAGACAGAAGAACGCCTGCGTAATTTCGTGCAGGCGTCCGGTAATGTGTTCGCCGGGCAGGAAAACACACTCGATGACACGAAACTGCTTCAATTGAAGAGCGAGCTGGCCAGGATTGGAAACGAGAAGACCGCCCGCCAAACCAGATACGAACTTACAACCCGCTATCCTCCCGAACAACTGGCCGAAGTCCTGGACGACTCGGTGTTGCGCACCTATCAGCAGCAGATTGAGAGTCTGAAACGCGAAAAAGCCGCTCTGTTGACTACCTACACCGAGAAGCACGAGAAAGTGCGGAAGATAGACGCCCAGTTGCTGCAGTTGCAAAAGAGCTACGAGGCCGAGGTCACTAGCGTCATCAAGCGCACCAAGCACGATTACGAAGCGTCCATACAGCAAGAGAAGTTATTGACGAGAGACTACTCGAATCAATCGCAAAGGGTTAGCTCGGAAGCGGGGAAGGCCGCGACATACAACTCCCTCAAGCGGGAAGTAGATACTCAGCGTCAGATGTACCAGAATCTTCTGCTGCAGCAGAGTCAGGCCAACTTGAGCGGTTCAGTACCGGTCAATTCAATCCGGACTGTGGAGGCGGCCACACCCGCGGATGCTCCTTATAAGCCGCAACCGGTTCTGAATATTTCATTTGGAATCGCATTTGGACTGGCGCTCACCGCCGGATTCGTATTCTTAAGGGAGCGGCTGGATCGCAGCATCAAACAACCGGGTACCTCGCGCAGGCTTTTCAATTTACCCGAGCTGGGAGTGATTCCAAACCTGGGAACGAATGGGGATGGGCCCGCGAAACGGGGTTGGCTCGGATCGAAACCTCAGAATGGAACTAATGGAGAGCCCACCACGTCGCTCGTGCCGCATCTCAGCAGTCCCCAATTCGTTACCGAGTCGTTCCGAAGCACGCTCGCTTCCATTCTCAGGAACCAAGCCGCTGGGCTGGCTCAAAAGATCATTCTCGTGACCAGTCCCGGACCATCGGAAGGAAAAACGACGGTGGTGCAGAATCTGGGAGTGGTATTGGCCGAGACGGGCCGGAAGGTGCTGTTGATCGATGGCGACTTCCGCCGGCCGCATTTGCATCGCAAATTTGGCTTGCCGAATGAGTGGGGCCTGATCGATCTGTTATGCGAGGATGTACCTCTCAGCGAATACTCCGCGCAACAATTGGGAACGCCCACGGGCCATCCGGGCCTAGCGATTCTTCCGAACCGCGTTACCCAGGACAATGTCGCCAAGGCCCTCTATTCACCCCGCCTGCGGGCGATTCTGGAGATTCTAGCCAAGCGCTACGACATGATTCTGATCGATGCACCGCCGATCCTGAGCGTAGCGGACGCCCGCATCATTGCGCCGCTGGTGGATTCGCTGATTCTGGTGCTGCGGGCCGGTGTCACCGACCGGGAAAGTGCCATGGATGCCTATCAACGCATCCAGGAGGACGGCGGGACGCTGCTAGGAACTGTGCTGACCGACTACGACTTGAGTGCGGACCGCAGACGCCAATATTACTACGACTATGGCAACCCAGCCAGGAGTTGAAACCCTCCAAGCACCGGATTCGCGAAGTGTCACCGCTGCTTCGGTCCGGCGCGAGGCTGTCATTCGCGCGGCCCTCGTTGGTGTCTTCCTGCTGATCGCCTTCTGGCCGATACTGGTCGGGATTTATGGAAGTTGGTTCGACGAGAATGCCTACATGGAGCACGGGCTTCTAGTGGTTCCAGCCGCGCTGTACATGGCCTGGGACAAGCGGGAGGCATTGAAAGCAATCCCCCCGCAATCCTCCGGTTGGGGAGCATGGTGGGTGGGTTGCGGCGCGCTTGTGGCCCTGCTCGGCGTAACAACGCAGTGGTTTTGGCTCAGCCGTATGGCCTTCTTAGTCTCGTTGGTGGGTGGCATTGCAGTGGCGTTCGGCTGGACCATTGTTCGGGCACTGAGCTATCCGCTCTGGACGCTGCTGCTGATGATCACTCCGCCGACGTTCCTATTCGAACGGCTGACCCTCTCGCTACAACTACTCGCCAGCCGGCTGGGCGAAGTTTGCCTGGAGGCGCTGGGGTATTCGGTGCTCAGGCAGGGGAACATTCTGGAGATGGTTGGTATCAAGCTGTCGGTAGAGGAAGCCTGCAGCGGTATTCGTTCTCTGCTCGCCATCCTGTTCGTGTGTGTACTGTACAACTACTTCTTTGTGAAAGGGTGGAGGATGAAGACCGCCCTATTGGTTTTGGCTGTACCCATCGCCATTATCGGAAATGCGGTTAGGATCATCGCCACCGGAATCATGGGCCAATACAAGCCCGAGTGGGTAAGCGGCTCGGTGCACGAGACCCTGGGTTATATCACGGTGGCTGCCGCCGCGATCGGTGTCATCCTGACGCACTCTCTCATGCTGGCTATCCAACGAGTGAGGCACCCCGCCCATGCCTAGCGTCAAAAGTCCTGCCTTGAAAAAGTACGGAGTGGTTGCCGTAGTGTGTTTGATTCTGGCGTTTCAGGCGGCCGCGATGCGAAGGCTGAATTTTGACGAGGAGAAGGCCGAGAATCCGGGACTTCACACGCTGCCGATGCGGTTCGAAGGCTGGAATGCATCCCACGAGGAACTGATAGATCCAAACACCGAAGCCTATCTGAAGCCGGATGAATACATACTTCGCGACTACGTGGATCAACAGCAAGGCGCGGGGGTCAGCCTTTTCGCTGCATACTTCAAGTCATTGCAGAGTAAATATGGCCCGCACTCGCCACGCATCTGCCTGCCTGGGGCGGGCTGGTTGGTAAGTGCATCGAGCCTTATCAAGATACCGGTTCCGGGCCGAAGCGAGCCCCTTCCGGTAAACGAATTCTCGATGGAAAAATCCAACGAGCGCATCCTGGTCCTGTACTGGTATCAAAACGATCGCGCTGTGTGGGCCGAGGAGTACTATGGGAAGCTTCGATTGCTGCCCGATCTGATTCGCTACCGCAGATCCGACGTGAGCTTGGTCCGGTTGATCAGTCCCATCCGGTCGGCGACGCCGGATAGCGCGCTCGCGGAGTGTACGCGGTTCACCAAAGATATTTTCCCACTCTTGGCCGAGCGTTTCTCTTCCGTGCATTCCGAACGTCCCTAGCTTGGCGAACGTCAATAGCGTGCGAATCGTTTATCTGAATCCCTGTGGAAAGCTGGGTGGCGCTGAAACCAGTCTCCGGGAAATCCTGGCGAGCCTCAGGGTTGCGCAACCTGACTGGGATCTCTGGCTGGTGCTCGGCGAAGACGGTCCTTTGGCGCGCATCGGCCGGGATCTCGGAGTTCAGGTGGTGATCAGGCCATTTCCCGCCGAACTCAGCCGGCTGGGCGATGCGGGCGGTTCCATCGCTTGGTGGCCAATGTTGAAGGCAGCGGCGGCCACTGCCGGATATACCCGAAATCTCACTGCTCTGCTGAATGAAATCAAGCCGGACCTGATTCACACCAACGGGTTCAAAATGCATTTGCTGGGCGCCGCGGCGCGCCCCCGCCGCACTCCGCTGGTCTGGCACATTCACGACTACGTGAGTTCGCGCCGCCTGGTCAGCCGTTTGTTGCGCCTCTGCCGCAGATCCTGCACGGTGGCTATCGCGAACTCGAAAAGTGTGGCGGGTGACCTGGGTGCTCTGTTCCCTGGGCTCGCTGTGAAGCCGATCTACAACGCCATCGATTTGCAACGGTTTTCACCGGCCGGCAACAAGCTGGACCTGGACGCATGCGCGGGTCTCGCGCCCGCCGCCCCCGGAACAATCCGCGTGGGCTTGCTCGCTACTTTCGCACGTTGGAAAGGACATACAGTGTTTCTGGAAGCGCTGGCCGCCTTGCCTTCCGATGTGCCGGTTCGCGGATACATTATCGGCGGACCCATCTATCAAACCCAAGGCAGCCAATGGCGGCTCAGCGAGCTGCAACAGAAAGCGGACTTCGTGTGCGGGCGAGGTCGGGTAGGCTTCACCGGCTTTATCGAAGATTCCGCGGCCGCTATGCGCTCTCTGGACATCGTGGTACATGCCAGCACGGAACCGGAGCCCTTCGGAATGGTAATTATCGAGGGCATGGCATGCGGGAAAGCCGTGATTGCTAGCCAGGTGGGCGGAGCCGGGGAGCTGTTTACCGATGGCGAAGATGCGTTGGCTCACCGGGCGGGGGATGCGGCCCAGTTAGGCCAGCAAATCCAACGTCTCGCATTCGATGCCGGACTCCGCGCCAAGTTAGGCACGGGCGGGCGCCGAACGGCGGAACGTCTCTACGACGCGAAACGGTTGGCCACTGAGCTGGCAGAAGTGTACCGTCAGATTGTTCCGGATTCCGAAGAGAAGTCTCGAACGACCACCGCGGTGTTCGCGGCGAACGGTCACTGAAAAGAATGGCAACCCAGGCGTTGAATTATATGCCGAACCAATCTCCCATTGGGCAGAACGTCCTGGGCGAGCGCCGTCTCCGCGTGCTGCATTTGCACTCCGGCAATTTGTATGGCGGAGTAGAGACGTTGCTGCGCACGTTAGCCCGCGACAGGGATCTCAACCCGAACCTCGAGCCCCACTTTGGATTGTGTTTTGAAGGACGGCTCAGCCGGGAACTGGTGGAGACGGGCGCACCGGTTCATATGTTGGGAGGCGTGCGGATCAGCCGGCCCTGGACGGTCTGGAGCGCCCGGCGCCGGCTCGGAAAGCTGTTAGAGAAGCACCATTACGACGCGGTGATTTGCCACATGCCCTGGCCTGTGGCGGTGTTCGGCAGCACGGCCCGCGCCGCGGGACAAAAGATCCTGTTCTGGGCGCACAGTTGTCATAACGGCCGGAGCTGGTTGGAAAAGATGGCTCAGCGGACCACTCCCGATCTGGTCATTTCCAATAGCCAATTCGTGGCGGCTTCGCTTCAAAGCCTCTACCCCACAGTCCCGGCGCCCGTGATGTTCTACCCGGTAGAGTTGAGGGATTTGCCGGATCAAGCGCGGTTACGCGCAGAGGCCAGGCGCGAGTTGGGTGCGGCCGACGATGAAGTGGTGATCATACAAGTGAGCCGTTATGAACCGTGGAAGGGGCATCTCCTTCACCTGCGCGCCTTGGAGCGGATCAAGAACCACGGAAAATGGGTATGTTGGATGGTCGGCGGCCCACAGACCGCGGCCGATCATGCCCACTTCGACGAGGTCGAACGCACCGCACGGAGCCTCGGATTGGACGGCCGTGTCCGGTTTCTCGGGCAACGATCCAATGTGCCCCAGCTCCTGGCGGGTGCGGACATTTTTTGTCAGCCGAACCTGGGGCCGGAGCCGTTCGGTATTGTGTTCATCGAAGCGCTTTGGGCGGGGCGTCCGGTGGTAACTACCGCGATGGGCGGCGCCTTGGAGATCATCAACGGGACTTGTGGATTCCTGACTGAACCGGATAATCCCGAGAGCTTGGCTCGATCTCTCCAGCAGTTGATCGAGTCGCCCGGATTGAGATCGCGCTTGGGTGAGGCGGGTCCGGCGCGAGCGCGCGAGCTCTGCGATCCAGCCGCGCAGATGCGGATTCTGGGCACGCTGGTTCACCAAGCTGTCGGAGACGGCAATTCAGAATAAATGACCGCCTTGAATTCCACGCCCTCGGCTCCCGAGCCCTCGGCTCCCGAGATACCTGCCTCCGGATCGAATATCGAACCCGCTAACGCTCGGCATGCATCGCCCCCCTGGGTGTTGATTGCCGGCGGTTTTCATTCCAAAGGTGGAATGGATAAAGCGAACTTGGCGTTGGCCCGGTTCCTGGTCGAACAGGGCACGCCAGTGCATGTAGTTTGTCATACCGTAGATCCGGATTTTGCCAAGCATCCCTTAGTGACGGCCCATATTGTTCGCCGTCCGGGCGGATCGTATTTCCTGGCCAGGCCTCTGCTCGATTTCAAGGGCCGAAGCGTAGCTCGAAGCGTGGTAAGCCGATGGCCCGGCGCTCGCGTAGTAGTCAACGGGGAAAATTGCTTGTGGCCGGATATTAACTGGGTTCACTACGTGCATCACGCCTGGGAACCGGCGCCCGAAGTTGGTCCGCTGTGGTTTCGCGTGAAGCAGAAATTGAATGCCCGGCTGGTGCGCGGGCGGGAAAGATCCGCGGCCCGGATGGGAAGGGTTTTCATCACCAATTCCGATCGAACCAGCCGGGACCTGATTGACCGCCTGGGTGTCGAGGCTAACCGCGTTCGTACGGTTTATCTGGGTGGGGAGTCGGAGTGGAGTCCGGTGTCGCGTAGTGAAAAGGTAGCTAGCCGAAAAAAACTCGGTATTTCCGAAACGCGCCTGTTTGCGGTTTTCATCGGCTCACTTGGCTTAGACCGGCGCAAAGGATTCGACACACTGCTCGAAGGCTGGAGGACGCTTTGTAGCGATCCGGAATGGGATGTAGATTTGCTGATGGCAGGTGGTGGACAGGCACTTGCCGACTGCCGGGAATTGGCGTCCCAGTGGAAATTGGAGCATCGGATTCATATCCTGGGCTTTTCAGAGCGAGTGCGGGATCTTCTCGCGGCCGCGGACGTCCTGGTGAGCCCGGTCCGGTATGAGGCCTATGGCTTGAATGTGCAGGAAGCCATTTGCAGGGGAATCCCGGCGATTGTTTCGGCGGAAGCCGGAGTGGCCGAGCGCTACGGCCCGGAATTGGCTCCGCTGCTGCTTGGGTCCCCGGAAAGCATTGCGGACCTGACCGAAGCATTGTGGCAGTGGCGATCGAATATTCCCGAGTGGGAGACACGTTTTCAGAAATTCGGCGAGAGCCTGCGCGGGTATGGATGGATGGACATGGCGCGCCGCATCGTCTCGATCGCGAACGAGCCGCCAGATGCGTTGCCCGCGCTTGAGTTCCAGCGCGGCAATCCCCAGCGAGAGGGCGGCCCATGGCAGTAGCCGCGGCTGTGAACGTCGAAGAACGTGCACGGCAGAGCCGTGGAATCAGCAACGATGCAATCTTGAATATGGTGGTGCGGGCGTTGTCGCGCCGGGGCATCTCGGGTGAGTGTCTGGTCGATGTCGGCTGCGGCGCGGGAAATCTCTATCACCATGTAAGCCGCCAATTCCACCACTACATCGGAGTGGACGCGGTTCGATATGAGGATTTTCCGGCTGAAGCCGAATTCTGCCGCCTGGATCTGGACGGCGGCCATATCTTACTCGAGGACTCGAGCGCTGATGTGGTAGCGGCGGTAGAAGTCATAGAGCACTTGGAAAATCCCCGCGACTTCCTGCGCAAATTGGTGCGCCTGGCCAAACCGCGCGGTTGGATCATCGTCACCACTCCCAACCAGCTCAGCATTCTGAGCCTGCTCACACTGGTCTTCAAGCAACGCTTTCAGGCCTTCCAGGACGTTCAGTATCCGGCGCATATTACGGCACTTCTCGAAGTGGATTTGCGGCGCATTGCCCAGGAGTGCGGTCTGACGGAGATCGCCATCGAATATAGCGGCTCAGGGCGGATTCCCGGAACCGCTCGGCACTATCCCGGGACATTCTCGCGATTATTCCCGCGAAGCTTCTCGGAGAATGTTCTCCTGATCGGTCAAAAGAAGGCAGCCGATGTTTAGTCTGGCCCTGAGCCTCGCCGCTTGCATTACGACATATTTCGCAACCAAGCGGTCGCTTGGCCTGGGAATCGTTTCGCTGATGACGTGGGGATACTTCTTCGGGATCTTGCGCGCGAATCTGCTTTCGACGTTTGTCTATTTCATTTTTGATGCTGCGATTCTGGGCGTCTATCTGGCACATAAGTGGACCGCATCGGGCGCATCCAAACACTCGGGTGCGCTGCGTTTGTGGGCGGTCTTGCTGATTCTTTGGCCAGTCCTGGTATTTTTTCTGCCGTTTCAGCCCTGGCTGATCTCGCTGGTGGGGCTTCGGGGAGCGGTCATGTTCATTCCGATGCTATTAGTGGGGGCGTCGCTGCGGGAGAGGGACTTGCAACAGATATCCATCGGATTTGCCGTCTTGAACATCATCGCCTTGACCTTCGCCGCCGCTGAGTTTGTGCTGGGCCTGCCGCGTTTTTACCCTTACAATGCAGCCACAGCACTCGTCTATGGCAGTCAGGACGTGGGCCAAGGGTTCTACCGGATTCCAGCGATCTTCGCCAACGCCCACTTGTACGGAGGCACCATGGTGTCCACTATTCCGTACCTCATCGGATACTGGGAGCATGCCCACACCGCGAGACTTCGGTTGCTCGCCCTGGCCGGCGTGGCTGCCGCGCTCCTCGGTGTGCTGATGTCTGCCACCCGGTTGAATTTCGTGGTGGGCGCAGCGTTGATCGTACTGACCATTCTCACCGGCCGTTTGAAGGCCAGCCGTAGAGTGGCTTTCGCGGTGCTCATTCTTCTGGTCGCGATGGTGGCCCTGCGAAACGAGCGATTCCAGCGCTTCAAGAGTTTGTCTGAGACCAGTAACGTGGAGGATCGCCTCTCTGGCAGCGTCAACCGTGGGTTCTTTGAAATCCTGCTGGAATATCCTATGGGAAATGGATTGGGAGGAGGCGGGACCAGCATTCCCTATTTTCTGGAAGGTCAAGTGAGGAACCCGATCGGCATGGAGAGCGAGTACGCCCGCATTCTTTCCGAGCAGGGAATCATTGGCCTGGCAATCTGGATCAGTTTCATAATCTGGTTTCTAAGCCGTGGCTTAAGCCTTATTGCTGAGGGTCCCTGGGTTGGTAGCCGTAGGTTAGTTTGGATTCTCGGCGTGTTGGCGCTGGTGACCGGCATGATAGGGATGGGTCTGTTAACCTCGATACCCACCACGGCCCTGTTGCTTTTGGGAATGGGTTGGGTTGCATCGCCGATGCTGGCGAACGCCAGAGAACCGCGTTTGAGGCAGGCCGAGCAGGTATTCCTGGTGCCCGCCAGATATTAGCGGACAAAGCCATCAATTTTGTTGGCGCCACTTCGAAAAAGTACGAAACAATTCTCGTTCCTCCGGTCAACGGATTCGCATGTCCAGGGATTTTCAGGTTCTGCATCTCGTTCCCAGATTGTTCGGAACAACGGCCGGCGTTCTCGGTGGTGCCGAGCGATACGCCTTAGAACTGGCCCGATACATGGCGAATGAGGTTCCCACTTTGCTGGTTTGCTTTGGTGGAGACAAAGAAGAACATGAAACCATGGGCAACCTGCGGATCCATGTCATTGATCATCCCTGGTGCGTACGCTCCCAGCCCAATAACCCCATGTCTCTCCGACTGTTACGGGACCTGAACCGGACGCGTGTGGTGCATTGTCATCAACAGCACATCTTGGCCAGCAGTTTCGCCGCTGCAGCTTGCCGGCTAAGTGGCCGAAAGGTGTTTGTGAGCGATCTGGGAGGCGGAGGGTGGGATGTATCGGCGTATGTTTCAACGGACCGCTGGTACCATGGCCATCTGCACATCAGCGAGTACAGCCGGGCCATCTTCGGGCACGCGAGCCAGCCCTGGGCGCACGTGATTCTGGGCGGCGTGGACACGGAGAGGTTCAGTCCAGACCCGCGAGTGGAGCGGCGGCCGCGAGTGCTTTTCGTCGGGCGCATCGTGCCCCACAAAGGCATTAACGATTTGATAAACGCCATGCCACCAGACTTGGAGCTGGAGATTATCGGGCAGCCTTATGATCAACGCTTCGCAGAAGATTTAAGGAAACTGGCTGAGGGCAAACGGGTAGTATTTCGCCATCAATGCAGCGACGAGGAACTGGTGGAAGCCTATCGCAGCGCGATGTGTGTTGTCTTGCCCAGTGTTTGCCGAACTCTCTATGGGGATGAGACCAAGGTTCCGGAACTGTTGGGGCAAACATTGCTCGAAGCCATGGCGTGCGGCGCCCCCACCATTTGCACTCAAGTGGCCAGCATGCCGGAGGTGGTGGTGGATGAGAAAACCGGCTTTGTGGTACCGCCCAATAACCCCGCTGCTCTCGGGGAGAAGATCGCATGGCTGCGTGATCACCAGCGTGAGCGGGAAGCGATGGGTGTGGCCGCGCGGGAGCGCGTGCTGACAGCGTTTACATGGCCGGCGGTGGTGCAGCGATGTCTGCAGATATACGGGATAAATTAAAAATGGCAGCAACATAATGGCAGCAACATAATGGCAGCAACCAGGCTAGAAACGTCCGTGATTTCAACTTCGGCAAAACCCTACTGCGTGGTCCAGCCCACGGGAAAATGGGTAGCGGTTAACTTTAGGGAGTTTTGGCGTTACCGCGAATTGCTGGTCTTCTTGACGCAGCGGGACATCAAAATTCGATATAAACAAACCGCTCTCGGTGTAATGTGGGCCGTGCTGCAGCCCTTGCTGACCATGCTGGTTTTTACCATTTTGTTCGGCAGGGTTGCCAAGATGCCCTCGGAAGGCGTGCCCTATCCTCTTTTTGCGTATGCCGGATTGCTGCCGTGGACCTTCTTCGCCAACGGCCTTACCACCAGCAGCAACGCTCTGGTCAACAACTCAAATCTGGTCGGAAAGGTATATTTCCCCCGTCTCATCATGCCGGCCGCGGCGGTTCTGGCGGGCTTGGTGGACCTGGGAATTGCCTTCCTTCTCCTGTTTGGTCTTTTCGCTTTTTACCACGTGTCCCTCACTTGGAATCTCCTGGCTTTGCCGCTGCTGATTGTGCTGGTGACGCTTCTTTCGCTCGGCATCGGCCTGTTCCTGTCGGCCCTCAACGTCAGGTACCGCGATATACGTCACGCGCTCCCTTTCTTCATTCAGCTGGGCATGTTTGCTACTCCGATTATTTACCCCATGAGCGCGATTCCTGTACGCTATCGCTGGTTCGTGGCATTGAATCCGATGGCCGGCGTAGTGGAAGGTTTTCGTGCTTCTTTGTTGGGCGGCCACCTAGATTGGCCCGCGCTGCTGCAATCGGCAATAGTCACACTTGTCGTGCTGGCAGGCAGCGCACTGTACTTCCGCAGCATGGAGAAGAGTTTTGCGGACGTGATTTAGGTTCAGGATGCAACCAATTATCCAGGTAAGAGACATCAGCAAGTCATATCGGCTAGGCCGGCGGCCGCACTATGGGAGTTTCCGCGACGAGGTCGTGAACGCGCTCAAGGTTCCCTACCGAATGCTGCGCGGCCAAAGAAAAAACCAGCAGGAGATCCTGTGGGCCGTGCGAGACGTGAACTTCGATGTGCATCAGGGAGACATCCTCGGAGTAATCGGCAGAAACGGCGCCGGCAAGTCGACGCTATTGAAAATCCTCTCGCGCATCACCGAGCCCACCTCCGGCCGCATCGAGATGTATGGCCGTATCGGAAGCCTGCTCGAGGTAGGAACGGGATTTCATGGCGAACTGACGGGCCGCGAAAACATCTACCTGAACGGCGCCATCCTGGGAATGGAGAAACGCGAGATCGTACGCCGCTTCGATGAGATTGTGGCGTTTTCCGAGGTGGAACGTTTTCTCGACACGCCGGTGAAACATTATTCCAGCGGTATGTACATGCGGCTGGCGTTCTCGGTGGCGGCGCATTTGGATCCCGAGATCCTGGTGGTCGACGAAGTACTCGCGGTCGGGGATTCCGCCTTTCAACGCAAGTGCCTCGGGAAGATGAGTGAGGTGGGGCGCCAGGGCCGCACCATTTTATTTGTGAGTCACAATATGGCCGCGATACAACAGTTAACGCGGTCGTGCATCGTGCTGGAGGCGGGCCGTATCGCATACCACGGGCCCACCGAAGCGGCAGTGACCCGGTATCTGAACCAGTCCAGAGAGCTGGCTTCGACCACCTACGACGTAAGAAACACACCGCGGCGCTATCCTGAACTGCGGCGTCAAGTTGAGTTCGTGAGCCTGGAAGTTGGCGGCGGAACGGCTAAATTGATCGGTGCTCGAGAGCCGATCGTGGTAAACCTGCAGCTCCACGCAAATCAGGACGCCAAAGATTGGCGGGTGTGTTTCATCATCACTCGCGTAGATGGCTCGCCCGTTGGAACCGGGTTTGGGCCTTGCATCCATTCTGCCTCGAAAGGCCAGGACATTACGCTCGAAATGATCATCGCCGACCATCACTTAGCGGCCGGCATGTATTATCTCGACCTGGCCGTCGGCTGGGGGAATCCGCTCGAAGGACACAAGGATTTCGACGTGGTTACCGAGGTATGCTATTTCGAAGTGATGCCCGTTGAGGGTGTCGACGGATCGCGGGCCGGCTGGACACCTGGCTGGGGGTCCATTCACTACGACCAGTGCGTGACACGGGAATTGCACTCAGTCCAAACCGAAGCCCGGTGATCGGATCATTCAACTTGTAGTCGTTTGCAATATGGAAAAACTCGACCAGTACCTTCCGACCTCCACGGCGTTGGCAGCGCGCGAGATTGGCGTAAGCGTCGTAATCTGCTGCCACAATAGCGCCAAGCGGTTACCGGAAACCCTGGCGCACCTGGCTCGCCAGCAAGTCCGTAACGCGTCGTGGGAAGTCATTGTGGTGGACAATGGGTCCACCGACGATACGGCGGAGGTGGCGCGAAAATGCTGGCCGGAACACCTGAATCATTTCTTTCGAATTGTGCACGAGTCTCAACTGGGCCTGACGTATGCGCGCAAGCTGGGCCTCCAAGAGGCGTTCTACGAGTTTGTTTGTTTTGTGGACGACGACAACTGGCTTTGCGAGAACTGGATCGACGACGTTCTGGATGTAATGTCCCGGCATCCGGAAGTGGCCGTCTGCGGCGGCATCAATGATGCCGTAACGGAGATCCCCGCTCCGCGCTGGTTCGAATTCTGCCGTGCCATGTGGGCTGTGAGCGTCGATCAACCCTTAACCGGAGATATCACCGCCTCCGGACTGAGTGTTTGCGGCGCGGGCCTTACGCTGCGGCAGTCCGCTTGGAGACATTTGCGTTCGGACGGGTTCGAGCCGCTGCTCACCGGCCGCCGCGGCAAGTCGCTGGTGGGCAATGAAGACAACGAACTCTGCTTCGCCCTGCGGCTGGCCGGTTGGCGCTTGTGGGTTGAGCCCAGACTCAAGCTCAAGCATTTTCTTCCCTCGGGCCGGCTGACCTGGAAGTACGCCCGGCGTTTGCATCGCGCGGCTGGCTTCTCGGGTGTGGGGTTGGATGCATATTATTACGGCGCTCTGCCTAAGCCATCGTATGTCCGTGCCCGGCTGCGAGAAGTTTGGTGGTGGCAAGCGCTCACCTTGCTGAAGCGACAGGCGTTGGGTCCGTTGCGGTTTCTCCGCTATACATTGACCGACAGCGAAGGCCAGCACGAAGCTCTGTTTGTGGACCAGGAACTGGGCAGGCTGGCTGGTTTGATACGGCTGCGTTCCGATTATTCCAAGGCCATCGCAGAGGTCCGAAGCGCCCGTTGGCGGCACAGTGACCGGCTGCAGGATCCTCTGGCTGGAGCCGAAAGAAACCCGGCACCCGTCGAGTCTGAAGCCGTGGCAGTGTCGCAGAGAGAAATATCCTGACGTAACGCGCGTTCTCGTCCACCATCCTGTCCTCCATATTGTTCTACATGATATGGCCATGATTTCCCGGAGCTCCGCGGCCGTTCTGGAGCCTGGCGAAGCAGCCGTGCAGTGGCATGTCATCACACCCGAGTATCCTCCCGAGCTCGGCGGCGTCAGTGATTATACGCAACAGTTGTGCATCGCGTTGGCGGCCAGCGGCGACGAAGTTCACGTGTGGTGCCCGGGAGAATCCAAATCAGGCGGAAGTGGAGCGGCGCAATTTGCGGCAGAGGGGCTTACAGTGCATCGGGAATTGGGTGGCATCACCCCGGCTGACCTCGGCCGTGTGGGAGAGCGGCTGGATCAGTTGCCGGGACCGCGCCGGCTTCTAGTGCAATGGGTGCCGCATGGCTACGGATATAAATCGGCCAACCTTCCATTTTGCTGGTGGGTGTTGAGGCGGGCGCGCCGGCACGGAGATCAAGTGGAGTTGATGGTCCACGAACCTTTTCTGAACTTCCGGTGGGGAGCTCTGCGCCAGAACGCCGCCGCTGCCGTCCATCGTTTGATGACTGTGCTCTTGCTGCGGTCGGCCAGCCGAGTATGGATGTCGATTCCCGGCTGGGAGCGTTACTTGCGCCCCTATGCTCTGGGACGCAAGCTACCCTTTCAATGGTTGCCCATCTTCAGTAATGTTCCCGTCGCGAACAACGAATCACGCACCCAAGCGGTCCGGAACCGCTATGCCTCGGACGGGTCCCTGTTAGCCGGTCATTTTGGAACGTTTGGACGGGCTGTCGCTAACTTGCTTGAGCCGATTGTCCTCGCTCTGGCTAAGGAACCAGGCGGACCAGTGATTTTGTTGATGGGGCATAAAAGCGAGAGCTTCCGGCAGCAACTGGTGGAAAGAGAGCCAGCGCTTCAGAGCCGCATCCAGGCCGCTGGGGAGTTGTCGATTGAGGAACTTTCCTACCATTTGGCGGCATGCGATCTTCTAATGCAACCGTATCCGGATGGCGTCAGCAGCCGCCGCACCAGCTTCATGGCTGGGCTCTCGCATGGCGTACCAACTGTCTCCACGTCGGGCGAGCTGACGGAGCCGCTGTGGAGTGAAAGTAATGCCGTGGCGCTGGCCGCGCCCGGTGATGCTTCAGCATTCCTCGAACACGTGAGGCGCCTCGAAATGGACCCGTCCGAACGGCGGCGTATGGGACGGGCGGCCAGCCAACTCTATCGGGAGCGCTTCGATGTTCCTCACATCATCCTGACGCTTCGAGGAAATGCCGCTACAAGGGATCGGACTTGCGCATCCTGATCGCAACCTCCAATCGCAACTTGATTGGAGGGGTTGAGAAGTATCTGCAGGCACTCTTTCCCGCGTTGCTCGATTGCGGGCACTCGGTAGCGTTGTTGTACGAATATCCGCACGACGCGGCTAGGGAGACAATCGATTCCCCGGGCGCGCGGTTGCCGGCGTGGTGTTCGACGGCGCTCGGTACCGAGTCTGTGCGCCGCGAAGTGTCCAACTGGCGTCCCGATGTCGTGTACTGCCACGGTTTGGACGAACTCCGGCTGGAGCGCGCGCTCCTCGAAGACTATCCGGCCATTTTGTTTGCTCACACTTATTACGGCACCTGTATCAGTGGAAGAAAATGTCACGCTGTGCCGCGAATCGAGCCTTGTGACCGGAAGCTCGGAGCGGCGTGCCTGCTGCTCTACTACCCACGCCGCTGCGGAGGATTGAATCCCGGAACCATGTGGCGGATGTTTCAGGAACAGTCTCAGAGAAATACCAATCTACGGGATTATCGATCTATTCTTGTTGCGAGCCAACACATGCTGAGGGAGTATACACGGAACGGTGTCGATCCGAATCGCTTGCATTTGGTTCCATTGCCGGTGATCGACGGCGCTCTTGAGCCGATTGCTGCACGGCGGACAATGCCAGGAGGACAGATCCTGTTCGTCGGGCGGATCATGGATGTGAAGGGAGCGGACCATCTGATTCGCGCCATTCCGGAAGCTATCCGGAAACTGGGACGGCACCTCAAAGTAACCATCGCGGGTGACGGTCCGGACCGAAATGAGCTGGAAAAGCTAGCTCAGCGGTTGGGAGTAGATGCGGATTTCACGGGTTGGATCGGCGCCGATAGAAAGCGGGAGTTGATGCGTCAGGCGGACCTGCTTGCTGTCCCGAGTCTGTGGCCCGAACCATTCGGTCTGGCGGGCCTGGAAGCCGGCTGCTTAGGCTTGCCGGC
>Ga0116135_1000378_pt1 | contig 24741 bp, 27 predicted proteins | sample June2015DPH_20_1_FD_89738 | JGI IMG/M metagenome (GOLD analysis project Ga0116135, IMG submission 89738) | Peatland microbial communities from SPRUCE experiment site at the Marcell Experimental Forest, Minnesota, USA - June2015DPH_20_10 | ecosystem: Environmental > Terrestrial > Soil > Wetlands... | reverse complement strand
TCGTCATCTCAGTGCACATTTTCCGTTTAGTGCTTGCCAAAAGTGCCAGCCAAATCCAGGCAGTGATACCCAACGAGAAAAACCATCAGGATCAGATAGCCGCGGAGCGCCATCAGCGAGAGCCTTACGCTGGTGGTCATCGGCATCGGCCCCAGGTTTGAGGTATCGATCTTCTCTTCCGGCTGGTCGTCCAGCGGATGCACCACAAGATAGTGGTTGTCCGGAATCTGATTGATATCGATATCCATGGTTGCGGTCATGAAGTTCATTTTCTTATCCTCCACAAAATCTCAGGCTGTCGGAAACAAGTTCGGAGCGACCACCTGGGCCGCCAGGACGAGAGAAAGAATGAACAGGATGATGATGATGGTCCAGTTCACCCAGTTGTTCCACGGTTTGTTGACGTGATCGCCCATCAGTTCCTTATCGTTCAGCAATAGCTGCAGGAAGATGATGGCTGAGGGCAGGACGATTCCCGCCAGTACCTGCACGCCAAGAATGATCAACTGCAGCGGCGCACGGGGAATAAGTACGAGGGCCGCGGCAACTGCAACGCACACCCCGTAGGTCAGATAGAATCCCTTGGCCTGCTTGAAAGGCAACTGCAAGCTATGCGGCCAGCCCTTCACCTCGCCGTAGGCCCAGGCGCTGGACAACGAGATAGCGCCGGTTCCAAGGATGGCCGCGTTGATCATCAGCAGCAGGAGCGCGTAACGGATCCACTGGCTACCGGCAAGCAAATGAAGCGCGTTTGCCATCTGTGCGGGATCTTCGAATTTGATTCCGCTGGTGAACGCCGCATTGCCGGCGAGCATCATGCACCCGGCAACGATGATGGTGAAGATTGCGCCGATCAGCGTATCCAGACGCGCCCACTTCAAGTCGGAGAAGCGCAAACGCTTGTCGGCGATGCAACTCTGCTGAAAGAACAACTGCCACGGCGCGATCGTAGTGCCTACGATTGCAATCACCAGGAACATGAGATTACCGGTGATACCACCAACGGGAATGCTCGGAACCAGCGTGTCATGTGCCATCTGTCCAACGCTCGGGTGCAAGCGGATAGCGATGGCCAGCCATACCAGGTCGAGCAGACAGAAGAAAACCGTGATCCGCTCCCAGCGGCGATAGCTTCCAGTCAGCACCATGAGCACCAGGCCCACGGCTGCCACCGGAACGCCGAGGTAGGGAGAGATTCCCATATGACTTACTGCCAAGGCGATCGCTGCAAATTCCGTGACCAGGGTCAGGAAGTTCACCAGCTCCAGATCGACCAGCGAGAACACTCCCCACCACTTGCCGAAACGCTGAAAGATCATCGCGGCGTGGCCCTTGCCGGTCGCGATGCCGAGACGGACTACCATCTCCTGAATGAAGTAACAGGTCGGCAAAAGCAGCAGCAGCACCCAGAGCAACTTGGTCCCATACTGCGCTCCTGCCTGCACATAAGTGGAGACGGCGCCCGCATCATTGTCGGCTTCCATCACGATCAGGCCGGGGCCGAAGACCATCAGGAATGTCAGTACATTCCGAGCCCACTTCGTGCGGACGACCTTGCCGCGCACCAGTGTTGGCTCGGCAATTGTGCCTGCGGTCGAGATCGCAACCACTTTTTCTTGCTCTTGCATCAGCATCCCTCTACTCCTGCTCTCTACCGTGAAGTCTCAGATTTCCTCGTTGCGCCAGCTTTGTCTCTCGTTGCATCAACAAGTCGCCGAATTATGTCTTCCAGCGCCGACGTCCTGGTGCAGTGAAGCACGGCATCGCTTCCTCCCACACGGGCCGCCCAGAAGCGTTGCTTCGTCGGTTCAACCGAGACCTCCTCGCGATACTGGAAGGGCCCAGGGTCACCTTCTCGCCTGGTCCAGCCACATGCCGGACACTGGATTCGTAAGTAAACGAGCACTCCGCCGGCTACGAACGCCAGGATTCCAACCGCAATCAAAGTAAGATTGCTCGCCAGCAATGCCATGGGGCTCCTTTGGCACACGCAAGGGTCTGGCGTCCGAGGAGCGGAACTCACCCGGAGCGGTGTCATGCGTGTGGCGCTAGGCCAAATTGCTGAATGCGAGGAGGAGAGGATCGAGCCTCACCTTCCGCGTTCTTCTGTGGTTGTTTCGTAGAAGAAGCAGAAGTGAAGCGACAGGCAGGAACTACGCGTCTATCGGGTCACGCAACTACTTCTCTACAGCGTATAGCCGCCGTACTCGGAGGCTGATCGTCCAGAGATAAGTCGATTTCGCTCATATAACCTTTGTGCTTATGGTGCAAAGATAGGAGGAGTTAGAGACAGAAGTCTCTTGAGGAGAGAATGCCGGAGCAGAACTTGCGACGCCGATATTTCGAGACGCCGTACGCGAACCAGTTTTCTTTCCTCACTCGTCCAAGCTTTAGCACCGCGCACCGTAAGAGGTCCGAAAACCTCAGCCACGTTAGGAAAACCCTTAAGCCGGGAGTTCCTGTTATACCGCTCAGGCAAACTTCTTTCGAAGTCGTCGGGCAGTGGCCTGTGTGTCGCGCAGTAGCCTCGCCTACCGAGGAAACATGCGTAGATCAGCGTCTCTCAAACGACGCCAAGAACAAGATACCCACCGTAGTTGGCTTGTGTCAAGGTAAAAAATATGTTGAAAGAGGCTTTCATTGTCACAACCTGAAGGCATACCCCTAAATCAATACAAGGGGGTAGTGGTAGGGGTATACTGTCGGCATGTCTCATACAGTGACCGACAAAGAGAAGCTGATCTGGCGCATCCGGCGCATCCGGGGACAGGTCGAAGCCGTGGAACGCGCCCTCAACGATGAGAAAGACTGCTCCGACGTGCTTCAGTTGATCACCGCCGCACGCGGGGCGATGAACAGCCTCATCGTCGAGGTCCTGGAAGGGCACATCCGCGAGCATGTGCTTGATCCCAAACAAAAGCCCGACTCCGAGCACATCCAAGCCGCCGAAGAACTGATTGATGTGCTCCGGTCTTACCTCAAGTGAGCGAGCAATCTCTCTTGTTATGAGAGAAGTGCAATGGCATCGTCGCACAAGTTCCGCATCGAGATCAGCACCGCCAACCATAGTCCATCTCAACAGGCTGGTATTCAGCAGGTCCCTGTCGGCTCCCCACGGCCGGAGCCAGCCAACTCCGATAGCGGGCACGCGATCAAGAGACTGGAAATCGCGCGGATTCTCTTCGTTGCTTTGGCTGCTGCTGCCGTTTGGTTTCATCTCTGGGAGCCTTTTCCGCACATCAGCGTCATCGGCGTGGTGGCGACGCTGATTGGTGGTTGGCCCCTCTTCTACGAGGCCTTCGAGAACATTATTGAGCGACGCATGACGATGGAGCTGGCGATGACGATCGCCCTTTTGGCGGCGCTCGCCATCGGTGAGTTCTTTACTGCTCTAGTCATCACGGGCTTCGTGCTTGCAGCCGAAGTGTTGGAGGGGCTCACGGTTGGGCGGGGCAGGCGCGCGATCCAGGACCTTCTGGATTTTCTTCCCAGAACGGCCACGGTCCGGCGGAATGCCCAAGTGATGGAAGTGGCCGCCGACCAAGTTCTAGTTGGCGACACCATAATTGTGAAGCCCGGAGGACACATCCCCGTGGATGGCATAGTGCTGGGCGGCTGTTCGTTTGTAGAGCAGGCGGCTATCACAGGCGAGCCAATGCCGGTCGAGAAAGCAGTAGGCGATGCGGTCTATGCAGGAACCATAAACCAGTCGGGAGCACTAGAAGTTGAGGCGCAAAAGCTGGGTCGTGACACCACATTCGGCAGGATCATTGAAGCCGTTGAACGCGCTGAGAAATCACGGGCTCCGATTCAGAAGACGGCAGACCGCTTGGCGGGCTATCTGGTCTACTTCGCATTGGGAGCCGCCATACTAACCTTCCTTATCACGCACAATATGCGATCGACGATTTCGGTCATCATCGTCGCCGGAGCCTGTGGCATCGCGGCTGGAACTCCTCTCGCGATACTTGGAGCAATTGGCCGCGCCGCGCATCAGGGAGCCATCGTGAAGGGCGGCTTGTACCTGGAGGCGCTGGCCGCCGTCGATACCGTGCTACTCGACAAGACCGGCACGCTGACCTTCGGAACTCCTCAAATTCGTGAAGTCGTTTCAGCCAACGGTTTCAGTGAGCGGCAGATTGTAGCCACCGCCAGTATTGCCGAACGTAAGTCCGAACACCCTTTGGCCAAAGCCATCCTTGTGAGAGCCGCCGATCTCGCCATCCGTCTCGCTGACCCCGATGAATTCTCCTACACGCCGGGGAGAGGAGTCAGCGTGATTTATCGAGGCGAAGAGCTCCTTGTTGGTAGCCGGACACTCCTGGCGGAGCATGGCATCAATGGGATTCTTCCGGTTGATGGCAATAGCTCTGATGGAGCCTCGGAGGTCTACGTGGCCCGCGCGGGGCAACTGCTTGGCAACATCCGAATTGCGGATGTGCTGCGTCCGGAAGCCAAGGACGCAGTCGCAGCGATGCGGCAGATGGGGTTGAGAACAGTTCTGCTGAGTGGAGATGTGCAGTCTGCTACTTCCGCGGTGGGGCGGGATCTCGGGGTAGATGACGCAGTCGGAGAACTCCTGCCGGAGCACAAGGCAAAGTGGGTCAGCCAGCTTCGCGCGCAAGGCCGAAAGGTGGCAATGGTCGGGGACGGAATCAACGACGCTCCAGCGCTAGTAGAAGCCAATGTCGGAATCGCCATGGGTTCAGGAACTGACATTGCCAGAGAAAGCGCAGACGTAATCTTGATCGGAAGTGATCTGTCTAAGTTTGTCCAAACGCTGCGCGTCGCCCGACGCTGCCATGGAATCATCATGCAGAACTTTGTGGGCACGCTTCTAGTCGACAGTATTGGCGTCGGAATGGCGGCTTGTGGCCTCCTGAATCCGCTGCTTGCTGCCTTCATTCACGTCACGTCTGAACTGGCCTTCATCTTGAACTCCACGCGTATGCTAGCCGCCCGGTCCTCCTCTCCGTCAACTGTCTCGCAGATTGCGACAGAGGGGCAATCTGGATAATTGTCCGTTCATCGGTCGGATTCGTAACGGTAAACGCCGCAGGGGCTTGAAATCGCCAAGTACGGGTGTGCAACCGCGCCATAGATCGCAACCCGTGTTTATCCGCGAAGTACTTGGCGTCGGAGTCTCCGGATGTGTAATCGCCCAAACGGAAACTGGATCTCGCAGGACACCGGCGGCGAGCTGGATTTAACGTCGCATCCTCTCCAAAACTCCACTTAGAAAGAATTTCACGGAATGCCTACCATTATTCAGTTTCCCATTCCAGCCGCCCTGGTTATTGCCGCCTTACTCGTCTGCCTCGCGTTCATCACTTTCCGTGGTTTCCTGATCGTGGGAGCGGTCCTTGGTGTGATCGGCGGAGACGGCTGGGCCTTCCATAGGTATGGCCTTTACGGAATGCCCAACATCATCTATTTACTCATCCCTGCGACGGTGATTCTAACCTGCATGCTCATCTACCTTGCATCCAGCGATCTCCGCCGTTTTCTGCTTTTCGCTTCGACTCTCGCCGTGATCGCAGCCGCCAGCTGGCTGCTCTACACGCTTGCGCCGGCTATTGGCATCCTCCTGGTCGTTTGGTTCGTCTTGCGCGGCCTCCGCAGCAGTAACGGCGGCGGGTCATTGTTCAAGGCTTACGTGGCTCATTCCGCCGTCCCCGAGATTTCCGTAGGAGCGGCCTATATGGCTTCGGAAGCAGACCTGATTTAACCAGTTCCGTATCCGTTCACCAGCTCCCCCTGCGCCGATTGCAGGGGGATTTGTTTTGCACTCAGCCCGCATTCTGGGGCTTTCGCTTGCGTCTTTTACGACGCGGAGGCTCTACTGTGTCCACTTCGACCGTTCCCTCACCGACATTTGGCTTTCTCTACCCATCCACGTCTCTCGCTGGCATCACCCGCACTTCGTCCCGCTGGGACGTTCTCAAGGCATTTCTGGCCTCTTCCGACGGCGCGATCGTCAGCCGCCTCCGGGAACTTTCCACCGGCCTCTTACTTATCACCTCCATCCCCGGACAAGCTCATTCAGGGGCGATCTACTTCTACAGCGCGGTTCGACGGGCGTTTTTCATGCTTGATTGGGCTGGCCGCGACGACGATTTCGAGGCCGAAGAGTTTGACGTCCTGGTGGATGCCTTCTCGCTCGACCTCGCGCTCGCTCCGGGCGCTTGCCCCGCCACGCGCCGCCACTCCCGCAGCCCTGGACGTGACAGGCAGCGTAATGCGCGCGCAGCGAGTGAGCAGCGGTCCGCCCTGCCACTTACACGTCAAGCCAAGCAAAATACATAACGCTAATAGTAGAACTATGATATAAATTACATGGCGAAAGGAGGACAGCCGATGTCCACGCGTACTACGCTCACGCCCGGATGGGAACCGACGGCCGCCACGCCGCGGCTTCTTCCGGTCGCCCCCGGATTGGCTAAGAAGTATATGACGCTCTTCTTGAATCGGCTGTCGTATTGCGAACAGTCCCCGTACGGAGACCATCGCTATCACCGCCCTAAGCACCCAGAGCTTAAAGCTCTAGCGGGCAGGAGAGCCGCGAGGGAGATGCCAGGCCAAAAGTGGGGCAGCCTACCACACACTGACCGCACAAACGAGATCTACCTCGAACTCGTGAAGGAACGCAGACTCCCCAGCCCTTACCGTAGTCTCACGGAGAAGACAATCGAGCAGCACCTTGCAGGGCAGGTAACCGTCAATCTGTATGCGATCAATCCAACGACCCAGCGCTGCAAATGGGTTGCGATTGATGCCGACTACGACACAGAGCAGGCGAAAAGAGACTTGGCAAAGTTGCGAAAAGAACTGCTGTTGGATAATGTCTTCGCCGTGCAGGAATATTCACGGCGAGGCGGCCATCTGTGGATCTTCTGCGAAGATCCGTTGCCAGCCAAGCAGTGCCGCCTCTTCATTTACAACCTCGCACTCCGGCTGGGCGTGCCCATCAAGGGCTCAGGGTTTGCTGACGAGGGAATAGAAATATTTCCGAAGCAGGATTCGCTTGCACCAGGCGCGCTCGGCAATGCCATTCGTGCGCCGCTGGGCATTCATCGGAAGAATGACAACCGCTACTGGTTTGTGGATATAGGCCAGCTGACACTTCAGGCTCAAATTGAAGCACTGAGCCAGCTCCCCAAACTGACGGCTGAGCAACTGAATGATCTCACGCACAAACTGGCGCCTCCGCCGCAATGGGAGACGACTGACGACCCGCCGCCTGCTTCGCGTACGCGGACTTTTAGTGGAAACGGTAGTGGAACGAAAGGGCCTTTCGATATTTACGAACACGTTTCCCTTGCCCACAATCGTCCAATTGGCGGCAAGGACTATTTTGTCCAGTGCCCATCCTGCCGGCTCGCTGGTAACGACACAAGCAAGGACAACCTCGGCGTCGGCAAACCACACGGTCCCCGACACGGCTACTACCACTGTCACGCAGGTTGCTCCACGGATGACATTCGAGATGCCTGCGGGCGCCCGCGTTCTCCGTATTACAGAAAACATTAGGAGATATCCCTATGGCGGCTAGTTCCTCTCTTTCAGGTTCGCAACCGGCAAAGCTCATGCTTGTTCGCGGCTTTGCCCTGCAGATCAACCATACTGAATGGGATGAACTGCGCGTTGCAGGTATCGTGGCGCGCGCGCGTATGAAAATTGACTTCTCCGCGACTCACCGGCGCTTTGTGTTGTGCGCCGAGGAGTCGGGAGGAGCAACTGACAACATCGGACATTATTGTGGCTTTTTGCCCCTGACCGGCGATCCAACCTTCTTTGTCAGGCCAGTCACGCTCGCGATGCCAAATACGGTTCACGCGGACGTCTCAGCCGCATCCCTTGTGTCGCTCGAGATGCTTCGCTACGCTACGACGTACACCCTCAACATCTTTCTGCATTGGCTCACCGACTCCCAGGGTCCGGACGTGCTTCCGGCGCATCGTCAGAAACTGCTCTTCTCGGCCAACAGGGGCATTCTATCCAAACCATTGTGGCAGGACGGGAAGACGGCTCAGGTTGGAGCCTACATTCCAGCGTTTCACCGGCGCACTGGCGATCCATTGCTCATACCGTCTGCCTTGCACGAGGCGGTCGGTGTGCTCACCGACGCCGTGTGCTGTGTGGGCTGCCGCAAGAGTCACTTCCTCGCGCTCAATCCGGTAACGCTTCCCGAAGAGTTGAGCGCCCCAATAAGTCATAAGCCAGATTCGCGTGTTACAGTTCCTCGGTCTGCTCCCGTCGTGATGCGGCCAGCGCAAGCGGGGAAGAACAAGAAGAAGCGTGAGCGCCGGAGAGCGAAGCAAGGGCTCGCTCGGCAGGAGGCGGCGAAAGCCGCCGCTCCGAAGCTCCCGGACGCCGCGGCTGATGTATCAGAAGTACCGGCATTGCAGGAGGAAACACCGTGAGATTCTTTCGCTATCTTTTCCTCGCTCTCCTGGTGACCGGAATTAGCTGGGGTTTCCATCATAAGGATGAGCTTGCGGCAACCGTGAGGCCCATCGCCATGCTGGGGCAGTTCGGTGCCGCGCGGCAGTCGTCAACAGGATCGGCGCCCACGCCCGCCCTGTCCTCAGGTCGCCACGCTCTCTATTACACGCCTGAGGTAAACCCGGAACGGGTTGATGTGCCACTTCTCACCAAAGCACGGGGACACGTTGACGCGGCATTCTACAGCTTCACCGATAAACCTACTGCTGAGGCTCTGCTCGTCGCCGCCAACCGTGGCGTGAAGGTTCGGATCTATCGCGACCAAGAGCAGTTTCAGGATGAGAAAAAACGGAACCCGTACATGACCGCGATGTTTACCGGAAATCCGAACATACAGATTCGGGTCAAGGGATCGCGCGCGCTTATGCACCTGAAAGCATGGTCCACCGAGGGCTTGTTGCGAGATGGAAGCAGTAATCTCTCAGCGGCTGCCAAGCACCAAGACAACAGTGTTGTCCTGTCTTCCGATGCCGATGAAATTCAAGCGTTCGAAAATAAGTTCACAGAGATGTGGAACCGGTCCGACAACATCGTTATCCAGTAGTCGTCGTCTCTCCACCTTTTGGATTTCCTCCGGCCGCGCCTTCGCAAGCGCGGCTTTTCTTTCGCCTGAATAGGCGAGCCACCAACACCACCACTAAACCAGCCGCCCAATGGACGGCAGTAAAAGGACACTTCTCATCATGGCAAAGAGCGTGAACCGCGTGACCTTAATAGGCAACCTAGGCAGAGATCCGCAGCTGAAACACACCGCCGGCGGCACCGCCGTGGCCAACTTCACCCTGGCTACCAACGACCGCTACAAAGACAAGGACGGCAACTGGCAAGAGCGCACCGAGTGGCACAACATCACCTGCTGGGCGCGCATTGCCGAGATTGCCAACGAGTACCTCAAGAAAGGCCGCGCCGTGTATGTCGAGGGCAGCCTGCGCACCCATAGCTGGGACGACAAGCAGAGCGGACAGAAGCGCTACCAGACCTATGTCAACGCAACCGATCTGGTCCTGCTCGGCGGCGACCGCGGCGAAAGCGGCAGCGGCTCCTCGCAGGAGAGCGACATCGACCAGAATTTCCCCGGCGACGAGCCCGAGTTTGTCAGTGCCGGAGGCGGCGAAGACCCATTTCCGTTCTAAAGGCGGCCGCGTGACTCGCATCACCTCGTTTTTCGCCCCTCGGCACACCAGTTGTGTTGGGGGCTTTTCTCTATCTCGAATCCTGATACAGGGAAGAACACCATGTCCTCCGGAAACACATCCACTCACAAGCACACCACCGACGAAATCAAGACTCTTCTGGAACTCCCTTTCCGCGCCGCCGAGATCACTTGGCGCGTTCTCGGGGATGGCGAGAGAACAGAGGGTGAAACCCGCATCATCCCTTATGCCTACCGGGCCGCATACATGAGGCGCCTCGACATCTTGTTCGGCCCAGGAGGTTGGACCCAATCCTTTTCGATGACGACGGTGAGCAACATTCAGCGCTCGAAAAAGGTCAATAAAGCGTACGTAATGATCACCACCGGCAAGATTCTCGTCACCAGCACCATTACGATCGAGGGTTTCGGCACCCGATCCAGCACCGGTGAAGGATGGGCCGATGATGAGAACGGTACGACGCGCGCCCAGGCCCAGGCGTTCCGCCGTGCCTGCGCCGAGTTTGGTCTTGGCCGATACCTTCGAGAGCTGGAGGGTTGGAATTGCAAGGTTCCGGTGAATGCGAAAGGCTATTTCAAGCGACCGCATTTCTCGGTGCTGCCAGATTCCGCGATCCACCCTTCCGAACTCGCAGAGGCACAGGAAGTACGCTCCCGCACTGCGAAATCACCGCGAAAGCCTGCCGCACCAGCACCGGCTGCTTTGACCCGGAGCGGCAATCAACCACCCCGCGCCGTGGCATCATCGCCGCAGACGGCGCCAGCGGCTGCGACCGCGACCGCTACGCATGTATCTGGCTTTGCCCCAGGGGCACAGGCCGCTCAACAAACGGCAGGTGCCGACGCCATCGAAACCCAGCTCGCGGTGTTGCGAACCCCTGAAGTGAAGCAGCGCCTCGCAGGCTACCTTGACCAGCTTTCCAAGCCCCTGATCACGTCTGTGGTTACCGGCGTCTCGGAACTTCATGCGAATGGGCGTCTGAAGGGAAATATTGTCAACGATGTGTTCTTCAACCTGGACAGGGCCGTGGACCTGATGGACGGGATTAACAACATGGAACCCATGCTGCCGAATGACAACACCCTGCCCAGCATCCTGCACTCCCACTCGGCACGGACTCTCTCAGATCTTCAAACTTTCGGAGATCTGAAGGCCGTGAGCCGCACGGTCACCACCATCTACCAGGCCGAGCAGGAACGGCAGCACGGCACGATGGCTGCCTGATTTGTTCGCCAGGAGCGTCGCCGCAACGGCGCTCCTGTTCACCTCATACCTTTGCAATACCCGAACCTACTCGACTCTTGAGGTACACCGCAATGGGCATACTTCTGCACTTTCCTTCTCCCGACGATCCGCGTCCGGAGCCACCAGCTACTTCCATCTGCATGCCGCAGCCGGTCGAATCGGTTGTGACCAATGCGATATCTGTCCACGTTCTTTCAGTGCCGTCGGATAGCGCGCCCTTGCTCCCGCCCCTAGCGACGCGCGCGATCGCGTAGCACAACATTCACATTTCTTGCTGCTCCGTGCTCGCACCGAATATTCTGATTTGCCTCATTCGCTCGAGGATCGTTCCAACGCGACCTTGACTGGCTGCATCTGGGTGAAGGTGTCCCGGCAAAGCATCCACAAATGCCTCAGTATCAAGTAGAGTTCGGACTACCGATGCGATGTACGCAAGGACATCTGGCGGCGCAGATTGGATTTCTCGAACAAGTTCTAGACGACCATCAATCACGGACAGCAAATCTTCGAGGTCATGACTTGCCATATAGTCGCCTTTGCCACGACTCGCGAATGCCTCTAATTTTGTGGCGCAGAAATACACCGAGTTGACTACCCGAATGCTTAGCCCTGGTGCGAGTTCGCGTTTCTTCGCCGATTTCATTGCAGGCCGGTACCAGTGGTTCGAAAAACCAAGTATTTTCTCGTCGAGAGGCATCACATCGAGGATGGTTTTCTTTTGTCGCCAGCGGCAAATAGGAGCACCTTCACTCGTGTCTTCATTGAAGCCAATCTTCCGTAGTCGCTCAGAAAAATCAGCGTAAGCCGCGTAGGAAGTGATTTCCGCGATTGCATCAACATCGTACGTAGGCCGGACTTCGGCCGCAGCTTTGTCAGTAATGAGCAATGTGGTCGTACAACCGCCCACAAATACGAGCTCATCAAGTAACGGCTCCAGCAGACGCGCAGCCTGGACCAACAAGTCAAGGTTATTAGTGGGCATTCTTAGATCGAATCCTCTTTATAAGCTCTCGTTCAGCTATCTTGCGCTCGCGTGCACGGCCATCGCGAAGTGCGTCCACAATCGCCAGAAACTCATACAGAACCGAATCACGCAACGCGGCAGAAGGCACGGTCTTGTAGAGCGGCTCAAGGGCTACGCCACGAGTATCACCTTCCGGCCAAGGCCAGACGGGCGGAAGCTCATCTCCAGGCGCTATTTCAGCGTTGAGGGGGGATGCCGCATAGGAAGTGGGAATTCCGCGCGTGACGGCCCCCCGTTGGGCTGGAAAAGCGTACTTCAGTCCGTGTACGAGGAATTCCTCCAGCGCTGAAACGTTGGGCTTTTCCTGCATCTCTACTGTGTGGATTAGTCGCGCACTCTGGAGCCGTTTCATTGCTCCATGTACTTCGGAAGGACTGAGCCCGAGATCAGCCGCCATGACTGAAAATGGCGGTCGTTGCTGCGGATAGCTGAGCAGCTTCAGTGCTACTACGATGTCTTGGGGCTTCAGGTTCATGGCACCCATTCTACATTCGCGATTCGCGAATGGCGAATATTATTTCATTTGCACAACTCGCCATGATCGACATGATCTACGGCGGCGACGAATGGGCACGATGCGTTGAACGCTTCGAGGCCGCCTCACTCACCGGGTGGTAGCTTGAGGACCCGAGCTTTATCGATTTGCACCACGCGCTCTGAGCTGATGGACATTGCGGCAGGGGAAACCTGACGAAGGTGACCTAGAAAGTCTTGGCCGATTCGTCCAGCCTCTTCCCGAATTCCTTTGACCACACGCAAAACTCCACTCATCACATCATCCCAATTCTTCCACGAGGACACGCATTGAATGAAAGGTATATGCCATGCTCCCACTTTTTGTTTCCGCCTCTGTCCTCTGCAGCCCACCGGTGGACCCTGAACATGTCTTCCGGCGGCGCACAGGGCTACTCCTGAATCCTCGGTACGCCACGCCTCCAGCGTTGACGGCGGTTGCCACTTCGACGATGTTTCGCGTGGTTTCCTACACTGACATTGACGGAAGGCCTCATGTGCACGCCGAACCTCTCAGGCCAGCCGCGCGCAACAGTTCATGGCGGTCCGCAGGCAATCGGTTGCACTCCGACGATCCAGCGTTTGCCGAATTCACTGGGGGCACCGACCCAATTCCTCTGTACGACGTGCAGGCCGCATAGCGCACTCTGTACGCACCATCTCTCCACCTTGGAGCCGTTCTGGTGCAGCCAGTCTCATGGTCTACTCCGATGGCTGCCGAGTGGGACAGACTACACCCTCACCGGAATGTGATTGGCTGTTCCATGATCTCGCCTTTCGACGCCGCACAGCTCCATGTATACCCGGAAGCCGGGGATGAGTACTGGACCACGCTCTCGGTCGTAACCCGGATTCTTCTCGTGGGCGATGAGAACCCAATTCGCGAAGATGCCCGTTGGCGCGACGTTCTTGCGCAGCCCTCACTTCAACATGGTTACTACAAGTCCGATAGCCGCCGCGAACATCGCCGCCGTGGTGAGCCAGCCGAGAACATTCATCGCCCGATTATTAACCCACTTGCCCATGATGCGGCGGTTGTTGGTGATCCGCATGACCAGCAGCATCAGGAACGGCGTCGAAAAACCCTGCACGATTCCGGCGAAGACCAGAGCCTTCATCGGATTGATCCCGAAAAAGTTCAACCCAATGGCCAGCAATGTGAATACCACGATTGCCCCATAAAACCCTTTCGCCTCGCTCGTTTTCGCGTGCAGTTGATGCTTCCATCCGAACGACTGGCACACGTCGTAAGCGGCACCGATAGTCATCACGGGAACCGCAAGGAATCCGACTCCAACCACCCCGATTGCAAACAAGAGCCCTGCGGCATTGCCAGCCAGAGGCCGGAGGGCTTGCGCGGCATCAGCCGCCGTGTTGATGTCGGTCTTGCCAGCCTTGAACAGCGTGGCGGCGGTCGAAAGGATGATGAAGTACATCACCAGATTCGAGAAGAACATGCCAAACGCTACATCACGTCTGGAGTGCCGTAACTCCTCCTCGGTGGTGCCCATGCGGTCAGTCAAGCGTCTGCGCCCCATCGAGATGTCTTCTTCGACGTCCTGATTCGACTGCCACGAATATAGGTATGCGGAAAGGGTGGTTCCGATGACCGCCACTAGCATGGCAAAGAATTCTTTGTTGAAGTGGATAGTAGGGACGAACGTTCCTCTCAACACGGGCAGCAGTTCATGTTTGGCGAGAATGGCCGAGCCGAGATAGGCCAGCAGAGCGAGAGCCAGCCAGCGGAATATGTTGCGAAGGAGTGTGTAGTCCCATAGCTGCAACGAGAGAACGGATACCCCGAGGACCACGACCATGCCGGAGATGGGAACCGGGACAATCACATTGAGGGCTGCTGCCATGCCGCCGAGATCAGCTCCAGCCTCGATGACGTTTCCGACGACCGCCGTCACCAAGAAGAAGTAGAGCAGCCATTTGGAATAGTTCTGTCGGATGACCGCAAACAGTCCCTGCCCCGCAACCTGCCCCAACTTCGAGCATAGATAGACGACCGCAAACATCATTGGGAATGTTACTGGAGCCGTCCACAGAAACGACGGCCCGAGCAAAGCTCCTGCGGCAGCATAAGTTCCGATGGCCGAGGGGTCGTCATCAGAGGCACCGGTTATGAGCCCCAGACCATGGGAGCGCCCTGTACCTTTGGGCACGGGCAGGTTTTGCTCCGTCTTGTATCGTTCTGCGAGTGTGGGGTCGTGCTTGCGTCTTTCAACCGGTAAGGCAACTTGAGTAGCCATGATCACTTCCGGAGAACGCGCAATAAAGCTGCGGCGTTCGAAATCATAAAATTAGAGGCAGAGCAGCCGAAGCGGGTTGGGTGCGGACGGGGTTTCGCCTCAGAGTCATTCACTTCAAGACCGATAGCCCATGCTAGTACCGGATGATCGCATCGACGGCAAACGTAAACTGATTCTTCTTCGTGCCTAAGTCGTAAGCCGGCATATTGTAGGCCCGCTCAAATCTAAGCTCGGGACGGAGTGTGACCACGTCCGTGAGCCAGTGTCCCCACATGAAGGTGTGCTCGGTGTACCAGGTTTTGTAGCCGGTTCTCTGCCCCTTTTGATCATCGAGGAATTCGTTTCGAATCGAGAAGTAGTCCTTCCTTGAGAACTGCTTCTGAAGGTAATTGACTGCCGACCATACCCCGGCGAAGCATTCCTGCTGGCCCGGAGCACAATACGCTCCGTTTGCATTTGGCACCGTCGGCAAGGAGCCGAAGATGCTGGGCACATCCCGCTGATATTCGTAGTAGGCCTCCGTGGCCATGTGCCAGGAATCGTTAAACTTGTGATACCAGGTATTCACGTAGAACTGCACATTGTTATAGGCGTACTTGCCACTGTTGGTGCCGCTGGCGCAGGGATAAACGTTGTCCTTGCCATGGTTGAAGGTGTAGCTGACGCAAGCGGTTAGTGAGGGCTTGGCGCCTCTTGCCCACGGCGCAATGTCATTGCCTGCCGATATCCCAAGGTTCACCAGCCAGCGATCATTCACCTTCAAAGTGTTGATCACTCCCGTCTGTGTGAAGGGGTCATAGGAGTAGAGCAAAGAGTGGCTATACATATAGTTCTGCGGCGATAACTGCGCCTCGATGTCGGGCAGCGAGATATAGCGCCCGAACCTTACGTTGAGCCCTTGCGCCACCTTCGGGAGATAGACCTCGCCATACAAATTGACTGGATCATCCCCATAGAGACGGTGCTGTTTCAGCAGTTGTTGACTCAGCCAGCCTTCGGCAGTGGTGAAGTGATAATCGATGCCGAAGAAATTCGCTGCCCGGAAGCCCCAGTCGACGTGACCGGTCTGCACCGTGTCCGGTACGCGCTCGATGTAGGTAACAAACTGATCGAGTTCCGGCCGGTTGGGAACAATGTCGTAGCCTGCCGGAAGATTCGAGCGCTTGGAAGTGCTGAGGTTGAATCCGGGATCGATCCATCCGTACACCTGCACGCCGCTGGCTTTCCATGCTCCGCCGTGAGGGCCGGCATAGATCGCTCGCATCAAGGGGTAGTTGGTGGTATTGGTCGACCCGATCACGGACGAGCCCCCGTAATTCCAATCTGCGACCGGAAACGGAGGTGAGCTCAGGGGCGCGGGCGGGATGCGTCGCGGTGCTTCCGGCTCGTTCGTCCCGTCTTCACGCAACTCCTGAACATAGGCGCCATACAGCCGCTTCAAAAGACCTCCCTGCAATGTAGTGGATGAGGAGGATGTATTGACGAATGGAACGGTCGGCGGCTGCGGATCGGAGGCGGTGGCCTGGGTTGCCCCAACGTCCGAGAGCAGAGGCGGATCGGCTGCGCTCTGAGCCTTTACCATGGGCGCGCACAGGAACGCCAGCAGTAACAGCCATGACACAATTCTGCATGAAGTGCGGACGGGACGGATCGCAGACAACCAGCTCAAACTCTTCTCCTTGATTGTAGCGCCGTGTGGTCACACGTGCGCACATCAGAAGTACAGGAGCTTTGTGAGCCGCCAAAGGTTGTCCAAAACTGCTGCTGGAAGCACCGCGTTTAGAGACTTTTAAGGCAAGAAGCACGTACACACAGCAAGTACCATTCGTAGCGGGCGAACAATCGCCAAAGTGTTTCCACTATCCCGATCTGCACGAGATAGACCGCAAGTCTCCCCGATGGTGGACCGCCTTCTACTCGGAAGGCCTGCTGCCTTTTCGCCGGAATCAGCAAGCAACTCAGTTCACCACAACAGTTTGCATTAGTTTTGCCGTCGCTCATGCATGAAAGCTCTGTGCTCCTCGCATGGTGGGCAGGCTAAGTTCGTTTCACTCAAACCTTTGCACCAAAGTCTTGCCCGCGTGACCAAAAACCACCACTTACCAACAACGTATTTTGGAGGACATCTATGCGTCTGGCCGGCCGGCTCAAGCTCGGCTACTACCCGCTTCCGCCCGCCGAGGGCGAAAAGATCCGCAACCTTCTTCAGTTCGGCCCTGAGCCTGCAAGCGCGATTGATCCTTGCGTTGGCACAGGCGCCGCATTGCAACAGATCGCCGAGGGAGGCAACTGCCGTCTGTACGGCATCGAGCTTGATGCCGCGCGCGCCGCGACGGCCGCAGCCGCGGGCATCACCACCATACAGGGCAGCACGTTCGACACGCACAGCAAGGTTGAGCGATTTTCCCTGCTCTATCTCAATCCGCCGTACGACTCAGAAATTGGCAGTCTCTCGAACCGCCGCATGGAGGAGCTCTTCCTCGATCACACCTTCCGCTGGCTGCGCATCGGCGGCGTGCTCGTGTTTGTCATTCCGTTTGAACGATTCACTACTTGCGTCGACGTGTTGTCGGCGCACTTCACAGACGTCAGACCCTATCTGCTCGCCGATCCCGAATCGCAGCGCTTTGGGCAGATTGTGGTCTTTGCCACCCGGAAACGCGTGACCGGCTCGACCGTCCGCAGCTCCAAACAGGCGCTTATCAACTACTGCAAGGGCTACGTTGATATGCCCACGCTGGCAGGAGACGAGAGCCCGTATGCAGTGCCGCCATCGCCAGGAACGACTCTGACCTATACCGGCCTGCCGCTGGACGCCATCGAGGATATGCTGCCGCGCTCCTATGCTTATCAGCAGGCCGTTCAGCAGTTCTTCCTTCCGGCTCCAACCGTGAGCAAGGGGCGGCCGTTGACGCCTCTTCACGCTGGACATGTGGGTCTTCTGTGTACTGCCGGGCTCTTGAACGGCGTCTTCGGCGAGGGCTCTGATCGACATCTGGCACGTTGGCGCTCCGCAAAGAGCGTCACCACCACCGAGGAGATCGAGACGAACGAGGAGACGGGAGAAAACGTCTTCGTAAAACGTCACACGGAGCGGTTCAGTAACGATGTGACCCTGCTCTACGAGGACGGCCGCACCCAAGTCCTTGGAGAAAAGCCACCCTTAGCCTACGCCACCGCAGACAAGGAAGCTGCGTAAGCCGCACAACACACGCTACGCAGTAGAGGAGACACCCGTTGGAAAACGCACACCTTCGCCTTGGGCAGCTTGAGTTTCGCCAGTCCACCGACAAGATTAGCACTACGCTCCGCGTACATTGCGACTGCTATATGGGAGAGGAGGAGCAAGGCCTTCTCCTTTCCATTTTTGGCGGCGACACCGAGATTGCGGCCATCTCCGCCGCAGTCGCAGCCAATTCGGCCTTCTCGCTGAAATACCCCGGCGAGGATGGCGAGATCAGCCTCTGTGTGCGCATGGGAGAGAATGCGGCGAACATGCGCGGCACGATCCTGATTCCCGGAATGAGCCATCCCGTCCGGCACCTGGTAGTTGTCTCTCAAACCCTTCGTCAGAACGGCATCGATGGGAGCACGTACCTGTTGAACTACTCCCCGAGTGTGGCTTGGGCCTTGATGGCCTCGGTGATGGGATTACCGGCGCGACCGGAGTGGGGCTCTTGGGTCATCGACCAGTTGGACTTGCAGCACCGCATTTCTCCGCTGACCGGCTTCGGCTGCAATCCGTATTGCATCAGGGCGACCCGAGACGAGCTGCTCAATATTCTTAGCCAAGGCGTCCGGAGCATGGACCTCTCGTTTCCTGGTACCAATGGTCCTGTGCCATGGCCGGATTTCACCGTTCGTGACTACTTCCAAGCCGCTTCCTCTGCGGTCTGACTCTTCTTGCAGCTCTCCGCTGCAAGAGCCCCAACCAGCGCGCGCCGAGTGTTAGGCGCGCGTGTGGCAATAACCGACGTTGAAAATCTTCAACTCATTTAGACGATAACCCCACACCCGACGATAGAAATACTGCACGACAGGCGGGGCAGCAAGCTGTCCCACCACTCTCACAACAGAGCGAGATCTGCCATGGAAATGGAAACTTTATACGATTACCTACGCATCAATGGGCGTCAGCTGGGCCGCAGGATCGTTGAGACCTATCCCCCACTGCATGCGCCGGGCGATCCCTCCGCACCGGAATTGTCGCGCTTGATGCGTAAGCCACTGCCTGCGCAGGAACTCGCCATCATGGGGTGCGTGAAGTACCTTGCAGATCACGATGCAGTCAAGATCGTGGGCGAATGCGGGACAGGGAAGACCTTCATGGCCGGAGCGGGCGTCGCATACGTGGCCGCCCACTCTAAGCCGTTTTCCACGATCGTTATGTGCCCGCCGCACCTCACTGAGAAGTGGGCGCGCGAAATTCTGATCGCGGTCCCACACGCACGGACCTACATCATTGAGGATCTGCGCAACGGCGGCGACCCTAAGAAGCCTCACGGCGTGGTGGAGATTCAGTACGCCAATGGCATCATGCGTCGCCGCGGTCTCGCCACAACTCTCCCACACTTGCGAGCCATGGGCCGGTGCACGTGGCTCCAGCAGCATCCTTATCCGACCTACTTCATCGTGGGAAAAGAGAAAGGCAAGCTCAGCTACTACTGGAAACACGTTTACGGGAAGGCGGCGCGAAGCAGCCGGGACCATGCAGGCAGTGTCGTCAACATCGACACATACCAGCCCATAGCGAAGGCCTCCAATGGCGTTCTCGTCGAAGACGATTTTGATGAGCGCCGGAAACACTCTGAGACAGTAGAACTCAGCAGAGGCGGAACGAAGCTGTATTCGCCTCTCTGGTCCGCCGATCGCTCACGAATCCAGCGCATGGCTCCCATGGATTACATGGGCCGGTACATGCTCGACTTCTTCGACTTCTCCATCGCCGACGAGGTTCATCAGCTCGCGGGCGATACCGCTCAGGGCAACGGCCTGGCGGTGCTGGCCCGCATCGCCAAGAAGGTCATTACGCTCACCGGCACGATGATGGGCGGCTACGCCGATGACCTCTACAACGTGCTGTACCGCATTGATGCCCCTCAAATGGTTCGCGAGGGCTTCGAGTGGGGCGGTGCAGGACGCGAGATGTTCCAGCGTAAGTATGGCGTAATCGAGACCGTGGAAAGGATCACGGAGAGCGTCAACGCGTGCTCCCGCAATCCCAAGAAGTCGGTTCAGATTCTGCGCCGCCCAGGCTGCTCGCCGATGCTGTTTGGCAATCACCTGATGGACTCCACGGCCTTTGTTTCCCTGGAAGACATCGCGGATGCGCTCCCGTCTTACGCCGAGACCGTCATCGAGGTGCATGCTGGCAACACATTGCGGGACGCCTACGACGATCTCGCGGAACAGATCAAGAAGACCATCAACCAATACCCGAAGGACAAGGGCCTGCGGAGCATCATGCTCAACACGCTGCTCTGCTACCCCGACCATCCCTTCGGCTTCGAGACGATCTACCGGAAGATGTGGGATCGAAAAACACGCGAGTACACCATCATCAAAGTCGCAGAACCCGCGATTCTCGACCGCGAGGTCATCTATCCGAAAGAACGTGAACTGATCGATGACATTCGCGCCGAGCTGGCTCAAGGTCGTAAATGCCAGGTCTTTGCCACCTACACCGGGAAGCACGATGTAGTAGGACGGCTCGACACGGTACTGCGCAGTGCGGGTTTCCGTGTTGCCGTGCTCCGACCTTCGGTTGCCACGGACAAACGCGAGGCGTGGTACGAGCGCCAGTTGTCGCTGGGCGTGGATGTTGTTATTTGCCATCCACGGCTGGTGGAGACTGGTCTCGATCTCCTTTCCTTCCCCACCATCTACTTTTACGAAACAGGCTATTCCACCTACACCTTGCGTCAGGCCAGCCGCCGCTCCTGGCGAATCGGCCAGCGGCGCGATGTGCGAGTGAAATTCTTCTCCTATGCAAACACGATGCAAAGCAACTGCATTCGTCTTATGGGTAGGAAGGTTCTCGTTTCAATGATGATGGAGGGCAAGTTCAGCGGCGAGGGCCTCGCTGGTATTGAAGAGGATACCGACATGATGAGTGCCATGGCACGCGAGTTGGTCGAACAGGGAGGCGTTGGGGAGACTGCCGACGACGTTTGGCGGCAGGTCAACCAGCAGCGCCAGGCACAATTTGGCTCTACCCAGCCCGCTCCTGCTTTACCCGCTGAAGTCGGAGAAATGCCCTCCGAAGAAGAGCCGCTCCTGGTTGCCGCTGCAGCATCGGAAATTCCTTCCGTGATGGCCGCTTCCATAGCCAACACACAGCCGTCATTCATCGGCTTTGCCATGACCGCCGTTTCCAAACGGAGGAAGAAGTCGTCCGAGCCAGTTGACAGCGGGCAACTCCTGCTCTTCGCGGCATAGCCGGTCGTTTCAACTGCCGTGCATCTGACCGTGCACGCTTGTTCTGCCACTTTGAGGTTGTTCCTGCCGGCTCAACCTCATGGCGACGGGTGTGTTTTGTGGTTTCTCCCGCCCAAAACACCCCGTTGCTTTTACTTTTCACTCACTCCGCTGCTTCAGGAATCCATTCTTATGGCTCGTAAAGTTCTCACATTTCATCCCACTTCCGGCCGCATGGTGATAGATACGGGCTGTTCTGTCTTCGACAGCCAGTGCTCGCATCTTACCAGCGGAAATCATTGGGGCAACTGCCAATTCAGCACCTTCGTCCGTCCGGTGTCCGCGACCGAGTGCAACGGCCGCACGGTTCCAGTCGGCGAGCTGTTCGACTTCGACATGAAGTCCTTCACGATGATGCCTCAATACGTCCTGGCAGCGGTCCGCGCCATGAACCGCACCGTCGTCGTCTCCGAGATCCGGCACCATACTGGCTCTCACAAGCTGGGACGCAAGATCGTTCATGGCTACATCGTGACCGACGCCGCAGAACGGCTGATCTGGGTATTTCAGACCAACGATGGGCCAAGCTCGCAGCGCATTCTCTCCACGGTTCTCCCGTACGTTGCAGATCTCGATGCGGCACAGCGGGCCGCGTAGGCGCATAGGAAGAGGCGCGAAAGTGGAGCCGGAAGGGCACATTCAACAGAGGATCTCGTGCGGTCAGCCAGCGCATCGACGTAGAGATGCAGCTGACCCGCAACTCCTATGGAGACCATGGGCACCGGATATGGGTGCTTGTGGGCGTACTTTAGGCTGGATTTATGGGTGATTATGGGTGTAAATATGGGTGGTGCAGGATACCAAGATGTTCACAACAGATACCATTCAGATCACGCCTGAGCTGCTGTCCCTGATCGCCGAGATCGACGAGTTCAAGGGTGCCTGGCGCGCCCTTGGCTCTTTGGCCCCCGAGCGCCTCCGCGCCTTGCGCCGCGTGGCGACTATCGAAAGCATCGGCTCATCAACCCGCATCGAGGGCAGCCATCTCTCTGATCGCGACGTTGAGCGCCTGCTTGCCAATCTTGAAATCAAATCCTTTACCACCCGGGATGAGCAGGAGGTTGCCGGATACGCCGAGGTCATGGAAACCATCTTCCAGTCCTGGGATGACATTCCGCTCACTGAAAACCATATCAAGCAGCTTCATCGAGATCTTCTGCGATACAGCGAGAAGGACGACCGCCATCGCGGGGAATACAAGAAGTTGTCCAACAGCGTCGTTGCCTTTGATGATTCCGGGAAACAGGTTGGCATTGTATTTGAGACTGCTTCGCCCTTTGACACGCCACGGCTCATGGCCGAGCTTGTTGCTTGGCTTGCAGAGACCCGCGAGCTTCAGCGGCTTCATCCTCTACTGATAATCAGCGTCTTCACGGTGGTGTTCCTCGAAATTCACCCCTTTCAGGACGGCAACGGCCGCTTGAGCCGAATTCTGACCACCCTGCTTTTGTTGAAGGCGGGCTATGCCTATGTTCCCTTCAGCTCCCTTGAGAGCGTCATCGAGAACAGCAAGGAAGGATACTACCTCGCTTTGCGCCAGACCCAAGGCACAATCCGCAACGAGGCCCCGAACTGGCAACCGTGGTTGACATTCTTCTTGCGCGCCTTACAGCAGCAGAAGCGCCGCCTAGCTGCCAAGGTGGAGCGGGAAAAACTGGTACTCGCCGACTTGCCCGAGTTGGCTGTTCAAATACTCGACCATGCGCGGCAACATGGCCGCGTAACGATCGGCGATATGATCCGCGTCACCGGTTCCAGCCGCAACACACTGAAAGAGCATTTCCGCAGTCTCGTGGAAAAGGGGCACCTTGCCCGTCACGGCACCGGCAAGGGCTCTTGGTATGCGTTGCCATGAGCGCGGTAACGCGGGATGGCAAACACCTCGTAATGGCCAACCAGAAATAGCTTCGTTGACCGAGCCGGGCTCAATGAGCCTGTGCCCACTTGGGACCATTCGCCCGGCGCACCGGGTTTTCGGGGCAGAGCGTCTGAACCGCGCAACTCTCCAGAGCGCTTTTGCGAGATGGCACCTAGCTCGTGAATACCATGTCGTTACACAGCATCATCTGTGTAGCTTCACATGTAGATCGTCTTCAGTTTAGGGCGAAGCCTTCCTGCCGCCGCCTGATTTCACAAAAGAGGTTTTCCATGACTATTGCTGTCGCCTCACCCACACCTTCGCGCGGCCTCCCGCTGCGCCAGATCATCCGGATTGCAGCCAAAGGCTATGAGGGCTCGGTCGGGAGCTGGGATCAATTCATTAACGACAATGGCCGCCTGCGCAAGGATGCTGACACCGGCGATACGCTGGTGACATTTATCATCCGAGAGTTTGGCGATATCCACGATGAAGCGGCGAGCGCCGATGATCAACTCGTAGTGGCTCGCGCTGCCGTCTCAGGGGCTATTGGGGACCTCGAACGGGTGCTGTCGGCGCTCGAGGACGCAGATGAATCGCAAATCGTAGAATTCAATAACGATTTGGACGCTCCACCCTCAGCTGTCGTGGAGCCTTCGTAATAGCCAGCGTGTACGATCTCGACACGCCTTTGCTTCCTAAACACCACAGCTAGATATCCGTTTTTGCCCCTCTCCCATGTCAAAACTCACGAAGAAGCAGACCTTCACGCTGCTCGCGATCCTGCGCAATATGGCCGACGCCCAGCGATTCATCAACTCTCCGGACACGATCGTTGCGCGCCGCAAGCGCATGGCGACAACCACCCTGGACTTCACCCTGCCCGACGGCGGAGCCGCAACTGCAATCTGCAAGGACATAGGATCCGAACTCGTGTATCTGTCGACGGCAATTGAGCAGCTCAGGAAATTCATTGCCGTATCCTAGTGGACTTCATTGGACCACGAGCCACTGACCGGCCTAGCCCCTGCACCACTGTTTCCCCGTTTCAATCGAGGTATCTCTCATGTACACGTTTTTCACTGCCTCCGATTTTCTGCCTACCAAGTGGAGTACAGCTGACGAAAAGGCAGCGTTCGGCAACACCTTGCTCCATTTCATGCTGACCGGCTTCCTGGCTGGACGGTTCACCGAAAAGCTCTACACGCGGCTGTCCATGTGTTACGGGCATATAGCGCATTTTGATCGTAATGGTTTCGCTGAAACATGGTTTGACTGCCCTGAGAGCATTGCGTCTTTCGTGAATCACTTAATGCAATGGCCGTGCCACGGTGATGCCGGGTACACCTTTTCCGACGTGGAGCGCGCGATCCAGCGTGAAGCCACCAGGCTCAACCTCGTGGCGAAGGTCAACGAGGCGGCAGCGAGTTCCACACTACAGCGCGAGCTAGCCTTGCTGGACGCGCTCGAAAACAAGTACCGCACGGGCACCGTCATCCCAATGCCGCATCCGGCGACACCAGCGGAACGCGAAGAACCTGCCGAGCAGCTTCCGCTTATCGCGTAATCATCGCCCAGACGCCGCACGGCCCCTCCCCCACTCTCATACCCAGGAGCATTCCCCATGGAATTTGTCGTCAAGAAGTCGGATCTCTTTCGCGAACTCTCTGCCGTTCAGTCCGCAACTGAGCGCAAGACCACCATTCCCAT
>Ga0116135_1000376_pt1 | contig 24761 bp, 24 predicted proteins | sample June2015DPH_20_1_FD_89738 | JGI IMG/M metagenome (GOLD analysis project Ga0116135, IMG submission 89738) | Peatland microbial communities from SPRUCE experiment site at the Marcell Experimental Forest, Minnesota, USA - June2015DPH_20_10 | ecosystem: Environmental > Terrestrial > Soil > Wetlands... | reverse complement strand
CTTGTGGACCGCGAAGGTCTCGCCGGCGATCGAACGCCGCAGCCGTTCGGCCACCATGCCCGCGACGTGCAAATCGGTCTCCGGCATCACGATGACGAATTCCTCGCCGCCATAGCGGCAGGCGAGATCGATACCCCGGATCGACTTGCGGATGCGGACCGCGAATTCACGCAACACGTCGTCGCCGGCGTCGTGGCCGTAATTGTCGTTGATCGACTTGAAGAAATCGATGTCGAGCATCATCAGCGCCAGCGGCTTGCCGCGGCTCGAGGCCTGCTCGGCCAGCGTTCCCAGATGGCTCTCCATGTAGCGGCGATTGTGCAGGCCGGTCAGCGCATCGGTGATCGCCATTTCGATCGAGTTCTGCACGTTGTCGCGCAGATGGTCGGTATAGCGCCGCTTGCGAATCTGGGTGCGCGCGCGCGCCAGCAATTCGTTCTTGTCGACCGGGCGCAGCAGGTAATCGTTGACGCCGATCTCGAGGCCACGAAGCAGCCGCGCATTGTTGTCGGCGTCCGCGATGGCCAATATCGGCACCTGCCGGGTCCGCTCCAGCGACCGCGCCTGGCTACACAGCCGCAAGCCGTCGAAATTATCGAGGCCGAGCGAGACGATCAGAAGATCGTAATTGCCGTCGGCGGCGTGAAACAGCGCTTCGGCCGGATTGGCTTCGACATCGACGGTGTGCTCGGAGCTGAGCACCGGCGCCAGCCGCTCATAGGATGAGGGCCGGTCGTCGACCAAGAGAATGCGCCCGCCCTTGCCGGTGTCGGCCACGGCACTTCGCTCCGGCGCCTGCACGCCGATCTCGAGCGAGGTGATGGCGCGCATGCGCAGCTCATCGGTCATCATCTTCAATCGGGTCAGCGAGCGCACCCGCGCGATCAGCACGACGTCCGACACCGGTTTGGTCAGGAAATCGTCGGCGCCGGCCTCCAGGCCGCGCACGCGATCGGCCGGGCTATCCAGCGCCGTCACCATGACCACCGGAATGAAATGCGTCGCCGGACTGGACTTCAGCCGGCGGCAAACCTCAAAACCGTCCATGTCCGGCATCATGACGTCGAGCAGAATGATATCGCATTCGGCGCGCGCGCAGATCGCCAGCGCCTCGGTGCCGTTGGACGCGGTCATGACGTCGAAATACTCGGCCGACAGCCGCGCCTCCAGGAGCTTGACGTTGGCCGGGACGTCATCGACGACCAGAATACGCGCGGACATAAACTCTCCTACCCGATGAACCGTCGGACGGTTTCAATAAATTTGCCGACCGAGATCGGCTTGGACAAATAAGCCTCGCAGCCGCCCTCGCGGATGCGCTCCTCGTCACCCTTCATCGCAAAGGCGGTGACCGCGACCACCGGTATCGAACGCAATTCCGGATCATCCTTGATCCAGCGCGTCACTTCGAGACCCGAAACCTGGGGAAGCTGGATATCCATCAAAATGAGATCGGGGCGCAGCTTACGCACGAGATCGAGCGCCTCGAAACCGTTGCTGGTACCGGATGTCTGATAGCCATGCGCCTCCAGCAGATCGCGAAAGAGCTTCATGTTGAGCTCGTTGTCCTCCACGATCAGGACGGTTTTTGCCATCCCGCCCTCCAATCCCGTGAAAACCGTCCAGGCATGCGGGGCATCAGGCGCCGCTACCGGACGTGTCAAAAAGTGAATTCAAACTAGCGCCAGATTCGCTCTAACCCGTTAAGCCCGACTGCCATCTTTGCGTGAAGTGGTTTCCACTTGCTTGAACAGGCTACGCAGACTCGGGCATGATGGCTTTAAAAATAGAGACCATAAGTTACGGAAAGGCAAATAATTCCGTTGAGGAAACCCATTCACAAACCGAAAGAAGTGGCTGAAATCGTTGCGATTCAGGCGCTTTCCTTCGTTGCCGGCGACCCCGAGCGTCTGGGCTTGTTCCTGGCCGAAAGCGGGATTGGTCCGGAAACGCTGCGCACCGCCGCGGCCGATCCGCATTTCCTCGCCCATGTGCTCGATTTCGTGTTGCGCGATGACGCAACCGTGAAGGCGTTCGCAACCGCTTCACAACTGCATCCCACCAACATCGCCGCCGCCCGGCAGGCGCTGCGCGATCCGGATGAGGAGCGCGACGTGCCGTGAGCGCCACCGCGCCTGAGTTCGCCGGGCCAACCTGCTTTTGCCGGGATTGCCTGTGTGATCTCGACATCGCGGCGAAGCGATGCGGCGAATGCGGTTCACCTCGCCTGGTTCGTCACCCTGCGCTGGCGTCGCTCACCCTCGCCCACATCGATTGCGACGCGTTCTACGCGACGGTGGAGAAACGCGACAACCCTGAACTCGCCGACAAGCCCGTCATCATCGGCGGCGGCAAGCGCGGCGTGGTATCGGCGGCGTGCTACATCTCCCGCACCTTCGGGGTGCGCTCGGCGATGCCGATGTTCAAGGCGCTGGCGCTGTGCCCACACGCCGCCGTGATCCGGCCCGACATGGCCAAATATGTCCGGGTCGGCCGCGACGTGCGCCGCGCCATGCAGGCGCTGACACCGCTGGTCGAGCCGCTGTCGATCGACGAAGCGTTTCTGGATCTCGGCGGGACCCAGCGCGTGCACGGCATGATCCCGGCGAAGGTGCTGGCGCGTTTCGCCCGCGAAGTCGAGCGCGACATCGGCATCACGGTGTCGGTCGGGCTGTCCTGCAACAAATTCCTGGCCAAGATCGCATCCGACATGGACAAGCCACGCGGCTTTGCCGCGCTCGATCAAACCGAGGCCCGCGCGATGCTGGCGGACAAGCCGGTCGGGTTCATTTTCGGCGTCGGGCCGGCGACCCAGGAACGGCTGTCGCAGCGTGGCTTTCGCATCATCGCCGACCTGCAGCGCGCCGACGAAACCGAGCTGATGAAGCAGTTCTCGACCGAGGGCCGCCGGTTGTGGCGGCTGGCGCGCGGCATCGACGATCGCCGCGTGGTGCCGGACCGGGGCGCCAAAACCATTTCCAGCGAAACCACGTTCGAGACCGACATTCGCGATTTCGCAAGCCTCGAAAGGACGCTGTGGCGGCTGTCGGAGAAGGTGTCGTCACGGCTCAAAAGTGGTGAGCTTGCGGGATCGACCATCACGCTGAAACTCAAAACCGCCGATTTCAGGCAGCGCACCCGCTCGCAATCGATTCATGCGCCAACCCAGCTCGCGGCCAAGATTTTCGCGGTGTCCCGGGAAATGCTGGCGAAGGAAATCGACGGCACCGCCTTTCGGCTGATGGGCACCGGCGTCAGCGCGCTGCGCCCGGGATCGCTGGCCGACGATACCGACATGCTGGACCGCCGCTCCGCCCATGCCGAGCGCGCCATCGACGATTTACGCAAGAAGTTCGGCAATGCCGCGGTGATCCGGGGCATTGCCTATGACGGGCCGGAAAAGGCGGAGTAAGTTCGGCGACGGCTACTTCGGCGCTTCCGCCGTCTTGCACGGCTTCGAGTCCTTCACGTCGAATTTGCCCAACGCGCCGGAAATGACAAAGTCATTGTAGTCCAGCACCAGCGCCCGCGAGACGCCGTTTTCGAACAGCTCGAACGACATCGCGTAGACCGGGGTCTGCTCGCCCTCATTGGCCCGGGTATCGCGGTCGTAATAGCTCACCGTCACCGGCCAGCGCGTCATGGTTTTCATGACGTCATTTTGCGTCGATGGATCGGGTGAATCGATGGTGCGGTCGCCGGGGATCGGCTGCCCGATCACGGACAGGGTATTGTAGACCTTCTCGCCATTGTCCGATCCGTCATAGACGGTCAATTCAAGCACCGATTTGCCTTCGCGCGCCGCGGAGACGATGCGCTGGATCTGCTCGGTCGGGAATACCGTCGCGCCATCGAGCGTGAACGTCTTGGCTTCAGGCTGCTTCAGCTTGACCGTGATGTGATCGCCGGTCCGCTCCGCGACCCCGTCGACCGGGGTCGTATCGGTGTCGTTCATGCGTGAATCGATCTTGAAACGATAGCTCTTGCCGGCGCCGTCTTCCCATGACGTCGAGCGCAAATCGCTCAACGTCACCTTGCCCTCGCCGCTGTCCAGTTCCGAGACCTGCCTGAATTCCGAGGTGTAGCCTTCGCAGGCGCTGCCGGAAAAATTATAGAGGATACGTCCCCGCGCGCTGTTGATCGCGTTGGAGCCACGCGACTTCAGGAGACTGAGCTCGTAGAGCGCCTGGTGCGGGAGAAACGCGCCGCCGGCCGCGGCATCGGCCCTGTCGGCGGCAATACCCGTTCCGATCGCAACGGCGGCGATTGTCAGCGCCAATGACCTGACATGACGAGGCGAAATCAGCAATGCGCGAGCCATGTTTTTTCCTCGAACTGGATTCTGTCACAGTATTCACCGCTATATTGTGCCGCAACTAGGGCATGTCACGGAAAAGCGGTATTTACTGCCGGATTGCCATGTTTTTTGGCATTTGGCCCCCGATCCGCCCTCGCTTGCATGTGACGGCACGATGCGCGAAACAAAGCGGCCCGATCGGATATCCATCGGTGCTGGTCACATCAAACGGGGACGAAACATGGCGGGTACGGTCGAACAGAAGCTTGCGGCACAGGGCATCGTCCTGCATGAGCCGCCAAGTCCGGTGGCGAATTACGTGGGTTTCGTGCGCACCGGGAACCTGCTGTTCGTATCGGGCCAGGTTTGTGTCAGCCCGGACGGCAAGCTGATCGCCAAGGGCAAGCTCGGCGCCGGGGTTACCGTGGAGCAAGGCAACGCCGCGGCGCGCGGTTGCGCGATCAATCTGCTGGCGCAAATCAAGGCCGCGCTCGGCGATCTCGACAAGGTGGTCCGCGTGGTCCGGCTCGGCGGCTTCGTCAATTCCGCCCCGGATTTTGTGGACGGGCCGAAAGTGCTCAACGGCGCCTCCGACCTGATGGTCGCGGCGTTCGGCGACAAGGGCCGCCATGCCCGCACCACCGTCGGCGTCTCCTCGCTTCCGGCCGATGCCGCCGTCGAGGTCGAAGGACTGTTTGAAGTCTCGTAAGCCGGGCTCTTTTTAAAGGGGATTAGGGTGCGTGCGCCCAACTGGCTAACGGCGCGGCCGGTGGCCCATCGCGGCCTGCACGACCGTATCAGCGGCATCATCGAGAACATGCCGGGCGCGGCTGCGGCCGCGATTGATGGCAATTTCGGCATCGAATGCGACATTCAACTCACCGCCGACGGTGAGGCGATGGTGCATCATGACGATGCGCTTGGCCGGCTCACCGAAGGCTCTGGCGCGCTGCTCGGCCTCACCTGCGATGAGCTCAGGGCGGTCAGGTTCAAGGATACCTCCGAGCGGATGATGTCGCTCGGCGATCTCTGCGCGCTGGTCAATGGCCGCGTCCCGATCGTGATCGAGGTCAAGAGCCATTTTGACGGCGACCGCAGACTGGTGACCCGGATGGCCCAGGTGCTTAAAACCTATGCCGGTCCGGTGGCCGGAATGTCGTTCGACCCGGATCAGGTGCTGGCGCTGCGCGAGACCATGCCGGAGCTGCCCCGCGGCATCGTTGCCGAGCGCCGCTATTCCGAAGCCGACTGGCCGCAGGCGACGCCGCCCCAGCGCCGCGGCATGCTGCATCTACGCCACGCGTGGCGCACCCGGCCGCATTTCGTGGCCTATTGGGTGAATGAGTTGCCCTCGCCTGCGCCCTGGATCGCACGCCATGTTTTCGGCCTGCCGCTGTTGACCTGGACGGTGCGAACCTCCGGGCAGCGTGAACGGGCCGCCCGCTACGCCGATCAGATGATCTTTGAGGGGTTCCGGCCCTAGGGATCTGATCCAGACGGATCAGACCCCTAGTTATCTTGCTTGGGCATGATCCTTTCCGAAAACCGGTTTCCACTTTTCGGGGATCATGCCTGAATCGCACGCGTCCTTCGCCCTTGAAGTCTATGATGCAATGCACGATCTTGGTATTGGTCACCATGCGCGATGGCTGATCGTAACGCGGGACCGATTCTAACAGCCGATGGCGTCATCCGAAATCATTCTCGAAGCGGTGTCGTCCATAAGCCAGATCCCGGCCCGGGATTGGGATGCCTGCGCCAATCCGGTTCCGGACCCCCGCAGCCTCGACGGCCTCGACACGCTGGCTTCCTCCGGCCCGCTTGGCGCCGCTCCCACAACCTCCAGACAACGTTATAACCCCTTCGTTTCACATGCTTTCTTCTCCGCCTTGGAGGCGTCGAACTCGGCCTGCGCCCGGACCGGCTGGGGGCCGCGCCATCTGCTGGCCAAGCTTGACGGCAAGATCGCCGGCATCGTGCCGTGTTTTCTGAAATCGCACTCGCAGGGCGAATACGTCTTCGACCGCGGCTGGGCGGATGCCTATGAGCGCGCCGGCGGGCGTTATTACCCGAAACTGCAGGCCTCGGTTCCCTTCACGCCGGCCACCGGGCCGCGCCTGTTGATACGAGATGGCGTCGACCAGGAACGCATCGGCAACGCGCTGGCAGGCGGCCTGATGGGGCTGTGCGACGCCACCAGCGCCTCATCGGTCCATGTGACGTTTGCACGCGAAGCGGAATGGAAGTTTCTCGCCGAACATGGATTCCTGCAGCGCACCGACCAGCAATTCCACTGGCACAACCAGGGCTATCGCCATTTCGAGGATTTCCTCGCCACCCTCAATTCGCGTCACCGCAAGGCGATCAAGCGCGAGCGGCGCGACGCGCTGGCCAATGGCATCACGATCCACGCGCTCACCGGCCGTGACATTACCGAAGATGCGTGGGACGCCTTCTTCGCCTTCTACATGGAGACCGGCTCGCGCAAATGGGGCCGGCCCTACCTCACCCGCACGTTCTTCTCGCTGATCGGCGAGAATATGGCCAAGGACGTGCTGCTGATCATGGCCCAGCGCAATGGCCGCTGGATTGCCGGCGCCATCAATTTCATCGGCAGCGATACGTTGTTTGGCCGCAACTGGGGCGCGATCGAGCATCATCCGTTCCTGCATTTCGAGGTCTGCTATTATCAGGCGATCGATTTTGCGATCGGGCGCGGCCTGAAAACCGTCGAGGCCGGCGCACAGGGCGAGCACAAGATCGCGCGCGGCTATCTTCCGCAAACCACGTTTTCGGCGCATTACATCGCCGATGCCGGCCTGCGCGGCGCGATCGACGAGTATCTGCGGCGCGAACGCGCCTATGTCGCGGAGGCGGCGCGCGAACTCACCGAGGCCGGACCGTTTCGCAAAGCCGCCGATGAGCCAAGCTGACGCCACAACAAATTCTGGGAGACGCCATGCCCGCCTATGATCCCAACAACCCCTTCGCCAAAATCCTGCGCGGCGAGTTTCCCTGCTACAAAGTGTATGAGGACGACCACGTCCTCGCCTTTCTCGACATCATGCCGCGCTGTCCCGGACATACGCTGGTGATCCCGAAGACCCCTGCCCGCAACATCCTCGATATCAAGCCGGAGGATTTCGCCCATGTCGCGCGCGCCGCCCACCGGATTGCGGGCGCCGCGATGACGGCTTTCGAGGCCGACGGCATCACCGTGCAGCAATTCAGCGAACCCGCCGGTGGACAGGTGGTGTTTCACCTCCACATGCACGTGATGCCGCGCCAAGACGGCGTGGCGCTACTGCCGCCCGCAAGCCGCAAGGAAGATGGCCAGGTGCTGGAAGCGAACGCGGCGAAGCTGGCGGCGGCGTTGAAGGGCTAATAGCCGTCATTCCGGGATGGTGCGTTAGCACCAGACCCGGAATCTCGAGATTCTCCGATGTGCAATTGCACATCGTAGTTCGATGCTTTGCATCGCCCCGGAATGACAGAGAGATCACCCCGTCTCGAAATCCCCGGCCTGCGGCGGCGCCAGCGGGGTGAACTCGCAGCGGTCGGGCTTGAGGTCCACCAGCGGCGTCCCGTCGAGGCAATCGAGGCCGCGCACCAGGACGGTCGAGCCTTCGATACCCACCAGCTTGACGATCGAGGTGCCGAGCGGGTTCGGCCGCACCGGCGAGCGCAGCGAGAAGGTGCCGCGGGTCGATTTATTGTTCTTCGGCGACTGCAGCACCAGATCGCGGCGCGACTGATGCAGCCAGTAGATCACTTCGAGATTCTCGTAGAAATCGACGCCTTTGAGCGCCGGCACCCACGGCTCGAAAATCTCGAGCCGGCACACCGGACCGTCATGGCGCCCCTGCCGCGGGGCCTCAAGGCGCGAGGTCCAGGGCGTGCGGATGCGGCCGATGAAAACCAGACCGGCGTCGTTTGCCTTGGGCATCTCGACGGCCTGCTCGCCTCCCCGAATTTCGCTCTCTCGAACCATGTCTCTCAATCCAGTGAAATATTCTGCGCCTTGATCACGGCCGACCACCTGGCCCGGTCGGCATCGATGAACTGCGTGACCGCGGCGGCGCTGCGCGGGCGAAACACCGTATAGCCGATCTTCTCCAGCGACGCCCGGAACGCCTCATCGTTCATCGCACGATTAAGGCTGTCCGTCAGCTTTTGGGCGACATCCTCACGAAGGTTTGCTGGAGCCGCAATGCCGTACCAGACGCTGACGAGGTAGTCGGGATAACCGCTCTCCGCGATGGTCGGCACGTCAGGCAGATCGGACAGCCTTTGCATTGAACTGACGCCGAGCGCCCGCACCATTCCGGCGCGCACCGGCGGCAGCGCCGTGCTCACGGAATCGAACATCACCTGGATGTTGCCGGCCAGCAGATCGGTCAACGCCGGTGCCGCACCCTTATAGGGCACGTGCGTCATCTCGATGCCGGCCATCCGTTTGAACATCTCACCGGCGAGATGAATGGTACCGCCGGTTCCGGCCGAACCGAAATTGAGTTTTCCCGGATTTTGCCGGGCGTAGGCGACGAATTCCGCGACAGTCTTCGCCGGTACCGACGGATGAACTTCCATCATCAGCGGGAAATCGGTCATCAACGCCAGCATCCGGAAATCCCGCGCCGGATCGTAGGACAATTTCTTGTACAATAGCGGATTGAGCACGATCATCGAACCGGCCGCGACCAAGAGCGTGTAGCCATCGGGGTCGGCGCGCGCGACCATTTCGGCGCCGATGGCGCCTTGCGCCCCCGGCTTGTTTTCGACCACCGTCGCCTGCCTGAGATCCCTGCCGAGAAAATCGGCCACCACCCGGCCAAGGATGTCGGTGGGTCCACCCGGGGGATAGGGAATAACGAGCTTGATCGGCCGGGCCGGATACTCCGCCGCGCTGACGCCAGGGGACACAGAGAATGATGCAACGATCGCAAGACAAGCGATCAGGATCGACCTTAGAGGCCAATTCATGACGTTTCCCCACCGGATCGTTTTGCCGCACAGTAGCGGATTGCAGGTCAGCCGCAATTGCGAACCGCGCTTCAAGGCTGCCATGCAAGTGCCCGGTCAGCTCCTGACGCCAGTCAGCTCCTGACGCCAGTCACCCCCTGACGTTCATGTTGCGCAGCACGAGACAGGCGCCGCCGGCGCGGCGGATGCGGTTACAGAGCTCGTCGGCGGCGGGGCGCGTGTCGGCGCCGATCCGCACCTGATAGAACGTGCGGGTGCCGCGGCTGCGAAACAACGAGCCCAGCAGGCTTGGGTCCTGATCGCCGATCACACCGCGCAACCGCGTCATCGCGCGTGAATACATCGCCAGCGCCTTGTCGCGATCAAAGCCGGCGGCGAGCTGCACACCCCATAGCCGCTCAGCACCAAGCTTCACATGCTGCTCGAGCTCGGAGACAAAGGCATTGGGAGCACGCTTGAGTAACGCCATCAGGTCGCGGCAACCGGCGCTTGGCGCGCGGTCGGGCATCTTGCCGTTCGCGCCGGCCGCGGCCCATGTATCGACCGTGGCACCGGTGATGGCGACGACGTAATTGCGCGTCTCCTGCGGCATGGAGCCCGAGCCCGCGAGCCATTCCTGCACCCGGTGGGGTCCGGCATTGTAGGCTGCGGCGGCGAGGCCGAGATTGCCGAATTGCGTGCGCAATTCGCTGAGGAATTCAGCGGATTTCGGCAACGCCTGCACGGGATCGAAGGGATCGAGCAACCGCCGTTCGCTCGCAGTGCCCGGCATGAATTGCGCGATGCCCTGGGCACGTTCGCCGCGGCGCGTGAGCGGCCCCACTGCATCGGACTGAAACCGGCTTTCCTGCCAGATCACGCGTGCGAAAAACTCCAGCGGCAAATCATTGGCCTTCGCCGCCGCTTCGATCATCAGGCACATCGCCTCTCTTGTGTCGGTCTCCCGCGCAGCCTCCGCCGGCTTCTGTGGCTCGCTTTTGCTTTCATCGCTGGGAATGGCGAGTTCTTCCACGCTCGGCCGCGCGATCCCGCCGCCGGTTCTCACCGGCGCCGCCTCCTCCGCGGCCGGTTGTGCCGCCGGCCACATCAGCATCACGACAACCGAGCAAAGCGCGGCGCGCCAACCGATACCCATTCGCATTGCAGCCCTGTTTCCGGCGGACCGTGCTTGACACGGGGACCCGAGCGTCTAGCTATTTGGTAAACATGGCGCGTTGATGGGAGCGCAGGACATGACCGCAGCTTCGGACGATCCGCTCGGCTTTGCACCCGACGACGACGCGCCGATCCCCTATATGGCGCGGACCCGCGAATATTATGCGGCGATCGGCTACACCACGCCCTATCGCTGGGCGCATTATGTCGATGCGCCGTTTCAGCGCTTGCGAAAGCCGCTGAGCCAATCCCGCGTCACCATCGTCACCACGGCGGCACCGTTCGATCCCGCCAGGGGCGATCAGGGTCCGGGCGCCAAATACAATGGCGGCGCCAAATTCTATACGGTCTATGACGGCGATACCTCGGGGTCGCACGATCTGCGGATTTCGCACATCGCCTATGACCGCGTGCACACCACGGCCGACGACAGCGGCACCTGGTTTCCACTGCCGCCATTGCTCGGGCTGGCGCGCGAGCGGCGGATCGGCGAAGTCGCGCCGCGCTTCTTCGGTGCACCGACCAACCGCAGCCAGCGCGTCACGATCGAAACCGACGCGCCCGACATTCTCGCCCGCTGCCAGGCCGATCAGGTCGATGCCGCGGTGCTGGTGCCGAACTGCCCGGTGTGCCACCAGACCATCAGCCTGGTGGCCCGGCATCTGGAGGCCAACGGTATTTCCACCGTGGTGATGGGGTGCGCCAAGGATATCGTCGAGCACGCCGCGGTGCCGCGCTTTCTGTTCAGCGATTTCCCGCTGGGTAATTCGGCGGGCAAGCCGCACGATCCCGCTTCGCAAGCCTTTACGCTGGAGCTGGCGTTACGGGTGCTCGAAACCGCGCCCGGCCCGCAAACCACCGTGCAATCGCCGCTGCGCTGGAGCACGGATGCCGCCTGGAAACGCGACTACAACAATATTGCCCTTCTCAGCCCCGAGGAGCTGGCGCGGCGGCGGCGCGAATTCGACGCGCAGAAGGAAATCGCGCGCGGATTACGCGAGAACGCGGCGTAACACCCTCCAAAACATCCCAAATTCCGTGAAATCCGGGTCTGTCCGGCCGATATCGGTTTACGTTAACGCGGCATTTTGCCGGTCGCGGGGTTCCACCGCCGGCAAAGCCGCGTAAAAGTGCAGCCTCTTTATTGGGCTTTTTGGGAGATTTATTCGATGTTGGATCGACGCCAGAGCGCGCGCGACAAGGTTATTTATGGCGGGGTCGCCAAGGTCGACGAACGCAGCGGATCCCGGGATTGCGTCATCCGCAACATCTCCGAAAACGGCGCCAGCATCGAATTCAGCAACGACATCAAGCTCCCAAAAGAGCAGATGCTGCTGACGATCGCGCGAAAGGGACGCTCATTCCTGGCCAGGATCGTCTGGTGGCGCGACAATTTCGTGGGCGTGGCGTTCAGTTCGGAATCCCCTGCCCCCGTCTCCGATATCGAAGAGCGGCTGCGCAAGAGCGAAAAGAAAAAGCGCCAGCTGCAGCGCCGCATCAAGGAGCTTTTAGAGGGTTGACGCTTTTGGAGGGTTGACGCGCGCGAGGGCTGCCTGTCTTGCTACGGCTTCGAAGAAGAAGCTCAGGGAAGAAGCTCAGGTAAATCATGCGCGCACGCACGTTGATCCCTTTCTCGGCGATCCTGTTCTCCGCGCTATTTTGCTGCACCAGCGAAGCCGCATTGGCGCAGACCGCGGACCGCAGCATCGACGAAATCAAGTCCGAAACCCTCGCCAGGGCGCAGACCGGGGCCTATCCCGCGCTGGGCATCGCGCCCGGCGATGCCAGCGACGCGCTCGGCCGCATCAGCACCCGCGATCCCGACGAATGGGCCGCCGCCTGGAGCGCGGTCGCCGACACCTACATGGCCAAGGCGCGGGCGGCGAGCGATCCCAAGGAAGCTGACGCAAACTTTTTACGCGCCTGGCGTCTTTATTATTTCGGGCAATGGCCGGCGCCGACGTCGGCCGGAAAACAAGCGGCCTATCAGCGGGCCGTCGATGCCTATCTGCTGCATGCCAAATATTTCGATCCGCCGCTCGAGGTCGTGCGCATCCCCTATCAAGGCAAGGAAATTGTCGGCTACCTGCGGCTGCCCGCCAACGCCCCTCGCCCGGTGCCGCTGGTGCTGGCGATTTCAGGCCTGGACAGCCGCAAGGAAACCGTCACTGAGACCTATGCGGCGGCGTTGCCGGAAGGCATCGGTTTTTTTGCGGTCGACAGTCCCGGCACTGGACAGGCGCCGCGCAAGGCGGACGAGACCGCCGACCAGATGTACTCGCATGTCCTCGATTATCTGGCGTCGCGGCCGGAGATCGACAAAAACCGCATCCTGGTGCACGGCCAGAGCTTCGGCGCTTATTGGGCCGCCAAGCTCGCGCACACCGAGGCCAAGCGCCTCGCGGGTGCGGTGACCCAATCGCCACCGACCCACCGCACGTTCCAGCCGGACTTCTTCCGCGGCCGGATCTACACCCGCGAATATCTGTTCGACCTGCTTCCAGCCAGCCTGTTCGTCTACGGCCTGAAATCGGCGGACGAGTTGATTGCGTTCCTGCCGAAGATGTCCCTGCAAGCGCAGGGATTGCTCGGCCAACCGACGGCGCCGATCCTGGTGGTGGGCGGAACGAAAGATACGCAGGTGCCGATCGACGATCTCGAATTGCTGATCAATAGCGGCACCGAGCCGCGCGAGGCATGGATCAATCCGGCTGGCGGGCACATGGGTCGCAGCACCCCTGCCTGGCCGGACCCGGTGATCTTTCGCCAGGTCATTCTGCCCTGGGAAGTGAGGCATCTGAGCCCGAAGACCGCAGCGCCGTAAGTCCGGCGCCGGTCTTTACGTCACCAGGGCTGCGTTCCGGAACGCCTTCACCAGCGATCGTTCCAGCTGTCCGTCCATCCCGCACAGGATCTTGTAGGCGTGCGGGCGTGGCATGGCGGGCCGGTACGGCCTCGACTCGATCAAAGCGGCGAAGATATCGGAGATCGTCAGCAATCTGACCAGATCGGAAATCTGCGTCGCCTTCAGTGCGTCGGGATAACCGGAACCATCGAGATATTCGTGGTGGTGCCTTACCCCGTCAAGAACCTCCGGGCTGATGTTCGGGATATCCTTCAACAGCTCATATCCGATCACCGGATGGCGTCTCATGACATCTTCTTCCGAGAGATCAAGACGTCCGGGCTTGTCGAGAATCGTCAGGGGAATACGGGCCTTCCCGATATCATGAAGGGTTGCCGCTATTCCCAGTCGCTTGACGTCCGTCGAGTCAAAGCCGATGTCCATCGCAAAGCCGACCGCGACGCCCGTTACCAGAAGGCAATGCTGGAACGTTCCCTGATGATAGCGGCGTACATCGTCAAGCCACGCGCCAAGTCCGTTTTGCGCGATGCTGTGGATGACTTGCGACGTGGCGAGCTCGGCATCCGACAGGTTCAGCGGTTTGCCGTTCCGTATCGCCGAAAACAGCGACGCGAAGGCCGCGGCGCTATCGACGATCTCGGGCGAGGCTACGTCGGTTTGGGCGGACGTCTCCGCGATCTGAACCAGCCTGGATACGATTTCTTTGGGACGCGAAATCACGTCGGTCGCGCCGAGCGCATAGGCCTGCTCGACCATGCAGCGGACCTGGTTGCGAACGACGAACAGCTTTTCGGAAATGCAGCTCAGCTTCTGCAACACGAGCCTGATCTGTTCGACGCGAACCTTCATGCGCAGGTCAGCGTCGACCATCAGCACGCCATTTGCGGTAACTGGCGCGTCACCCGTTCCCAGCAGCTGGGGAATGACGTCAAATCGCGGCTCAAGCATCGCGCGGATGGCGGCTATCTTCGAAGGTTCGTCGGTGACGAAATGAACAAGCATTTCAATGCCAAACGGGAAAAATTGAGGTCGTGACCTCTCGATTTTAAAAAATGTAAATCCACCAATATCCTCTTAGTGTAGGCGATATTCCCTAACCCGCGGCTAACGGTTCGGCACGCCAGCCGCCCGCAAGACCCGGTTTGCCCACGCCGATGTGAGCGCAGCGCAGCAACAGGTGCCGGCCCATCCGTCCGTGGCAGATGCCGTCACAACGCCGTCGTCGCCGGGTTCGCTGACAGGCGCCCAACATCGCGCTGGCAACGCGACGGCTATGCTGTAAGCTTCGGCCGCTGGACGACAACAAAAAAAGCCCTGAACAAAAAAGGGCTTGAACAAAAACACCTGGAGGACACCCATGTCAGCAGCTCCGACGAGCCGCGTCTCGCTCAATCGCCGCGCGCTTCTGCGTTCGGGCGCCGGCATCGCCGGCATTCTCGCCACCGGCCGCGCCCCGGCATTCGCGCAGACCCAGCCGAAAAAGCTCGTATTCGCGCATATCAACGCCATTCCGGAATCGGCCGCGGTCGCGTTCGACTGGATGGCGAAGGAACTCACCGCGCGGTCAAACGGCGCGCTTGAAATGCAATTCTTCGGCAAGACCCTGATCCCGCAAGAGCTGGAGATCATGAATGCAGTCAAGTCCGGCAGCATCGCGATGGGCAGCCCGGCGGGCGCGGCCGCCACGGTGTTTCCGGAAATGGGCGCGCTGCTGGTGCCCTATCTGGTGAAGGACTACGCCTCGGCCTATGCCATGCTCAACGGGCGGATCGGCGACAAGATCAGCAGCGAGATCGAGGACAAGTACAGGCTCAAGGTGCTGTGCTATTTCGACTACGGCTTCCGCCATTTCTGGACCACGAAGAAGCCGATCATCGAGCCGAAAGACCTGCGCGGGGCAAAAATCCGCGTGCAGCAGGCCAAGATCTTCGGCGACACCATCAACGGGCTTGGCGGCAGCGCCGTACCGATGGCGTGGGGCGAGGTCATCACGGCCGCCAAGCAGGGCGTGATCGACGGCGGCGATCTGCCGGTGGTCAACATGAAGGCGCTGAAGATCTACGAGGTGTCGAAATATGCCTCGCTCACCTATCATAATTATGGTCCGACCAACGCGGTGATGAATCTCGAAATCTGGAACGGGCTGTCGGCCGCGCAGCAGAAACTCGTCATGGATCTCTCACGCGCCGCGCAGGAAAGGATCCGCGAGGCGACCGAGTCGGTCGACAATTTCGCCAAAGCCAAATCGGAGCTGGAGCCGCTCGGCATGACCGTGGTCGAAGCCGATGTCGACGCGTTCCGGAAAATGGCGCAGCAGAAGATATGGCCGGCCTATAAGGGCCAGTACGGCGCCTTGTGGGACGAGATCGAGGGCTTCAAGGCCTGAAGTTACAGCGCATGCTGCGTAACCTCTCAGCCGTTCCGAGATTTGCGGTCACGGCGCTGATCATCCTTGCCATCGTCAACCTCCTGGTCGGCGTGATCCTGCGCTATTTCGTCGGCGCCATCACCGACTGGCTCGATGTCGACCCCGTGCCCTTCACCTGGGTCGAGGAAGTGGGCGAGTTCTCGCTGGCGTGGCTGACGCTGATCGGCGCCGCGATCGGCATCCAGTCCCGCTCGCATTTTGCGCTTGCGGTGTTCGTGCATCGCCTGCCGGTAGCGGCGCAGCTCTGGATCCACCGCTTCAATCACGCGCTCATCATGGGCGTTGGTCTGCTCGCCGCGTGGTATGGCTTCAAGCTCTGCCTGCTCAACCGCACCATCACCACCCCCGGACTCGAAATAAATCTCGCCTGGCTCTACGCGTCTTCGGTGGTCGGCGGCCTCCTGATCGCGATCTACGGCTTCGCGGTCATGATCTCCCCGCTGCCGCAAGGCGATCCCCAGCACTAGAGACGGGCCATTCATGCTGCTTGCGACTGTCGCTATCGTCTTTGCCGCGCTGATCCTGCTCTCGATGCCGATCGTGTTCGCGCTCGGCGTGGCTGGCATCGCGGGGCTATGGATCGGCGGTTACCCGATGCAGCAGCTTTCCTCCGCGCTGGTGTCGGGATCGCAAAGCTGGGTGCTGCTGGCGATCCCCGCCTTCGTATTCGCGGGCAATCTGATGGAGCGCTGCGGCATGAGCCACGCGCTGGTGGAGCTGGCGCGCGCTTTGATCGGCTGGGTCAGGGGCGGGCTCGGCATGTCGGTGATCGTGGTGGCGTATTTCTTCTCCGACATCTGCGGATCGAAAATGGCCGAGGTCTCCGCCCTCGGCTCCGCGCTGATGCCGCCGCTGACCAGGGCCGGTTACGACCCGCGCGATTCGGCCTCGCTGATCGCCGCCGGCACCGCGATGGGCATGCTGGTGCCGCCGGCCATCTTCATGATCGTGATCGCGCAGGTCACCAATACCTCGGCAGTGACGCTGTTCGTCGCCGGCTTCATTCCGGCCATGGTCATCATGCTGTGCCTGATGGCGGTGGTTTACATCCGCGCGCGACAGAATGACTGGCCGATCGATTCCAGGCCGAGCCTCAAGCGCCTTGGCCACGCGGCGCTGCACGCCGCGGTGCCGATGGTGGTGCCGTTCGTGATCCTCGCCGGCTTCATCCTCGGCATCATCACCGCGACCGAAGCCGGCGCCGTGGTCGCTGGCTACGCTTTCCTCGCCGCAAAGCTCTATTACCGCAATGTCTCATGGCGCGAGATGGCGCAGATCGCCTATGACAGCGCGATCCTCACCGCGGCGGTGGTGTTCCTGCTCGCGGTCGCCTCGGTCTACCAATATCTGATGGGCGTGAGCGGGGTGCCGCAACTGCTTGGTCAGCTATTGGGGCCGCTGAAAGGGCATCCGTGGCTGTTTCTGATCGGCACCGCGGTGATGAGCTGCCTGTTCGGCATGGTGCTGGAAGGCCTGCCCGCCGCGGTCGTGCTGATCCCGGTGGTGTTTCCGATCTCCGAGGCGATGGGCATCGACCCGATCCACTTCAACATCGTGCAGACCGCGGCCGTCGGCATCGGCCTGTTCCTGCCGCCGATGGGCGTCGGACTGTTGATGGCGCTGCGCTTTGCAAAACTGAGCGTCGGGCAGCACTTTCGCACCTATGTGCCATACATGCTGGCGCTGTTTGCCGGGCTGCTGCTGATCATCTGCATTCCCGCGATCAGCCTGACCCTGCCGAGGCTCGCGGGATTGATCAGGTAAGCGTCATCAGATGCGACGCACCGGTATGGCACGGTCAAAGGCGTTCGGCGGATCGAGCCGCGGCTAGGAAGGCGGCGCCGGGATCAGCCCGTAACGCAACATGGTTTCCTTCATCTTCGCAGGGTCGGGCGTGCCGGCCGCCAACAGGCCCGCCATGTCCTTGAAATATTGAGGACCCAGCACGCCGGGGCTGAGCACGCACAGGCAGGTCGTCGGTTCCGCGGTTCGATTGGTGAATCCGTGCACGATACCGCGCTTGATGAAGACCGTTTCGCCCGGACCCACCTCGATGTCATTGCCGTCGACACGCCAGGTCGTCGTTCCCGTCAGCCCGTAAACGGTCTCATCCCAGCTTTCATGATAATGCGGTATGGGCATGCGCGCATTCGGCTGTACCGTCATCTCGAACATGTCGATGCTGCCGGCGGTGTCGTCGTTGCTGTAAAGAAACCTGAGCTGGAGCGGGCCGATGTTGATGGTTTCGGGCATGGGGCTTCCTCTGAAGGCTTGCCGCCGTGCGGCCGGCACAGCTCAAACCGTAACGTCGCTCAAGAGCCGGCGCAATATTGCCCTGTCGCAAAGGAACTGCCATTTTTGCTCCTCTATTGAGCTGCATGGAGTGCAGCGAGTCGATCCCTGTGCTGGCAAAAAGCCCGCAATTTCGGGGAATTCATCGTCTGTCTGGTATCGCAGGTGCGGTCTTATGTCTTATCTGTGGAGCATGAAGATACGCCTGTTCCGGCCGGCTTTGGCCCTTGCCATCAATCTCCTTGCCGTTTCGTCGATGGCCCATGCTGAGGAACCCAGCGCGGTACCGGTGCCGGACGAATTGACGATCGTTCTCGCGGTCATGTCCGGGAAGTGCACTACGCTGAAAATCGCGGGGCGCGATTTCGGCTGCAGGGCCATCGCCTTCTTTCAAACCGAAGAAGGCCGGGCGAATTTTGTCATTGCGCTCGACGACCCGACCGACACCAGTCACATCATCACCTTCTCGGGTGACAATGGTCGCAGACCCCAGGATAACCTTTACGAACTGCCGATCGACCGCATGCTGCTGAAATCCAAGGACAGGCCGAGGGTCGATGGCCTGCCGGTGCCGCTCGTCGAACTGTCGGCCGGACTATGCAAGCAGATCGGAACCTTCGCGACGCGACAGGTATCCAGCATCTCCTGCAGCGCGGTCGATAAAAACGGCCAAAAGTACGTTTTACAGTACGAGTCGGACGGCTCACCGATTGCGGTGCGGCGTGTCAGGCAGACGAAGGCCGGACAGCCCGCGGTTTCGCCTTTTGACTAGGCGCTGCAGTCGTCAGCGGTCCCGCCAAACCACAATCGCGTCACGTCGCGGCCGGTGCCTTGGCGCGGATCGGCGCCGCCGGACGCCGCGCTTCGCCGGCCTCCAGCGTGAAGCGCTGATCGAGTGAATACCAGGGCGCCGCGAAGCCCAACTCGGGCGATGGTTCGTCGTGGCGTACATAATTGCCGATCAGCGCCCGCGTGACGCCAAACTGCACGTCCGAATCAATATGCGGGTCGTCGGGCGAGTAGACTTGCGAGATCAGGGTCTTGAAGCCCGATTTGTAGACCATGAAGTGCAGATGCGCGGGCCGGAAGTTGTGGCGACGGGTAGCCCGCACCAATTCTCCGACCGGCCCATCGACTGGAATCGGATAACCCGCCGGCTTCACGCTGCGGAAATGGAAGCACCCGGCATCGTCGGAAATGAAACGCCCGCGTAGATTCATCTCGGCTTGCGTGGGATCCTGGTTTTCATAGAGGCCCTCCGGCGACGAATGCCAGACGTCGATTTCAGCGCCCGCGACAGGACGCCCGTTAGCGTCCTTAAGGCAAACATGAACGACAAGTCCCGGACCCGGCGTCGGCGAGCGCACCAGCGTATCCCCGCTCGCACTTAGTGGCTGATCGTCACGCCAGAACGGCCCCAGCATGTTGGCCTGGGTTTCGGTCTGGCCATTGTTGCCGTTGTTGAGCAGGCAGACCAGCGGGGAAACGCCCAGCGATCCCGCCATCAACACCACCTCATTATGCGATGGGGTCGTCTTCTGGCCCATCGCCACGATGATCCCAGCCGCTTGCTGGAACTCACGCTCGGTGAGGCGAACCTCGCGCACAAATCCGTGCAAATGCCGCACCAGCGCCTGCAATATTTCGCGCAGGCGCGGATCCTCGGTGCGGCTGACGGCTTCGACGACGGCGTCGGTCACCATGGCCTGATTTTCGATGATCATTTCCACCCCACTGCCGCCATGATCCAGTTTGCGAGCAGTCATATCGCACGGCGCGGTTGGCGCAACAAAAAAGCCGGCGATCTTGCGACCCGCCGAGCGACGCCGCAACCTCGCCAGCCTATAACTTTTCGCTTGCGATCATCAGCGCGGCGGGAGCTAGCAGCTGAGATTGCGACAATAGTTCAGATACGCTGACCACCTCTCGCAGGCGGCGGGCGAGATCGGCCTTGCGATAGGGCTTGGTGAGAACGACCGCACCGGCGCGCAGGCGGCCATGCTTGGCCAGGGTTTCCAATGCATAACCCGACGTAAGCAGCACTGGCAATCCCGGCCGCAACTTCCTGGCAAGGTCAGCGAGTTCCCAGCCATTGATGCCGCCCGGCATGACAATGTCGGTGAACAGAATATCGACGTGAACGTCCGCCCTGAGCTTCTGCAACGCGTCAGCGCCATCGACTGCGGCGATGACCGAATAGCCCAGGCTGTCCAATGTCATGACGGCATAGCAACGAACGAAGGGATCGTCCTCAACAATCATCACCGTCTCGGCGCCCTTCGGAAGCGGTTCGTTGTCAGTCGGGCTCTGCGCCGGCGGCCGCACGGATTTCGTGGTCGCCTGCGGCAGATATATTCGTATCGTGGTACCAAGGCCGGGTTCGCTGTAGATCGAGACGTGACCATTCGACTGCTTCACGAAGCCGTAGACCATGCTCAGGCCGAGCCCACTGCCTTTTCCGACTTCCTTGGTCGTAAAGAACGGCTCGAACACCCGCTCGATCACCTCCTTCGGCATCCCTTCGCCGTCGTCGGTGATGGAGACCAGGACATATTCCCCAGGCAGCACTTCCGGATGAAGGCTCTTGTAGTGATCATCGAGCGACGCATTGGCCGTCGAAATGGTGAGGCGACCGCCTGTGGGCATCGCATCCTGCGCATTCAGGGCGATGTTAAGTACCGCCGATTCCAGCTGGGCGGGATCGGCAAATGCCAGCGGAATATCCGGGTCGAAATCCGCGTTGATTTCGATATCTTCGCGCAGCGTGCGACGCAGCAATTTGTGCATCGAATCGAGCAGGCCATTGCACTCGATCTCGACCGGACGAAGCATCTGGCGGCGACCGAACGCGAGCAGCCGCTGCGTCAATTCGGCGCCGCGGTCACCGGCCCTGCCGATATCATCGGCGAGTTGCTTCAAATCCTGCCGCGATTTTAGCTTCTCGCTGAGAAACTCGGCGTTGCCCACGATCACAGTCAGAAGATTGTTGAAGTCATGGGCGATGCCGCCGGACAGTTGACCCACTGTCTCCATTTTCTGGGCCTGAACGAGCTGTTCTTCGGTGCGCTTGCGCTCGGTGAGATCATGAATGATCCCGACGAAGATGGCTTCGCCATCCTGCTTGGCTTCGCCGACCGACAGATCCATCGGAAAGGTCGATCCGTCCTTGCGCTGGCCAACGACCTCGCGGCCGATTCCGATGATCTTGCGTTCGCCGGTTTCCAGAAAATTTCGAATATAGGTGTCGTGCTCCACGCGATACGATGACGGCATCAGCAGCTTGACGTTTTCATGCCTGACTTCGTCGGCGCGGTACTGGAATAGCCTTTCGCAGGCCGGATTGAACATCAGGATCCGGCCACGGGCATCGATCAGGATGACCCCGTCCACCGCAGTCTCGACAACAGCCTTGAGCCGCGCGTTGCTCTCGCGTAGCGCCCGTTCGACCCTTTCGCGTTCGGTCAGGTCGTGGATGATTCCGACAAAGATCGAACCATCGTCCTCCTTGGCCTCGCCGACCGCGAGGTCCATGGGAAAAGTGGTGCCGTCCTTGCGTTGACCGAACACTTCGCGGCCGATGCCGATAATTTTTCGTTCGCCGGTGCGGTGAAAATTATCAAGGTAAAGATCGTGCTCCTGACGGTATGGCCCCGGCATCAGCATCTTGACGTTCTGACCGATCACCTCATGGGCTGGATATTTGAACAGCTTTTCGCATGCGGCATTGAACATCAGCACGGTGCCACGGGCATCGATCAGGATGACGCCATCGACCGCGGTTTCCACGACAGCCCGCAGCCATTTCGCTTCAGTGCTCTGGGTCTTGGTTTCGGATTTATCAGCCAACGTTTTTCAACCTGATGGCGTCGGATTCCTGCAGACACATGTCGATCACGGTCAGCAACGTCTTGGGCGTGAAGGGTTTGCGCAGGCAACGCGTCGCTCCGAGTTCAAGCGCCATGCTCAGGAAATCCGGGGCCGGCGTTCTTTGCTCGGCGAAGACGTAACCGGAAATGGCGATCAGCGGCACCGTCGGCGCCCGCTGATGGAACACCCTGACCGACTCAAACCCGCGCATGTGCGGCATGAAAATGTCGACAATCATCAAATCGAACGTCGAACTATCGAGAGCATTGAGGCCGGTTTCTCCGCCATCGGCGACGAAAACGGCAAATCCTCTTTCCTCCAGCCAAGTACGAATGGCGGAACAAATCAGCGGATCGTCGTCAACGACGAGAATGCGTTTCATGATGGCCCCCCAACCCCAAGCATATGCGACCGACCGACGTCGTTTCGCCCCGTGATTCGCTGTAAATCTCCTGTTTTCTGCAGCGTACGGGCGGGAACCCGATCGCCGTCTCCCCGCCAACGGGTATAGCGAGTGAAAAAATGCGCGCAGCGGTTGCCATCGAGCCGTCCAATGCCCATGGTGATTGCATCGGCGGTCCACCACCCCAACGCGCACTTCGGAGTTCGCATGGACGCTATCCCTCGCTCGCCCAATCATTTGCTGGCGGCTTTGTCGGCAACGGATTTTGAACTCCTTCGCCCGCATCTCAAGACGGTCGAACTTGTTCAGGAGGTCGTGCTGGTTGGGGCCGGCGATCGGCTGACGCAGGTTTTCTTTCCCCACAGCGGGGTCATTTCGCTGGTCGTCAGTCTTGCCGGAGGCGGAAGGGTTGAAGTGGCGAGCGTCGGTCACGATAGCGTCTTTGGCGGATCGGCAGCCCTCGATGGTGGTATTTCACTCACCGACGCCATCGTTCAGTTGCCGGGCGCTGCTTCAACGCTCGATGTTGGGATCTTGCGGACCGCCGCCGCGCAAAGCATCGCTTTCCGCACGACGCTCATCCGACATGAGCAGGCACTGTTCGCGCAGGCCCAGCAATCCGCCGCCTGCAACGCGATGCATTCCGCTGAAGCTCGCCTGGCACGCTGGTTATTGCGGATGCACGATCTGGCGGGTGAGGATAAATTGCACCTCACTCAGGACTTGCTGGCTCAGATGATCGGTGTCCAGCGCAATAGCGTCTCCACTGTTGCGCACACGCTGCAGCAGGCCGGCATCATCAAATACAGCAGGGGAAATATCGAAATTACCAATCTCGCGGCTCTGAAGGAAGCGTCCTGCGAGTGCTATCAGGCCGTCACTACGCAATATAACAAGTTGTTATATGACGACTGAGGATACGGTTCACACCAGCAAATCGCGGCGTTCCGACAGCGCACAATTGCTGCCGGCCACCTTCGATACGACCATTTCAGAGACGGTCGACATTTTCGCAAGGCTGCCAGTACCGCACTCGGCATCGCCATTAGATCTGCCGTCTACCCGTTTCCGGGCAGACCGGCTCGCCTTCCGAGATTAGCATTTCCTGATCATTAAATCAGCGCAACAGTAAAAAGGCGTAATCATGGATCATGCCGATCGGTGCCGAACCCAGGCTGATGAATGTCATCGCCTCATGCTGCTCTCACAGAGCGGCGCGGAAGCCACCATTCTGACCAGCCTGACCCGTAGCTGGAAAATGATTGCAAACCAGACTGATCGATATATCGCGATCATGAAAAAGGAAGCGGCTCACCGGAAACGCTGAAGCGAACTCCATTGCGATGATGGCACGGGCTGTGACCGCAGCAAAAAGCCGGCGGTCTTGCGACACGCCGGCTCCTTATTTACGATCGGCGGCTCAGGCCTTGACCAGCGGCCCTCGTGAGGCCGGCCCCTTCGAGCCACCGCCGCTGGGACCGCTCGGTTTGGGCTTGCGCGGCACCGTGCGCTTGCGCGCGCCGGGGAGCTTCTCCGGCTTCGGCGTCACCGGCCCTTCGACATATTCGAAACCGATCTTTTCCCGATCGGCCTCCGCGCTGGCCTCGTCCTTGACCAGCACGACGCGGACATGGCCGCCGCCCTTGAGCTTGCCGAACAGCACCTCGTCCGCCAGCGGCTTCTTGATGTGCTCCTGGATCACGCGGGCCATCGGCCGCGCGCCCATCTGCTCATCATAGCCATGCTGGACCAGCCACGCCTTGGCCGGCTCCGACAATTCGATGGTGACGTCACGGTCGGCGAGCTGCGCCTCGAGCTGGAGCACGAACTTCTCCACCACCATGCCGATCACATCGGCATTGAGATGCGCGAACGAGACGATGGCGTCGAGCCGGTTACGGAATTCCGGCGCGAACTGGCGATTGATCGCCTCGTGATCGTCGCCTTCCCGCTTGTTGCGCGTGAAGCCGAACGCCTGGCGCGCCAGATCAGCCGCGCCCGCATTGGTGGTCATGATCAGGATCACATTGCGGAAGTTGACCTGCTTGCCGTTATGGTCGGTCAGCCTGCCGTGATCCATGATCTGCAGCAGCACATTGTACAGGTCCGGATGCGCCTTCTCGATTTCGTCGAGCAACACCACGCAGTGGGGGTGCTGATCGACGCCATCGGTAAGCAGGCCGCCCTGGTCGAAGCCGACATAGCCCGGAGGCGCGCCGATCAGCCGCGACACGGTGTGACGCTCCATATATTCCGACATGTCAAAACGGATCAGTTCGACGCCAAGCGACGCGGCGAGCTGCTTGGCCACCTCGGTCTTGCCGACACCGGTCGGGCCCGAGAACAGATACGAGCCGATCGGCTTCTCCGGTTCGCGCAAGCCTGCGCGCGCCAGCTTGATCGAGGCCGCGAGCGCGTCGATCGCCTTGTCCTGGCCGAACACCACCCGCTTGAGCGTCTGTTCGAGATG
>Ga0116135_1000372_pt1 | contig 24871 bp, 17 predicted proteins | sample June2015DPH_20_1_FD_89738 | JGI IMG/M metagenome (GOLD analysis project Ga0116135, IMG submission 89738) | Peatland microbial communities from SPRUCE experiment site at the Marcell Experimental Forest, Minnesota, USA - June2015DPH_20_10 | ecosystem: Environmental > Terrestrial > Soil > Wetlands... | reverse complement strand
TTGAGTGGTTCGCCATCGACTACACTGCCCGCTTCTGGATCTCGGAACCGGGGACGTATCGCTTTCGCTTGGCCTCCGACGACGGCTCGATTCTATACATCGACGGTAAACGGATCATCCAGAACGACCAACAGCATCCCGTCATCGAAAAGGCCGGCTCAGTCAACCTGAAGATGGGAGAGCACGCGATCCGCGTCTCGTATTACCAGGGTCCCCGATTTCAAGTTGCCCTGGTCCTTCGCGTGTCGCGTCCGGGCGATCCGGAGCTTCGAGTGTTCCATACCGACGACTTCAAGCCATCCACCGATTCTAAGTAGGGCAGGATGCCATCCTGCGCGCGGTTGTTAACCGCGCCGTCTTGCCCGCTAGAATTGAAATATGCTCAAGCCCTCCATCTTCCGCGAGTACGACATCCGCGGCATCGCCGATTCCGAGCTCCTCAGCCCCGATATCGAACTCCTGGGTCGCGGCCTGGGCACCTATCTCCGGCGCCGCAGTGGCGGCCACAAGATCAACGTCGGCCGCGATTGCCGCCTCAGTTCCTCCCGCCTTCGCGATGCCCTGGTGAAAGGGCTGCTCAGCGCCGGCTGCGATGTCACCGATATCGGCACGGTCCCCACTCCGGTGCTGTACTATTCCGCGCAACACTGGAAAGCCGACGGCGCCATCATGATCACCGGCAGCCACAATCCGCCCGAATACAACGGTTTCAAAACCGTCTGCGGACCCGCCACGCTGCACGGCGAAGCCATCCAGGATGTCCTCGATCTCATCCAAAAACAGGACTTCGAACAGGGCGCGGGAAATCTGGCTACGCTGGACGCCGCCACTCCTTACGTGGACGAAATCGCGTCTCAGTTCCACTTCGATCGCCGCATCAAAATCGTAGCCGACGCCGGTAATGGAACCGCTGGACCCGTTTTTCACCGCATCCTCGAAAAGCTCAATGTCGACGCCACCGAGCTGTTCTTCGAAATGGACGGAGCGTTTCCCAATCATCATCCCGATCCCACTGTTCCCGCCAACCTCTCGCACCTGATCGAAAAAGTGCGCGAGACCGGCGCGCAGTTGGGCATCGCTTTCGACGGCGATTCGGATCGTATCGGGGCCGTCGATGAAAAAGGAGATGTCATCTATGGCGACCTCCTGCTCTTCATCTACGCGCGCGAAGTCCTCAGCCGCAAGCCCGGCGCCACCTTCATCGGCGAAGTGAAATGCTCGCAGGTGATGTACGACGAAATCAATAAGCTGGGCGGCAACGCCATTATGTACAAGACCGGCCACTCGCTGATCAAGGCCAAGATGAAGGAGGAACACGCCGAGCTCGCGGGTGAAATGTCCGGCCACATGTTTTTTGGCGATCGCTATTACGGCTACGACGATGCACTTTACGCCGCATGCCGGCTGATCGAGATCGTCGCCAAGTCCGGCCGGCCGCTCTCGGCGCAGCTCGATGGATTGCCGCGCATGGTCTCCACTCCCGAAATTCGCGTGGATTGTCCGGACGACCTCAAGTTCTCGCTCGTCGAGCGAGTCGCTGAGCATTTCAAAAAGATCCGCAAGACTGTGGACATTGATGGCGTCCGCGTCATCTTCCCCGAAGGCTGGGGATTGCTGCGCGCCTCCAACACACAGCCGGTTCTGGTGATGCGCTTTGAAGCATCGAGCGACCGGCTCTTAAAGGAATACCAAGACGAAGTGGAGCAGGCGCTGGAAGAAGCCAGGTCGCTCGTTCCGGCATCTCACCGGTAGTGCCTGCATCAGTGGCTGCCTCGCGCCAGTCCGCCATCCGCTTCATCCTCGCGCTCGGCACCATCAGTCTGTTCGCCGACGTTACGTACGAAGGCGCGCGCAGTATCAATGGCCCATTCCTCGGGATGCTGGGCGCGAGCGCCGCGATAGTCGGAATCGTTTCGGGCGCTGGCGAACTCGCGGGCTACCTGCTCCGATTATTTTCGGGCGTCGCTGCCGACCGCACGCGCGCCTATTGGACGCTCACCATCGTGGGCTACATCATCAACCTGCTGGCCGTGCCGTTCATGGCGCTGGCCGGACACTGGGGCGTGGCCGCCGCGTTGATCATCACCGAGCGCGCCGGCAAAGCCATCCGTACTCCCGCGCGCGATGTAATGCTTTCGCAGGCCTCTAAGATTGTCGGCCGAGGCTGGGGCTTCGGGCTGCACGAATTCATGGATCAAATGGGCGCTTTCCTGGGTCCATTGTTGGTCGCGCTGGTGCTGGCCGAATCGAATCATCACTACTCGCGCGCTTATGCCGTGCTCGCCATTCCCGCGTGCCTGGCGCTCGTGAGTTTATTTACGGCTATCAAGTTTTATCCGGATCCATCGCGCTTTGAGGAACCCAAGGGCGCCCCCATAGCCGCAACCGGTCTGCCACGCGCCTTCTGGATTTACATGGCCGCCGCCGGATTGCTGGCCGCCGGATTCGTCGACTTTCCCTTGATCGCGTTTCATTTTAATAAGACCTCGCTCGCGACGCCGGCCCAGATTCCAATCTTCTATGCGTGTGCTATGGGAGTGGAAGCGCTCACCGCCTTGATGTTCGGAAAGCTCTTCGACCGCATCGGCATGCCGGCGTTGATCGTGGGCGTCCTGCTTTCCGCGGCATCTAGCCCTCTCGCTTTTTTCGGATCGTTCTACGCCGCGCTTGCGGGCATGGCGCTGTGGGGCGCCGGCATGGGCGCTCAACAATCCTTGCTGCGCGCGAAAATAGCTGACCTGGTTCCCGCGGAACGCCGCGGCTCTGCCTATGGAATATTCAACACCGCATACGGAATCCTCTGGTTCGCCGGCAGCAGCGCGATTGGTATCCTTTACGGCAGGTCGCTTGCCTGGGCCGTGATTTTTGCCATGGCCACGCAGCTAGCCGCGATACCCTTGTTATTAATGGTCAGAAGGAGACCCACTTGAGAAAACTTTCGCTCATTCTGCTGCTGATGTTGGCAGGATGCGCCCATCCGCCCAAGCTATCCACCACGCTAAACATTCAGAAAAAATCGGACGACCTGATTCTAGTGACGCTGAAAGTAGTCAATCTCGAGAACAGCGTGACCACGCCGATCAACATTGAAGTCACCGGGCAAGCCCGATCAGCGGGACATTGGAATAAACCCGAGACGCTGTTCCACCCAGCGGCATTTGTATTAAACCGCAACGAGCAGCGCGAGATCACCAAGTTCTGGAAGATGCAGGCCGAGGGTGTCCGCACTACGCTGGTAATTAAAGAGCAGGAAAACGGCCGCCTCCTGAAAACCGAAAAGTCCGAAAAGGTTTTCTAGTGGATCACAAATGCGGCAGCATAAGCCTCTTCAGCAGCCGCGACCTCCGCATCCGCTAGCTTGGCAAACTCCCCTTCCCGCGCGCGCTTTGAAAGGCGTCCCGAGTTCTGATGCAGAAAGCGGAACAACAGGTCGATGGTGCGATCCGGCATATCCACCATCGCGTCGATCTGAGCCCGAAACTTGTCGTACTGCTCCAGGAAGTCAGTCTCGCGCGGCAGATCCACTTCGATGGTCTGCCGGACGCAGGCGTAGAGGAACTCGGCATGCGGCGTGGCATCGAAAAAACGGTAGAAGTCGGCCGTGTCATTCAGCACAGTAACGTTTCCGTCCGCCGCGGGTTCCCAGTCGATAGCCCGCAGCAGACGCCCTGAATAATCCTCCAGAACAGCCCTGTACTCGTCGATTCGCCCGAGTATAGCCGCCGATACCGGAAACACAATGCCCGCCGGGTTGAACCCGCGTTGCGCGAGAACGTGATGGATTAGATAACGGTGAATGCGGCCATTGCCATCCACAAATGGATGCGTATAAACAAACCCGAATGCCAGCACCGCGGCGGCGATCACCGCATCCAGATTCGCCGCCGGTCCGCGATCAAAGTCCACCATGCCACTGATCAGCGATGGTAGATCTTCCGGACGAGCGCTGATATGCGCGGGAATCGGAAGGCCGGTTTCCCGATCATGCTCACCGACAAATCCCCCTTCTTCCCGAAGGCCCAGCTTTACGAACCGCGTGTCGCCGATGACGATGGCCTGCAGCCTCAGCAGTTCGTCCAACTCGATGAACCGCTTCCCCGCTTCGCCGATCGCTCGTCCCCAGCGCTGGATTCGGTCTTGCGGCGGCCGCTCTCCTTCGATGGCATAGCTCGCCCGGGAATCCTGCAGCAGCAGAAAGGCCGCGGTGCGCGCCAGAACATCCTTCGGAACCTTGGCCACAACTTCCCGCGCCCGGCGGCCGAGATCCATGGCGGCGAATTCTTCCAGCACCTTGGTTCGGAAAACCAACGGGCAGAATTCCGGAGTACCGGGCAGATTGTTCCGGACCCGATGCCGTGGCGAATTTTCGCCCGGTATGGACCATTGCTGCTCCGGATCCACGGCCGGCTCATAGGTGCCCTTCTCTGCATCTGGAATTGCAAGCCGCTTGCCGGTGAGCCACTCGTAAAGGAACCATATCCGTCGGGCGTAACTGCCGGTGGGTTTCTCCTTCACCATGGCCTCTATCTCGGCCGGGCCAACCGCCGCGAAAAGCCTTTTCAAAACAGCCAGATCCAGCCCTTCGTACTTAAGGGCGAAGGTAAGATGCCCTTCCAGATCGGGCGATGGAGCGTGGCGCGGGGTAAGGATGCGCCAACCCGCTTCGTTCTTTATACGGTGGCGATCGCTGGTCGCTGAGAGCGTTCGCGGCAGAGGAACCCGCAAACGATAGGCATCGATGAGGGCCGAGTAGCCCGCTGGTGTCGCCCTCTCCGGCAACGCCTCTTCATGAAAAATCGTTACCGGTCCTGAAAAACGACGCTTCTTCGCCATCTTCTCTGAAAAACGTCTCTAAGCCATGAATTATGGATCTGGATTTAAAGTTTACCTGAAAACCGATGATACACCATGAAAAACACTATTGCAATAATAGTTTCTGTGAAAAACGATTACCCCGGGGACCCTGCTTGGCGGAATTCAGCCTACATCACCGCTGAAAGCGCCTTCCACCCCAACCCCTGCGACTCCGCCACTCCTGGATACGTAATGTGCCCGCCATACGTATTCACGCCTTCGCGAATCGCGGGATTTTCCTTGCAGGCCCGCTCCAGACCCTTGGCGCACAACTCGGCCAGGTATGGGAAGGTCGCATTGGTCAGCCCGAATGTGGAAGTGTGCGGCACCGCCGCCGGCATGTTCGACACGCAATAGTGCAGCACGCCGTCGACGTAGTAAATGGGATCCGTGTGCGTAGTGGCGTGTGAAGTTTCAAAACACCCTCCCTGGTCGATGGCGACATCCACCATCACCGCGCCCTTCTTCATCCCCTTCAGCATGTCACGGCGCACCAGTTTCGGCGCCGATGCGCCCGGAATCAACACCGCGCCGATCACTAGATCCGCCGTTCGCACGGACTCGCGAATCGTGAGGCTGTTGGATGCCAGCGTGACGACCTGGGAACTATAAATGTCATCCAACTCTCGCAGCCGTTCCAAGTCGCGGTCGACAATTGTAACGTGCGCGCCCAGGCCCACGGCCATCTTCGCGGAATTGTGCCCAACAACGCCGCCGCCTAGAATGAGAACGGTAGCGGGTGCAACTCCCGGAATCCCGCCCAGCAGCACGCCTCGCCCGCCGTTGGGCGCTTCCAGATATTGCGCCCCAACTTGGACGGCCATGCGTCCCGCCACTTCGCTCATCGGAGTCAGCAGCGGAAGCGATCCATCTTCTTCGCGGATCGTTTCATAGGCCACCGAGTTGACACCAGTGTCGGTCAACTTCTTCGTCAACTCCGGAAGCGGCGCCAGGTGCAAATATGTGAACAGGATCAAGCCCGAACGAAAGTATGGATATTCCGACGGCTGCGGCTCCTTCACCTTCACCACCAGGTCAGCCTTCCCCCAAACGTCAGCCGCATCGGCGAGAATCTCCGCGCCCGCATCGCGATAATCCTGGTCGGGAAGTGAGCTGCCGACGCCCGCGTTAGTTTCTACCAGAACCCGATGGCCGGCTTCGCGCAGCGCAATCACGCCGCTCGGAACCAGGCCCACACGTGTTTCGTGGTCCTTCACTTCCTTGGGAACACCGACGGTCATCGCGGGAGATCCGTCTTGGGTGCTTCGGGCGGGGGCGTGGCGTGCGATTGCGCGGTCATCCGCTTCGGACCCAGGCCCATGGCGATCAACGAGAGCGAATTGATTTTGCCGTCCGGCGTAAGGTTTTGGTCGGTCTGAAAGCGCTTCAGTGCCTCGGTGGAATCCGCGCCCCATTCCCCGTTAGGCTCGGCGTGCAGGTATCCCTTTCCCACCAGCGCCTGCTGGATTTCTTTATATCGATCCGGCGTGGGCGCCATCTGGGACGATCGTCGGGTCTTTTTAGCAGCCTTGTACTTGGGCGCCTTGTATTTCGGTGCTTTCGATTTCGCCGCCTTATACTTGGGCGCTTTATACTTCGGCGCCTTGCCCTTTTGAGCGGTAAGCTTGTAGGTCTTCTGCTTGGGGACCTTGGTAGTAGTCGCCGCACACGTCACGGCCACCAACCCGGCGGACAAAATGAGAGTCTTTAGCACCAAGGTTTATTCTACCCGATGCCGCGCCCGGTTTTTCTCACCCACCGCCTGCCGTTTCGCTGAACTAATAACCCGAGGGTATCGTCTAAGTAAGAAGCACGGAACGAGAAACGAACCATGAAACTCTGGATGGACCTACGCCATGCCGTCAGAATCCTGCGCCGCGGCCCCGCTGCCGCCGTGATCATCGTCCTGACCCTGGCCCTCTGCATCGGCGCCAACACCGCGATCTTCAGCGTAGTGGACGCAACATTGCTTCGTCCTCTTCCTTTTCCGGCTCCCGCACGCCTGGTCCGCATCGTGACCCACTTCAAAGGCCAACGTGCCGAAGGCGACCAGGTGGAGCAAAATGGCGCGGCCTGGGAGCTGATTCGCGACCATGCCACGTTTCTGGATTCCGCCGTCTATTCCAATGGATCTTCGGGCGTGAACCTCTCGGCCGCCGGCCATGTGCAACATGTAAAGCAGCAGCGCGTCGGAGCGGGTTTCTTCCGCGTGCTAGGCATCTCGCCGCAGATCGGCCGCGAGTTCACCCGCCAGGACGATCACACCGGCGGGCCGCCGCTCGCCATACTGAGCCACTCCCTGTGGCGGCAGATCTTTCAGGAAGATCCCTCGGCCGTGGGGCAAACACTTCTGCTGAAGGGCGAGCCTTACACCATCATCGGCGTCATGCCGGAGAGCTTCCATTCGAGCGTCCCCGCCGATCTTTGGACGCCGCTTCAACCTAGCACATCGGGCGAAGGAGAGGGCACCAACTACGCCGTAGCCGGGCGACTCAAGCCGGACGCAACCTGGGCGCAGGCCGACGGCCAACTGGAATCCATTGGAGCGCCGCTATTCAAGAATGTGCCGAAAGGATCCTCCGCTCGCCTCCATCTGATGTCGCTGCAGGCGAGTGACGCACAGGATTTGCGCAAGCCGCTGCTCATTCTCTGGGGCGCCGTAAGCTTGGTGCTGCTCATCGGCTGCGCCAACGTCACCAGCCTTTTGCTGGCCAAAGCCGCATCACGCTCGCGCGAAATTGCCACGCGCATGGCGCTCGGCGGTGGACGCCGCACCATCATCCGACAGTTGCTGGTGGAGACGCTGGTGCTCGCCGTCATCGGAGGCGCAGCCGGTTTGCTAGTGGGATACGCGGGTCTCGAAGGCCTGAAGAAGTTAGCTGCGGCTGATTACCAAGTCGTGGAAACAGCGCATCTGGACGCGCGCGTATTAGCGGCCACCGCACTGCTCTCGCTCCTGGTCAGCGTTTTAGCCGGCATCTTTCCGGCCATCGAGGCCGGCGCCGTGGATCTTCGTAACGCCCTGAGCGAAGCAGGCGGACGCGGTGTGTCCGGACGCCGCAAGCGTTGGTCCCGCAGACTGCTGGTATCCGGCGAAGTTGCGCTCGCGGTGATGCTCCTGATCGGAGCGGGCCTGCTAGTCCGCACCGTCACGCATCTCTACCAATTGCGTCCCGGTTTCGACCCGGCGCATGTGATTACAGCCAGTTTCTCCATGCAGGATGCCCGCTATTCCGACGGCGCGCACGTCACTCACTTGTTTAACTCAGGCCTCGCCCGGATCAGCGCGCTTCCAGGCGTAGAATCCGCCGGCGTCGCCCTGACGCTACCCTACCAGCGCGGCCTGAATACCGGAGTGAAACGCGTGGACGGACCGCAGGCCGATACCGATTGGCAGATCACCAATATGGACTACGTCACGCCTGGATTTTTGGAAACGCTCAAGGTCCCGCTCCTGCGTGGACGCCCGATTCGCTCGAGCGACGGCCCGAAAGCCGCGCAGATTGTTCTGGTCACCGAGACTTTCGCCAAACAATATCTTTCCCGCCAGGATCCGGTCGGCAGCCATCTGGATTTCGGCAACAAAGATATTCGCGAAGTGGTTGGCGTGGTGGGCGATGTACAGCAAAGCTCCGGTTTTGGTGACTTCGGCCCGCTCGCGCCCGCTCCCAACGTCTATGTTCCTGTCGCCCAGATGGAAGGCGAGTTTTTGAAGATGGTGCATGTCTGGATGGATCCAAGCTGGGTGGTGCGCGTGGCCGGCGCTCCCGCGAGCGTGATCCCGGGAATTCAAAATGCCGCCGCCGCCATCGATCCGTTGCTGCCCATCGCCGAATTTCGCACCTTCGACGATCTCCGCCGGCTCTCGGTATCGTCCGAACGTTTCCAGGCTACGCTGCTGGGCTCGCTTTCCGGTCTTGCGCTCGTGCTCGCCATCGTCGGAATTTATGGACTGATGGCGCAGTCCGTAGTGGAGCGTAAGCGCGAGCTTGGCATCCGCATGGCGCTGGGCGCGACGATTTCGCAATCCATTCGCGAAGCTACCCTGCCTGGCGTCACGCTGGCGCTAGCCGGCGTAGCTGTGGGCTGCCTCTTAGCCGGATTATCCGCCAAAGTTTTCGCGCACCTGGTGTGGGGCGTGACCACCACCGATCCCGGAACGTACGCGAGCGTAGCCGTCGGACTCCTGTTAATAGCGGCTTTGGCTAGTCTGCTGCCGGCCCTACGCATCGCTCGCCTAAATCCAGCCGACACACTGAGAGAAGAGTAAACCTGCGCACCGATTGCCGATCGGCGACCGTTCAGGCGGGTTAGCAACCCGCCGCAGGATTCCATCCTGCCCCACTACTGAGAGACCAGTAAGCGCTAATCTATAGGTATGACGCGCCGCGAATTGTTGGCCTTGATGGCTGCCGCTCCTCTGCTGCGGGCCAAGGAAGCGCCCACGGCTCCGGTCTCCATCGCCCGTTGCGCCACTTACGATGGCGACCTCACCGGTACTCTCTCCACGATGTTCGACCAACTGGGAGGGCTAGGACGAATCGTCAAAAACAAAACCGTCACCATCAAAGTGAATCTCACCGGCAGCCCGGGCCTTCGATTTCAAGGTAAGCCGCTGGGCCTCACGCACTATACGCATCCCAAGATGGCGGCCGCGACAGCTTATTTGTTGGATCGCGCGGGTGCGCGGCGAATCCGGTTTGTCGAAAGCTGTTGGGCCACTGCTGGACCCATGGAAGAGTACTTACTCGATTCCGGCTGGAACGTCCGCATGCTTTTCAGCGCGTCGAGCAACGTAGAATTCCTGAATACTAACGCGCTCGGGAAGGCCAGGCGCTACTCGCGCTTCCCGGTGCCCGGCGGCGGATGGATTTTCCCCGCCTACGATTTGAATCCGGCCTACGAAGAGACGGACGTTTTCATGTCCATGGCGAAATTGAAGAACCACGCCACCTGCGGCGTGACATTGGCGATGAAGAATTGCTTCGGCATCACGCCTGCTTCGATTTATGGCGATGATGCCGGCGTGGATGAACCGAATGAGAAGCCCGCTCAGGGCCGCGGAAGTGTTTGCCACGCCGGTGAGCGGCAGCCGTCGAAGAGCGCGCCGCAGGAAATCAACGCGGCTTCCAGTCGCGAGCCCGGCTATCGGATGCCGCGCATTGTGGCAGATCTCGCCGCGGCACGGCCCATCGACATCGCGCTTATTGATGGCATCCAGACGGTAGCCGGTGGGGAAGGCCCGTGGATTCGTGGGCTGCGATCCGTGCAGCCGGGTGTGATCATCGCCGGCACCAACGCCGTTACTACGGACACGGTAGCAACCGCGGTGATGGGCTACGATCCGCGAGCTGCTAAAGGAACCGCACCATTTGTGGATTGCGACAACTCGCTTCGTCTGGCCGAAGCGCGCGGTGTCGGAACCACGGATTTGAAGAACATTGAAGTGCGCGGTGTTTCGATCCGCGAAGCTCTGTTCCGTTTTTCCGCCTGACTCAGCGAGCCTAATCGCGATCGGCCCGTCCCGGATTCCCTGGCTTACTCCCATTGGGTCTCCGGTTGTGATAGATTCCCCCGATAGGAGAATTTCATGAAAAGCTGTTTGCTCGGCCTCGTCTTGCTGATGCTCCCGGCTGCCGCCCAGGAACAGAAGCAACATTTTACGATCAACGTCGGCACGCCCGAAGGACAGATGCTGCAAGCCATCGGTCAGGAAGCAGATGACCAAAAGAAGCTCGCCCTCGCGCAGGATTTTCTTGACAAGTATCCGAAACACGAGGGCGCCGGCTGGGTAGCCAGCCAAGTGGTGGCGATCTATGTAACTCAGAAAGATTACGACAAAGCCATCGAGGCGGGTGACAAAGCGTTCGCGAACAACCCGACCGATTTGGACGTCGCCTATAACACTCTGAAGGCGGCCGAGGGCAAAGAGGATCCCGAATTGGTGAAGACCTGGTCAGCGCGCGCGTCGGAGCTAGCGCGCAAGACCATCGCGTCCACCAAAGCGCCCGCCGACGATGACGAAAAGCAACGATTGGAATATGTCAAGGGCGTGGACACATACTCCGACTACGCGCTTTACTCGCTCGCGCTAAAGTTGCAAGGGAATCCCAAGCAACTAGCTGAGCTGGGAGCGGCGCTCGAGCAGCAAAATATCAAGAGCCAGTATATGCCGCTGCTATCCGGCCTCTATTTGAACGCGTTGACACAATCCGGTCAGCAGGCTAAGACTTGCCCCGCCGCTGAAAAACTGGCTGCGGCGAATTCCAAGGACGCGGACGCATTGGTGGTTGCCGCCGATTGCAACCTGCGCAAAAACAGCTTTGACCGCTCGGCAGCGAATGCCACTCGCGCCGTGGAGGCGATCGCTACCAGGCAGAAGCCGGAAGGAGTCAGCGACGCCGACTGGGCCAGCAAGAAAGCCGCGCTGCTGGGGCGTGCCAATTGGATCGCCGGCATCGCATATGGCAGCCAGCAAAAATACGGACCGGCGGATAAAGCGCTGCGTGCGGCGCTGCCGTCCATAAAGGGCGACACGCAATTGTACGCGCTGGCTCTGTTCCACCTGGGCTTGGCCAATTACAATCTGGGCAAAGCCATCGGCGACAAATCCAAAATCCGGGAGGGGCTGAACTACTTCCAGCAGTGCTCCGAGATCACGAGCAACGTCCAGGATCAAGCCTCCAAGAACGTTCGGACCATCAAAGGCGAGTTGGGAATCGTAAAATAGAAACCTCGCTCACTGACGCGCGGCCGTAGCGGGCGCCGGGAAAATATCTTTCACCGGCATGTTCGCCGGGAACACTAGGTTGAAGAATCCCACCATCATCTCGTCCCAGCTTTGATCGCCCCACCCTACTTCTTTGGTGGGGTCCGCATTGTCGGGATTGTTGGGCGAGTTGTCGAAATGCGCCGTGCATTCGATCTTCGCGCCCTTCGGAAGAACAATCGGCTGAGCCAAGTTGTACCAAAGCTGCCAATGCCAGTTGTAGCGCGGCACGCGCAGCAGCGTTTGCGTTTCGCCGTTCGGATAGACGATGCGGTATTCGAAATCTTTTCCACGCCCGTGCATGTGCGGGTGCAGGCCGGCCAGCTTCACGGTGGTCCCGAGCTGGAACTCCGACTCCACTTTGTAATTCGGATCTCCAGGAGGAATCTTGAATGTTCCATTGGTCGCCGATGTCGTGAGCACGCGCTCTTTCGGCGTTTCGCGCGCGAATACCAGGCCGAATTTGCTGCCATGGTCGATGGACGCGGTGCCATTGGTTGTGTAGTGGATCTCCAGCACCAAATCCGAGCCGGCTTTGATTAACTTGGCTTGGCCGGGCGGCATAATCTCGGGCGGCTGCCCCGGCGCGTAGCCAACCAGGAAATCGCTCGGCAAGGCGCTGGTATCCACGTTTTCGTCCGCAGCAGCTTTGGGCGCGACGAAAAAGACGCCGGTCTTGGCATCCTTCAGCCAGTGAGAACCTGGCTCGCGGACATACAGAATCATGTGATGGATGCGGGCGCGGTCGCCAGGACGCGCTTCGGCAAACTGCACCCATTTGTCTTCCGTGAATCCGGACGGAACGATTATTTTCTGATACTCAATGGTGCCAGTAGCCGGAATCTCAAATGCCAGCGGCGGCTGGAACACGACATCGGGCTTGGGAATGGACCATCCTTCCACAAAGCTGCGCGGCGCGGGCATATCCTTCGGGTCGCCTTCGGGCGCGCCGGCATCCGCCCACGCGGCAATCGCATCCACATCCTTCGCCGCCAGCGATTGGTCATTCGAAAACTTCCCGTAGTGCGGATCGGCGAACCAGGGCGGCATTTTCTTCAGCCGCACGGCTTCCTTCATGGCCTTGGCCCAAGGACGCGCCTGCTCGTAGGTCAGCAGCGAAAAAGGAGCTGCCTCGCCTGGACGATGGCATCCCTGGCAATTCTTTTCAAGAATCGGCGCGATGTCACGGGCGAATGTGATTGGGGGTGGGACAGTGGCCGCCCCACAGGCCATTACGCTGGCGAGCGCGGCTACTACGGGTTCAAGACGCATACTAGCAATTATCCACCAGGCGGGCACTCCCCGCACATGTGAAACATTTCTTTCGTAAGCTCGTCTACCATGCGGAGTGGTGTCTAATGTTGCCGTTTGGTGATCTTCCGGATGACTCAAAGCCAGGGGAACACTTGGTTCAGTTCTACCGGGCCGATGAGGGCCTTCTCACCAGGAATGTGGTCGATTTTCTGGTCAGGGGATTGAAGCAGGGCGAGGCGCTACTGGTGATCACCACGCCGGAACGGAACGCCGCATTCTCGATCGGACTTCGAGAATCGGGCATTGATCCCGACGTAGCCGTTCGAGAGCGAAAACTGCTTTTTGCCGATGCCGAGCAGACTCTCCGCCGGTTCATGCTGGCCGGACAACCGGATTGGCGCCGCTTCGAGCGGACCATCGAAGCCTTGATCGGAGAAGTGCGGGCGCACGCCGGCCATGGCGGACTATGCGCTTATGGCGAGATGGTCGGCCTGCTGTGGCAACGAGGTGAGTTCCGGGCGGCCATTCGGCTGGAACAGTTCTGGAACAAGCTCATGGGTGCCAATGCCTTAAATCTTTTCTGCGCGTATCCCATTGATCTTTTCGGGAAAGATTTCCAGTCGGAAACACTCGACCCGCTTTTGTGCGAACACACTCACCTTGTCCCGGCCGGCCGGAATCGGGATCTGCATAGCGCCATTTACCGCGCCATGGATGAGGTTCTCGGCTCGGACGCGCAGCGAACTCGCATGGAAGTGGATCATCCGCCTTCTTGGGCGTCCATGCCCGAAGCCGAGACCGCGATCCTATCTCTGCGGAACAATCTTCCCGAGCGTGCGGAAGAAATTCTTTCGCGTGCGCGACGGTACTATCAGTCCAGCGACCAGGTTCAGTTGTATCCACGCAGGGTTTAACCGAACCTTTTATCATCGCCGGCCGAAATCCAGAAACGTCGTTGAACTTTAGCGTTACGAATTTCCATGCCCCACAACGTTCACTAATTCGCGAGCGGATCGGGCCGGATCTGGAAGTGAACTACCTTGCTGCTCGTTCCTTTTCCGGTCTCGCTGTGAAACGGAGTGCGGGTGCCCCAGGTGGTCCAAACTCCCTTTCCCTTCCAGCCGGCTTTCGGATCGTCGATCCGGCCGTCCATACCCTTGGCGAAAAAGCCAAGGGGATAAGGTACGCGCATCACGACAAACCTTCCGTTCACCAGCGCCGCCAGCGAATCCGATCCGTTGCCGGTAACGATGGGAGTATTCTTTCCCAGCCCCAACGTATCGAACTGATCCACCCAATCGTAGTAATGCGAATCGGCGCTTCCGGAATCCCTTACGTTCTTGAAGTTTGGTCCGGGCGTAGCATATAGAGTCCAGCCTTCCGGACAATGCTGGCCGGTCGCGGTTGGACCATTGAGCGGACCTTTACACTTGCTCCGGTCGAAGCTCGCCAAGTGCCCGCTTCCCAGCGCTACCCACGCGACATTGTCGCGGTCGATATCCATGCCGCGCGGCGAATAGCCCCAGACCTTCGCCCGCGGATTGTTCCAAGGCACTTCGTAATACTCAGCCAGCGCTGTCTCGGGCGGATTCGGTCCAGGATTCAACCGGACAATTCCGCCTGGAAATCCCAGGACGCTGCCCCAAATCATCCCATCCGTGCCAATCGCTAGACCGTAGAACGCCGCGTTGATGCGAGTGTCCTTGGTCGGGTCGGCTGTTGCGTTGAAGGCAGAGGATGTACCCAGGCTTTCGCCGCTGGGCGCCGTTACCACTCGCTGCTCTGCCTCGACGTAGGCGTCACGCTTGCCATTGCCATTGGTGTCGAGAACCAGAGCCGTCCAGCCCTGCGACTTTTGGGCGTCATGGGTTTGATCCCATATCTTGGTGTTGAGCCAGCCCACCACCCCACCGCCGCCGCCGCTACTGGTCCACAAAGTGTTGTCGGCGTCCTCTGCGAACAGCAGGTGGTGTGTTCCGAAACAAGTGTCGATCAGGGAGGTCTGTTTGGTCCCAGGATCGTACACAGCCAGTTGCCTGCCGGATCGATCCACCGGCGTGAGCATCGCCGAAGGAAGGTTCGACCCGGCCTTGCAGAACGCGGGATTGTCGGCTGCGCGGATCCGGCTTGTGAACCATAGCCGCCCACGCTGATCGAACATCGGATTGTGAACCGTCGTATGGCTATCCCAGATTGACTCGTCGCCCCAAATTGGTGACGGCGCGAGCGGCTTCGGCTGGCCGGGCGTGCCGGGATCGCGGAAGGGAACTTTCACCTGCGCCGTAGTGTTGTGTACGGGATCGAGAACGGGAAGATAGTCCCGGCTTTCCTCCGCCGAACCGTAGATCAGGCCGTTGGCGTTGACGTTCGGGTTGCGTTTGTCGGTGGAGATCTCATCGTGCAAATACGCTTTCGGATCGGCCCAGTCCCACTGCGTGATGACCACGTTCCGCTCGATGCCCTGGGGACGGGGCGGCGCCTGAGCGGGAAGCTCACCGTGCATGATGCGGCTGGTCCAATCGCCAAACTCGGCCGTGGCCCGCTCTTGACCTAGCTGATTCAGGCCGCCCACCATCGCGTTCCCGGCTTGTCCGGACTGCACGCGGCGCATCCACGCCTGCGCGGGCGAATCGAAGCTGCTGAACATGGAAGGAATCGTGCGGGTGTACTCGTTACCGAGCTGATGGCACGATTCACAACTGTCGGTTTTGATCAGGTGGATCCATTGGCCCTGCGTTTTGATATTCGGCGAAATACCGTTGCCGGAAGGACCTGTCCCCGGAAATTCGTTCCTTTCGGGTACCTTGAGCATCGCGTACCAATAACTCGCGGGATACAGTTGGGCGGCGGTTTTTGCATCCGGCGCGACGGATGGCTTGAGATCCACCAGCTTGCCTGGCTCGGTCCGCACCTTGGGCGAGTCCACTAATCCGTAACCGCGCGCCCAGACGCTGTACGTGGCTCGGGGCAGATCGGGAATCAGGTAGCGGCCCCGATCGTCGGTGACAACTTCCTTGATGTAGCGCGTGGGCAGGTCCGTTGTTTCCGCAATCACCCAGACGCCTGCCTCGGGTCCCTTGCTGCTGGAAACCACGCCGCCAATATCATCCGCGTCAATTGTGACCGGCGGCCTCTGCTGTGCGTAGAGGTGGGTACGCAGTGCGAAGAAACAGGCCGCGATTCCAATCAGCGCAATCCCGGCCAACTTCAGAAATCGGATCGTCCGCATGGCTGTCTCCCTTACCGGTAAGACATTATATACCGCGGCCTGGGTTAACCGAAACATCGATCAGCGGCACGTGCCGCTGGAACGTGCGGCGCATGCTGGGGAGACGGTGACCGTGGAGCACTTGCTTCAGCCGCGCAAAGCGGCGAACCGGCGTTAGATTTATCGGACCGACCCATGCCCGAACAGGATTCCGGTTTCGATCTCGCTCGGCCGCCCGTCCAGTAGATATGGTTTGAACTTCCATTGGCCCAGAGCTTCGGTGATTACTTTCGCCTGATCGGCGAATGCGCTGAGAAAATGAATGTGTTTTACCTTGCCCTCTTTGTCGATTATGATTCGTACCGGAACAGGGTTAAACCTATGTTCAGAGAAGACCGGGTCAACCCGCGCGATCACATTATCGTCGCGCGCGTAATCCTTGACGCACACAGGCTCAGCGCCTCCGCCTGCTCCTTCTATGGGACTGGCTTCCTCGGGTAACTTCATCTTGTGCATGTCCAGGATTAAGCCGTCCAGGAGTTGCGTGTCACGGCTGGTCAGCACGATTTGGATGGCATGGCAGCGGATTTGGGTAGCCAGAACCACCCAATGTAACTGCGCTACCGGAGACCAGTATGCGAATAAGCTGAAGGAACGGTTTGCGATTCTGACCGGCGCAGGTGACCTTTCCAGCTCGTAGCCGGCTCCCAAATTATCTTTCATGTAATTGATCAGCTCTGTAACGTTGGTCGCGGGCAGGGGCGTGAAGAACATGTCCTGGGCGGTAATGAGGATACTCCCTCGAGAAGGTCCGTTGAATGTGGCCGCGGGGCTCAACTGCGCGAGCACGTAGAGGCCGGTATCCGATGGGGGTGGGCCCGTGTATTTCTCAGTCCAATTCCCAGTGAGAGCGTAGCTCATTCCGAAGTACGAATCGGTGAAGACACCATCGGCCACTTTCCCTCCTTCGGGTACAGGTGTCACCGAATCGCTGGCGCTCGACCACGCACCCTTCACCAGAATTACTCCGGTCGGGACCTTCGTCACGGACGGCGAGCTATTGTTGGGAGCACCCTGTTGGCTGACACCCTGGGCCCGGGCCGGCAACGATGGAGACAGGGCCATGATGAGCAAAGAAGAGCAGAATCGATAGTGCATCTTTAGAAGTCCGGTAATGGAAATTTGCAATTTGGAAAATGCTGGCGAGACACCAGAGCCGCCCTGCCGCGCGGTTAGCGCTCGCCAGCCATCATGGATAAAACGACTACAGCGAGCGCAGAAAGTTCAGCAGATCCTGCTTCTGGCTGGGGCTTAAGTTGTCGAAGTTCGCCTCCACAGCATTAGCCTCGCTGCCATTGCTCGAATGTTCATCGATTGCCTTGATCAAGTTGGTCGTGCGGCCGTCATGCAGCAGGAATATCCGCTGCCCCAAGCCCCACAAGGGAGCCGTGCGAAACTGGTCGCCACCCGCGCTGCCCTGTGAGACGTTGTCCGCTAAACCCGTACCCATGTGATGAAGCGCAATGTCCGAGAACGCGGGCACCGGGGTATTGCTCAAGGCCGGAACTAAGTTAGACACTTGCGTGGTGCCCGGCGATGGATTGTGGCAGGTCGCGCAGCCAATCGCGGTAAATAGCGAACTGCCGTTGGAGATTGACTGTGCCGAGACCGGATTTCCGTTGAGCACAACCCCTCCGGGCGGCGGCGGTGCCAGGAACCGCATGAAATTGGCGAACGCCGAGACGTCATCGAGAACCGCGGCGTTGGGCGTCAAATTTGGATTAGAGGTATCTTCCGGATACCCAGTCCCGCTGAGGTTCAAGCAGTTAGCCGGGAGTCCTGTGCCGAATTGATCTTCCTCTGGCGACGGGCGATCCTGTGGAAAAAGTAAGTTACTGATGCCCATCTCTACGTTGTAAGCCTCACCTGTAAAGATGTGCAGCGATTTGTTCTGCGCTTTCCAGCCGAAACGCGTGATGGTACCGTCGTTGCCATTGCGGTTCAAAGTGCCGCTGATTCCGAGGCGGTTATTGAGATTCTTCAACAGGTTTCTCAGCAGGGTTGAGTCATCGAGGTTCTCGATCAGGCCCGTGCCAAACGTTGGTGTGGGAATGCGAAAGATAACGTTATTGGCCGCTTCCGCCGCGGCGAAGTTGGGCTGGGCCAGACTGCAGGTGCCGGCGTCCGGGCGGCCGGTGACCGTGAACAGGTCTTCCACACCCCCGTTGGGCGCGTTGGTGTTGACCCCGCCGTTCGAGTTAAAGAAGAACGGGAACCTGGCTTCGCGGGTAGGACCATTGGCTGTGATGAAACTTGGGGTGGTATTGCCGGGCGCGACACCGTTGTTGACGAACAGGAATTGCGGATTGACGGCAACCCCCGATCCCCCAATCGCCGGCTGCGCATGACATGAACTGCACTGATTTGAGTTGAACCTTGGCCCCAGACCATTGTTACCGGCCGGGCTGTTGGAAACGGATTCCACCTCCTGGAAGCGATTGAGACCGTCCTGGAAAAAAGCGATGAACCCTTTCGGGTCATTCCCTGGATTGATAATGGTGGCCCCTGTGCCGCGGTTGGCACTCTGAACTCCAGGGTCGATAGCGCCACTGCCGTTTGTGGGACTAGATGGGGTTTGGGCAAGACAACATAGCACAACAGACGACAAGCCCAATAACAGCCAAAACATTGCGCTTACCTTTCGTAAGTGAGCGGATTGCATAGAGACACCCCTCCTTCGGGTGTTTTGCGCGCCAGTCAGAGCGCGGATATAGTAATTAAGTAAGGGGGGTCTACAGAAATAGTGAATTGCAGGTTAGCGTGGTATCGGATGCCACTAACCTGGTAATCACCAAAAGGCCGACCCTCGCCCCCTAAGCGGGAGTTGGCCAAGCTTACCAAAGTGCGAAACCAGCACTAAGTTAAGGAACCCCGTTACGAAGGGCACCCTCAACTAACGAACCACCGTAGGACGCGACTTACCAGGGGTACTGGTAAGAGAAAGAATATATCATCCGAGACGTGTCGGACAACCAGACATTTTGCAACATTAGTTAGCATTTTCCTGCCTGCCTGTACTAATCCTGCCACATCGCGCTCAAGCGCCGAGAATATTGCCGAGAACACTTGGAGCCGTCCCGTTGTCGCCCGGATCAGCCATCTGCAGCGCGCCGAATTGCCAGCGCCGGCGACGCGCGACGTATGATCGCAGAAAACTCAAGGATAGCGCCGTATCTCGGATCCCGCGCAATTGTTTCAACGAAGGCAGCAGGCGGAGCGAATGAGAGCTTTGCGCTGCGAAGAAGAAGCTTCGAACGAAGCCCTCGAGTATTGAAGTTGGAATGCGAGGAAGTCGCCATTCCTGATCCAGGCGCTCCGCTGCCTTCTCCGAACCCAGGCTGCCGTCCTTTTTGCCCGCCTTGAGGGCGCGCTTTCGTCATAAACGCAGTCGCCCTCCATTTCGCAGCGTTCCGCGCGTTCAACTATACTGGACCAAGTCCCAAGGAGAATCAATGCGAAAAATAGCGGAGAATTTCCCAGCCGTAACGGCCGTCGTTATTGTTCTACTCACGGCAGCAAGCGCACCGGCGCAAAAGCCCGTCAGCGCGGCGCCGCCCAATCAACTGGTCCAGTTCAGCGTGTATTTGCCGTTGCAGAACTCGAGCGAGCTGGACCAGCTCATCACCAGCTTGCACACCCAGGGATCGCCGAATTACCAACATTGGCTGACGCCGCAGCAGTTTCGCCAGCAGTTCGGCGCGAGCCCGTCGGCCATCGCGCAAGTGCAATCGGAAATGGCCGAATACGGCATCACGGTGCTCGGCACAACCAGCCACTCGGTTCAGCTGCAAGGCACCGTGGCCGCGATCGAAAAGTGTCTGGGAGTGACGCTGTTGAATGCGACGTATCCAAACGGGAGCCAGGGACTGGTATCGACTATGCCCGTGAAGCTCCCCACCGCGGTGTCTCAGGTGGGCGGGCAAGTGGCGAGTTTTGCCGCGCTCCCTCCACATCATACGCACGGCTCACTCCTCTCCACCTCGCCGATTGTGGCCAACGAGTTCTCGCCGATCGGACCTTATCTGACGCCGGATTTCAAGCAGGCCTATGATTTTCCCTCTGGCGCGGTTCTTACCGGCAAAGGCCGCAAGATTGGCATTGTCGATTCGGGCGACTTTTTGCCGAGCGACATGGCGCTGTACTTCGAAGCGGTAGGACTTCCGGTGCCGATCATTGAGGATATCGAGGTGGACGGCGGCTTGCCATTCTCCTTCGACAACTCGGCGGAGACGGAACTTGACCTGGAACAGGCAGGAGGCATCGCGCCGGGCGCAACCCTGGTGTTTTACAACCTGCCCGAGCTGTCCGACCAGGAGCTGCTTGAGACCTACACAAATATCGTCGAGACCAACGCCGTGGATATCGTGAGCTCTTCGTTTGGGTTGCCCGAAGGCCTTTACACCGCGGCCTACAACGGCGGCCAGGACTTCACTTTCCTTTTGAAGACCTACAGCGACATTTTCCGGCACGGGAACGCACAGGGGATTACGTTCCTGGCGAGCTCAGGCGACAACTCGGGGCTCGGCCTTCCGTCGCTATCCTATTTCACAACGGCGCCGCAGAATCCGCCGGTGGTGGCGGGAACGTTCTTGCCGGGAATCGAACATCCGGCATCGGATCCGTTCGTGACCGCGGTGGGTGGAACGAACCTGGTGACGACGTTCAATCCTCCGAGCACCGCGGCGAACTACGTGAGTGAAAACGCATTTCCGGACCCCCTTATCGACTATGATCCGTTCGGCGTCGGCAATCTGGTGTCGGGCGGTTTGTTTGGCTCCGGGAGCGGGTCGAGCGTGGTGTTCAGCAAGCCGGCGTACCAGTCGATAGCGAATACGGGATCGAACATGCGCGCCATCCCGGACATCTCAATGCAAATGGGCGGGTGTCCCGCGATTGCCGTGCAGCCGTGCGGGCCGAACCGGAGTTTCATTGCCGTGGCGTTGGACGGCGAATTCTTCGGATTCGTTGGAACCAGCATCGCGAGTCCCGACATGGCGGGAGCGGTTGCGCTTGCGGAGCAGAACCTGGGCGGGCATCGCTTGGGCAATGTCAACTTCGAGATTTATCTGGAGCTGGCGGCGCAGGTGTTGTTTCTTCCACACCAACATTCCTGGCAACAACGGGATCAGGTCGACGACAACCTTCGGATACGATCCGGTGCTGGGCGCGCGCACTCCGTTCATGAAAAACGTGATTCTTGCGCCGTTTTTACCGGCTGCGGGGAATCCAGGTACGGCGTCGAATCAGTAGAGCCTCGCTCAGGACTGCACCCGGAAGGGCGTGCATTGAGATCCATCAGCGCCGACGCTCCGGTCTATTCCATCGCAGCGTTAGCCGCAGGATGAACTACTTGGCTGCCACCACCGGCGACCTCCACGATATCGGCTTGCTCATCCTTGATACCGCCCTGCGTAAGGGCGAGATGTTCGGCCTGGAGTGGCCCGACATCCGGCTCGAACCCGTGCGAGCGAGGAATAGCAAGAACTCGAAGTCTCGTAACCTTCCACCGAAGGCCCGTGTGCTGCAGATGTTGAAGCGCCGGGCCGGATTGAAGTTAGACGGCCTGGTATTCCTGCGCACCAGCTCAGTAAGGTTTTTTCCAACGCCTGGGTGGCGAAATCGGCAGAAGCATCGGACTTAAGCGAAAACTTGAGTGCCCGCCGGGAAACCGGCGATAGTAGAACTGCTCAAAGTCGGTATACACGAGAGATACAGGGGAGTATAGTTGAGATGCGCAAAAGGCCGGGCGCAGCCACGGGGCTGGCGGGCGACACAGTTGGGAGGAGCACACCATGAGCGATCTGCTGACCAGCGTCCTGGCGAAGGTGCCCAATGCGGTGACCAACGCCCCACCGGCCGTAGCGCTCATCGCCTTTGCTGGCTCGCCGAGCTATCACATGGCCTTCAAGGGACAGAAGTCGACTGACCAGGTCTATTTCGACCAGGCCGGGCCTATTGCCAACACTCTTACCGACGCGCAGCCCGCCTTGGCGGCCATTGACGTCTTCTTGACCCAGGCCCTGATCCTGGCGTGGAAAGTGGCGGGCAAGCAGACGGTGGAAGTGCGGCAATACACGCTGGGCGAGGACGGCTTCCCTGTGAGCGGGAGCTCTTGGGTGCCCCTCACCACCACTGGCGGCCCGGCCAATCCGGCGGTCCAGACCGATACCGCGCCGGCCCTCGCGATCGGGGCCAATTCGCAGATCTACTTGGCCTGGAAGACGCCGGGCCCGTCTGGAACGGTAAATTGGTCTGTCTACGACGGCCAGGGCTGGAGCGCGCCTGCGGCGATCCCTCAGGCGGTCACCGACCACGCGCCCGCCTTTGCGGGGTGGAACACGTCTGGGCCCGGCAATGTGTTACCGCTCTGCCTGGCTTGGAAACAGGCCAGCGGCTACGGTCTCTTCTGGTCGTCGTTCCTGCCTGGCGCGACCAACCTATCGGTGAACCAGGTGCCGGGCGTCGCCACAGACGCTGCGCCGGCCCTCACGCCGGGGCCGATCGGCGAGGGGGCGGCCTATTACCTGGCGTGGAAGGACCAGGGAGCCGAGACGATTTCCTTCGCGCCGGTGAAGGCGGAGGCGACGGGGGCCGTCCTCACGCTGCCCCAGGCCAGAAGCTCGCACGGGCCCTCCATTGCGAACTGGTCGAACAACAGCGCGAGCGCCGGCGATGTGTTCAACACCCTCATCGTCGACTTCGCCGGCTTGACGAGCGGGGATGTCTGGCAGGGTGAGTGGTCGGTCGTCGCCTCTCCGGCGACGGCACCGTCGGGAGGCCTGAAGGGCAGCAGCAACTACTTCCTGGCCTCGGGGACCGACTGCGCGACGCTCACCGGCGTGGTGGTAACGATAACAATCTCCGAGCCGCTCGCCTACTCGAACGGCTACTCATTCCAGCTCAACTGCAACTCGCCAACGAGCGCCCCCAACTACCAGAGGTGCAGTTGGCAGCAGTGCGGCTGGCAGGTAGACAGCACTGGGCAGCTGCAGTTCTGGATAAACAACTACACGGTGAACGACGGCAATTCGATCAACACGCCCTACGATTCTCAGTACACCATCACGAAACTGCCCAGCACAAGCCTACCAGCGCGCTATGTCCTGACCATCACCCTCGACTTCGACAAAACCAACGGCAACCTGATCGGAACGACGTTCGGGGCGACGGACGAGAACGGACACGCCTTCCCCTCCAAGTACGTCGGGTACGTCGGCCTGCCCCTGGAGACGAATAATGCGCCGGCGGGCGCAAAGGTCACCGACCAGTACCTGGCCCCGATCTCAGCGCTTCAGCTCACCATCGACGGCTTCGACAACCTCGAATTCGCGACCTTCAAGTCGGGGGCGGGTACCGTCTCCTTCAAGGCCGACCAGAAGCTGACGGCCCAGCCGTCCATTCCCTCGTGCGCGAACCAGACGACGACGGGCGAAAACAGCAACATCCTCTACGGCGCGATCCCATCGGGCGCGGGCCACGCTCAGAGCCAGCTCTTCGACCTGGCGTGAGGCCAGGCGCCTCTCCCTCAACCCCTCGAGTGAGACACGAAGAAGGCGACGCCTTCACTATTATGAAGCTCATGGGCCCTAGCACGATTACCGTCCACTAACGATCCTGTTTTCAATATGCCCGGGTGGCGAAACCGGCAGACGCGAAGGATATAAAAGTCCGATCGGGTCAGTCGGCGTTTGTGCTATCTTTGAAGCCGTGCGGGCGTGGCGGAATCGGCAGACGCATCGGACTTAAGCGAAAACTTGAGTGCCCGCCGGGAAACCGGCGATGGTAGAACTGCTCAAAGTCGGGGAACCCTCTGACGTGGCGATCCCGAGCCAAGCCCTGCCGGAGCAATCAGCGTTCCGGTTGGGAAGGTGTAGAGACTAGACGGGCAGCGCCTAATCCCGAAACTGAACCGGGGCATGGCGAAGGGATAGTCCAGACCCCAAACCTTGCTCGAATCAAGCGGGGGCGGCGAAAGCCGTAGTGGCAGGAAAATCCGTTGGACCGCAAGGTCCGTGAGGGTTCAAGTCCCTCCGCCCGCACCAACATTGGAAAGTCAATCGCGTCGACCCGCTGAGTCGGCCCGCGAACAATAGCGTGCGACGGTCCCTATTTTTGTCTTTCGTTTCTGCGTCCTCGTGATGGCGCGCGACTTGCGTGTGTACGGGTACGAGGAATCGCTGAACGTGCTCGCATTTGACCGTAATACGAAAACAGAGGAGAACGAACATGAAAATACTGATGGTCCTGACATCGCACAACCAACTGGGGAACACGGGCCGCCCAACTGGTTTCTGGCTTGAGGAATTCGCGGCCCCCTATTTCGTATTCAGGGATGCTGGTATTGAGCTGACGCTCGCTTCTCCGAAAGGCGGGCAGCCTCCGCTCGATCCGAAAAGCGATCTGCCTGAAAATCAAACGCCGGCGATGGCGCGGTTCAAGAAGGACGCGCCGACGCAAAAGGCTCTCGCCAACACGGTCAAACTTGCGGACATGAAGGCGGAAGACTTCGACACCGTTTTCTATCCCGGTGGGCATGGCCCAATGTGGGATCTTGCGGAGAGCCCTACGTCGATCGCTCTTCTGGAGGCCTTCTACAATTCCGGCAAGCCAATCGCATTGGTGTGCCATTCGCCCGGAGTGCTTCGCCACGTTACCTACCAGGGCGCTCCGCTGGTGAAAGGAAAACACGTCGCCGGTTTCACGAACGGCGAGGAAGAGGAGATGCA
>Ga0116135_1000371_pt1 | contig 24897 bp, 19 predicted proteins | sample June2015DPH_20_1_FD_89738 | JGI IMG/M metagenome (GOLD analysis project Ga0116135, IMG submission 89738) | Peatland microbial communities from SPRUCE experiment site at the Marcell Experimental Forest, Minnesota, USA - June2015DPH_20_10 | ecosystem: Environmental > Terrestrial > Soil > Wetlands... | reverse complement strand
GGCGGCGCGGGCTTCGCGGTCGCCTTCGCGGCGCTTTTCGGTCTCCCGCTTATCCCAGTCCTGCTTGCCCTTGGCTAGGGCCAGTTCGCATTTAACCCGGCCATTTTTGAAGTAAAGGCGGGTGGGGATGAGCGTGTGACCCTTGATCTGCGTCTTGGAGAGTAGCTTGCGAACCTCTTCCCGATGCAGCAGCAGTTTGCGCGTGCGGGTGGCGTCATGGTTGGCGATATTTCCATGCGAGTAGGGACCAATATGCACGTTGAGCAGAAACGCCTCGCCGTCCTTGATGAGGCCGTAGGAGTCTTTGAGGTTGGCCTGGCCCTCGCGGATGGATTTGACCTCGGTGCCGCGCAGCGCCACGCCGGCTTCAAACTTCTCCAGCAGGAAGTAATTATGGCTGGCGGCGCGATTGTGCGCAGCGTCCCGTTGGCCGGCGGCCACGGGGTCGCGCGGCTTGGCCAGTTTGGTGGGGCCGGGAGCCGTGGGCTGAACAATCACGTGACTGGTTTGGCGAGCCAAAATGCAACATCCTCGAGTCTTCATCCTAACATTGGCCGGGATTTCGGAGCCGGCGCGGGTTTTCGACCTGTTGCAGCGGGGCTTTGCTAAAATGGGGCATCGTCGCGTGCGGGAAAACGCTATTTATCAGTGTGTCTGTCACCGTGAAAAGATCTGCGTCCAGGGCGGCCAAGGCAGCCCGCAAGATCCCGATTGTGCAGTTGGGATGTCAATGACGCCTGGGAGCTCGATGAACCGCCCCGTTGTTATACAGGCAGCCTCCGGATCCGCGTTTGGCCGGTCCGCCTTCTCACGAGCTTCCTTCCGGATGGCGCTCTTTGCCGTTCTCGTCTGCGCCGGGCTTTCGAGCGCGATGGTACACGCGGAATCGGCTAATTCCGACTTCAAGCGCGGCCAAGCTGCCGAAGCCAGGGAAGACTATGACACCGCCCTTGATCTCTACCAGAAGGCTATTGCCAAAGCGCCCAAGGACCTGACGTACAAATCCGCGCTCTATCGCGTGCGGGTTTCGGCTTCTGCCATGCATATGAGCAAGGGCCGCAAGCTGTTGTCGGTCGGGGATACGCAGGGGGCACTCACCGAATTTCTTCACGCGTCCGAGGTTGATCCCGGCAACGAGTCGGCGGAGCAGGAGATCGCCAAGCTTCGCGAGAAGGCGGGCGAGACCGTATCCAACAGTGAGAACGCTGTTCCGGAATCCCCAGGGACGCAGGTGGAACTGGACTCCATTGGTTCGCCGGTTGAGCTGAAGCCGCTCTCGAATGACCCGCTGACACTGCACTATACGGAAGACGCGAAGACCGTCTACCAGGCTATAGGCAAGGCTGCGGGTATCAACGTGCTCTTCGATCCCGACTTCAACTCCAAGCGTATCCAGGTTGACCTGAACAACATGACGCTGCTGGACGCGCTGCGGGTGGTGGGCACCATGTCCAACACGTTCTGGCATCCGGTTACGTCCAACACGATTTTTGTTGCGGCGAATACCCCTGCCAAGCGCAGAGAGCTGGACGAGCAGGCGGTGCAGACCTTCTATCTCTCCAATGCCTGGCAGCAGAATGACGTGAACGATGTGCAGACCGCGTTGCGCAACGTGCTGGCCGGCAACGTGAAGATCTACGCCGTGGCGAGCCAGAACGCGATTGTTGTTCGCGCCACGCCGGACGAGCTTTTGCTGGCGCAAAAGCTGGTGAACGACCTGGACAAGGCGCGGCCTGAAGTGGTGGTCGACATTTCTGTGCTCGAAGTGAGCAAGAACTGGGAAAAGACCCTGGGCATTGCGTGGCCCCAGACCTTCGGCCTTGCATTGCAGGCTCCCAACTCCACCAGCACCAGCAGTACGACGACCACCACTGGAAGCACCACTTCTACCTCGCCAACTCTCTATAACATGGCTCACCTGAAGGCCTCGGATTTTGCGGTGACTATTGGCGGGGCGACGGCGAACCTGCTTCTGACCGACGACAATACCAAATTACTTCAGAATCCGCGTATCCGCGCCACCGATGGACAAAAGGCGACGATGAAGATCGGCGAGAAGATTCCGGTTGCGACTGGGTCCTACCAGACCGGCGCGGCTACCGCGGTGGTGAGCTCGCTGGTGAACACGCAGTTCCAGTACCAGGACGTCGGCGTGAATATCGAGATGACGCCCACCGTCCACTACGACAACGACATCACCCTAAAGCTCAAGATCGAAGTCACCGCCGATGCCAGTTCGGTGACCATCAGCGGCGTGACCGAGCCTATCATTTCGCAACGTGTTGTCGACCAGGTGATCCGCCTTCGCGAGGGCGAGGCCAGCATCCTCGGCGGCATTCAGGAGAGCCAGGACACGGTCAACTGGACGGGAATTCCGGGGCTCAGTTCGATTCCGATTCTCCGGTATCTCTTCGGTTCAAAAGACCACACGATTACTGACGATGATCTTGTTTTCCTGGTGGTTCCGCACATTGTTCGTTCGCAATCGCTGAACCAGGTGAACCTGCGCACGGTGGATGTGGGTGTTGGCACCTCGATTGATTTGCGCCATGTACCCGCCGAGCTGCCTGGGACAACGCCGGCGCCAGTTGCCCCGCGCCAGCCGGCATCGCATCCGAACATTGGTGTGCTTCCAGGCCAAAGCGCGGCGGCTGTCGCGCCAGCGGCGTTGAAGCAGCTCGACGACTCAATGAATGCGGTCGGCGAAGCGTCGACGGCGGCAGTGGCCAGGCAATCATCCGCTCCGTTGAACCCTGCGGTTGGACAAGGAACGGGGACAGGGTTGCGATTCGGCTTGAATCCGCCGGCTGGTCCAGTGACGGCGGGGTCCACTTTCCAGATCCCGGTGATCTTGACCGGCGGCACCGATATAGCGGCAGTGCCGTTGCAGATTCAGTACGACCCAGCCAAACTTTCGCTGGTCAATGTCGGTCCGGGCGACTTCCTGGGCCGAGATGCCGCTCTGGTCCACCGCGATGATGGCTCGGGCGGTCTGAGCATTAGCGCGGCGCGGCCACCGGGGGCGGCAGGCGTAAACGGCGCGGGCGTGGTCTGCGTACTTAGTTTCCAGGCTAAGGCCGCTGGGGAAAGCACCCTCAGCATCACCAAATCGGTGGTGACCAATAGCGCCCAGAAGATGCTGCCGGCACAGAATGCGCAGCTCAACATAGTGGTGAAGTAGAGCCATGAGACTCGTACTTGTCGAACCCGTATCCGCCACGAAGCGCACCGCTCGGAAAGTCCGGGCAATTCCGCCCGGCGAGCGGGGCCTGACGCTGATTGAGCTGATCGTGACGTGTGCGATTCTCTCCATCCTTGCAGGAGCAGCGGTACCGGTGGCCCGCTTCGAGGTGAAACGCCAGAACGAGCGCATTCTGCGTTACGACCTGTGGATGATGCGCGACGCTATTGATGCTTATAAGGACGCGGCCGATAAGCATGCTTTCCAGACCAAGATTGACAGCCAGAATTATCCGCCCGATCTGGATACGCTGGTGACCGGGGTCGACGTGCAGGGCAAGAAGGTCAAGTTTCTCCGCCACATTCCGGTGGATCCGATGACGGGCAAGGCGGAATGGGGTTTGCGCTCGATGCAGGATGACCCGGATTCGGACTCCTATGGCGGCCAGAGCGTGTTCGATGTATATTCAAAATCCGATGGTACGGCGCTGGACGGCACCAAGTACAAAACGTGGTAGGCGGGAAGCGGAGTCAGCGGCGGTAACAAGGAGAACAGTGGGCAGGAATCACCAACAGGACGCAGGCTTTACGCTGATTGAGCTGGTCATTGTGATGGCCGTCATCGGCGTGTTGGCGGCGGTGGCCATACCGAGCTTTGTGGGCGCCATCAAACACGCTCGCGAGGCAGTTCTGAAGGAAGACCTGCACGTGATGCGCGCGGCGATCGATTCCTATACGATGGATAAACAGAAGGGTCCGCAGTCGCTTGACGATCTGATCCAGGACGGTTATCTCAAGTCGATCCCCGAAGACCCCATGACTCACAGCAAGGAAACCTGGGTCACGAACACCAGCGACGCGCTCTATTCCCTTGACCAGACCGACCCGGGCATCGACGACGTCCACTCCGGCTCTGAAGAACAGGGTTCAGATGGACAGTCGTATTCCACCTGGTAACCTGCTTTTTGAAAGGCAATCATGTTTTTGTGGATTCGCAGCGCGCTTCCGACGATCGCGGTCTTTGCCGTGTGTTGCGCAGTGCTGCCGGCACAGAGTTCCAAGACCATCACGATTCGTATTATGGACGGTCGCACCGGCAAGGCGCTGGCCGCAACCAGCGTTCTTATCCGCGTGGATCATCAAAAGGCAGTTCACCCGGATTGGGTAGCGCTCAATGAAGACCGCACCGGGACGGTGACGCTGCCTGCCGACGCAAAACTTGTTGCCGCGCAAGGCACCTACGACAACACCATGGAACTCTACGTGAATTGCGATGCCGCGAAGGACGATCCGCCCACCGGCCCGCATTGGTACAAGGTGTCTGACATTCTCGCCACTGGGGTGGTGACGCCAAACAGCTGCAGCCATAAGACTGCCACCGCAAAGCCGGGTGAGTTTGTGGTCTTTGCCCGCATAAAGAGCTGGCGCGACCGCTATGAGCAGGATTTCAGCGAATAAGCCTGGCCCGTTTGGTCGACCTCTATGCACACCGATCTCGATCATGCGTTGGCCCTTGAATTTGCCGGTCAGGTGAACCATCTCTACGCGGCCCTACTGTCGGTTGCGCCCGCTGCCATGCATCGAGAGCAGGAACCGTCGCTTGGCGGCAAACTGCTTTACGCGGGGGAACTTGAACCGCATAGCCGCGCTTTGGTGGTTGCGGCCAATATTGCAGGAGCGGCATCCCTTGCGGCAACGGCCGATCTGTCTGCGCAAAAGCAGGCGATCCGGGATGGGGTGCTTGATTTTTTGGTGACCTCGCTCGACGAGGCTCTGCGCATTCTCAAAAATCAAATTCGCAAGCGGGAGACGGTCGCCGTCTGCGTGGCCGCCGCGCCTGAAGCGGTGGAGCGGGAGATGCTGGAGCGCGGCGTGCTGCCTGATTTGGTTTCGCCTGCAGCTTCTCAGGGTTCCAATGGCGGCGCATTTTTGAAGCAGGGTGCGCGCCACGTTGAGATGAGCACTACCAATGACGGCGGAGTTCTTGTGGCGTGGCAGGTTGATGCGGCGCCGGCTCGCTGGCTGCCGCAGATCGATGCGATTGCACTGGACTGTATCGATGCTGAGGATATGGTTTCGCGGCGCTGGATGCGGTTGGCGCCACGCTACCTGGGACGTTTGGTGCAGGGGATGCACGTAGCGACCTTCACACCAGAGATGCAGCAGGCATTCATCTCCCGTGTCGAAGAGGGAAGGAATACCGGAACGATTGGAGTCGAAGTTAAAATCAAGACGGTAGGCTAGCTTTCGCTCTGTCCAGCCGATTCAATCCGCGCCCACAAATCCTTGATCCCGTAGCCAGTCTTTGCTGAAACCGGCAGGATTTCGTCTAGTTCAAGGCCTTTTTTCAGTGCCAGCAGATTGCGCGTGCGTTCATTGCCGCTGAGGCGGTCAATCTTGGTGGCTACTACGGCGAAATCACGCGCGGCAGCCCGCAGCCAGTCAATGAGCTGGCGGTCGCTCTGCTGCGCGGGAACGTTTGAGTCCACGAGGCAGACGCAGAGTTTGAGGGTCGAGCGGATGGCGAGGTACGGTTCGATGAACGCCGGCCAGCCTGCGGAGATCGATTTGGAGATTTTGGCGTATCCGTAGCCCGGCAGGTCGGCAAACATCATTTGCGGGCGCTGGCTGGGATCGAGCAGGGCAAAGAAGTTGATGGCGCGGGTCCGGCCCGGAGTTGAGGAAACTTTGGCCGCTTTTTCTCCCACCAATTCATTCAGCAGGCTCGATTTGCCTACGTTGGAGCGGCCCAGAAAGGCAATCTCCGGCACATCCGGTGCGGGGAACTGCGCCGCCGCCATGGCCGAGAGTAGGAACTGCGTGGTGTAGCGCATAAGAGAGCACGGAGAGCGGGTCAAAAGGGCAGCAAGTCAGCGGGTCAGCAAGGCCGCGAATCAAGTGGACTCCTTTGAGGATACAGGAGCGAGTTGCCCGCCATGCCGTTTCCTGCAGTTCTATCGATCAGGGCCGACCGGAGTCAGCTGGGGTTACTTCGAAGTGCACCCGTAGGAATTACCGCGAGCCGTTGTAACTTTTTATAACTCCGTGACTCCTACTTGTGTGCAACCCGATGACTCCGGTTGAAGGATCTAACTCCTTCAATCTTAGAGTAATCCTGTGCACAATTTATTCTTCTCCAGGAGACGAAATGCTGAGAGTAACTCGAGGTCTATTGTTGACTATAGTCGGGATCGGAACTGTGTCACCGATCCTTTCTGCCGCCCAAAGAGCAGGTCAGCCGGGGGCCGTGTTCGTCCAGACGAATGCCGTCGACCACAATCAAATCGTCGCTTTTGAGCGCGCTGGCGATGGAACCCTCACCAATATAGGCGAATTCAACACCGGAGGCCGGGGTAGCGGCGGCGTTAACGATCCGCTGGAGTCACAGGGGTCTCTCACCCTCAGCCAGGATCGCTCTCTTCTGTTCGCAGTGAATGCAGGCAGTGGCACGATTTCAACTTTTAGCGTTCAGCATGCCAACTTGATCCTGTTGGGCAGGGTCCCGTCTGGTGGAAGCCAGCCGGTTGCGGTGGCCGAACATAACAACCTCGTGTTTGTCCTGAACTCGGGCGGCGCCGGAAGTGTGGTGGGCTTCAGCGTCGGCCTTGGAGGTCAGCTCACGAAGATTGAAAACTCCACGCAATTTCTCTCTGCGAATGCAACGGGCGGCGCATCTATCGCGATCAGTCCGGATGGACAGTTCCTCGCCGTCACTGAGCGTTTGGCCAACAATATTGATATATTCCACATTCACTCGAACGGCACGCTCTCACCGATTGCCATCAATCCGAGTCCTGGCGCTGGAGCATTCTCGGTGACCTTCGCTCCGGATGGAAAGGCGATTGTTTCTGAGACCGGACTCGCCACCGCAACCAACGGGTCGGCGGTATCTTCTTATTCGATTCTTCCCAACGGCACTCTTTCCGCCATCAGCCAGAGCATCGCCACGCTTGGAGACGCAAACTGTTGGAATGTTGTAACTCCCGACGGCACAAAGGTCTATGTTTCTAACGCTGGGTCTGGCACCATCTCTGGATTCGCGATTGCATCGAACGGCGCATTGACGCCGCTTCCTGGAACGGTCGTCGGGACCAATCCTACAGGTGCAACAAATCTGGACATTGCAATTAGCGCAGACGGGAAATTCCTCTACAGTCTCAACTCCGGCACCGGCACGGTCGGGAGCTTTGCCATTCATCAGAATGGCACTCTCACCAAGATCGGTGAGGCAGGTGATCTTTCGATCTTCGCCGGCTTCAACGGCATCGCTGCCTATTAGATCATCTTCGAAATGAACATAGTCGATGTAAGTGCGCCGAAACATGGATCTATCTTAAGAAAGCGCCACTCGAGCGTGTTCTTAAGATTTACAGGAGTTTTGAAAATGCTATAACTCCGCCTATCTGTGCTACAGACAATGGATAGTCGGTATAATTGCGCCGGCAGCTATTCCTGTTTTGGGATTGAAGGCTGCCTGCGCAATTTTTTGCTTACTTAAAGGCAAAGAAACCAGTTGAAACTCAAGACCCCAGCTCTTTCTGACCTGCATCGAACGATCGGCGCTGAGCAGGGCCTGATTTTATCGATACAGGCTGGCGCTTATTGCGGCGCGGGGGCACCGGCCCCCAATTCATTCGCCGGTACTGCGGCCAGCACTTCAGTCTCCGCAGTCAGCTTTGGCACCAGCGGGCTTTCGAGAGCGAGTGCCAGCACTTCGTCCATCTGATCGACAAAATGGAGCTTCATCGCCTTCTTGATGTTGTCTGGCAACTCGGCGATGTCTTTCTCATTGGCGCGCGGCAGGATGATTTCAAAGACGCCGGCGCGCAACGCGGCCAGCAGCTTCTCCTTCAATCCGCCGATGGCCAGCACCTTGCCCCGCAGCGTGATTTCGCCGGTCATGGCGATGTCGCGGCGTACAGGGATCTTGGCCAGTGCGCTTGCCAGCGCGGTCGCCATGGTGATGCCGGCCGACGGGCCGTCCTTGGGGATCGCGCCTTCGGGAACGTGCAGGTGCAGGTCGACGTTGCGATAGAACTCGCGGCTCAACCCCAGTGCCTGCGCCTTGCCGCGAATGTAGCTGAGTGCGGCCTGCGCCGACTCCTGCATCACGTCGCCAAGCTGGCCGGTGATGGTGAGCTTGCCTTTGCCGTCGAGTACCTGAACTTCTGTGGTGAGAATGCTGCCGCCCACCTCAGTCCACGCCAGGCCGGTGACGAGGCCGACCTCGCTCTTCTCGTGCACCTCGGAATCACGGAAGCGCGCAACGTCCAGGAACTCGTGGATGTTTTCGGCGGTCAGCTCTTCCTTGTGCTTGGCGCCGCTCTTGACTACCTTGCGCGCCACCTTGCGGCAGACGTTGCCGATTTCACGCTCGAGGTTGCGCACGCCGGCTTCGCGGGTGTAGTAGCGGATGATTTCGAGAATTGCTTCGTCGGTGAAGACGACGTTCTTCTCGCTCAGCCCGGTCTGTTCACGCTGTTTCTTAACGAGATATTGCCGCGCGATCTCGAGCTTTTCCTGCTCGGTGTAGCCTTGCAGGCGGAGGACTTCCATGCGGTCCTGTAATGCAGCGGGAATGGTGTGCATCACGTTGGCCGTGGCCACAAACAGGACCTGCGACAGGTCGTAGTCAACGTCGAGATAGTGGTCCTGGAAGGTGGTGTTCTGCTCGGGGTCGAGGACTTCAAGGAGCGCTGAGGCCGGGTCGCCGCGGAAGTCGGATGCCATCTTGTCCACTTCATCGAGCAGAAAGACAGGGTTCTTGGTGCCGGCCTTTTTCATGTGCTGGATAATCTGGCCCGGCAACGCGCCGATATAGGTGCGGCGGTGTCCGCGAATTTCGGCTTCGTCGCGCACGCCGCCCAGCGAGAGGCGCACAAACTTGCGGCCTGTGGCCTTGGCGATCGACATGCCCAATGAGGTCTTGCCGACGCCCGGAGGTCCGGCGAAGCACAAGATTGAGCCTTTGGGATTCTTGACCAACTGGCGGACGGCGAGGAATTCGAGAATGCGTTCCTTGATTTTTTCGAGACCGTAGTGGTCCGCATTGAGCACCTTCTCGGCGTAATCGATGGAGCGCGTTTCCTTGGAGCGCTTCTTCCACGGCACGGCGAGCAGCCAGTCAATGTAGTTGCGGCTTACGGTGGACTCGGCCGACATGGGCGGCATGGCTTCGAGCTTCTTGAGCTCTTGAATCGCCTTGTCCAGCACTTCCTTGGGCATGCCGGCGGACTCAATCTTCTTGCGCAGCTCGTCGAACTCGCTCTTCTCGCCGCGGCCGAGTTCTTTCTGGATGGCCTTGATTTTTTCGTTGAGGTAGTACTCTTTCTGCGCCCGCTCCATCTGCCGCTTCACGCGCGACTGGATGTTGCGGTCGAGGTCGAGCTTTTCAATCTCGATGTCGAGCACATCGGCAATGCGCGCGAGACGCGCAGCCGGATCGAAGATGGCGAGCAGTTCCTGTTTCTCTTCAATGCCGAGTTGCAGGTTGGCGGCAATGGTGTCGCTGAGCTTGGCTGCCTCATCCATGCGCACCGTGGCGATGATGGTCTCGTAGTTCAGGCTCTGCTGGAGCTTCACGTACTGCTCGAAGAGACCGGTGACTCGCTGCATCAGCTGCTCAACAGCAGGCGTCATCTCGAAGTCCTTCTTGCCGGTGCGCACGGTGGCGACAAAGAAGCCGTCGCGGTCATTGACTTCGGTGGACTTGGCGCGCTCGACTCCCTCGACGAGGACTTTGATATTGCCGTCGGGCATCTTCACGCTCTGCACGATGTTGCAGATGGAGCCAACCAGGTAGATATCCTTGGCCCTGGGCTCGTCAATGGACGCATCGTGTTGCGTGGCGAGAAAAATTTTGCGGTCGCCGTTGAGCGCTTCTTCAAGCGCGCGCACGCTCGACTCACGGCCCACGACGAATGGGGTCATCATGTAGGGGAAAATCACCATGTCCCGAATGGGCATCATGGGGAGCTTGCGTGCTTCAATCTTTTCGCGAACTGCGGTCATAGTGCCCCCTTGTGTATTGGACGCGCCAAGACAGCTGCGGGTGCGAGGTTGTTTGGACGACTCATGTTGGGATTGTATCGCGGAACAGGCTGAGCAAAAGCGGAATCCGTCACACCATTCAAGACGTCGGAATCGGGGCATGGCTGGTGCAGTAAAGCTGGTCCCGGTTTGATTTGCTGCGCGGGTGCATCTGTTAAGAAGAAATGACTTAGAGGCCGCCAATGACCATTCGTACCGCATAAAGTGAGTGGTGCGTGAGGATGTAGAGCGTGCGAAGGTCTGCTCCGCCGAAGATTAGATCGATCGGTCGTTCGGGCACATCGATCGTTTCCAACTGCTTTCCATCGGGGCTGTAGACGAGCACCTGGCCGGCGGCGAGATAGACGTTGCCGCTGTGGTCCTGGGCGAGGCCTTCGCCGCCTTCGTCGGCGAAAAGCTCAAGGTTGGTGATGGAGCCGGACGAGTCGACTGTGCCCTTGTAGGTCTTTTCCTGCCCCTCGGCGGTCGCGTAGAAGGGATGGCCGGGAACTGCGTGGACGAGGCCGAAGCTGCGCAACACGTCGGCCATTTTTGTTCCCCACTGCAACTGTCCGCGTACAAAGTCGTCGCCCGTGGTAATCACGGTGGTGTTGTCTGGCGCAATGAATTGCCAGGGGCGCTTGAGCGGAAAATCGCGCATGTTCCACACGCTTGCCGGAATGAATGCCGACATCTGCGGATGCTCCTGCGACGGCTGCGGATCGAGCATCGTGAGCTGGTCTTCTGGCGCATTGGGGTTGAAGGAATAAATCTTTCCGTTGCCGCTTCGTGAAACTACCAGCAGGTCACCGGCCTTGTCGAAGGCCAGGTTCTCCGGCTCCATCGGTGCGTCGCGCACTACGACTGCTTCCTGGTTTTCCTCGGACCAGCGATAGATTCGCTGCCAGTGCGCATCCACAAAGTAGAGATGGCCAAAGGCGTCTACAGCGGCTCCTGAGATGTTGAAGAATCCGGTTGCCAGCTGCTTGATTTGTGCGCCGGGTTCAAGCAGCTTCGATGAAGTGACGGGCTTATTTGCTGCCCGCTTTCCGGAAATATCCAGGGAAGCGAACTCGCGCGCACGCACTTCGGCGTGATGCGTGGAATCGACAACTGAGTTATCGAAGGAGACTTTGCTGTTGCTGTCGACGTGCACATTGCGAAAGCGGATATCGCTTGATTCGGATACCTGGGCTGCCATTGGAAAGGGCTGATTGCTGCTGATGACGCGGTATCCGTGATAGTTGGCGATGGTGATGTTGTGCGATCGCGTGATCTCAAGCGGCAATGCAAAGCCGCTTTCACCGCGCTCTTCTTCAGTCTGCAGCGCGTTCAGTTCCCAGTTCTCCACGCGATCGAGTTGAATTTCGTTGCGCATGTGATGCTCGCTCGATAACTCATATACAAAGCCGGGGGTGGCGGTGCTTGAGACGCGCAAGCCGGCTTGAGCAAACGTGCTCGGCGTCCAGATGTCCGCAAATGTGCCGCCACCGCTATCGGTGATCCACAGGCTTGGATACTGAGCATCCCAGCGGTACTTGCTATTGGGATCGGCGGTATGCGTGTTGTTGTAGGGATTCATGCGCGTGCCGTCCGCGGCGTTGGTGCCGTGGCCACCGAGAAAGCGCACATCGTCCATCAACGAATCGGCTCCGGATCTCCACAGCGCGCCGACTGCGCGGCCATTGATGCCGCCGGTGAAGAGACCAATGCCAGTGACAATGTTGTGGCCGCCCTGCGGCGTTTCAAGCAGAGCCTTGGGCGCGCCAGGGCTGCGAAAAGCAGGGGTGTCATCGGCAAGGTCAAACTGTGTCATGCTGGGGTGCAGGCCAATCAAGACTGTGTCCGGGCGCAGCTTGATTGTGTCTGTGACTAGATAACGGCCCATGGGAACGTAGAGGACTGCGTGCTCAGCTATTGCCTTCTGAATTGCGACTGTGTCGTCGGTGGTTCCGTCGCCTTTGACGCCCAGGGTCTGCAGATTGACCCATGAATTCGCGGGAGGCAGTGGGGCGATTGCGTTTTGTGAATCGGGCGACAGCTCATGAATCGCTTCCGCATCGAAGCTGGTGCGAATTTCTCCAGCATCGGCGGCTCCGCTCATGGTGAGGCCGTGCGAGAAACTCTTTACCTCGTAGCTTTCGCCGGGCGCTGTGAATTCGCGTTTGCTCTCACGCAAGAGAGCGAAGGTCTTCACGTGGCGGCAGGAGATGTCTTCGAGATTGATCTCGGTGCGCGGATTTTTCTCGTTGCCAAAGACGACCGCCGGGCCGGAAATGTTTTCAAACTGCGAACGCTTCACCCATAGCTCTTCAGAGTAATCCGGATCGATCGAGATCGCTTGAGGGACATTGCGAAACGTATCGTGAATCAGCGTGAGGCCTGCTTCATGTTCGCTGATGGCAGCGACGGTTTGGCCCTCAAACGTTGAGTCGAGCAGCGTGAACTGCCAGCCGGGCGAGGGCTTTTCGGTGATGATCCCGTACTGGCCGTCGTAGAAATGCAGGTCTTCGGCCTCGTTGCCAATGTCTTTCAGCGCCGCAAGCGCCGTGCCCATGTGGAAGTCGATGTGTGCAAGATAGCAATGCTGCGCGACGTGAAAACGGATGCCGACAGCGGCGGGGTTTCCTTCGCCGATTTCAAAGTCTACGTTGCTCATTGCCGAGTAAAACGTGCCCGGATTCGCATCTGGAATACTTGCGTTGGGCGGGACTGTCCCCTCAATCGGCAGTCTCGGCTTACCGGTTGCGTAGTCGATGTTGCGGCCCGGGTTCGGCCTGCTACCGGCGAAGAGAAACATGTAGCCGACGCCCGTTTGATAGCCGGGCGTGTTGGCGACGAGAACGAAGACAGGGCGCGTGGCGCCATAGCCGATGACGCGAACCGAGGGCCACACGTAGATGGTCTGTGTGATGCGATAGCGGCCTTCGGGAATGAAGAGAATGCCCTCGTTGTGGGCTGCGGCAGCCTGATCGATGGCTGATTGGAGGACCGCGCTGTCGTCGGTGAGGCCATCGGCATGGACTGGGAAGTGATCCTTGGTGAGATAGACAGCTTTGGCGTCGTCAAGCCGCACCTGATAGTAGGAAGCTCCCATGGCGGGGAGTGCAAAGCAAAATAGAATCGTTCCGAGCAGGGCGGGATTCTTCATCGGATTTCTCCATGTGTGCCTGTTGGGCGCCGCGGAAAAAACGGACCGGGAGTCAGGCTCACCGGCACGACGCGGCGAAAGTGCGTTTAAACGGCACAGAACATTGAGCCAGAGCGAGGCGCGACACGTCAAGAGAATTCCTATTAAACAACCGATTGTCTATGCCGGAGGAGCGGCTTGACCTCGGGAAATGCGGATCGGAGCCCTTCCACGGAATGGTCGAATGGATTTGAGGATTGCGGGGTGATTCGAGCGGCTTTGGCGCTGACCGGTTCGGCGAACGAGGACTCTCTGCGAGAGAATCTCTCTTCCTCCGCAGTTTCGATTGATGCCTGGTTTGAAAATGCTATAGAGTGTTTCTACCAATCTCCGGGAGAAAAAACACAGCGATAGAATTTCTTTGTCAGAGGGCTTGCAGCTGGAAACAAGCTCGGGGGAAGCGATTCAATGGCGTAAGCGCAATGCGAACGATCCAGTTGCCGACGAATTCACATGAGGTGGCATGCACATGGCGGACGAAACCAAGGTTGAAGGGAAAAAGGGCTCACTACTGAGCCAGATCCTTGTGCCGGCCGTTATAGCGCTTATCGCCGGAGGGAGTTCGCCATGGTGGTTCAATGCTCTTTCCCACAAGTCGACGCCGAATCCAACCCCTGCGGTGACAACGCCCAACGCCCAGCAGCCCGCAATGATCCAACCGGAGCCGCCGAAGGCGCCCGTGGTGTCGCGCGAGTTCTTTCTCGGCCGCTGGCGGGCGGAACAGGATAATGCCTATGGAATCGGTGTGCACTCGGTGAATACGATAACTTATTTCGACAATGGCCGGTTCGAGGGAAATGCTTTGATGGCCAACAGCTACGGAGGCAGGAATGTAAGCGAGTCGGGCAACTGGGAGTTTGTGAAGCTCTCGGATCAAAGCTTCCGGTTATTTATAAAGGGTGACAACGGATACCAGATTAAAGCTGATTTCACGATCATCGATCAGGATCACATCCACAACATTGGTGACAACTATATTGCTGAGCGCGTCAAGTAGGACGGCTTGATTGTATGAGTGAAACGGAGGCACGGAGCGCTTCGAGTGCCTATGATCCCTCTCTCTTGAGAGCGTTCAATCATGCCGAAGCAGCTGCGGGACAACGCGCATGAGTATCTGAACAGCCCATGCGCCGTGAGCTCAATCTTCCGGATCTTCGGGAATTGAATGGCTCAGAAGATCAGCCGGCCTTTTCGAGCAGGCAGAGCGATAGGTCGCGACGCTCGACCATGTCGCTGGTGATCTCCAGGTCGCGTACGCGCTTGTTGTTAGGCAGATGGTACATCAGGTCGAGCATCAGCTCTTCGAGGATCATGCGCAGACCGCGTGCGCCGACCTTGCGGGCGAGCGCCTCGCGGGCAACGGCTGCAGTGGCTTCCACGGTGAAGTGGAGTCGGACATTCTCATATTCAAACAAGCGCTGGTACTGCTTGAGGATCGCATTGCGCGGCTTGGTCAGAATCTCGATCAGCGCGGCTTCATCGAGCTCGTCGAGAATGCCCATCACGGGCAGACGGCCGACAAATTCCGGAATCAGGCCGTATTTGATCAGATCCTGCGGCTCGGTCCTGCGCAGCAGCTCGGTGTCGCGATGAGAGCGAGTGGTTGCTGCATCGGCCTCGGCATCGGTAGCCTTGAAGCCTAGCGCCTTCTTGCCTACGCGGCGCCCCACTACGCGCTCCAGGCCGACAAACGCTCCACCGCAGATGAAGAGAATGTTGGTGGTGTCGACTGCTGTGAACTCCTGGTGCGGATGCTTGCGTCCGCCCTGCGGCGGGACGTTGGCGACGGTGCCCTCAAGAATCTTGAGCAGCGCCTGCTGCACGCCTTCGCCGGAGACATCGCGAGTGATGGAGGGGTTCTCGTCCTTGCGGCCGATTTTGTCGATCTCGTCGATGTAGATGATGCCTTGCTGCGCGCGGGTCACATCGCCGTCGGCTGCCTGCAGGAGCTTGAGGATGATGTTTTCGACATCCTCGCCCACGTAGCCGGCTTCGGTGAGGGTGGTCGCGTCAACGATGGCAAAGGGCACGTCGAGCATTTTGGCCAGGGTGTGGGCCAGCAGTGTTTTTCCTGATCCGGTCGGCCCGATGAGAAGGATGTTCGACTTGGCCAACTCCACTTCATTGTTGCGCATGCGGTTCATCTGGATGCGCTTGTAGTGGTTGTACACGGCAACAGCCAGCTTCTTCTTGGTCTGGTCCTGGCCGATCACAAAGTCGTCAAGGAAGCTCTTCACTTCCTGCGGCTTGGGCAGGTGGCCGGCGGTTGTTGCGGGAGTGGTTTCGCCACGATCGTCCTCGAGAATCGAGTTGCAGACGGCTACGCACTCGTCGCAGATGTAGGCGCGAGGGTAGTCGCTGGGCGACGAGATCAGCTTGGCCACGGCGTCCTGCGATTTGTGGCAGAACGAGCAGCGCAGTGCTTCTTCGGGTCCCGTGCGCGTTTTCATGGTGTGACTCCCTCTTGGACGACGTTAGCGATATGAGCGTTGTTGGCGGAGCGAGTGGGCTAGCACCGCTCTCTCCGGTGAATGTTTACGTGCGCGGCCTGTCGATGATTTCGTCGACGATGCCGTATTCCTTTGCCTGTTGCGAGTTCATGATGAAGTCCCGCTCGACGTCGCGTTCAATTCGGTCGAGGGGCTGGCCGGTGTGCTTGGCCATCAGGGTGTTGGTAATTTCGCGGATGCGGAGAATTTCGCGCGCATGAATGTCGATGTCCGTGGCCTGCCCGCTCAGCCCGCCCATCGACGGCTGGTGGATGAGGATGCGCGAGTTGGGCAGAGCGAAGCGCTTGCCCTTGGTACCGGCGAGCAACAAAAATGCGCCCATGCTGGCAGCCTGGCCGATGCAATAGGTGACCACGTTGTTCTTGATGAACTGCATGGTGTCATAGATGGCCAGGCCCGCGGTGATGGAGCCGCCGGGCGAGTTGATGTAAAGCGAGACGTCCTTCTCCGGGTCTTCTCCCTGGAGAAAGAGCATCTGCGCAACAATCAGATTGGCCACCTGGTCGTCGATCGGGGTGCCGAGAAAAATGATGTTATCGCGAAGCAGACGCGAGTAAATGTCGTAGGCGCGCTCGCCCCGGCTCGTCTGCTCAACCACCATGGGAACCAATGCCATTGAGTATTCTTCCCGTTCTTCCGTTGGGGGCTACTTCTCCCCGATTGCCTGATGGCCGCGTGGCTAAATATCATTCCGCGCAGCGTTTTCCGCCCTGTTACCCGCCCTATGCGGGAAGCCGTTCGTACAAAATGCTTGCCGTTTTCTCGCGTCGTAGTTGTTCACGGATTCTAGCTAGCCCGCCGTCGTCAGTCAAACGCGCCCGCAGCGCATCCAGCGGCTCGCGGGACTGAATCGCCGCAAGCTGAATTTCCCGGTCCAGCTCCTCGTCGCTGACGGTGATGTTCTCTTCGTGGGCGATGCGGTCAAGCAGGATCATGGATTTCACTTCGGCAACGGCGCTGGTGCGCTGCGCGGCGCGCAGGCGGGCAAAGTCCAGCTTGCGCATCTGCTCGGTGTCCATACCCTGGGCCGCAAGTGCGCGCAGCCCGCGCTCAAGGCGAGCGTCAATCTGCTCCTGCACCAGCGATTCGGGCACCGCGAAGGGGTAACGCTCCGTGAGCGCAGCAAACAGGCGGTCCTTGGTTTCGCCCTCTACGCTGCGCCGCTTGCGGCTGGCCATGTGCTCGCGCACACGGGTTTCGAGGTCCGCAAAACTCTCATAACTACCGAGTTCCTGGGCGAAATTGTCGTCCAGATCGGGGAGGGTGCGCTTCTTGATGGCCTTGACTTCAAGCTCGTAGGCAACGGTCTTGCCGGCCAGCTTGGCGTCGCCATACTCGGCGGGGTAGATGACCTCAGCCTTCAACTCCTGGCCCGGCCTGGCACCGCGCAGAACCGTGGAGAAAGCCTCCACCGTATCCTTGCCACCTATCTCGACCAGCGTGTCTTCTCCGGCGATGGGAGCGTCTTCAGTGTCACCCTCAACATGACCCTTGTAGGAAATCTGCGCCCAGTCGCCGTCGACCAGCGCGCGGTCTTCTTCGACCGGCTCAATGGTGGCGCGGGACTCGCGCAGTTCCGCCATTTCGAGCTTGAACTCCTCGTCGGTGACCTCCACGGATGGCTTGTCGACCGTCACACTCTGGTAGCCCTCAATGGAGAAGGCGGGGACGAATTCGAAGACTGCTTTTACATGCAAAGGCTGGCCGTCTTCGACGGTCAACTCGGTCACCTGCGGCTGGCCAACGGGGGCAACGCCCAGGTCGCGCACTGCCTTGTTGAACCGCTCGGGCAACAGGCCGTCAATCACGTCTTTGCGAATTTCGGTGGCGAAGCGCCGCTTGATTACGGTCTCGGGCACCTTGCCGGCGCGGAATCCGGGAATCTTCGCGTATTTCCTGTAGTTGCGCACGACGTTCGAGTAGGCCTTGGTGACTTCTTCAGCAGGAATGTCCAGAACCAGCTCGCGGGTGCACTCCGGATTCAGAACCGGGCCGTGCTGATGGGTGTGGTCATGGTCATGATTGTGGCTATGATCGTGGCCTTCATGGTCGTGATCGTGAGCGCCTTCGAGCGTGGATTCGTGGGTCCCCTCGGTCGCTTCGGGGAGGGGATTCTTTTCGAGCGTGTCAGTAGAACTCAACGTTTTGCCTTCCAGGCGCACTCGGCGCCAATCCAAATTACTTGGGGCTTGTGAATGGCTGCAGGCTGCCGTTTGAGGGTTGCCGCTTGCCAACTCCCGCGAACATCCAAGGCAGCCTGTTTCTGACAGGGCGAAAGCCTGTGCTGCTTGGACGGGAAGTCCCTCATATCATGGTAAGAGGGTTTGCTGGAAGGGTCAAACTGGCGGGGCCGGTTTCGGGGCGCAAAAGGACCGTAACAGTCACGTGACTAGAGCGGTTCCATCATTCAACTGCCATTTGTGGTTCGGCGATACGTACCTTTCGCTTGAGAACAAAGCACTTGAGAGTGGTGTTTTTTTGGGAATTCAGCAAATGAGGAGCCGTGCTGTGAGGGTAGAGCAGTAACAGGCGGTCAATGGTGAAAAAGTATTTACTGCTCTGTCATCAGCGGCTTGCGGACATAGCGCTGGAAGCGTGGGTGGGCGGCGCCGCAATGCGCATAGTGGGTGCGGGCTTCATTCAGGCTCAGGGAGCCATTCACGGTCAGCCGCACATCGGCAGCGTCCTCATCTTCCTGCCCGTCGTCTTCCCACCAGCAAACCGGGCACAGTCCGAGCGCGTCCGGCGCTTCCAGCGTCTTGTACCCGCAGCAGGGGCAGCGAAACCGGACCTGGACCAATGTCTCCACACTCGAATTGACGGCAAAAACAGAACCGACGTTTACACAAATGAAACACGTTTCGGCCGCTCAGGTCATCGGATTCCTTATCTGGAACTGCACGCAGACAATTTCCGCCGGAGTAGAATCTGGCCCAGGAGGCAATCACGCTTCATGCTCCAATTGAGCTTTCTTTCCTCCATTCGCTTGAAGTCTATTTGCTTAATGGCAATCCTGGTGGCCGGTTCGGCCGCGCTTCCTGCGCAGACACGCCCAGCACCTCTTCGAGTGGCTATTGTCGGTTTGGTCCACGGCCATGTGGAGGGTTTTCTTGCCGACCTGCCGCATCATCCCGATGTCGAACTGGTGGGCATCGCCGACTCCGATCCCGCCCTGTTTGCGAAATACCAGAAGAAGTATTCGCTTGCCGAAACCCTCTTTTATCGCCAGGAAGCGAACATGATTGAGAGGACCCATCCCCAGGCGGTGCTGGTCTACACATCGATTGCCGAGCACCGGCCAGCCATCGAGATTGCTGCGCAGTACGGGGTTTCCGTCATGGTGGAGAAGCCGCTGACGATCTCGCTCGATGACGCACTGGCCATTCGCCACACTGCACGCCACTACCATATTCATGTGCTGGTGAACTACGAGACGACCTGGTACGCGAGCAACCGCGCTGCGTACGAGGAAGCGGAGAGTGGACGCCTTGGCCCCATTCGCCGCGTGGTGGTTCACGATGGGCACCAGGGCCCCAAAGAGATCGGCGTGCCGCCCGAATTTCTGAGCTGGCTGACCGATCCTGCACAGAACGGCGCCGGCGCGCTGTACGACTTCGGCTGTTATGGCGTGGACCTGATGACCTGGATGATGCGCGGCGAGACTCCGGTCAGCGTGACCGCGGTGGTTAATCACGACAAGCCGGAGATTTATCCGCGTGTGGATGACGACGCCACCATTGTGCTGGCTTATCCTCACGCCCAGGCTGTGATTCAGGCATCGTGGAACTGGCCGTTTTCACGCAAGGACATGGAAGTTTATGGCGCCACCGGCTACGCCATCACCGTGGAATCGGACAAGCTGCGCGTGCGCCACGAACACGATGCGCAGGAGCGATTGAGCACGGTGCCTCAACTCTCTCCACCGGAAAACAATTCGTTGAATTACCTGGCTGCGGTGCTGCGCGGGAACGCAGAGCCGAAGGCGGACCTGAGCGCTCTCGACACCAACGTGGTGGTCATGCAAATTCTCGACGCAGCGCGCGAGTCGGCCCACACGGGGAAAACGGTGCAGCTGAGAGACTCGAAGAATAGAAGCTGCCTCATCGATGCTCGTGCGTTGCAAAGATCGTCGCGTAATGTTTAAAGTCCTGCGATTTTAGAGGGTCTTCGCGGCGCGGCTGAATTCGTGCCCTTTGGCACAGCCCAAGGCCGCGAAGCGGTGGAGCGTGTTTCTGGCCGCCTGCGGTGTCGAGCCTCTTTTTGAGGGGGTTAGCTGCTTTTTCGCTTGCCAACCCAGACAAAAACTATGATCCCAAGGATTACGGCCAGGATACCGAGGATCTGCTTCCAATTGAGCGGGAAGGGACGGCCGTGGGGCTGTTGGGTGGCGGATTGCTGCTCGGCTGCGATGCTGGGTGGCGCGGTGGCGGCGGCCGGTTGGGCGGGCGTGGTCTCGGCCTGAGCGGCTTGGGCTGGCGCAGCCTGGTCAGGAGCGGCGGCGGAGCCTGCAGGTGCGGAGGCGGGGCCAGGGGAGCCGGTGTCGGCGAGGGCCTGGTCGATGGTGGTGAAGAGATCCTGGGTGGGGCGCAGGACTTCAATGAAGGGACGGCCCTTGCTGCCGGAGGTGACGACGAAGACGGTGGGAGTGTGGTCGATGCCGAGGCGCAGGCCGATGTCGTTGTCGGCTTTGACTTCAGCAAGGAGCTTGCCCTGGGGGTCGATGGCGAAGGGGAGCGCGACGTTGTGGGCGGCGGCGAATTTCTGGGTGAAGTCGCGGAGCAGGTCGGGATTGTTATAGAGGGTGGGCTGGGCGGAGAAGACGGCGTCGCGATACTGGTCGCCAAGGGCGCGGGATTTCTGGTCGAACCAGCGAGCGTTGGTGGCGGCGATGGGGCTCCATGCGTGGGCGGGGATGAGGAAGTCGTGGTGGATGAGGGGGATTTTGTACTTGGCGGCCGCGGCTTCAACGATGGGCGTGGTGCTGGCGCAGACGGGGCATTCGAGGTCGACGAATTCAACAATGGCTACGCGGGCACCGGGCGGCGGATGGAGCGATGAGGTGTCGCGGACCTGGGTAGGGGTTTGCGCCTGGGCGAAGGCGGCTGCGAGAAACAGGATGACGGCGAATTTCGGCATGTTGGTTAGACCATTGCATGGAGCGGATGCTCGCACGGGCTTGGTTGCTTTCCCACCCATTCCGCGGAAAGAAGCGGAATGGACAGGCACGGAGGTTCAGGTTTCCGACTCATTCGCTGAAAAGCGCGAATGGATCGGGCACATGCATCGATTGGATACTACTTTGCTTTGGTTGTGGAGGTTTCGGCGAGAGCTTCGTCGATTAGCTGATAGAGCTTGCTGCGGTCGACTACTTCGACGAAGGGCGCGCCCTTGGTGTTGTTGGCGGTGACCACCCAGATGGTGGGGGTGTGCTCGATGCCGATGCGCTGCCCGAGCGCGTAGTCGGCCTTGACTTCGGCGAGGAGCTTGCCCTGGGGATCGAGCGCGAAGGGCAGGGAGATGTGGTGGTCGGCCGCGAACTTGGCGGTGAAGGTATTGAGGACCTCGGGGCTGACGATGGAGGGTTGATTGGCGAAGACGGAGTCGCGGTACTCGTCGCCGAGGGCCTTGGATTTGAGATCGAACCAGCGGGCGTTGACAGCGGCGTACATGCTCCAGTTATGGAAGGGGAGCGGGAAGTCGTGGCGCACCCAGGGGATGTGGTAGGTGGCGGCGGCCGTTTTGAGGATGGGATTGGCGCGGGCGCAATCGGGGCACTCGAGGTCTTCAAATTCAATGATGGCGACGCGGGCGCCGGCGGGAGGACGGAGCGCGGCGGGGTCGTGGACCTGGGTCCCCTGGGGCGGCGGCGCAAATTGGGCGTTGACGGGCGCGGTGGAGAAGAGCGCGGCGGCGATGGCCAGGACAAAGCTGGCACGGTGGGGGCGGGCAATTCTGGCAAGGCTAGGCAAGCAAGGCATATAAGTTGGACGGCTCCCTGGTTGACATTGTAATGGGGCGGAGCTGAATTGCCGATAAGTCTATTGTCGGTCGCGTTTGCGGGCAGCTATCCATTGGCGCCATTTGTAGTCGGCGATGAGGGAGCCGATGATGATGGCAGCGATGATGATGGCGAGGAGGATTTTCATGGCGTAATCAGGATTGCACGGAACGGCTGGGTGCGGGAACGGCGAGCGGGGTGATTGAGTGGGACTGGCGCTCGGATCGCCGAAGATCTGTGGAAATTTGTGGAAAACAGGTTCCAAAATGAAACATGTTGGTCATTTCAGGACAGAAAAGGGTTTTTGCGCCGGATTTCGTTGACCCGTCGCCGGACACTTTGTTAGCCTTTGAGGACACATCCCTGCCAAATTGTGGCAGATTTGTGTCGATTTATGGCCTGAGAATGGCCATTTTGCCTTGAGCTTTTATGAGTACACGGCGAATTGCGGCCCTGGCAGTTGCAGGGATGAGAGGCAACGATGCTGCGCAAGCGCTATTACATCCTTTTCGTAGCCAGAGATGAAGACGGGCGAATCCGCAAGATTCCTCTGCCCCTGCGCTATGCCTACGGATTTGTTGCCGCGGCCCTGGTGGGTGCATTCACCATTGTCGGCCTGGCTGGTTCGTATACCAGGATGCTGCTGAAGACGGAAAGTTTCAACCAGGTCAGGGAAGAACGGGAGAATCTGCGCAAGGGCTACAAGCAGATGGCGCAGATAGCGCATGACCGCGACGTACAGGTGGCTTCGCTGGGAGCGCTGGCGAGCGAAGTGACTGCCCTCTATGGCTTGAAGCAGAATCGTCTGGCGGCAGCCGCACCCAAGGCGGCAGCCACCGCGGCGATGGCTCCTACGCCTTCAGCACTTGCGGTGAGCGACGACTTGAATCAGCAGCAGGTGAAGCAATCCATCGACCAGCTTTATGCCCTTCGGACACAGGCGCTTTCAGGCCAGGTATCGCGGGCGCTGGAAGGCGGGCTGACACCGAGCTTTGCCGGTGACTGGACGGTTTTTGCCGATGCGCCATCCATCTGGCCGGTTGAGGGCCGCGTGGGATCGAGCTTTGGCGAGCGCGAAGATCCCTTCAACGGTGAAGGCAAGTTCCACTCCGGCATCGACATTGACGCGCCTTACGGCACGCCGGTGCGGGCGACGGCGGATGGCGAGGCGACCGGACTGTCAGAGGGCGCCGGATACGGGAAGCAGGTGGTGCTAAGCCACGGCCATGACCTGTTGACGGTCTATGGGCATCTTTCGGCGATCGCGGTATTGCCCGGCCAGCACGTGGTGCGCGGACAGGTTATCGGCTACGTCGGCCAGACAGGCCACGCCACCGGACCGCATCTTCACTATGAGGTGCGGGTACACAATGTTCCCGTGAATCCGCACCAGTATCTGCGCTCGACCTATGAGCAGGTGGCCAATATGGCCCCGGATACTTCGCAGACCGGGAAGAAGTAAGACAGGGCCTTTTGTAACGAGCGGCTCCCAATTTGGGAGTCGCTTTTGTTTGGTGCGGGCAGGGCGAGACGGTGCAGGACGAGACGGTCTTGCTGGATTTGAAGGCGGCCTGTTCTGAGCAAACCGGATGATTCCTGGGGTGAATTCTGGTTTCGAATGTCCGTTTGCGATTTCGCATGATATCGTTACCGTCAGAACAAATGCTGCATTTTTGAGGAGGATTGACTATGTCAATTCGCTTTGGTTGCTTTGCGATTTTGTTTGCCTTGGCGCTGCCTGTCCATGGACAAAGCCTGACCGCGGCGCAAGACCATGCCGCCGATGTGAAAACCGCTTTTGCGCGCGCGCAACATCTCCGGCGCGGCATCAATTTATCGCATTGGTTTTCGCAATCTCCCAATGACTACTCGACGCACCACACCGACACGTACACCGACGCCGGCGATATTGCGTTGATCGCGAAAATGGGCTTCGACAACGTGCGGCTGAGCATTGACGCGGCACCGCTGGAGCAGCCGCCGCGCGGCAATGACGGCCTTAATGCCGACTTTGTCGCCCGCCTCGATCGCGCCGTGGACACCATACTGGCCGACGGCCTGGCGGTGACCATCGACCTGCATCCGGAGGAGAGCTACAAACAGACGCTGCGCACCGGCAACGATGGCGTGGACCACATGACCACGTTATGGCGGGGCCTGGCGACGCACTTTGCAGTACGCGATCCGGAGCGCGTGTTCTTCGAGATCATGAACGAGCCGGAGGTCAATGACGCGTACCGCTGGGCGGGGATCCAGGCGCGCGTGGCCGGAGCCATTCGCGAGGCTGCGCCGCGCCACACCATCATTGCCACGGGACCGAACTACTCCGACATTGTGGACCTGCTCTCGCAGCACCCGCTTCTCGACGGCAACGTTATTTATAACTTCCACTTCTACGATCCGCACGAGTTTACCCACCAGGGCGCGGGGTGGGCGGTGGGCTGGTGGAGGCTGACGCATAACATCCCTTATCCAGCGACGGATGCTTCGATGCCGGAGTCACTGAAGGAAGTCCCTGACCCGCTGAGCCGTTATGAGCTTGAGCGCTACTGGCTGGACCACTGGGACGCACACCGGATTCGGCTGACCATCGACGAGGCGGCGCAGTGGGGCAAGGACAACGGCGTGCCGCTGATCTGCAACGAGTTCGGCGTGTTTCGCGATCGCTCGGACCCGGCCTCGCGCAACGCCTGGATTCATGACGTACGAACGGCACTGGAGGCGGATGGAATCGGCTGGGCGATGTGGGATTACCGCGCCAACTTCGGCGTGGTGACCAAGCGAAGTGGCGAAGCTGCTGTGCCGGACCAGGCAACGGTTGAGGCGCTGGGATTGGGGAAGTCCGCAGCGGAGGCAGCTAAGTAGCGGATTTAGAGCAAATCCTGAGCGGGTGTGTCCTTTGGGGCGTTGAGCAAGGTTGCCTCTCCCTGATGGTCGCGTCAACTTCAGTATTGTGGTTTCGGGTTACAGCATCTCAGGATTTGCTGTAG
>Ga0116135_1000370_pt1 | contig 24919 bp, 27 predicted proteins | sample June2015DPH_20_1_FD_89738 | JGI IMG/M metagenome (GOLD analysis project Ga0116135, IMG submission 89738) | Peatland microbial communities from SPRUCE experiment site at the Marcell Experimental Forest, Minnesota, USA - June2015DPH_20_10 | ecosystem: Environmental > Terrestrial > Soil > Wetlands... | reverse complement strand
GTCGCGGTCAGAGAGAACCACGAGATACGCGTCCGCCCAGTCGGGCTCGTGGTTGGCGTAACGCTGCATCCAGAGAAACGCGTCTCGCCATACCCCCGCTTCGTCGGCGATTGGGACCGGACGCACCGGCCGCCATCCGTTCCTCTTCTGGGCCCAAGCGAACGTTGAGCAAGGACATGACCTTACTGTAAATACGGCGTGTCTTTACGTCAAACGTTCAGCCTTTCCGTGGCCCCCCGGTGTGCCCAACGGCGTGTGCCCGGCGAGGAAGATCTGCTTTCAAGCCGGTCCCATCCCAAGACCTACTGCCTCTGGGGTCGGGGTCGGGGTCGGGGTATGTCGAGGTTGTCGGGCTCAGGGGGATACCGCGATCCACGGGCATGGAGGCGCTGGACCGGGATGGGAAGCACTGTACAGTTCAGAGAGCTTAATTGTGCGGTCTCCAATGCAATCAGGAAAGAGCAGCAGCGCCATTGTGGTATCGGCCCTCGCCGTGCGCACCGGCTTCGGCAAGCTGTTGCGGCGGGTGGAGGACGAGCACCGCTCGCTCGTGATCGAGAAGCGAGGCACTCCCAAGGCGGTGCTGCTTAGCATCCGCGACTATGTGCGCCTGGCCGCCCCCGAGCCTGAAGTGATCCGCGCGATCGGCGAGGAATCGAAGCGGAAGGGAACGGACAAGCTTACGTCGCGCCAGATGGATCAGGCGATCGCGGCGGTGCGGGCCAAGAAACCCAAGCGTGGATGATCCATACCCCCGACCGTTTGCACGTCAGTAGACGGTCATGAGCCCGAACCCGAGCGTATCCTGGTGAGTCAAATCCGAAGGAGCCGCCTCGAACACGCGAGCGTCCGACGGGTCACGACGGTACTCCAGACGCCCTATCAGGGTGAAACCGGCCATTTCGTCTTCACCTCCAGGGTGGCGGTCAGTTCGGCCACTCTCTGCTTCGCTCCGGTCATGAATCCGTCGGGGTCGGCGAAGTGGTCGCCCCGGAGCGTGCCCGCGAGCCACGGGAGCACGCGGCAATGCACGTAGCCCGCGACGCCCCACCAGGTAACGCCGCTGTCCGCGGCGTCGCGACGGCGAAGGACCACGCGCTGGGGAGCGAATAGGTTCCGGTGACGTTGACCTCGTTGCGAAGCGCGAACACCGGCTCGTTGAGGCGTAAGGGAGCTCGCTCGAGATCGCCCATGTACGTCATGTCCACTTCGAGCCCCTTCACGGGATAGGTGGACACGGCCGCCGCAAACGCGCGCATGCCATTGCCTTCGAGGATGTTCGCGTTCCAACCGTTTACCCAGAAGGCCGTTATCGCAAGACTCTCGGCCAGCGAAGCGGTCACGCGGACACCCGTGCGATACGTCGGCTCGGCCCACGTGCGCTCGTCAAAGTCTCTCTGCGATGGCACGGCCAAAGGCCGCGCGAGCCCGCTCGAGGTCGAACTCCCCGAGCGCAAGCTGGATCTCGGCATCCGTACGCACGGCTTCCGCGTCCGCGAGCTCGACGGCGTTGCCAATCCCGGCCCCGAAGCGCGCATCGGCCTGCCGCCAGTTCGCGCGCGCCGCCACCACGGAGTTTTGAAGGGCGACGATGGTCGACCGAGCCACTTGCACTTGCTCGAACGTTTCTCGAACCCGCGCGACCACCTGAAGGCGCACGGCGTCAATCTCATCCCGGCGCACCTGTTCCTCGGCGAAGGCCGCGTCTTGGCGGGCCACAACGACACCGTCGAACACTGGCCAGATGAAAAGAAGGCCTGCGTCCCAGTTCGGAACACTCGGAACCCATCCCTCTCCGGTCGGGATCGGCCCCGACGAGGGAGCCGCACCGCCCGCTCGTCCCGAGAGCGTCGCAGTCAAGGAAACGTCGGGGCGAAGCTCAGCCCCGATCGCTCGGGCCCGCTCTTCCGTCCGCTTCAAGTGGGCCAAGGCCGCGGCAAGCTGCGGATCTTGCTGCTCGGCAAGCGACAACGCGTCGCGCAGCGCCGGCATGTCCGAAGCCAGGAGGGCGACGTCGGCCGCATCGACGGCGGCGTTCGGCGCGCCAATGGCTGCGGCAAGCACCGTCTGGGCGACGATAAGCCCCCCCCGAGCCCTGAGCCGGCCCACATCGTAGCGATCCAGGTCCGCTTCGGCCCGCGTCAGATCGATCGGGGAGCGAAGTCCCGATTCCACCCCACGCTTGGCGAGATCGCGGTGCACGAGCGCACGGGCGTAGGCTTCGTCGGCGGCGCGCACGATGCCCTTGGCGGAAAGCACAGAAAAGAAGGCTTCTTCAACCCCGAACTCGATGTCCAAGCGAACCCCGTCGGCCACGTGCCTCTCGACCGTGACGAGCGCGTCCGCGGCGGCGCGTTGGGCGCCGATGCGCCCGAAGTCGAAGAGCTCTTGCAGCACACCGGCTCCGACGAAAGTCGATGCATACGGCGACCACGTGCCCGTCGCGGTCGAAGGAGTCGCGCCAATTCTCGGTACGTCCAAGAAGTCGGGGACCACGTAGGTCGCGGTCGAGTTGTTGGCCGTCATCGCGAAAAGCTGGGCGGTCGCCGTAACCTTCGGAAGCCATTGAGCGCTCGGAACTCTCGCTTCGGCGACGCGGGCCGCGACTCGCGACAGCGCCGCGTGGATGGCCGGCTGATGCGCACGTGCGAACGCAAGGGCATCGGCGATGGTCAGGGTCCATGTCGGGCCGGGGGGTGGCAGCGCCGGGGCATTCGAAGCCGATTCCTGGGCGCTTGCCCCCGGCGAGACCAGAACAGCGCCAAGTCCGAAAACACATCCCCATAGGGCGCGGTGAGCCATCATGAGTCGCGCCCTCGCCAAGCACTGCTCATGCCACATCCGGTGCCCGCCGAGAATACCGAACGGGTCCGGCGGAGGGTAACGTGCGGATCCGGAGTTTTTCCCTCCGACCCGGAAAAATTCCAGATCTCCATCTTCGATCGGAACGCCGTCGTCCTCCGAAAGGTCGTTTGACCGGTGACCTGATTCCGAATGCCATCTTCGATTCGGACCCGCGCTTCCATCGAGATTCCTATCGTTCGGAAAGGAAACACGCGCAAGAGCCTTCCTCTACAGATCGTCACACTGCCACCTCGCCCCGCGCGTTTCACAGTGGGAAAGAAGGTCGCCGTGGTCAGGTCGACGGTGAAACGGGGCTGATGGCGCTCTCCCGGGTCTCTGGCATCACGACAGGCGCTCGAGGACACGGACCAGCTTGGTCACACCGAAGCGAGTCCCGCTCGCAGCCCGTTCATACACATTGCCAGATCGAGATGGGCGTCTTACATCGTCGGACTCGGGTTCGGTGCAGGCGACGGTCCGGGGCTGGGCGTCGGCGATGGCGTGGGAGTGGGTCTGGGCGATGGCCCGGGGGTTGGCGACGGCGTGGGACTTGGTGTCGGCGGTCCGGGAGCCGGCGACGGCATCTGCTGGGGCAAAGCCGTCATAGCCCCAGCGGCGCCAGGGTTCATTTCGTAGCCCATCGTCAGACCGAACAAGACCACGGACAGCAGGATCGAAACGTGGGTGAACCGCATATTCGACGCCGTGAAGCACGATGGGTGCCATGGGTGAGCCGGAGCCATGACTTCGTCGCCGTGCGCGCTGCCCAAGGGCCGACATAGCCGCTCCAGATCGTGCGGGAATCCGTGCACCGGCCACAAAGTCGAGAGTCGCTAGGCGGCCTGACTTCGCCGCGGCTCTGCGCGATCGACGGTTTGTTGATTGGCGTTCTGCAATCGACATTTTGGCAGGACAAATCGAGCAGGGAGGGGCCGCGGTTCGTCCATCCGCGTGGGAACAGAGCCGAAGCGTTCGGGGCCATGACGGCGCGCTCTGCGCGACGACGTACGGCAGTCGTCGACCACCCGATCGGTCTACGCCCATCCGTCGGCTGCTCGGGATCACCGAGGGCGCCGAGCCGCTTGACCCTGGCCTCGCAGCATGAGCGACTGAGTGTGAGTGCCAGCCACCGGTTCGGCTCGAGAAAGGATACCCGCGACGCTTGCGCAACCCGGCGCGGCGAGGTTCTGGCTGGCGGTTTTCCTTATCGGTGTGGGCACGGGGGCGGGGGGTGCGGCGCTGACGCGCCTCCTCGATGTCGTGCAGCACTGGATGTGGCCTGGTCCTGGCGTCACCCTGTTGGACGCGGCGATGCATGCGGGAGCTTGGCGGCATTTCTGGGTGCTCTTGGGGGCAGGATTGCTGACCGGCGCAGCCCGGATCGTGCTCGTGCGCCTGTCAAGCGGCAATGGCATCGACATCACGGAGGCGATCTGGTTCTCCGCTGGCCGCATGCCTTCGCTGCGGACGCTAGCCACAGCCGCGCTTTCCGTCGTCGTCGTCGGCATGGGCGTCTCGCTCGGACGCGAAGCCGCACCGAAACAGGTCGGGGCCGTTTTTGCGAACGTCCTGGCGGACAAGGTGGGGCTGGCCGACGAGCCGCGTCGACTGCTCGTCGCATGCGGCGCGGGAGCCGGCATGGCGGCGGCTTATGGCGTGCCGCTGGGCGGCGCGCTGTTCGCGCTCGAGGTGATGCGGGGGGCTCTCGCACTCCGGATGGTCCTTCCCGCGCTGCTGACCTCGCTGATCGCTACGGCGGTGTCGTGGATCGTCTTGCCGGATGCGCCCACCTACCCCATCCCGGCGTACCAGAACTCCGCTTCGATCAGCTGCTGGGCACTGCTTGCCGGCCCGATCGCGGGCCTCGTCTCGGTGGTGTACGTGAGGGGGATCGCCTGGGCGGACCGAAATAAGCCGAGAGGGTGGGGGCGCATCGCCGCACCCGTGCTGGTGCTGGGGCTGTTCGGGCTGGTCTCGATCCGGTTCCCGCAACTACTCGGCAATGGCAAAGACATAGCCGAGTTGGCTTTCAAAGACGATATCGCGATTCCGCTTCTCCTGGCGCTGCTGCTTCTCAAGCCGGCCGCAACGATCCTTTGCCTGGGCTGCGGCGCTCCGGGTGGGTTGTTCACGCCATCCCTGGCGCTGGGGGCGCTCTTGGGGGACGCCCTCGGCCATGCTTGGTCGTCCCTCTGGCCCGGCGTGCAGCCCGGGTTGTTCGGCGTGGTTGGCGCAGCGGCGGTACTGGCCGCCACGACGCAGGGACCCATCTCGGCTGTCGTGCTCATGATGGAACTGACGGGCCGCGATCGATCATTCATCGTGCCGCTGCTGCTCGCGGTGGCAACCGCAACACTGGTCTCACGGACCATCGAGCCGCGCTCGATCTACGACGCACGCCTGACGGACGAGCAGGTGAAGGCACGACGAAGCGCCCCGGAGTCGTTCGCGGGGAATGCCCCCGGGTTGACGCAATAGCCGCGGAGCTGCCGCACACGACGCTTTTGGGATCCAGCGGCGCGACCGCTTCGAGCATACGCGTCTTCGCGTCGCACACCGTGTCCGGATGACCGCTCGACGGAGCGGACTCCCGGTATGGGCATCGAGCCAATCGCACTTGCCCGGCAGCGCGCCGGATCCCGAATCCCTGAGTACCCACTTATGAAGATCCCTTTGCGGCGTTCGTTATCACCGGAACGGCGAACCGATTGGAGCGGAAGGATCAAGTTCTACTACCGACAGGCCGCGTGATAGCTCACTTCGGGTCGGCCGACTTTGGCACCCTATGGGTCCGCCAAGTCCGAAAGCACATGGCATCCCAAGTGCCGGCGCAGCTCCCTGGCATGGGAGGTGCACCTGGGCGAACAGCCATGAACGACGCAAACCAGAACCCATCCGAAGCGAAGCCAGCCGGGACACGCCCCCCGCCGCCACCTGCGGTCGCAGAAGACGCTCCAGGTCCGGCTGCCGCAAAGCAAGAGCCGCAGCCGCAGCCAGCCGCGGGGCCGCCCTCTGGTCGATCTTGCGCCGCGTCGTGGAGTTGACCTGGATCGCCGCCGCGATCGTCCTCATGTTGAAGGCCTATTCGGGCGAACGATACCGTGTGCCGTTCGCCGCTACGTACGCCGACCGCGCCGCCCGAACCAAGGAGTGACAAACGGCTCCGGCGCGAGAACCGCCTTCTGACCAGCGCCGCCGTTACGACGTGGGCGGTGCCGGCCTCGACCTGGGCGAGCCCGGCGCGGCGATTCGAAGCTTGCGTTCGAACATGTCCACGCGCGATCCGTTGAATGCGAACGAAGATACTTAAGGACCTCGGCCAAGAACCCAATTAGGAAACGTCCATGCGCCAACAAGCCGACGTCGGGCACCTGAGATATAGCCTTCTCGCGACGCAGGTCGATGGAGTCGACGCTCTGGCGGAGCTTGCGCTGGACATGCGCTGGTCCTGGAATCACGCGACCGACAACGTGTGGCGACAGCTCGACCCCGTATTGTGGGATCTCACGCATAACCCGTGGGTTGTCCTGCAGACGGTGTCCCGCGACCGGATCGAGCGCGTCCTGGCGGATCCCGTGTTCCGCAAAAACGTCGATCGCCTCGTTCAGACGAGGCGGCAAGAGGTCGAGGCGCCGGCGTGGTTCCAGCAACACTATTCGCACCCCTGCCTGACCTGCGTCGCGTATTTCAGCATGGAATTCATGTTGAGCGAAGCGTTGCCCATCTACTCGGGCGGCCTTGGCAATGTGGCCGGCGATCAGCTCAAAGCCACCAGCGACCTGGGGGTGCCCGTCGTCGGCGTCGGCTTACTGTACCAGCAAGGCTATTTTCGCCAGTTGATTGACAAGAACGGTGCGCAACAGGCCCTTTTCCCGTATAATGATCCCGGTCAGTTACCGATCACGCCGCTACGCCAAGCCAATGGTGAGTGGTTGCGCTTGGAGATTGCCCTGCCCGGTTACGCGGTCTGGCTGCGGGCGTGGCAGGTCCAGGTCGGCCGAGTGAAACTTTACCTGCTGGACAGCAATGACCCCGCGAACCTCCCCGCTCATCGAGCGATTACCAGCGAGCTTTACGGCGGCGGGCCGGACCTGCGCCTCAAGCAAGAACTGCTGCTCGGCATTGGCGGGTGGCGACTGCTTCATGCGCTCGGCATCCGGCCGGAGGTCTGCCATCTGAATGAAGGACACGCGGCCTTTGCGGTGTTGGAACGAGCTCGCAGCTTCATGGAGGAGGCCGCGGTGCCCTTCGACGTGGCGCTGGCGGTCACTCGAGCAGGAAATCTCTTCACCACCCACACGGCCGTCGCTGCCGGCTTTGACCGGTTCGATCCGCTCCTCATCGAGCAATACCTCGGCGGTTACGCCGAGCAGAAGCTCGGCATCGCACTCCAAGACCTGCTCGCCCTGGGCCGTGCGAACGCCAACGATGCAACGGAACCGTTCAACATGGCCTATCTTGCGGTCCACGGGAGCGGAGCGGTCAACGCCGTGAGTCGCCTGCACGGACAGGTCAGCCGCCACATCTTCCAGCCGCTCTTTCCGCACTGGCCGGAGGACGAAGTGCCGATCGGGCATGTGACCAACGGAGTGCACATGAGGACATGGGATTCGGCCCCGGCCGATGACCTTTGGGCGGAAGCCTGCGGAAAGGACCGGTGGCTGGGCACGGCGAAGACCCTGGAGCAGGACATTCGCCACGTCTCCGACACGAGACTCTGGCAGTTTCGTGGCGTGGTCCGTCAAGCGCTGGTCGAATTCGCTCGCGAGCGATTGTCGCGGGAACTGGCCGCCTCGGGCGCCTCACGCGAGGCGGTTGACGCGGCGAAGGACATATTTGCCCCCCACGTCTTGACCCTGGGATTCGCACGCCGCTTCGCGACCTACAAGAGGCCGAACCTCTTGCTGCACGATCCGGCGCGATTGCTGCGCCTTCTGACCCAGCCCGAGCGCCCCGTCCAACTCATCATCGCCGGCAAAGCGCATCCGGAGGACCAGGCGGGACAGGCCTTGATTCAGGAGTGGATACGTTTCATCCGCCAACCAAAAACCCGACCTCACGTCGTCTTCCTGAGCGACTACGATATGCTCTTGTCGGAGCGCCTGGTGCACGGGGTGGACGTCTGGATCAACACACCCCGACGACCCTGGGAGGCCAGCGGAACGAGCGGGATGAAGGTGCTCGTGAATGGCGGCCTCAATCTTTCGGAGCTGGACGGTTGGTGGGCGGAAGCGTACACGCCAGAAGTCGGGTGGGCTTTGGGCGACGGGCGGGAGCACGGCGAAGATCCCGCGTGGGATGCCGTTGAAGCCAACGCGCTCTACGATCGGCTCGAGCAAGAGGTGATCCCGGAGTTTTACACTCGAGACAACACCGGCATTCCGACCGCATGGGTCAAACGAGTACGGGAAAGCATGGCGCAGTTGACGCCGCGGTTCTCCACCAACCGCACGGTGCACGAATACACGGATCGGCACTACCTTCCCGCTGCGGCTGCGTACCGTGCCCGCGTTGCCAATCAAGGCGCACGCGGCAAGCCAATCGTCGACTGGCGGCACAGTCTGGACGAAAAGTGGGGCACAGTGCACTTCCGCGAAGTGAGCGTCGAGACTCGTGGGGAGCACCACGTCTTCGAGGTTCAGGTCGGTTTCAACGATCTCGACCCGGATGCGGCACGTGTGGAACTCTACGCGGACGGTATCAACGGCAGTGTGCCTGTCCGCCAGGAGATGAAGCGCCTGCGTCCGCTTGACGGCGTGGTCGGCGGATACCTCTACGGCGCGAGCGTCGCAACGGTCCGCCCGTCTGCGGACTACACGGCGCGCGTGATACCGCACTGCGAGGGCGTGGCGATTCCACTGGAGGACGCACGAATCCTGTGGCAGCGATGAACCAAAAGAAAGGGAGGGCGGGCGCGACGCAGAGCGTCGGAGTGTGGTGAGCGCGCGTTCCGAGTCCGCGATCGAGCGGATCTACCGGTGTCCGCCGCCGCCATGACCGCCCCCGCCGCCACCGCCACGACCGCCGCCGTGGAACCCACCGCGTCCGAAGGCCCCAGACCGATGAATCAGGACGCCCGCGCCGAAATTTTGATAGGGAGCGCCGCCGTAGGACCAGTCGCCATTCATCCAGAACGGACCTCCCCAGTAGTAGTTTGGACCGTAGTCCCAATCGTCGTATCCACCGTAGTCGGGCTCGACCAAGAGCCGCTCGAACGGCGTCCGCTCGACGACGACACCCGAGGGTGTGGTCACCTGCCATAAAGCGTCAAACTCGGGAAGCACATCGGCGTGCTGGACGTCCGAGGGAAGCAAAAAGAAGAGATCGACGATTCGCTTCGCGTTCGGATCCACGGTGACTAAAGGGGGCGGCGCCCCGGGGTTCGCCGAGGCGAATGCGGGTGCGATGGGACCGTGACCGCTGAGGTCGAGCCGCTGCTCTCGCGTGTCGAACGTCCAAGGTGTGGGGCTGTTGTCGGCCACGACGAGGCGCAAGTGAAGGGCGCGATGGATCTCATTGGGCGAATTCTTCGGTGAGACGTCGGTGATTCCATAGGATGCGATCCGCACGTCACCCTGCGGCGCATTCGGAGGGATGGGGTAGTCGGCCGCAACTCGGCCCTGCATGCTCGCCGTCGCGTTCGTCGTCGGCACATAGTCATATCGGGAAGCGCACCCGGCAGCGATGAGAAGCGGGAGGATGGTGCTGAAACGAGGCATGCGAACCGACATGCAAGGGTCGGTCCGCTGTGGTGGTGGCGGAGCGGGAGCCCCTGGCCCTCGACCGTGCGCTGCGCGGAGCAAGCGCTACGCGGAGCAGGCGACCGAGCTCGACAAGGTGCCCCCGTGTTCGCTCGTCGCCTATGCGGTGACGCACCCTCTCGCAACGGTCCCGGCCGATCCACGGTTCGCCCCACTCCACGCCGACCGTGGGCCCTTCAAGGATGCTTGGGCGCACAGATCCCGTCGTCACATACGAGCGTGCAGCAATCGCTGGCCTTAACACACCTCGCGCCAATGTCTCGGCATACGCCCATGCCCGGCGGATTGATAACCCCCGGGCCCGAGGTGGTGGACTCCGAACATGCGAACAGGACAATCAGCAGGAAAACGGCGAGGCCCCACCGAACGGCCGATTGGACGATCATAGCGCCAAATCAAGCAATTGCCGTGCCAATACCGAACACAGGAACGGCGCCAGCGACCGAGTCGGCTCGGTACTGTGCCGCAGGCGAATGGCGATCGGGAGAATTTCCCAGTGCCGGATCGGGAAAATTTCCTATGGCCCCCGCGAGCGTCCTCCTCGAGATCGCCACGTTTGGCCCGCGCTGCAGGCTGGCACGTCCCATGCTCGCTCGTTCCGCGCTCATGAAGGAACCGCGCTCAGCCGCTCGCCAGCCGGCCCATTCGCGCTCGCTCCCCAATCGCGCCGCGCCCCAACTGGCTATCGCACAAGGATTATGATCTTGCCCATGGACATGCCGGTCGTTTCGACGGTGCGTGATTCGGGCAGCCCGGTGGCCGGGCCGAAGGTCAAAAGTCGGTATCGGTTCGTACCCCTCGCGATCGGCGCAGGGGTCCTGGTGGTGCTTGCTGGAGGTTGGGCGCTCGTGCATCGTGCGGACTCAAGGGTCAACAAGGTAGCACTCGCGTCCGCGCCAAAGCCGGTCACCGTGTTGGCGGCGAAAGGCGAGCCGTATCGTGCGGTGCACATTTATGTGGGGACCCTCCGCCCTTGGGTCGACGCGAAGGTTGGACCCCAGTTCATCTCGGCCTATGTGGAGACCGTACTCGTGCGTCCAGGGGCGGTCGTCAAAAAAGGGGAAGTCCTCGCCACTCTCGACTGCCGGTATGCCAACGCTCAGACCTCCGCGATCTCTTCGCAAGCGAAGGCCATTGCCGCCCGACAGCAGGCCATTGCGCACGAAGCGACGCGCACGCAATCCCTTTTGGACGGAGGCTTTGTCTCCCCCAACGAGTCGGAACTGATTACGGCCAGGAGCACCGCCGAGGCCAGCGAGCTCGCCGCCGAGCAAGCGACCCTCATGAAGAGTGGCCTCGACGTCAATGACTGCATCTTGCGGGCGCCGTTCGACGGGGAGGTCTCGCTTCGACTCGTCGACCCCGGATCCTTCGTCCGTCCCAGCACGGAGATGATCGGCGTCGTCGATCGGAATACCGTCCGAATGACCGCCGACGCCCCGGAGAGCGACTTTGACGCCATTGCCCCGGGCGCCAAAGTCACGGTCCGCGTCGTCGCGCTCAATCTCGATATTCCCGCCAGCATCACGCGGCGCGCCCCCAGTGCGGACCCCGGTACACGGACGGTTCACTTCGAGATCGACCTCGACGATTCCGACCGACACATTCCGGTCGACACCACCGGCGAGGTCCATCTTCCCGTAGGCCACCCCGTGCCCGCTACGGCCGTTCCGCTCTCGGCCGTCAGTATCAGTGACCAGAAGGCAACGTTCTATACCGTCGATGGCGGCCTGGCCCACGCCCGCACGCTCATCGAGATGGGTGAGGTCGGGCCGAACGTCTTCTTTCACCCTGACGCCTTGAGGCCCGGAAGCCTGATCGTCGTCGAGGGCCGCGCCCTCCTCAAAGACGGGGATCCTGTCGTTTCGAAGACAGCCCAAACGGAGCCGACCGGCGCTGCAAGCAATGTCACGCAGAGTTCCCCGTCAGCGGGGAAGAACCCATGACCGGGCTCGCGCTTCGAAACCCGATTGCCATCCTGATGCTTTGCATCGGCCTCATGGTCTTCGCCGCGGTCGTGACTCCGCGCATGAGCATCGACACGTTCCCGGAGTTGACGCCGCCCGTACTCGTCATCGGTACGCTTTGCCCCGGTCTCGGTCCGGAAGACGTCGAGAGCACGATCTCGTGGCGCCTCGAGAAATATGTGAGTTCGACGCCGGGCGTCGACCACGTGCAGAGCGTCTCCCGCAACGGCTTCTCCATCATCTACGTGTGGCTGCAGTGGGGCACCGACCTGAATTCGTCGCAGACCCTGGTTCAATCCTCGGTCGGCTTTGCGATGGCGGCCGTCCCAAAGAGTCTCGGCGTCTTGCCTCCATTCGTTCTTCAGTACGATCCGTCCAACGCGCCGGTCGTCCAGGTCGTGGTCACCGGCGAGAGCTACACGGGGCCGCAGCTCTACGACTATGCCTTCAACTACATCGAGCCCCTCATCGAAGGCATTTCGGGCGTCGCCAGCGCGGCCCCCGACGGCGGTCGCATGCGCCAGATCAACGTGATCGTCGACCCCGTCAAGGCGCAAGGCAGACGCGTCACCGCACAGGACGTCTCGAGCGCGGTGGCCCTGTCGAATGCGCTCCTGCCATCCGGTGAGCTCATCTCGAAATTTTTCGATGCCAACGTCTACACGGACGCCGTGCCCAAGCGCGTCAAGACGATCGGTGAAGCGCCCATGAAAATGGTGGGCGATAAATCCGTCCTCATCCAAGACGTTGCGAGGGTCGAGGACGGGGGCACTCCGCCGGTCCAGTCGGTCTCCGTAGACGGCAAGGAAGCGGTCTATTTGAATGTTTTGCGCATCCCCGGCGGCAATACACTCAAGATCGTCGAGGCGGTCTACAAGATCGTCAAGAATCTGCCCAACTTGCCGCCCGGTATGAAGGTGACTGCCGCGTTCGATCAGTCGACCTTCGTGAAAACGACCTTCAGCGGTCTCAAACGCGAGATCGTCCAGGCGCTTGTCCTCATCAGCATCGTGATCTTGTTATTTCTTCAGAGCCTTCGGGGCACACTCATCGTCTCAGCGGCGATCCCGCTCTCGTTCGCCATCACCCTGATCATTCTGTACGCCTCCGGCGAGACGTTGAACGCCTTCACGCTCGGCGGACTCACGCTGGCGATGGGACGGCTCGTCGACGATGCGGTCGTGGTGCTCGAGTCGATCCACCGGCATCAACGCGGTGGCATGAGTGCGCGGCAAGCGGCTCTCGAGGGCACCAACGCCGTCGCGCTGCCCGTGCTCGCTTCGACGTTGACGACCATGGCCGTGCTCCTTCCGGTTCTGCTTCTGGCGGGCCTTGCCAAGAAGCTGTTTGCACCCTTGGCCCTCACGGTCGCGGTCGCCATGGTCGCGTCCTACTTCGTCAGCATGGCTGTGACACCGGTCGCGTGCCGCTACTTTCTGGGCCATGCCGAACACAAGGGCTTCTGGAAAAAGATCGAAGCCTTCGTCGACCGAACCGCGGAAACATACTCGATCCTTCTCTCGCACGTGTTGCCGTTCCGCACGACGGTGATCGGTGCGGCCGCCGTGCTCGTCGTGGCGTCGGTTGTGGCTGCGTCGCGCCTGCCCACGACGTTCTTTCCCGCGATCGACGAGTCGATGGCGCAGATCTACGTGCGCTTCGCCGCCGGGACATCACTCGACGACGCAACGCGGGAGATCAAAGCGATGGGCAACGCGCTCAAGACGGGTCTGCCCAAGGGCGCGGTCGAGATGGTCATCGAGAACCTCGGCGCCCCGCAAAACGCCCGGAGCGCTCTGGTCAGTCCCAACGTCGCGCCGAATACAGGATACTTGCGCCTGCAGTTCAACGACCCCGACCATCGGAAATTTTCGCAGGATGAGCTCGGGGCGAAAGCGCGAGAGATTCTCAATCGCGAGTTCCCGGGTGTCGAGGTGCTCGTCTACCCGGGCGGGCTCGTGGCAAGCGTATTCGCCAACGGGTACACGGCGCCGCTCGCCATCGAGGTGCGCGGCAACAGCCTGCAGCAGTTGCATGAATCGGCCAGCGCGATCGCCGACGTTGCGAGGACCATCGCCGGCGTGCGCGACGTCCGACTCTCCGTGCAACTGAACTACCCCGAAATTCACGTCAATACCAATCGTCAGACGGCGGGCTTCGTGGGCATCGACGCTCGCGCTGCCGCGCAGACGACGCTCGATGGAACCCTCGGGAACATCAACCTTCCGAGCGTATGGATCGACCCGCACAATGGCCAATCCTATTACGTCGTCACCTATTACGACCCGCACAGCGTGACCGAAACGCAACAACTCGCGGAGCTGCCCGTGCGCGTCGACCCCGAGGGGCGCCCTGTCCTATTGGGCGCGTACGGCGACATCGTTCGCGAAACCGGACCGATCGCCGTCGAGCGAAACCACCTGGAGCGGGCGCTCCACGTGTATATGCAAACGGAGGGACGCGACATCGGCAGCGTCTCGAAAGACTTGGATGCAGCGCTCGCCAAAACGCACGCGACCCGTGACCTGAAGTACGACTGGGTTGGTGAAACGGATCTGATGAGGACGACGTTCTCCGGGCTCGGGCTCGCACTGGGTCTCGCGGTCATGGTCGTATTCATGATCATGGCCTCTCAGTTCAAGTCTCTGCGTCTGCCGTTCGTCATGCTCTTCACCATCCCCGTGGCACTCGTGGGGATCGTCCTTGCCCTCCTGTCGGAGGGGCAAGGATTCTCGATCACTGCGCTCATGGGAATCTTGATGGTCATCGGCATTGCCGTATCGAACGGCATTCTTCTCGTCGACGACGCGAATAGACGCCTCGGAGAGGGCAAGGAGAAGGCCGTGGCCATCGTCGAGGCCGCCAGATCGAGATTCGTTCCCATCCTGATGACGAGTCTAGCCACCGTGATCGGGCTCGTGCCAACCGCACTCGGCCTGGAAAAGGGGTCCGAAGCGAACCAGCCGCTGGCGCTCTCCGTCGTCGGCGGGCTCACCTCGTCCACCTTCTTGTCGCTCTTTCTCGTCCCCGTCATGTTCATGCTGTTCGCGAAGGAGCATCCCGAAAAGGATGACGACGAAGAGAAGGAACACGGGCATCCTGCGGGCGACTTGGCTCCCGCAAAGTGAGGGCACGCCCGCGGTGGAACACAGGCGGCAGAGCGGGAACTGGGGATTGCATCGGCTCCCTGCCTTTGGGCAGCAGCTTACGCTCGCTAAGCTCGGCAACGATCGCCGTGTGTCCGTACTTGTCGCGGGATTGTTCGTCATTTTTTTCGAAAGCTCGAAGCGATCCATGCTGAGCGGAGCTCAGCGCGTACGCGAGTCGGCCGCGATGCGCGTCGAAGCGGAGGTCCATACCGAACTTCACCAGGGCGCGCACACTCTCCAGAACATCGAGCGAGTGATACGGGCGGGCGTCGTCGACGTCTCGCTCGGGCCAGCTCTCGAGATGCTTCTGACCACGGAACTGCTCAATGACGAGGAAGTCGCCGAGGTGACCTTCACACACGCCGATCGGCTCGGTTTCGGGGCCAACGGCAGCATGGGCACCGAGCCACGCGATCGCTGGCAGCTCTCGGTGTTCCGTTCTTCTGCCGGTCCGGCAGACGCCGTACTCACCCGCACCGTCGAACCGATGCACGAGCACGCGCTTTGGGATCAACACGGATACGGTCATGGTGGGTCATTTCGGCGCTCCAGCGAGTCTCAGCTAGACGGCATTGGGGGACGGAGTGAATCGCCGCCCGACTCGAAACTCTGTGCAAGCTCTACAATGTCGCGGTGCTTGTCAGCGAGTCGGTCGAGCGCCGTGCGCGTCAGGCCTTTGCTTTTCGTTTGGTCGACGTCGTGGCCGTCAAAGGCAAGACCAAGGCCGTCGGGGTTTACGAGCTGCTGGGGGTCTCGAGCGAGGATTTGAGAGATCGGGAGCGGATGCGCACGTACGAAGCTGCGCACGCCGCGTACGTGAGACGCGACTTCGCGGCGGCCTTAACGCTTCTCCAAGCATGCGAGGGCGACGGCCCAGCCGAGGTCCTTGCGGCGCGGTGCCGACGGTATTTGGCAGAGCCACCCCCGCAGGATTGGGATGGAAGCTTCCGGGCTGAACAGAAGTGACCCGACGAAAGATGAGCACACTCTTTCCCCGCTCTCGCTTTCGGCACAGGGAAACGTCCAAAGGACGCGCGCGCCCGCTCGAGGTCGAATTTCGGGTGCTGACGCTCTCCGGGCTAGCTTTCACCGTCGCCGTTGAGCCATTTGGCCAGTGTCTTGCTGTCGACCTCCAGGGCTTCGGCGGTTCGCCTCCTGTGCCCGCCCAATCGCTCGAGCGCCCATACCGCGTAACGCTTCTGGATCTCCCGAATCGGAAGGACTCCGGCGCCCGAGCCGCTGGGCATCGGGATCGGCGTTGGGCCCGTGACGGTCGCGGGCAAGTCGGGCGGGGTCACCTCGGAGGTGCGCGCAAGGACGACGACCCGCTCGATCGCATGCGCGAGTTCCCGGACATTGCCCGGCCAAGGATGTTCGACGAGCCTCGCCATCGCTTCACGCGAGAAGCGTTCGACGGGCGACTGCGGATGTTTCTCTTTCGCACGCGTGAGCATCCTGTGGGCAAGCAGCGGAATGTCTTCGGGGCGATGCCTCAGCGGGGGAATCTCGATCGTCACGACGTCGAGGCGATAGAATAGGTCTTCTCGAAAGGTGCCGAGGCCGACGCGTTGGCGCAGATCGCGGTGCGTGGCCGCGACGATCCGAACGTCGATTCGCCGTTCCTTGCTGGCACCGACCGCTCGCACGGTCTCACTTTCGAGAACATGCAGAAGCTTCGCCTGCAGGGCCGCGGACATCTCGCCGATCTCGTCGAGCAGAAGTGTGCCCCCGCTCGCTTCGGCGAATAAACCGTCGCGCGCCGACGTCGCGCCCGTAAACGCACCCCTGACGTGCCCGAAGAGCTCGCTTTCGAGCAACGTCTCTGGAAGGGCCGCGCAATTCACCGCGACAAATGGGCCGTCGACCCGAGGGCTGTTCGAGTGAATGGCGCGAGCCAGGGCCGACTTGCCGGTTCCGGTTTCGCCCACCAGCAGCACGGGCGTCGCCACAGCGGCAACGCGTGTCACGACCTCGAAGACCTCGCGCATGGCCGCACTCGTCCCGATGAGACTGCCGAGCGCAGACTCCGCGCGAAGTGTCGTGCGGAGCGCGCGCGCTTCGCCCCGCAAACGCCTGTCGTCCATCGCGCGGCCGAGAAAGAGAACCAACTCGCCGATGGCAAAGGGCTTGGTAAGGTAGTGGTAGGCGCCTTGCCGAATGGCTTCGATGGCGGTCTCCACGGCCCCATAGGCCGTCATGACGATGACAGGACGTTCTCGATTGGCTGCACGCGACCGAGCGAGCAAGCCCATGCCGTCGATGCCCGGCATGCGCAGATCCGTGACCAAGGCGTCGATCGGTTCGGTTTCAAGCCGCTTTGCCGCCACCTCGCTCGAAGCGCACGGCTCGGCCTCGTAGCCCCGTTCGCGAAGACTCTCCGACAGAGTGACGGCTAGATCGAGGTCGTCATCGACCAAGAGAACGCGCGGCAACATGGCAACGGCCCAAGTACTCGTAGCGCTGTCCGTCCTCCGCGTCTCCGCAGAAACCCATGAGCTCATCCAAAAACTGGCGCCTCGCCGGGAAAACTGCGGTCCGTGGCGATCGAACGGTCAAGGCTCGTCCGCACTCAGGCCGCCCACGGTGGCACTGGCGCGCGCGCCAGCCCCTGATCGCGTAGCCGAGCCTGGCCCTGGCACCCGAGTCCTTCCACCTGGGCGATCGGATCTTTTCCCTCCCAACCGGGAAAAATTCCCGATCGCCGTCTTCGATCGCAATCCCCGTGGCCGCTGGGCGGGTACGTTGGGATGGCCTGCGACTTGCTCAGAGCTGTGCCCCGTATGCTCGACGCGCTCCGATCGGCTCGTGATGGCCCGCTTCGCGCGCGGCGACGCTCCCACCTCCTGGCGTGGATGTTTTTGGCCATCGGCGCCGTCACGGGGTTCGCCTGGTGGGATTCACGACGTGAGTCGGAGGCGATCCTTGCCGATCTCGGTCGGCAACAAGCGGTCGTCGCGTCCGTGGTCGCGCCCGATCTCCGGGCTCACCTCGCGACTGTGGAGCGCGACGCCGTCCTCGCCTCCGAACGGGGCCCGGGGTGGAGCGAAGGTCGTTACCGTACGCTCAACGTCCGCACGTCGGGAGCGCCGAGGGCGCCGGACCCGTCCAGACTGCTGCTGACGGTCCCGATCGCCGACGGTCGCTGGGTCGACGTGACGCTCGGTGCTTCCGAGCTTTTGGGTTCGCCACCCGTGCAGCCATCCGATGCAACCCAGCTTCTTCTCGTCCGACTTCCCAGCGAGACCGCGCTGCATGCCGGCGATGGCCGAGTGCTGGCATCCGCACCCATTCGCGAAGCGCTCGATCGAGGGGAAGCGACGGTCCGGCTCAATCGAAGCGAAGCGGCCGCGCTCGGGTTGATGCCCCGAACGGCGATGGCTGGCTTGACTCACGTCGATGCCGGACCTCTCGGTCGATGGGGAGTCGTGGCGGTCGCTACTGCGGCTCCCCAGCGCGATCGCGAAACGCGGGCGTTTTGGCGTTTCCTGCTCGGCGTGGCTATGGCCACAGGCCTGGTGCTGACCTTCGGCGGAGTCGCTTTGCGAAACCAGCGAAGCGAGCTCGAGGCGCAGCAACAACTTGCGATCGCCCACGTGGAACGCGAGAGCGAAGACCGACTCGCGCGGGCCGAGCGGATGGCCACGATGGGAACGTTCGCGATGGGCGTCGTGCATGAGGTCTCCACGCCGCTCGGGGTCATCATCGGTCGGGCCGAGCAGATTGGCGGGCGGCCCGATCAAGACGACCGGGACGTGCGTGCCGCGCAAGCCATCATTGGGCAGGTGGACCGGATCCGGAATGTCATTCGGCGTTTTCTCGATATGGCGCGAGGCGGTCCGCCCTCGCTCGCCCGAACCCATCCCGGCGACGTGGTTCGGTCGGCCGCCGCCTCGGTCGAACACAGGTTCGCCAAGGCAGGCGTCGCGCTGTCCATCGACGTGGTCGCGAACGCGGCTGAAATCTTGTGCGACCGCGCGCTGCTCGAACAGGCCATGGTCAACCTGCTGCTCAACGCCTGCGATGCCTGCGCACCCGGAGGGCATGTCGAGATCTCGACTCGGTCCGACGCGCAAGAGGTCGTGTTCGTTGTGACCGATGACGGCGTAGGGATCAGCCCCGAGGTTGCGGCGCGCGCCAAGGAATCGTTCTTCACGACCAAAGCCGCCGGCAGCGGAACCGGCTTGGGCCTGGCCATCACATCGGAGATCGCCAAGAGCCATCGAGGCGAACTCACCATCTCACCCAACGGCGAGCGAGGCACCCGCGCTTGCATCGAGATCCCGGTTGCGATGAAGGCAAAGATCCATGCCCACGGCTGACGTCCCACGGGTGTTCGTCGTCGACGACCAAGTCGATATGGCGGAAGTGATAGCCGAAAGCCTATATCACCGCGGCTACGAGGGGATCGCGTTGAGCGAGGGTCGCGAGGCGTTGCGGCGGCTTGCCGCCGAACGAGTCGATGCCCTCATCACCGACCTCGGAATGCCGGAAGTCAACGGCCTCGCGCTCCTACGGGCTTCCCTCAAGCTCGACCCCTCGCGGCCCGTCATCGTGATGACCGCGTACAGCTCGCTCGAGACCGCGGCGGAGGCCACAGGCGACGGGGCATACCACTATTTATGCAAGCCGTTCCGGCTCGACATCCTTTGTCGACTCCTCGAGAATGCGCTCAATACCCGCTAAATACCCGCTATCTCCGGATGCCGGTTCCGAAAATGCCGCTCCGGCCGACGCCGCTGCGCTTGACTCGGAGGCTTCGGACGCTGCAGCGGACGTCGCGATAGCCAACTTCGCGACCGAGGCGACGGCGGTCGCTGTATCATTTTGCGGACAGCTCCGGCGGCTGACCAGATCGCGAAGAACGTGGTGAGTTGGATACGGGCTCAATTCCGGCCTATGCGAAAGTGAGGGCGACGCTGAACAGGACGAATAAAAAGCGCTTCGTCGCCGCAAGAAAGGCGATCGAGACGGAAATTCCGGTGGTCTCGTTCGCGGATGCCGAAGAGTGGTCCGCATGGCTGGCGTCGAACCATGCCTCGTCGCGTGGGGTATGGCTGAAGATCGCCAAGAAGACGTCGACAAGTGCCTCGGTCACCTACGCCGAAGCGATCGAGGTCGCACTCGTTTGGGGATGGATCGATGGGCAGAAGAAGGCGTTCGACGAAGCATGGTGGCTTCAGAAATTCACGCTACGTGGCTCCAAGAGCGTGTGGTCGAAGATCAATCGCGACAAGGCAATGGCGCTCATGGCGGCCGGCAAGATGATGCCCTTCGGGCTTGCGGAGGTCGAACGAGCCAAGAGGGACGGTCGGTGGGATCGAGCCTACCCATCGCAGAGAGACGCGTCGGTGCCCGAGGATCTCGCAATGGCACTCGCGAACAACCCTCGCGCGCAGAGATTTTTCGCCACGCTGGAGGCTCACAACCGATACGCAATCTTGTGGCGAGTTCACAACGCGAAGAAGGCGGAAACGCGAGCCCGTCGCATCGCCCAGTTCGTCGCGATGTTGGCGAAGGGAGAGAAACTGCATCAGTGAGAGCGACGTCCGGGCGGAGCTCGTGGGATCAATCGCGAGCCGTGCCAATTGCCCGAGTCGGGCGGGGCCCATGCCGCTCAGCGGATCTCGGTCATTTCCGCTGCGTCGGCCTCAGCTCCGCTCCCCCTCGCAGCGACGCCGACGCTCCGGTCACAGAGCGTTCGCGCCGAGGATGCGCCGGCTTCGTCTACGCTGCACGAAGGCCACGCGTTCTGCATCGCGCTCGCCGGAGCCCTCGGGGTTCCTCTCCTTAGCGACGACCGCAAAGAGCGGCGCATTGTTCCGGCTCACGTGCGTGGACGTTCCCAAGTCCTGTCTGTAACGCTCACGGCGCAAGACGCGCCCGGACGAGCGCTCCCGCCCGCTCAAGTGATTGGACGCCGTGTTCCTTCGACGGGGCGAAAGGAAGACGGCCCGTGCAGGACGCTCGGACTCGAGGCGTGCGGCGGACTCGTCCGATAAACACGATGGCGCCCGTCTCGGGCTCACGAGCGATGAACAAGAAGGGATGATCCGCGCGGATCACCAGGGGTGCCGTCCGCCCAAAGGCTTGCGCGACCCCTGGCGCGCCTGAGCGCTCGCCCCACATGAATCGTACAGAATGACCGAAATGGTCCACGTGGATCTTGGGCATGCGCGAACAATCGCGCAAAGTCGGTCTCGGTCTCGAACATGAGGGGCAGGCCAGCCGCCCGAAGCGCGTTCTCGAGCACGATCGACGAGGTAATCTTGAACGGCGGGACCTCCAGTATTGCGATCTTGTTCACGATCTCCGATCGCCATCGAGCGTAGAGGCTGCTCAGGTGAACCTCGACGTCCGGCAGTCCGCGCTCCGAATCCGGCAGCGCGACGAGGAGAGTCAGGCCGCCCTCAAGCGGCACTTCGACGACCTGAACGTCGCCGTCCCGAACGTAGCCGAACGAGCCGTGCAACCGCAGGAAGGGGAGCACAACGGGACCGGCTTCGGTAAGGAACGCCCCGCGAATCGTCGTGGCGATGTCCGTCCTCGGCGACGCGTCGGAACCGTCAGCCCCGCTCGTGACAACGAGCCGAACGTCGGGTGTCAGGGTGCTTGGCGCGAAAGCCGAGGTCAGACGCCCGCTGCTCTCTTTGCCGATCGGGGCGAGCTGCCAAAATCGATTATCCCGACCGGTTGATCGAAAAAATGAGTGTGCAGCATGTACGCCATCGAGTCGTTGAGGCATTTCGTCGCAAATGGAGTGGCTTGAACCTCGTCCGGGCATCTCTGTACCCACAAGCGGTCCACGAGATGGATGGTTGTCGCATGTGAGTCTCCGACGGCATGTACGATGCACGACAAGACGGCACCTGCCACGTCACTCGATGTGTACTCTACACCGAGCGCCCGCGTTATCTGAGCGCGTGTTTGATCGCTCGCGCCGGCCGAGAGCATCCGGGCGTCGTCGCCTCCGCGACTCCGGTGGCGCGGGCCCTCTCGAGAAAGTGGGGCGAAGGATGGGGCAAACAGGGGGAGAAGTTAAAGCCCGCATGCCCGGCATCCGGCGGGGCGGATTTCGTACGGGCAGCCCCAGAGGCGGCGTCTCGACCGGCGCCCACTTATAATTCCCATGCACAGACAGCGGTCAACACGTCACGAGGGTCAGCGTCGCGTCGATGCGGGCCAGATCCGCGGGGTCGCTCGTCACGACGGTCGCGTGTTGACGACGGGCCAGAAGGACGACGCTCGCGTCCACGACGTCGCTCACGCCTGCCTTGCCGCAGAGCGCGCCGGTCCCCTGCGCTTCTTCTCGATCGAGAGACTGCACCTGCAAGAGGCCCGAGCCGAGCAGGCGCGCGAGGCGAGCTTGCCGGCTGCCGTCCCGCCAGACCTGCGCGACGACGCCGCCCGGAACATGGATCGCGGCGCCATGAGCCAGCGCGAGCTCGACAAGCGTGCGGACCTTCCGATCGTTTCGCTCGAACGCGATGCGCGCCCCCGCATCGAGCACTAAAGACCGAGCACGGCGCGCGCCCACGCTTGCTCCTCGGAGGTTGCCGGACCGTTTTCGGCCTTCATTTCCGTCAGCGCGATGAGCGCCCCCGCATCGAGCACTAAAGACCGAGCACGGCGCGCGCCCACGCTTGCTCCTCGGAGGTTGCCGGACCGTTTTCGGCCTTCATCTCCGTCAGCAGCGCTGCGAGATCCTCGCGCCGCGCCTTTTCCTCCATCGCCGCATCCACCCAGGCGCTGACCGACGTGGCCCGACCACGCCGGACCTGCCGCTCGGCTTTCGCTAGCACTTCCGGTCTCACGGTGACCGTCACGCGCGCCTTATGCATACGAATATCTTACTCGCGTCCCGAGTTGCCCGCCAATCTGGGTCTGAAGCGCACGGCGCGCTATCATCCTTGTATATTGAACGTTAGAACTTTGAATTTGCAAGGACGCTGACGGAGAGCCGTAGGAGCGTGAACAAGGTGCTTGCGAGACGCGAGCGGCGCCTCGGGCTGTATCGGTACCACCGAAAACGGCGCCGTCACGTCGACCTGGGGGCGGTCAGGGCTTCGTCTGGTTGTGCCCGCGCTTGCCTTGGGCAAACTCGACGGCGTAGCCGTCGGGATCGAACGCCGTCATCGAACGCTCCCAGGGCTCGTCGTGTGGAGGCTGATGAAACGTCACGCCCTTCGCCTTGAGCTGCTCGTAGAGGCCGTCGAGGTCGTCCGTCGTGAACTCCACGTGAATGGCGGCCTTCTGCGAGGGACTCGAGTCGGCAACCCCCTGTTTTCGCGCTTCCGCGGCGGCGAGCAAGCCGAGCGTGACCGCGCCGTGGCGCATCATGGCGAAGGCTGGAAGCGCGTTCCACGCGACCTTCAGCCCTAGCTTGCCGCTGTAGAACTCGATGGATCGTTCCACGGTCTCCACCGTAAGCGTCAGACCCTCGAACCTCAGATTTTCCGTCATGACAGACGGGTGTAGATGAGCGCGGCGCCGCCGTCTTGCAGAAATCGGACGGCATGACCGGCTCTTGCCATCGTGCCGGCCCGGACGTCGACTTGCCCGCTCCGGTTCAGCGCGAGCGCACCAAGCGCCCGTTGAGCAGTGATTTACCTCGCCCAACCCGATGTGTTCGCCCTCGACGACAAGTTTGCTTGTCATCCGTTTCGCGCAAGGGCAAGCAGCGGGGACACCCCAGAGTTCCTCGAGCCATTCCGGTGCCCCTCCGCAAGCCGGGGACAGCGTTGTCGCGGGTTGCGGGCTAACTGAGGCGGCCCTCTGCGAGACATTGTCGACGGTACGCGCTTTACACGACGGGCCGCATGCGCTTCCGCATGGTTCTCATGGGCGCGTTTCTCCTTGCGATGACGCTACGGCCCTTGTTGACGTCCGGGTGCGGCGCGTGCGCCGAGGAACCCGCGTGCCAATTCGCCGACCTCCTGGCGGCGTGCGCATCCACGGTTGGATGTGCCCTTACCCGCGCGGCGAAGCTCGAACCCGGCAGTGACCTTCAGAACCCCCCAGTCCAGACAATGGCCTCTTGGTTCGCAGCCCCGACCTCGGTGGCGCTGCCTCCGAACAGCTCGGTCACCGTTCCGGTAGTAGAAGCCGCGGCCACGCTGACCACGCTGCCGCTGCTGGACATCAACGTCGGATTCGCCTCCGGGGAGGCCGACCAGGTGAGCGTCTTCGTCGACCGACAGTCGTGGAGCGCCTGCGTTCCCAGCATCGCGACAGCGGAGGGGGGCCCGAGCAGCGAGGAATGGAAATGCCCCCTTGCACCACTTCGGTGCCGCGTCTCGCTACGTGCAACCTCGTGCCGCCGCGTTGCGGCGTCACTGAGTTTGCAACCTTGAGGCGCTCGCTCGATGGGTGCTCTTCGGATGCATGGGCCGTGTTCCTTCGACGGGGCGAAAGGAACACGGCCCATGCAGGACATTCGGCTCCCCCACCACAAACTCGAAGCGTACGGTGTCGCGATGAAGCTTCTCGCGGCGGTTCGTGAGGCTCGGATTCGCGACAGTCACTTGCGGGATCAGGCGATGCGCGCGGCCAAGAGCGCGTGTCTCAACGCGGCGGAAGCCGCGGGTCGAGTGAGTCCCGCGGACAAGGCACGGGCATTCGCGATTGCGCGCGCGGAGGCGTGCGAAGCGGCCGCGGCGGTCGAGATCGCGATCGCCGCGGGCGACGCGAGCGGCGACGCGATCGACGCGGTGCACTCGCATGCCGACCGGTTCGTCGCCATGACGACGCGACTCATTCGGTGATCGCGGAGGGCGGCTCATTCGGCGACGCGGACGGCGGCGCGCGGCGTCCACCGCGCGCCGTCGATCGCGACCGGTCAGCGATGCAATGCGCGAATCATGCGCTTGAGACGGGTCGCGAGCGCCAAGAGCTCGCCCGTGGCATCCGCCCCGAGGGCGCCGATGGCCTCGGCGAGATCGACGGCGCCGACCAGCTCGTGCAGCGAGTTGTTCGCAATGTCGAAGTGGCGCCGTCGGATGCCGGAGGCATCGCTCGGTAGCCCCTCGCAGAGCCCGAGAAACGCGCTCTTGGCGGCCCGAGTCGCTTGATCGCGAAGCTCGGCGTCACCGATGTGCACCTCGTGAACGCGACGAGCGAGCTCCTTCGCGACCTTGTACGCGTCGAGTCGTTGGAACGGCAGAAGTGAATCGTGGTTCATGGCGGCGGGTCCTCCCACCCC